>Ga0105240_10013604_pt1 | contig 11164 bp, 10 predicted proteins | sample KBSC54metaG_FD_80426 | JGI IMG/M metagenome (GOLD analysis project Ga0105240, IMG submission 80426) | Corn rhizosphere microbial communities from Kellogg Biological Station, Michigan, USA - KBS C5-4 metaG | ecosystem: Host-associated > Plants > Roots > Rhizosphere > Soil | place: Michigan, USA...
AGACCCCGGCCTTCCTCGCCCGCCAGACCGATTTCATCGCGGCGGTGGCGCGGTCGGGCAAACCGGTGAACATCAAGAAGGCGCAGTTCATGGCGCCGGGCGACATGAAGCATGTCGTCGCCAAGGCCCGCGCCGCCGCCGAGTCGGCCGGCGTCGAGACCGACAATTTCCTCGTCTGCGAGCGCGGCGCGAGCTTCGGCTACAACAATCTGGTGTCGGATATGCGTAGCCTGGCGATCATGCAGGATACCGATTGTCCCGTCGTGTTCGATGCCACCCATTCGGTGCAGCTGCCGGGCGGGCAGGGCGATCGATCGGGCGGCCAGCGCGAGTTCGTGCCGGTGCTGGCGCGCGCGGCGGTGGCGGCGGGCATCGCGGGCCTGTTCATGGAGACGCATCCCGATCCGGACAAGGCGCTGTCCGATGGGCCCAACGCCTGGCCGCTCGATCAGCTGGAAGGACTGCTGGGCACGCTGATGAGAATCGACGAGGTGGTGAAGACGCGCGCCTGAGGGCGGCTATTTCATCCGGAGCGGCAGGCCGGCGGCGACGAAGATCACGCTGTCGGCCATGGCCGCGACACGCTGGTTGAGCCGGCCGGCCTCGTCGCGAAAGGCGCGGCCGAGCGGCGTTTCGGGCACCAGCCCCAGCCCCACCTCGTTGCTCACGAGAAACAGCGGCGCGCGGCGGCGCGCGATGGCGCCTGCCAGCGCGTCGCTGCACCGCGCAAGGTCGGCGTCCCCCAGCATCAGGTTGGACAGCCAGAGCGTCAGGCAGTCGACCAGCACCGGCCGGGTGGCGTGCGCGTCGATCGCGTCGGCAAGCGCGATCGGGCATTCGACGGTGACCCAGCGATCCCCTCGATCCGCGCGGTGGCGCGCGATCCGCTCCGCCATCTCGTCGTCGCCCGCCTCGGCCGTCGCGATGTAGGCGAGCGGGCCGTCGCACGCCTCGGCCGCCGCCTGCGCGAGGCGGCTCTTGCCCGATCGCGCGCCGCCCAGGAACAGGGTGGTCGTCAATATATGTTGCTCCTGCGTGACGCTGCGATTATGCGGCGCATGCGAACAGGTTCCCAGAGATGGGATCAAAAGGGAAGCCGGGAGGCGGGCACATCGTCCGCTGATCCGGCGCTGCCCCCGCAACTGTGACCGGCGAGCCCCGCCCATTCGCGCCACTGGATCATCCGATCCGGGAAGGCCGGACGGGGTGACGACCCGGGAGCCAGGAGACCTGCCTGATCGCAGTCTGTCCTTCGCGCGGACGGGGTGTGCCGGGCGATCGAGGATTTCTCCTCGCGTGACGACGTCCATTGGGGGTCGTGCGGGGGGATCTGGCCTCAAGCCGCATCGAGAAGCGCGATCCCCGCAAACGAGCGAGGGAATGATGCGACTTCTATCTCTGTTTCTCCTGACCGCCGCGCTGCCGGCCGTGCCCGCTTGGGCCCTTGACGCCGATCCGGGCAACTCCGCCCAGTCGACCGCCGGCCTGTCCGACGCCACCCAATCCGGCGACCAGATTGTCGTCACCGCCGGCCGCGCCGCGCAGCCCGTGTCCGAGGTCGGCCAGTCGATCACGATCATCGATGCCAGGACGATCAAGACGCAGCAGGCGGTGACCCCGCTCGAGCTGCTGCGCCAGGTGCCGGGCGTGACGATCGCCCAGAATGGCGGCATCGGCACCACCGCCTCGGTGTTCATCCGCGGCGCCGACAGCGACCAGACCGTCGCGCTGATCGACGGCGTGAAGATCAACGATCCCTCGACGCCCGCCGGCGGCTTCGATTTCGGCAGCCTGCTGATCGGCAACATCGACCGCATCGAGGTGCTGCGCGGGCCGTCCTCGGTGCTGTGGGGCAGCCAGGCGATGGGCGGCGTGGTCAACCTGATCACCCGCCAGCCGACCGACCACCTCGCGGTCAACGCGAGCGCCGAGGGCGGCTCCTTCGGCACCGCGCACGGCATCGCCAACGTCTCGGACAAGTTCGGCCCGCTTTCGGCCAGCATCGGCGGCGGCTATTTCCGCACCGACGGCATTTCCGCCTTCGACGGCGGCACCGAGCGCGACGGCGACAAGAACTACGGCGCCAATGCGAGCTTCAACCTGGCGCTGACCGACGCGATCTCGATCGACCTGCGCGGCTATTATTCGCACAGCCGCACCGATATCGACGGCTTCGTCCTTAGGAACGACGGCACGTTCGGCCTGGGCGACGACGCCGAATATCAGGTCTCGCGCGAGCTGATCGGCTATGCGGGCCTCAATGCCGCGCTGTTCGACGGGCATTTCCGCAACCGGATCGGCTTCAGCTACACCGATACCAAGACGCGGGATTTCGATCCGACCAGCGATCCTGCGCTGACCTTCCTCGGCAAAGGCCGCAACGCGCGGCTCGACTATCAGGGCAGCGTCGACATCGCGTCGGGCATCCAGGCGACCTTCGGCGCCGAGCACGAGCATTCGCGCTTCCTCGCGATCAGCAGCTTCGATTTCCCGGCCTCGCCGCCGCCCAACCACGCCAATATCGACAGCGGCTACGCCCAGCTCGTCGCCACGCCGATCAAGGGCCTGACGCTTACCGGCGGCGTGCGCTACGATCATCAGAGTCGCTTCGGCGGCAAGACCAGCTTCTCGGGGTCGGGCGTCTATTCTCCCAACAACGGCGCCACGACGTTCCGCGCGAGCTATACCGAGGGTTTCAAGGCCCCCTCGCTCTACCAGCTGTTCAGCAATTACGGGAACACCGCGCTTCGGCCGGAACGCTCGAAGGGCTGGGATGGCGGCGTGACCCAGAAGGCGCTCGACGGCCGCTTCGAGGCGAGCGCGACCTATTTCCGCCGCACATCGCGCAACCTGATCGATTTCGTCAGCTGCTTCGTCGCGGTGCCGGCGCCGCAATGCACCAACAACATCGCGGGCGGCTTCTACGACAATATCGATCGCGCCCGCTCGCAGGGCGTCGAGGTGACGGTGGCGCTCAGGCCGGTCGATGCCTTCCGGGTGAGCGCCAGCTACACCTATCTGGACGCGAAGAACCGCTCGGATGGCGCGGACGGTCTGCGCCTCGCCCGGCGCCCGGACAATTCGATCACGCTCAACGCGGATTACGACTGGGCGTTCGGGCTGAGCACGGGTGCCACGATCACCCACGTTTCGGGCAGCTGGAACGACGACGACAATACTCAGCGCCTGCAGGGCTATGTGCTGTCGGGGCTGCGCGCATCCTATCCGATCGGCAAGAATGTCGAGGTTTACGGGCGGATCGATAACCTGTTCGACGTCCATTACGAGACCGCCACCGGCTACGGCCAGCCGGGTCGCGCCGCTTATGGCGGCGTCCGCCTGAGCTACTGACGATGGAGCCGACCGACCTCGATCCGTTCACCGCCCATGGCGGCCGGGTCGAGGCGGCGCGCGCGATGTTCGGCGGGGAGGGCTGGATCGATCTCTCCACCGGCATCGCGCCGTGGGGCTGGCTGTTGGGGGCAGTGGCCTACGATCGCCTGCCCGAGCCCGATGCGCTGCAGGGGCTGGAAGAGGCGGCGCGGGCGGCCTTCGGCGTGCCGGGCGGGCGCGAGGTGGTGGCGGTGCCCGGCACCGATCTCGCGCTGCGCCTGCTCGCCGAGCTGATCCCGGCACGGCGGGTGGCGGTGGTGCGCCCGGGCTATGCGGGTCATGCGGCGGCATGGTCCGGGACGGTCGCCGTGCCGGCGGACGGGATCGGGCGCGTCGATGCCGATCTCGTGGTTCTCGCCAATCCCAACAATCCGGACGGCCATCTGCTCGATCGCGCCGCGTTGCTCGGCATCGCTTCGCGCGCCACGCTCGTCGTCGACGAGGCCTTCGCCGACGCCGATCCCCGCGAAAGCGTGGCCGACGTCGACGACGGGCAGCTGATCGTGCTCCGGTCGTTCGGCAAATTCTACGGCCTGCCGGGGCTGCGTCTGGGCTTCGTCATCGCCTCGCGCGCGATCGCGGCGAGCTTGCGGGCGATGCTCGGCGACTGGCCGATCTCGACCCCGGCGATCGCGATCGGCACCGCCGCTTATGCCGATCGCCGGTGGCAGGACGTCCAGCGCCGGCGCATCGCCGAGGCCTGCGTATGGCTCGATGCCGCGCTGGCCGGCTTTTCCATCATCGGCGGGACGAGCCTGTTCCGCCTCGTCGAGGTGCCGGACGCCCATGCGCTGTTCCGTCACCTCGCATCCCGCGCCATCCTTGCCCGGCCGTTCGCGGACAGGCAGGACCGTCTGCGGCTCGGCCTGCCCCGCGACAAGGCCGCGGCCGACCGCCTGGCGCTGGCGCTGGCGCTCGAGGAGTATCAAGCATGAGCGACGAGGATTTCGCCCGCCACAATGCCCGCATGAAGCGCGTCGCCGAGGCGCGCGCCAAGATGCAGGCGCGCCGCACGCTGGAGCGCGGCCTGCTGATCGTCCACACCGGCCCGGGCAAGGGCAAGTCCTCCTCCGCCTTCGGCATGGCGATCCGCAGCCTCGGCTGGGGCATGAAGGTCGCGATCCTGCAGTATGTGAAGGGCAAGTGGGAGACGGGCGAGCGCAATTTCTTCGAGGCGAACCCCGATCTCGTCACCTTCGAGGTGATGGGCGAGGGCTTCACCTGGGATACGCAGGATCGTGCCCGCGACATCGCCGCCGCCCGCGCCGCGTGGGAGCGGTCCAAGGCGATGATCCTCGATCCGGCGTTCGATTTCGTGATCCTCGACGAGCTCAACATCGTGCTGCGCGACGACACGCTGCCGATCGAGGAGATCGTGGACTTCCTGAAGGGGCGGCCGCTGACCAAGCATGTCTGCATCACCGGCCGCAACGCGAAGCCCGAGCTGCTGGAGATCGCCGATCTCGTCACCGAGTTCGGCGAGGTGAAGCATCCCTACAAGGCCGGCTTCAAGGCGCAGAAGGGTGTGGAATATTGACGATGCCAAAGCGCAACCGTGCTCCCGCGCAGGCGGGAGCCCAGAGCTGCGAGCGCCGCGCTTGCCGCCCTGGGCTCCCGCCTGCGCGGGAGCACTGGTTAGGGGCGGTGGCGCTGCTCCTCGCCACGCCGGCCGTCTCCTCCGGGCCGCGCCTCGTCTCGATCAACCCGTGCGTGGACGCGGTGTTGATGCAGGTGGCGGACCCGGACCAGATCGCCGGCATCAGCCATTATTCGCAGGGCCCGCAGGCCACCTCCATCCCGATCGCGCTGGCCAACCGCTTCAAGGCGACGTCCGGCACGGCGGAGGAGGTGGTGGCGCTCCGCCCGGACATGGTGATGACCGGCGAGCATGTCGCGCCTTCAACCATCGCGGCACTGGAGCGGATGCACGTCCGGCTGGAGCAGTATCCGGTGCCGACCTCGGTGGCGGAGAGCGAGCAACAGGTCCGCGACATCGCGCGCGTCGCCGGCCATCCCGAGCGTGGCGAGGCGCTGGCGCGGCGCATCGATGCGGCGGTGACGGGTGCGAGCCGGGCAGGCGGCAAGGTCATTCCCGCGTTGATCTGGGAAGGCGAGGGGCTGGTCCCCGGTGCCGGCACGCTGGCCGACGACCTCCTCACCCGCACCGGCTTCGTCAACCAGAGCGCCGCCTACGGCCTCAAGCAATGGGACGTGCTGCCCTTGGAATATCTGATCGCGAAGCCGCCGCGCGTGGTGTTTTCGGTCGCGGCCGCCGAAGGAAAGCAGGACCGCATGACCTCGCACCCCGCGCTCGCGCGCCTGCGCCGCTTCACGACGATCGCGCCCTATCCGGAGCGGCTGCTCCATTGCGGCGGCCCGACCCTGATCGACGCCGCCGACCGGCTGGCGCAGGTCCGCCGCGAGGTGGCGCGATGAGCCGGTTGACGCTCTGGCTGCTGGTCGGCTGTGTCGCGGCGGCCGCGCTGTCGGTGGTCGCCGGCAAGGTGTGGCTCCCGCTCGACGCCTGGACCGCCGCCGACCCACGCTCGATCATCATCGTCGAGCTGCGCCTGCCGCGCACCGTGCTGGCGCTGGTGGTGGGCGCCGCGCTCGGCCTGTCGGGCGCGGTGATGCAGGGATATCTCCGCAACCCGCTGGCCGATCCGGGCCTGTTCGGCGTCTCCTCCGGCGCGGCGCTGGGCGCGGTGGTGTCGCTGTTCTTCGGCTATGCCGTCTCCGCTTACCTCCTGCCCGTCTTCGCGCTTGTCGGCGCGGCGGCGACCATGGCGCTGCTCGCGCTGATCGCGGGGCGGTCGGGCAGCCTGATGCTGTTCACGCTCGCGGGGCTGATCATCACCAGTATCGGCAGTTCCGCCACCGCGCTGGCGATCAGCCTCGCGCCCACGCCGTTCGTCGCGTCCGAGATCATGACGTGGCTCAACGGCGCGCTGACCGATCGCAGCTGGCAGGATGTCGAGCTGGCGACGCCGATGATCGCGGCGGGCGCGGTGCTGGCGGCCTTCCTCGGCCGCTCGCTCGATGCGCTGACGCTGGGAGAGGATGCGGCGCGATCGATGGGGATCAATCTCGGGCGGCTGCAATTGCTGGTGATCCTCTCCACCTCGCTGTGCGTCGCGGCCTCGGTCGCGGCGGCGGGGGTGATCAGCTTCGTCGGGCTGCTGGTGGCGCACATGGTCCGCCCGCTCGCCGGGCACCGGCCGTCCGCCATCCTGCTGCCCTCGGCGCTGGGCGGCGCGCTGCTGCTGACACTCGCCGATGCGGGCGTGCGCCTGCTGCCGACGGTGAGCGAGCTGCGGCTCGGCATCGCCACCGCCATGCTGGGCGGGCCGTTCTTCTTCGCGATGCTGATCCGCATGCGGAGGAAGCTGGCATGAGCGGGCTTGCCGCCTCCAGCCTGTCGCTGACGCTGCGCGGACGGCGGGTGCTCGACGGCATCGACCTCGCCTTCGCGCGCGGGCGGGTCACGGCCCTGCTCGGCCCCAACGGCGCCGGCAAGTCGAGCCTGCTGGCCTGCCTTGCCGGCCTGCGCACGCCCGACAGCGGCTCCGCGACCATCGACGGCGAGGCCGTCGCCACGCTCGACGGGCGGACGCGCGGGCGTCGGATCGGGCTGCTGCCGCAATCGGGCGAGGTGCACTGGAACGTCGACGTGACGACGCTGGTCGGTCTCGGCCGCCTGCCGCATCGCGGGCGCTTCGGCGAGACCGAGGCGGATCGCGCGGCGGTGGCGCGGGCCATGGCGGCGACCGACGTGACGCATCTCGCCGACCGCGCGGTGGAACGCCTCTCCGGCGGCGAGCGCGGCCGGGTGCTGCTGTCGCGCGTGCTGGCGGGCGAGCCCGAGTGGCTGCTCGCCGACGAGCCTCTCGCCAGCCTCGATCCCGCCCACCAGATCGACGTGCTGGCACGCCTGCACGAAGCGGCGAGGGACGGGGCGGGGGTGATCGTGGTGCTCCACGATCTCAACCAGGCCGCGCGCGTCGCCGACGATGTCGTGCTGCTGCGCGAGGGCCGCGTGATCGCCGCGGGCGAGGCGGACGCCGTGCTGACCGCCCCGCGCATCGCCGAGACCTACGGCGTGACGGTGGAGATCGGCCACGCCGCCGACGGCCGCCGCTTCATCGTGCCGCTGGACCGCGCGTGAGGCATGGCGCCGAGCTGCTGGCGATCCTCGTGGTCGAGGCGGCGATCGGCTATCCGGCGAAGCTTCCCCATCCGGTGATGGCCGCAGGCGCGCTGATCGACAGGGTCGAGCGACGCTGGAATCATGGCCCGGCCCGCAAGGCGAAGGGTGTCGGGCTGGTGCTCGTGCTGGTCGCCGTGGCCGGTGGCACCGGCTGGGCGATCGAGCATGTCGCGGGCGGCGCGCTCGGCTTCGCGCTGGTCGTGATCGCGGGCAGCGTGGGGTTGGCGCAGCGCAGCCTCAACGATCATGTCGTGGTAGTGGCCGATCCGCTGGCGGCGGGCGATCTGGCGCAAGCGCGCGGCATGGTCGCGCGGATCGTGGGTCGCGATACCGGGGCGCTAAACGAAACCGGAGTGGCGACCGCCGCGATCGAGAGCCTCGCCGAGAGCTTTTGCGACGGAGTCGTGATGCCGGCCTTCTGGTTCGCGCTGCTGGGTCTGCCGGGCCTGTTCGCGGCCAAGGCGATCAATACGGCGGATTCGATGGTCGGCCACCGCACGGAGCGGTTCGGGGCGTTCGGCTGGGCCTCGGCGCGGGCGGACGACCTGATCGCCTTCGTCCCCGCACGTCTCGCCGGCGCGCTGATCTGCCTCGCCGGGCGCGGCGGCTGGCGGATGATGCTTCGCGACGCGATGCGCCACGCCTCGCCCAATGCCGGCTGGCCCGAGGCGGCGATGGCGGGCGCGCTCGGGCGGCGGCTCGGCGGGCCGGTGACATATGATGGCGAGCCGGCGCTACGGCCGGTGATGGGGGAGGGGCCTGCACCCTCCGCCGCCGATCTCGATCGCGCGATCACCGTCTATCGCGGCGCCTGCCTGCTGCTCTGGCTGATCGCGGGGGTCCTCGCATGGGCGCGGTGATGCTGCAGGGGACGGGATCCGACGTCGGCAAGTCGGTGCTGGTCGCCGGGCTGTGCCGGGCGTTCTCGAACCGTGGGCTGGCGGTGCGGCCGTTCAAGCCGCAGAACATGTCCAACAACGCCGCCGTCACCCCGGAGGGCGGCGAGATCGGCCGGGCGCAGGCGCTGCAGGCGATCGCCGCGCGGGTGCCGCCGCACGCCGACATGAACCCGGTGCTGCTCAAGCCGCAGTCCGATCGCACCGCGCAGGTGATCGTCAACGGCGCGCCCGCCGCGACGCTCGGCGCGGGCGACTATCAGCGGCGCAAGGCGGAGTGGCTCGACCAGGTGCTCGCCGCCTATCGCCGGCTGCGCGCGCAGTGCGACATCGTGGTGGTGGAAGGCGCGGGCAGCCCGGCCGAGATCAACCTGCGCGCGGGCGACATCGCCAACATGGGCTTCGCGCGCGCCGCCGGCGTACCGGTGGTGCTGGTCGGCGACATCGATCGCGGCGGGGTGATCGCCTCGATCGTCGGCACGCGGGCGGTGATCGAGCCCGAGGATGCGGCGATGATCCGCGCCTTCCTGATCAACAAGTTTCGGGGCGACCCGCACCTGTTCGACGACGGTTTCGCCGAGATCGAACGGCGCGCCGGCTGGGATGGGCTGGGCGTCGTCCCCTGGCTCCCCGCCGCCGCGCGGCTGCCGGCCGAGGATGCGGTGGTGCTGGATCGCGCGCGGGCGGCAGGCGAAGGCCCGCTGATCGCCGTGCCGATGCTCTCCCGCATCGCCAATTTCGACGATTTCGACGCGCTGGCGCACGAACCCGGCGTCCGCCTCGCGATGATCCCGCCGGGGACGCCGTTGCCGGGCGATGCGGCGCTGGTGATAGTGCCCGGCACCAAGGCGACGATCGCCGATCTCGCCTTTTTCCGCGCGCAGGGCTGGGACGTGGACCTTGCCGCCCATGTCCGGCGCGGCGGGCGTGTGCTGGGCATCTGCGGGGGCTACCAGATGCTCGGCCGCTCGATCGCCGACCCGGACGGGATCGAAGGGCCGCGCGAGACGGTCGAAGGCCTCGGGTTCCTGCCGATCGCCACCGTGCTGGCGCCCGCCAAGACGGTGCGCCCTATCACCGGCGAGCATGTCGAGGGCGGCGCGCCCTTTTCGGGCTACGAGATCCATTGCGGCGTCACCCGCGCCGATCCGGACGCGAGTCCGCTGCTGCGCTTCGCCGACGGGGCGCGGGACGGCGTGGATGCAGGGCAGATCGCCGGCTGCTACGTCCACGGCCTGTTCGACGATCCGACCTCCCGCGGGCACTGGCTTGCGCGCATCGGCGTCGCCTCGGACGGCACCGTCCGCGCCGACGTCATCGACGCGGCACTGGACGAGATTGCCGAAACCCTCGAACAGGTGCTCGATATCGATCGCCTGATGGCCATCGCGAAGGAGGCCGAATGATCCTGCCCGAAACGCTCCCGCCGCGCTCGGCGCTCTATCTGCCGGCGTCCAACGCCCGCGCCGTCGCCAAGGCGCGGACGCTCGATGCCGACATGATCATCCTCGATCTGGAGGATGCCGTGCCGGAGGCGGACAAGCAGGCCGCGCGCACCGCCGCCGTCGCGGCGATGGCGGAAGGCTTCGGCGAGCGGATCGCCGCGATCCGCATCAACGCGCCCGACAGCCCCCACCATGCGGAGGATATCGCGGCGGTGCGGGCCTCGCGGGCGTCGGCGATCGTCATTCCCAAGGTGGAGACCGCCGAGAGCGCGACGCAGGTGGCGCGTGCGGTCGGCAAGCCGGTGCTCGCCATGATCGAGACGCCCGCCGGCATCCTCGCCGCCGCCCCGATCGCGGCGGCGATGGGCGTCGTCGGCCTGATCGCCGGCACCAACGACATCGCGCACGCCCTGCGCCTGCCGCCCTCGGCCGGGCGGAGCGGCCTCTCGCTCGCTCTCCAGACCATCGTGCTGGCGGGCCGGGCGGCGGGCATCTTCGTGCTCGACGGCGTATGGAACCGGCTCGACGATCCGGACGGGCTGGAGGCGGAATGCCGCGAGGGCCGCGATCTCGGCTTCGACGGCAAGACCCTGATCCACCCCAACCAGATCGCCATCGCCAACCGTGCCTTCAGCCCCAGCGCGGCGGAGATCGAGGATGCGCGCGCGCTGATCGAGGCGGCGCAGGGCGGCGCCGTCCGCTTCCGCGACCGGATGGTGGAGGACATGCACGTCGCCACCGCCCGCGCGCTGCTGGAACGCGCCCGATGATCGGCGAGGAGCAGGTCTGGGCGCATCTCGACGCGCTCGCCAAGCCGCGCCGCAGCCTCGGCCGGCTGGAGGCGCTGGCGGTGCGGCTGGCGACGATCCAGCGGCGGCTCGATCCGGCGACGCGGCCACGCCGCATCGTGCTGTTCGCGGGTGATCACGGCGTGGTGGCGGACGGGGTTTCGGCCTGGCCGTCCGAGGTGACGGGGCTGATGGTCGGCACCATCCTCTCCGGCCGCGCGACGAGCAGCGTGTTCGCCGAGGCGCATCGCTGCGATCTGCGGCTGGTCGATGTCGGCGGCGTGGCGCCCCTTCCGGATCCGGCGCCCGATTTCTTCCGCGACGCCCGCGTCGCGCCGGGCACGCGGAGTCTCGCCCATGGGTCGGCGATGACGGTCGCGGAATTCGATGCCGCCTGGACGGTTGGCGCGGAAGAGGCGGAGTGCGCCATGGAGG
>Ga0105240_10013607_pt1 | contig 11163 bp, 8 predicted proteins | sample KBSC54metaG_FD_80426 | JGI IMG/M metagenome (GOLD analysis project Ga0105240, IMG submission 80426) | Corn rhizosphere microbial communities from Kellogg Biological Station, Michigan, USA - KBS C5-4 metaG | ecosystem: Host-associated > Plants > Roots > Rhizosphere > Soil | place: Michigan, USA...
GAGGATCAACAGCCGCGGATTGGTCATCAGCGCGCGGCCGATCGCCAGCATCTGCTGTTCGCCGCCGGACAGCGTGCCGCCCATATTGCCGCCGCGCTCGGCGAGCCGTGGAAACAGCGCGTGGATCTTCTCCAGCGTCCATGGATCGTCGCTGCCGAGGCGGTTGCCGGATGCGGCCAGCAGATTTTCGCGCACCGTCAGGTTCGGAAAGATCTGGCGCCCTTCCGGCACCAGGCCGATCCCCAATTGCGCGATCCGGAACGAGGGATGGCTGCGCACCTCATGGCCGGCGAAACGGATCGCGCCCGCGCGCGCCGGCGTCAGGCCCAGGATGGAGCGGATGGTGGTGGTCTTGCCCATGCCGTTGCGGCCCATCATGGCCACCATCTCGCCCGAGCGGACCACCAGCGACATCCCGAACAGCACCTGGCTCAGGCCATAGCAGGTCTCGATGCCCTCGACTTCGAGCAAGGCGGGCGCGTCGGCCAATTTGTCAGACATGGCGCGTCACCACATGCTGCTCGCCGAGATAGGCGCGCTTGACCTCTTCATTGCCGCGGATTTCGGAAGGCCGACCGGAGGCGATGACGCGGCCGTAAACCAGCACGCTGATGCGGTCGGCGAGCGCGAACACCGCGTCCATATCGTGCTCGACCAGCACGATGGTGACCTCGCGGCGCAATTCCTGCAGCAGTTTTACCATCCGCGCCGATTCGGTGATGCCGAGGCCGGCCATCGGTTCATCGAGCAAAAGCACCTGCGGTTTGGTGGCGAGCGCCACCGCAAGTTCGAGCTCGCGCTGCTCGCCATGGCTTAATTCCGAGACGACGGCGTCGGCGCGTTGCCCCAGCCCGACCCGCTCCAGCGCGGCCAGCGCCGGCCCGCGCAAGCGGTTTTCCTTGCGGGCATCGCTCCAGAAGTAGAACGAGTGCCCGTCATGAGCCTGCGCCGCCAGGGCTACATTGTCGAGCGCGGTGAAGTCCTTCAATAGCGAGGTGATCTGAAACGAGCGCGCCAGGCCGAGCGCGCTGCGGCGATAGGCCGGGGTATCGGTGATATCGGTCCCGGCCAGATGAATGGTGCCGGAATGCGGGTGCAATTGCCCGGTCAACTGGCTGATCAGCGTAGTCTTGCCGGCGCCGTTCGGCCCGATGATGGCGTGCAATTCGCCGCGATCGACATCGAGCGAAACGTGATCGGTCGCCATGATGCCGCCGAAGCGGCGCACCAGTTTCTCGACGCGGAGCAAGGGATCAGCCACGGGAAAACCTCCCCAGAATCCCGACAATGCCGCCGCGCCCGAACAGCACGATCAACAGCAGCAGCGGCCCCATGATCAGCGCCCAGTATTCGGTCACCTGCGACAGGAATTCCTCCAGCACCAGATAGACGATGGCGCCGATCATCGGACCGAACAGCGAGCCCATGCCGCCGAGAATGACCATTACCATCAGATCGCCGGAGCGGGTCCAGTACATCATTGCCGGGCTGACGAAATCGGTGTTGTTGGCGAGCAGCGCGCCGGCCAGCCCGCACATGACGCCGGATATGACGAAGCAGACCAGCCGGTAGCGCGTTGCCGGAAATCCGATCGCCTGCATGCGCTGTTCGTTGGAGCGCAGGCCCTGCACCACCAGGCCAAAACGCGAATTGACGATGCGCCAGACCAGGTAAATGCCACCGGACAGGCAGGCCAGGCAGAGATAATAGAACTGCACCCGGTCCGACAGATTGATGATGCCGGCAAAATTGCTGCGCTTGTAGATGGTGAGGCCGTCATCGCCGCCATAGCGCGACAGCCCGGAGGCGACGTAATAGGCCATCTGCGCAAAGGCCAGCGTGATCATGATGAAGTAGACACCGCGGGTGCGCAAGCTGAGCGCGCCGATCACCAGCGCGAACAGCGCCGATGCCAACAGCGCCACCGGCCATTGAATGAAGCCGGAGCCGATGCCCTCGGCGGCGAGAATGCCGACCGCATAGCCGCCGATCCCGAGATAGGCGGCGTGGCCAAAACTCATCATGCCGCCATAGCCCATGATCAGATTGAGGCTTACGGCCGCGAGCGCGAAGATCACGATGCGGGTGAACAGCGTCAGCACGAACACATTGCCGCTGAGCGAGGTATAGAGCGGAAGCAGCGCAAGGCCGGCGATCACCAGCGCCATCACCAGATTGCTGGGGCTGAGCCGAGCCTTCATCGCCGATTGGCCGGAAACAGCCCCTCCGGCCGCACCACCAGCACCATGGCCATCAGCAGATAGATCAGCATCGAGGACAGCGCGGGGGCCGCGGTGGAAGCCGCGCTCGAACTCAGGATCTGGCGCAACAAGTCCGGCAGGAAGGCGCGGCCGAGCGTGTCGATCAGGCCGACAAAGATCGCGGCCAGGAACGCGCCGCGGATCGAGCCGATGCCGCCGATCACGATGATGACGAAGGCCAGAATCAGGATGTTCTCGCCCATCCCGATCTGCACGGTCAGGATCGGCGCCTGCATCAGCCCGGCGAGGCCGGCGAGCGCGGCGCCGAGCCCGAACACCAGGGTGTAGAGCAGTTTTATGTTGATGCCGAGCGCGCCGATCATTTCCCGGTTCGAGGCGCCGGCGCGGATCAGCATGCCGAGCCGCGTCCGCATTACCAGCACGTAGAGAAAGGCCGCGACCGCGAGCGAGACCGCGATGATGGCAAGCCGGTAGCTCGGATAGAACACGCCGGGCATGATCTGGATCGGCACCGTCAGCCAGGGCGGCAACGGCAGCGAAAGCCCGGCCGGCCCCCAGATCAGCCGCACCGCGTCATTGAAGAACAAGATCAGCCCGAACGTCGCCAGCACATGATCGAGATGATCGCGGCCGTAGAAGTGCCGCAGCGCCGCGAATTCCAGCACGATGCCGAGCAACAGCGTGGCGCCGAGCGCGAGGATGACGCCGATGATGAAATTCCCGGTCCACATCACAAACGTCGCGGCGAAATAAGCGCCCATCATATAGAGCGAGCCATGCGCCAGATTGACGAAATCCATGATGCCGAACACCAGCGTCAGCCCCGCCGCCAGCAGAAACAGCAGCAGACCGAACTGCAACCCGTTCAGGAATTGTTCGACGACAAGCAGCATGGGTCGATCCGGTTTTGATTGAATCGCCCTGTCCGCGGGTTCGGTCCACCTCTCCCCTTGTGGGAGAGGTCGGATCGCATCGACAGATGCGATCCGGGAGAGGGGTTCAGGTCCATCGATAGACCTGAACCCCTCACCCCAACCCTCTCCCACAAGGGGAGCGGGAGCTCACCGCCGTTGCCGTTACAGCTGAATTCAATCTCGTCATGCTTAAAGACAAAAAGCGGCAGCGCGCGAGCGCCGCCGCTGTATCGAGCGAAGCCCGCGATCACTTCATCGCGCATTTGTCGTGGAAGCGATCCTGGCTGTCCTTGACGATGGTGGCGACCGTCTTCAGCCCAAGCGTACCGTCGGCGCCCTTGACCACGTCCTGCAGATAGAAATTCTGGATCGGGATGTGGTTGTTGCCGAACTTGAACGGGCCGCGCACCGACTTGAAATTCGCCTTCTCCATCGCCGCCTTCATCTCGTCCTTCTTGCTGGTGTCGCCCTTCACCGCCTCCACCGCGCTGTTGATCAGCTGCGCGGCGTCGTAGGCTTGCGCGCCGTAGAAGCTCGGACTGAGGCCGGGGTACTTCTTGCGGTAATCGGCGACGTATTTCTTGTTCTGATCGTTGGGCAGATCGTTGACCCATTCCTGCGCGCCGGGAACGCCGAGCGCGTTCTCCTTCTGCAGCGGCAACGTCGTCTCATCGATGGTGAACGCGGTATAGAGCGGAATCTGCGCCCTTAGCCCGGCCTGGGTATATTGATTGAGAAACTGCACGCCGGCAGCACCGGGATAGAACACGAAGATCGACGCCGCACCGGAGGCGCGTGCCTTGGAAAGCTCGGCGGAAAAGTCGAGCTGGGTCGGCCAGACCGTATATTCCTCGCCCTTGATCTCGCCCTTGAAGGTGCTCTTGACGCCCGCCAGCATGTCCTTGCCGGCGGCGTAGTTCGGACCGATCAGGAACACCGACTTGACGCCCTTCTGGTTCATGTATTCGCCCATCGCCTGCGGGGTCTGGTCGTTCTGCCACGAGGTCGAGAACACGTAGGGCGAGCACAGTTCGCCGGCGACCTGCGACGGACCGGCATTGGCGATCACCAGCATCGTCTTGGAATCCACGATCGGCTTGAGCGAGGCGAGCAGCACGTTCGACCAGATATAGCCGGCGATGAAATCCACCTTGTCGGACAGGATCAGCTTTTCGGTCTTCTGCTTGCCGACATCGGGCTTGAAGGTGTCGTCCTCGTAGATCACCTCGACCGGCAGTCCGCCCATCTTGCGGCCCATGTGATCGAGCGCGAGCTCGAACGAATTGCGCATGTCGTTGCCGATCACCGCGGTCGGCCCGCTGAATGTCGAGACGAACCCGATCTTGATGCTGTCAGCCGCGACCGCGGGGCTTGCCAGCGCCAGCGCGGTTGCGCCCGCGAGCCAAAATGCCGTTCTCATAAGTGTTCCCTCCTCGTTATCTGCGTAAGCCGTTCACAGCCGACCTGCCCCGCTCAGCGCGCCGCTACCGCCCCGTTTCCCGGGCCTTCTGTTTCAGCTGACGTGTTTTGTGCGCGAAGTCTTGGGCAGGCAGCAAGTATGAACCGAAGGCTCCCCCTTAGAACCTTTGGCCCAATCCAAGCATTTGTGCACCATAATTCGTATCTGCGGGGGATAGCAAGAATTATAGTTCTGGTTTTCGTGGGCCAGCCGCTGCGGCTAGGCGGGCGGGACCGAACTCGACCGCGTGGTTGGGCCAGCGCTCGGTTCGACCAGATATTCGGCGCCCTCGATGACATAGGGCGCATGGCGGAAGTCGCGGATTTCGGCGACCTTGTCGGCGGACCATTGCAGCAGCATGAAGGATTTCGGCGCCGCGCCTGGCTGGTTCGGATCGAACACCAGGATGGCGGGACGTCCTTCCACCAGCCCCGGCACCAGGTGCCAGTCGAAGATCTTCGCATAATTGCCGAAATATTTGGAGACCTCGGCCTTGCCGCTCATCCTGAGCTTGTTGACGAGGTCGAGGCGGATATCGTCCGATATCATGGTGCGGATGGCGTCGAAATCGCGCGCGTTGAAATGCGCGACATAGGCGCCGAGCCGGTCGCGATCGGCCCGCGACATTTCCGGACGCGGCAGGTCGTCGGGCTCCTCCGCCAGTTCGCGAAGCCGGCTGCGCCCGCGATGCAGCGCCGCCTTCACCGCCGGCAGGCTGGCATCCATGGTGTCGCAGACCTCCTGCAGCGAGCAGCCGAGCACATCCATCAGGATCACGCTGGCGCGCTGGGCCACCGGCAGCCGCATGAAGGTGCGCAGGCTGGTGCTGGCGATCTCGCGGCTCAGGACGGCGTCGACCGGGTCGGCCATCATGTCCACCTCCTCGTTGGAGCCGAACGCTTGCTGGCGGTTGCGCCGGCGCAGGAAATCCAGCGCGGTGTTGTGCGCGATCCGAAACAGCCAGCCCTGCGGGTTGGCTATTTGGTCGCCTGACGCATAGGCTTCCACCGCCTTGATCATCGCATCCTGCAGCACGTCCTCGCCGTCGATCGCCGAACCGACCATGCGCGCGCAATAGCGGTGCAGTTTCGGGCGCATCCCGGCGAGCAGCGCGTCAATGCCAGCGACGGCGACCAGTGGATTTGGAGGCGATTGCATTCTGCGTCCCGAAACTGTGCCTATGGTTCGGCGAGCATGCGATAATTGCCGACGATGGCAGCGCCAGCCGGCAGCGGCGGCTCGATGCAGCGCTCGCGAATTCCACTCTGGAACGCCTTGAAGGCGGCCAATGCCGGCAGGGTACTCCCGGAATCGGCTTCGGTCTCGACCAAATGCACGAAGGTATCGTCGTCAAGCCGCAGTGAAAGATAGCGCAAGCCGGCCGGCTTTTCGGCCTTCAGTTCCGCAAACACCGCCGCGATCAGTTCCGCGTTTCGCGCGGCCATCTCGGGCTTGGTCCTGTATCTGATCAGGGTTCGTTTCATCCGTACTCTCCACCGGTTTCGCGGCATCCATTGCTCGCCTCTCGATGGCAAGACGTCCGGAACCCGGCAAAGGATTCGGTCGCGATGCAAACATTTTACGCCGGATTTCCGGAGCTGGGCTGTCGACGATAGGCTTTCGCAATCGGTCGATTGGCAAACCGGCCTTGGACCGAAGCCGGCAAAGGCCTACATAAATCGACATACGGAGAGATCTGAAAACCGAAGGCGGCTTCGACATGACCCCAGCGCAGGCGGACCCGGGCAAACGCCACCGCGTGGTGATCGTCGGCGCCGGCTTCGGCGGACTGGAAGCGACCTATCGGCTGGCCGGCGCGCCGGTCTCGATCACGCTGGTCGACCGGCGCAACCATCATTTGTTCCAGCCATTGTTGTATCAGGTCGCGACCGCCTCACTGGCGACCTCGGAGATCGCCTGGCCGATCCGCTATCTGCTGCGCGACCGCCCCGAGGTCACCACCCTGTTTGCCACCGTGAGCGGCGTGGACGCGCAAAACAAGCGCGTGCTGCTCGAGGACGGTGACGCCCTGCCCTATGACACGCTGCTTCTCGCCACCGGCGCGCGGCATGCCTATTTCGGTCATGACGAATGGGAGCCGTTCGCGCCCGGGCTGAAGACGCTGGAGGATGCCACCACGCTGCGGCGGCGCATTCTGGTCGCCTTCGAGCGCGCCGAGCGCGAGAGCGATCCGGCGCGGCGGGCCGCGCTGATGACTTTCGTCATTATCGGCGCCGGCCCGACCGGCGTCGAACTCGCCGGCACCATCGCCGAGCTGGCGCGCGACACGCTGCCGCCCGACTTCCGCAACATCGACACCCACAGCGCGCGTGTCGTGCTGATCGAGGCAGGTCCCCGCGTGCTGGCCGGCTTTTCCGACGACCTCTCGGCCTATGCGCAGCGCGGGCTCGAAAGTCTCGGCGTCGAGGTGATGCTGGGAAAGGCCGTTACCGAGTGCAACGCCGATGGCGTGATGTATGGCGGCGAGCAGCTGCAGGCCAAAACCCTGATCTGGGCCGCCGGCGTGCGCGCCTCGCCCGCCGCCGAGTGGCTCGGCGCCGCGGCCGACCGCGCCGGCCGGCTGCAGGTCGAGCCTGATCTCACCGTTTCAGGCCATCCCGATATTTTTGCCATCGGCGATACCGTGACGATCAATGGCCCCGATGCAAAGCCGGTCCCCGGCATCGCGCCGGCCGCGAAACAGCAGGGCCGTTATGTCGCCGCCGCGATCAGAGCGCGGCTGCGCGGCGAACAGCCGGCGCCGTTCCGTTACCAGCATTCCGGCAGCCTGGCGCAGATCGGCAAGCGCAAGGCGGTGATCGATTTCGGACGCATCAAATTGCGCGGCGCGGTGGCGTGGTGGATCTGGGGCATCGCCCACATTTATTTCCTGATCGGTCTGCGCAACCGGCTTCAGGTCGCCATCTCCTGGCTCTGGATCCATGCCAGGGATCAGCGCGCCGCGCGGCTGATCACGCAGGGCTCGAGCAAGGTGGTGAGATGACCAGTCGCCCGGGATGCCACAGCCTCAGGGTTCGCGACGCGCCAACGGGTCTCGCCAACGCGCGCATGACAGGCGCCGCGCCGGCCGATGATAAACTCCGACGCGCGCCGCCGCAGCCGCCTTGGCCGGGCCCGGTGGTGGCGCGGTTGTTGCACTTCATCCACCGATCAGTCATCGTATTCAAATGATCCTGGCTTCGATAGTCGTGGTCGCCGTCGCCGTCATCTGGTTGGTCGAGCGCAGTGTTGAACACCTCAGACTGGCGATTGCCGCGCTGTGTTTCAGCACGGCGGTACTGCTGTTGGCCGTTGCCGATCTCGAAAGGGCGATTCTGCTGTCGTCGATCCTGGCCGCCGCGGTGTTCGGCGTGTCCGACGTCAAGTATAATCATAGCGGGCTGAAGCTGACGGTGACGGATTTGCCGCTGCTGTTTGCCGGAACCGTCCCGTTTCTTGCCGTGCAATACCCGCTCGCGGCACTGGCGGTTCTCGCTGGAAGCGCAGCGTTCACCCTGACCACGATCGCGACGCTGCTTTACGTGCGTGGACCGCCAGTCTCTCCCGAACTGCAATTTTTCTTGCTCGGCGTTGCCTGCATCAATTTGCTGGCGGCATACCGGGCAAGCGGCGGGCCGGTTTCATTTCAGTCGATTGCGGCGCTGCGGCGGTGTTTCTTTTCGAGCTTCATCGCCTCCGTTCTCGATCCACTCTCCTGGCGACAGTTCGGCGGTCTGGCGCTGAGCGATATCGCCAACGACCGCCTGCCGCTGATGCCGGCCGAGCCGGCACGCTCGCTCGACTATCCCGACATCATCGTCATCCAGCACGAATCGATCTTCGATCCGCGGGTATATGGGCTTCCGGTCGAGCCCGGTGTCGAAGCCTTCCTGTCCCCGGAAAACGGCCTCCACGGCAGCCTTAACGTCGATATTTTCGGCGGCGGATCGTGGCAATCCGAGTTCAGCCTGCTCACCGGCCTTTCGAGCGCGAGCTTCGGTTCAAGCGCCTATTTTCTGTTCAAGCGAGGCGTCGGCCGGTTTCATAACAGTCTTCCCCACTCGCTCGCAGCGCTTGGCTATGGCACGACGCTGATATCGAGCTGCCGCCGCAACTTTCTCAACTATGATGCGTTCTATCGCTCGATCGGCATCAGCGAGCGCATTTTCTCCGATGACCTTGCTTCGCCCTTCGATGTCGATCGATTCGAGGCCACAAATTCGGATGCATTGTTTCTGGATGCGGCGATCGGCGCCCATCTGAAACGGATTGCCGGCGATGCCGCGCCGCGGTTTCTATATGCGCTGACCAACTTCAACCATGGCCCTCACAACCGCAGGCTGGTCGCGCCCGGACAGTTCGAGAGCGAGCGCGCCTTTGCGGCCGCAAGCCTCCCCGATCCCTGCTATGCCGAGTACTACGCCCGACTGGCGGAGACGGCCGCGACCTGGAACAGGCTCAAATCCGAGCTTGCAGCCCGTTTTCCCGAACGGCCCACGCTGATCGTTCACTACGGAGATCATCAACCCGTCATGACACGGCGGATCGAGGCGAAACTCAAACTGCCGGCCGACGCGCGGCGCCAGTTCCGCACCTTCTATGCCATCGAAGCCTTGAACTACCGCCCAGATCGACCCATTCCCGGGCGGGGCAAGAACCTGGATATCGCCTTTCTGGGGACGGTCGCCTTACAGCAGGCGGAACTGCCGCTGGATCAGATCTATGCCACCCGCGCCAGCCTGCTCGAGCATTGCGGCGAGGCCTACTTTGCCTCGTCGTCGGAACGCAAGCGCCGCTTCCACCGCACGCTGGTGGAGCTGGGCGTGATCGACGTCGCGCCAAGCGTGCGATATCAAACCTGATCCAATCCGATCCATTCGTCCGACGCATCGTCATGCAGAACCGCCACCGCGGCTGCCCGCCGCGTCAGCACCGCGCGCTGGTTGATGTAGCCCTTGTCGGTGATTTCGCCGCCGTCGACCGAGGCCGGCTCCGCCAATAGCAGCGCGCGGGTGGCGTGGCCGGACGAACCGCCGCCGCTTTGCGCCTTGAGTTTCGCCAGGCCTTGCGCGATCGCCGCGCGCACTTTCGCATGGCCGATCGCTTCAGCGGCGCCGGCATTGTCATGCAGGCCGGCGATGGCGCGGCAGGCCGCGAGGTTCGGAAACACCAGGAAGCGCACGTGATCGCCGCCATGGCCTGAGATCACGATATCCTGCGCCAGCGGCGAAAGCGCCGATATGCCGGCCACCCGCAGCGTGCCGACGCTGACCCAGGTGCCGGAATTGAGCTTGAAATCCTCGGCGACCCGGCCGTCGAAGAACAATCCCAGCTCCGGGCGGGCCGGGTCGGCGAAGGTGACGGCGTCGCCGATCAGATAGAAACCGTCGGCGTCGAATGCCTGCGCGGTCTGCGCCGGCGCTTTCCAATAGCCCGGCGTGACATTGGGCCCGCGCACCCGCACCTCGAGCTTGTCGCCCGACCGCACCAGTTTCAACTCGGTGCCGGGGATCGGCACGCCGATATTGCCGCTTCGCGCCGCCTGGAAATGGCAGTCGGTCGCAAGCGGCGAGGTTTCGGTGGAGCCCCAGGCCGACACCATCGGCAGCGCGCGGCCGACGGTTGCGATCGAAAGCTCCTCCATCGCATCCCAGAGGTTCTGCGGCAGCGCCGCGCCGGCATAGAATGCGAACTTCACCTCGCCGAAGAAGCGGCGGCGCAGTTCGTCATCGCCGCGCAGCGCCGAGATCAGCATGTCGAAGCCGCGCGGCACGTTGAAATACACCGTCGGCATGATGCTGCGCAGGTTGGCCAGTGACGTTGCGAACAGCCCGGGCGCCGGCTTGCCGCCATCGATGTACAGCGTACCGCCATTGCGCAGCACCAGATTGAAATTGTGGTTGGCCCCGAACGTGTGGCTCCACGGCAGCCAGTCGAGGATCACCAGGTCGCTCTGCGGGTTTTCCAGGAACGTCCAGGTCTGCGCCCTCGCCTGCTGGCTCGAGGTCAGCATGTGCTGGGTGTTGATGACGGCCTTCGGAATGCCGGTCGAGCCCGAGGTGAACAACAGCTTTGCCGTGGTGTCGGGCGTCACGGCGGCGAAGGCCGTTGCGACCGCCGGCGTCTCGGGGGTCGCAGCCACAGCGGGAAACGAAATGGCATCGGTGCCGTCAACGTCGCTACTGACGATGGTCGCGCCGTGCAGCGGCTTGATCGCCGCCAGCGCCGCCGCAAACGGCTTGGTGCCGGAAACATAGATCGCGCCGGGATCGAGCAATTTGATCATGCTCTTGAGCTTGTCGAAATCCCGGGACATCAGCGAATAGGCCGGCGAGACCGACGCCGCGGGCACGCCGACATGCATCGCGGCCAGCGCCAGCAGCGCATGATCGATGCTGTTGTCGGAGAGGATCGCGAGCGGGTGCTCCGCGCTGAGACCTTGCGCCAGAATCCAGGATGCTGCCGCGCGCACCTGGCGCAGCGCCTGCGCATAGGTGACGCTGGTCCACGGCGCTTCGGTGCTGCCGCGCTCGGCGAGGAAAATCGCATCGGGCTTCTGCCGCGCCCA
>Ga0105240_10013608_pt1 | contig 11162 bp, 9 predicted proteins | sample KBSC54metaG_FD_80426 | JGI IMG/M metagenome (GOLD analysis project Ga0105240, IMG submission 80426) | Corn rhizosphere microbial communities from Kellogg Biological Station, Michigan, USA - KBS C5-4 metaG | ecosystem: Host-associated > Plants > Roots > Rhizosphere > Soil | place: Michigan, USA...
TTCGCCGCGCGTAGCGAAGCTCGGCGTGAACAGCACGCGTTGCGGATCGAGCGCCGGCAAGGTCTTGAACAAATGCGCAAGTTCGCCGCCGGAAACGCATTCGAACCCGTAGCCTTCTTTCTCCAGCGTACGCAGGATCGCTGCGTGCGGATTCGCCTTGAGCGCATAGAAGCGACGATCGATTGCCGGCAACGCCGCCAGTGCGCGCGCGTGCTCACGCACGGTCGGCAGGTGATAGACGTAACGTGGCGTGCCTTGCGTCGCGAGTTCGAGCAGCGCCTCGCGTTGCGTTCGCCACCACGGTACTGCGCGCGAAGTCGCATCCGCATGCAGCGCGCGCCAGCTCGGCCCGAAAACGGCGGACTCGTCCACCGGCATCGCACCGGACGCGATCAACAGCGCGTGCAGTCGCGGCATCATGCCGTCGGCGCCGTCCTGGTCGAGCAAGGCTTCATCGACGACGAAGGTCAGGTTCAAATCGTTCGACGATTGCGAAATCAGGTGCACGCGTTCGCGCCCGAACTCGGCCCATACGTCGCCAAGCTTGTGCAGCAACGAACGCATGCCGCGCCCGACCAAGGTGATCGCCGCGCAGGGCGCGATGACTTTCACCCGGCAGACTTCGGCGAGATCCGCGCACAGCGCTTCCAGCACGTTCGAGTTGACCAGGTTGTCGCTGGGATCGAGCGACACGGTGACGTTGGTTTCCGAAGAACCGATCAAATCGACCGACAGGCCATGGCGCTTGAAACGTTCGAAAATGTCGGCGAGAAAACCGACCTGCTGCCACATGCCGATGGTTTCCATCGCGACGAGCACGATGCCGCGACGCGAGCTGATCGCCTTCACGCCGGGCACGCTCGCGACGGAACGCGCAATGACGGTGCCTTCCATCTGCGGATGCGAGGTATCGCGGATCCAGATCGGCACGTTCGCGGCGCGGCACGGATGGATGCAGCGCGGGTGCAATACCTTCGCGCCGGTCGTCGCGATTTCCTGCGCTTCTTCGTAATCGAGGCGCGACAACAGGCGCGCGTCGGGAACCTGGCGCGGGTTCGCGCTGAACATGCCGGGCACGTCGGTCCAGATTTCCACGCGCTGCGCGCTAAGCAGCGCGCCGAAGTACGCGGCCGACGTATCCGATCCGCCACGCCCGAGGATCGCGGTTTCGCCATCGCCGTGACGCGCAATGAAGCCTTGCGTGACCAGCAGCGCCGCGCCATTGCCGAAACGCGCACGTTTTGCGGGAGCGATCCTTGTATCGCAGGAAACCGACAGCCGCCGCGACCATTCGTTCTGGTTTGGCAACGGCGCCGCTTGCAACCAGTCGCGTGCATCGATCCAGCCGAACGTCGCGCCCTGCTTGGACAGATACGCTGCGCCCAGCGTCGACGACAGCAGTTCGCCTTGCGCAAGTACTTCGGCTTGCCAATCCAGTTGCGCGCTCGTGCGACGGGGATCTGCGAGCAGCGCGTCGAGTTTGCGCAAGCGTTCGCCCAGTACCGCGTCTGGATCGAGATCGAGCGTCTCCGCAAACGCGCGATGGCGCTGGACGATTGCGGCGATGCGTTCGGCGCAGGCGGTATCGTCCGCGTGAACATCGATGATGTTTTGCAGTGCGTTGGTGATACCCGACAGCGCCGACACGACGGCCAAAACGCGCACGCCGTCGCGATCAGCGCGCTCGCGCATCAGCGCGCCGATAGTGTCCCAGCGGCTGCGCTCGCTGACGCTGGTGCCGCCGAACTTGAGCACGATCCAGCGCGGCGCGGGCTTGTCGATGTCGGCGCGCGGCATGGGTTCGGCGGCGTGCATGGTCGCTCTGTGGTTTGCATGGGGCGCGTCGCGTGACGCGCAAGCCGCCATGATAAGCGAAGCGATCCGGATTGAGCGCCGGCCATTCGGGCCACTGTTTCGAATTACACGATACCCGCATATGAAAGCAGGGGCCCGAAGGCCCCTGCTCTTGATCACCGTTTAAATTAAAGCCGGCTGGTTTCAGTAGCCGTTGCAATCGTAGCGCCGGTCGTTGTCGACGCTCGAACCGATGCCGTAACCGATTGCCGCACCGGCGACAGTCGCGGCCGTGCGGCCGTCGCCCTTGCCGACCGTGTTGCCGAGCACGCCACCGAGCACCGCTCCGACCAGCGCGCCGCCGTTGTTGTCGTAGCGCGGGGCGCAGCCGGTGGCATATCCGTTGCCGTAGGCGTACGGCCCATTGTCGTAGCCATACGCGCCATCGTCATAGCCATACGGGGCTGCGTAGTACGACGCCGGGTAATACGCCGGACCACCGACGTAGGCAACGCTCACCGCCGGATAGTAGGAATAATAGGGACGATAACCGCCGTAGCCGTAGTAGCCGTAATAGCCACGGTTGCGATACGAGTAGCGGTTCCAGCGGCCGTCACCGTCGTGATCCCAACGGCGACCATCGCCATCGCGATCCCAGCGACGACCATCCGTATTGCTGCTATAGCGAACATTGTTGTTGTAGCGAACATTGTTATTGCCATAGTTGACGTTCGCGGTACGGCTGTCGTAGCGCACATTGGCATTGCGGTTGTCGTAGCGGACGTTCGCGTTGCTTGCGACGGTGCCACGGGTATAGGTGCGGGTGGCGCTCTGCTTGGTAGCAGTGCTGTGATCAAAGGGACTTGCCGCCGCGGTTCCGATCGCAGCGGTCATCATCAGGGTGATCGCGGTGGCAGCAAGACGTTTCATTTCTTTCTCCGAAGACGCTGGATTGCGTCGGAAGTGATGCTGCGGTGCGGCGGCTATCCGCAGGCTGAATCAGATGACCAAGCCGGGAAAAATTCAGCGCGGCGACAGCGCGCGCATAACCCTCGTTCAGCCAGACGGCAACGATTGCGACGGTGGTCACGAATCCAGCCCACAGGCGGCATGTTGCGCTGCATCCTTGACCTGCCCCGCCGCTGCTGCAAGGCTGCGCTTGACGGCTGCGCTGTCTGTGCGGCCGAACCGCATGCCCGCAGCGCCGGAATCCTTGTCGCTTCGGCATCGCATCGACGCATTCATCGCGCCAATGCACGCGCATCCAGCCGACAGGAGAACACAGATGCCCGCCTATTCTTCCGCGCAAATCCGCAACATCGCCCTCGTGGGCCACACCGGCGCCGGCAAAACATCGTTGTTCGAAGCCCTGCTGCATGCCGGCGGCGCGATCCAGACGGCAGGCAGCATCGAACGCGGCACCACCGTGTCCGACCACGACCCGATGGAGCGCGAACGCCAGCATTCGCTCGGTAGCGCGATCGCGTCGATCGATTACGGCGACGCGCACATCAACCTGATCGACACGCCCGGATATCCGGATTTCCGCGGCCCCGCGTTGTCGGCCATCGACGCGGTGGAAACCTGTGCGATCGTGGTCAATGCCGCGCTCGGCATCGAACATTCCACGCGCCGGATGATGGAACACGCCGCAGAACGCGGACGTTCGCGCCTGCTCGTCGTGCACCGCATCGATGCCGACGGCGCCAACCTGATCACCTTGCTCAACAACCTGCGCGAAACCTTCGGCAAGGAATGCCTGCCGATCAACCTGCCCTGCGACGACGGCAAGAACATAGTCGATTGCTTCTTCCAGCCCGACGGCGATTCCGACCTCGGCCCGGTTTCTGTCTGGCACCAGCAGATCATCGACCAGGTAGTCGAGATCAATGAAACAGTCATGGATCACTACCTCGACCTCGGCGAAGGCGGATTGTCGCCGCAGGAATTGCACGACGCGTTCGAACAATGCCTGCGCGAAGGCCATCTCGTGCCGATCTGTTTCGCGTCGTCGCGCACCGGCACCGGCGTGAAAGCGATCCTCGACATCGCCGCGAAACTGCTGCCGAACCCAGCCGAAGCGAATCCGCCCGCGTTCGTGAAAGGCACGGGCGCCGACGCGCAAGCGATCGTCGCCGAACCCGACCCGAAGAAACACGTCATCGCCGACGTGTTCAAGATCGTCAACGATCCGTTCGTCGGCAAGCTGTCGGTGTTGCGCGTGTACCAGGGAACGATCAAGCGAGACAGCCAATTGTTCATCGACGACGGCAAGAAACCGTTCAAGGTCGGCCACCTGTTCAAGCTCAAGGGCAAGGATCACGTCGAAATCGACCAGGCGATCCCCGGCGACATCGCCGCGGTCGCGAAGATCGAGGAAATCCATTTCGACGCGGTGCTGCACGATTCGCACGACGAGGATCAGATCCACCTCAAGCCGCATGCATTCCCGAAACCGATGTTCGGCCTTGCGATCGAAGCCGCGACGCGCGGGCAAGAACAGAAACTCTCCACCGCGCTGCACCGGCTCGCCGAGGAAGACCCGTGCTTTCACATCGAGCACAACAAGGAAATGAACGAGACCGTGATCCGTGGCCTCGGCGAACTACACCTGCGCGCGATGCTCGAGCGCATGAAGGCGCGCTACGGCGTCGAGGTGAAGTCGCATCCGCCGCGCATTGCGTACCGCGAAACGATTTCCGCGAAGGCCGAAGGCCACCACCGGCACAAGAAACAGACCGGCGGCGCGGGCCAGTTCGGCGAGGTGTTCCTGCGCATCGAACCGTTGCTGCGCGGCGGCGGCTTCGAGTTCCAGGACGCGGTGAAAGGCGGCACGATTCCGGGCCAGTACATTCCCGCCGTCGAGAAAGGCGTGCGCATGGTGCTCGAAGGCGGCGCTGTCGCCGGTTATCCGCTGCAGGACATCCGCGTGATCGTGTACGACGGCAAGTACCACACGGTCGATTCGAAGGAAGTCGCGTTCGTCGCCGCTGGCAAGAAAGCGTTCCTCGACGCGATCACGAAAGCTCATCCGCAAGTGCTCGAACCGATCGTCGTAGTCGAGGTTGCCGCACCCGAACGCCACATGGGCGACATCACCGGCGCGCTCGCCGGCAAGCGTGCGCGCATCAACGGCACCGACGCGGGCAACAACGGCGAGATCGTGATCAAGGCGCAAGTGCCGCTGTCGGAACTCGAAGGCTACGCTGCGGAATTGAAAGGCATCACCGCCGGCCGCGGCCGCTACAGCCTCGATTTCAGCCACTACGAACCGGTGCCGGCGAACGTGCAGAGGCAGTTGATCGACGCGTACAAACCGAAGCACGAGGAAGATTGATCGGTCGCTGTAGGACTTTTCCGACAGCGCATCGCTGGATCGTCCGATGGGTCCGGAATCGTGGAGGCGCGACACTGCTTCCACGATTCACCACACAGGACTATCCATGCATCGCAATATTCTTTCCCTGTTCGCTTGCGTCGCCGCCTGCGCGCTCGCCATCGCTAGCGCGCCGGCGACTGCGCATCTCGCGAACATCGCGGCTCCGCTCGTTGCACAAAATGCGGCATCGGGTTCGCAGGCATCCGCTTCGAATTCGACAAGCACTAGCAGCCGACATGAGCGCGCGCGGATGCGCGCTGCGCGCAAAGCGCGCAAGGAAAAACCAATCGTAGCCGTAAAAGCGCACGCACCCGAACGCATCGTGGTGCAAAAGATCTCTGGCAGGAATTTCGCGGCCGCGCAAAAGACCGAACAGGTCGAAGCCAACGCGCGCGCGGAGCGGCTGTATCGCGCTTCGCAGTTCTCGGCGCCGATCCTGATCGATGCGAAAGCCTGCAGGCGCATCGGCGCGAACGGCGAATCGATCTACGAGAACTGCTGACCGCCGCGTTCGCCGGTGATAGGGTTGTGCCACGACCCAGGCGGAGAACGGCGATGGACAAGCGATTCCTGATTTCCGGGGTGGCGATGACGATTGCCGCCGCGTTGCTCGGCTTCGTCGTGCATGGCCTGTTGCTCAACGCGGATTACGCCGCGCTCGTGCCGACCATCATCCGCGCGCCGGAAGACGCCAACCACTACATGCAATGGATGCTGCTCGCCGACGCGGCCATCGGTTTCGGCATGACCTGGATTTATCGACAGGGCCATACCGTTTCGAAATCCGCCATCGGACAGGGCCTGCGCTGCGGTTTCGCGGTCGCGCTGGTCAGCACGATCCCGATGTTCCTGATCTATTACGCGGTCGAGCCGCTGCCCGGCATGCTGGTGGTGAAGCAACTGGTTTTCTCGACGGTGCAGATGCTGCTGCTCGGCGTGCTGGTCGCCCTGCTCAATCCGTCGCCGAAAGCGGGCTGAATTTCCAAGGCCCAGCATTCGACCGATGCATTAAAATGGCGCGCAGGACTACATACCTGCGACGACTAATCCGGAGCCTGCCATGAAGCTAAGCCAGGGACTTGCCACTATCGTCTTCTGCGGATGCGCGGCAATGACCGCGTGCAGCGACATGAACAATCCGATCTCCGGAGAGATCAGCGCCGATCTCGGGCAGAATCGCGTGATGATCGAGGGTTGCACCCTCTGGGGCATGCCCAAGGTCGAAGACCTTCCCGGCGGCGGCAAGCGGTTTGCGCCGTGCAAGAACACCGTGGTGGTCATCGAAGGCGGGCGCGTGTCGCTCAACGGCAATGACATCGGCACGGTGCAACCGCACGACACCGTGCTCGTGAAAAACGGCAGCGCAAAAATCCAGTCGCAGAGCGAATGACGGCTGCGCGCCTGATGACAGCGCGTCAAATATCGAAGCGATAGCTCAGCTTGACCAGGAATTGTTCGGTATCGCGCAGGCTGAAGGCGTCGCCGAGCAAGCCGCCGACGCCCTGCGAGAACTCATCGAAACCGAATCCGCCGCGCACGTAGGCGACGTAGATATCCGACAGCGGCGCGAGCTCGTACTTGTAACGGATCTGGAAACCGAGGTTGCGCAGGCTGAAATCCGGCACCGCATCGTTGCTCGCAACCGGCGTGCCATCCGGCGCCACCCGCCATGCCTCTTGCACCTTCGCATTGAGCGCGATGGTTTCGAGCTTGATCCGCAATTCCTGCTTCGAATCGATCGTCCACTGCATGCCGCCGTTGAGTTGCAACTGGTCGGCACGGAAGCTGCCAAGCAGGTTGCCGCCCTGCCACACCAGCCAGTCGGGATTGTGTATGGCGATCAGCTCGCCGTAGAAACTCAGGCGGTCGTTGACGAAATACGTCGGGTTCAGGTCGATCTGCATCGAACCGTGCGCGGGCCCGCGCAAGCCTTCGGCGGCGTAGCGCAGGTTGCCGTAGAAGGACCAGTGTCCCTGCCCGCGCGGCCATGACCGTTCGTAGTAACCGTACAACTTGCCCGGCACCTTGACGTTGCCGTTGCCACGGGTGATGAGGTCGTCGACGCCCGGCGAGAACTCGTCGAACTCGAGGTATTCGCTGCCGCCATTGCGCATGTCGCTGGTACGGTTGAACGACCATGCATCGGCGAGATGCACGCCATCATCGTTGACGCGTCGTGACACCGCGACGTGCCAGTCGTGCGAAGCGTAGATCGAATCCTTCGGAAGATCGGTAAAGCGGCGGGCGAGGTCGTAGCGCGCGTAATTGAAATTGTTGCGGTCGAGGAAACCGAAGTCGTCGAGTTGCAGGTTGCGGCCGAGGTGTTCGGCGTACAACTGCTGGCGCCAGCCCTTGCCCATGTCGTCGTCGATGCGGATCTGCGCGCCGCTGTCGTCGGTGTGTTGACCGGCCTGGTCGATCGCCGAACCGACCACCGTCGTATGCACGGTCCAGGCCGGGCTCGGCGTCCAGCGGTGATCGAATTCGTACACGGTCGCGGTGCGGTCGAGGAAGGGATGCTCGACATCGGTAACCATCGCGCCGAAGCCCTGGGTACTGAAGTCGCGCGTCACCCGCGCCGCGGTAAACGTGCGCCCGATCGCGTCCGCCTCGCTGGCCGCGAACACGCCGTAGTTGAACCCGCCAACGCTGCCGTTGGCCTTCACCGCCGCGGTGACGTCGCCCGAACCCAGGCCATCGTCGGTCTGCCCGCCCACGCGCCGCGTATAGATCAACTGGTCGTTGCTGTTGTACGAACCGAACGGCACGTTGAAATAGCTCTGGTTCTCGGTGAAGAACGGCCGCTTGTCGCTGAAGAAGGTTTCCACCGCGCCGAAGTTCACCACCAGGTCGTCGCTCTCGACCTGGCCGAAATCCGGATTGAGCGTGGCGCTGAGCTGGAACGAACCGCTGGGCTTCCAGAAGATGTCCGCGCCGGTGTCGATATGCGCCTTGTGGGTGATGTTGTCGTAGAGGGCGCTCACGTAGGGCGTGATCGCGAGCAGCGACTGGCTGTAATCGGCCACCTCGACCTTGGTGAATGCGGAGAGAAAGCGCGTCTCGCCGCCAAAGATCGCCGGCCAACCCACCCGCTCGCCGGTGCTGCCGACCACGCGATCGAGCTGGATGCCGATCGTGCGCTTGCCGTCGTGACCCTTCTTCATCGGCGCGATGTACCACGGGATCAGCATCTCCACCGACCAGGTGTCGCCGTCCTCGGATACCGCGTGCTTCCAGTTGCCGTCCCAGTCGGTGCTGAACTGGTTCTCGTTGGTGATGGTTTCGTCCTGGATGCTGTCCGACAGCATCACCATGAAGTTGTAGCCGACGTGGCCGTCGCCGTCGAAATCGACATAGAGGTTGACCCGGTCGTACGGCCCACCGGCATCGCGCGGCGCGCTCTGGTGGGTGCGCGGCACGTTCGCCGGCTGGGTGTTCTTGAATGCGACCGCGAGCCCTTCCGGCGTCGCCAGGATCCACGCTTCGGTCGGGTACGGCGATGGCGCGCGCGACAACGGCTGGGTCAGGCGGAAATCGGTGATGTGCTGCGCGTCGGCCCATTCGGCCGGGTCGATATGGCCATCGATCTTCACCGCCGCATGGGCGGGCATCGCAGCAGCGGACATGAGCAGCAGCGGCAACAGCAAGGCACGCATGTGCGAATCCGCAGTCGGCTAGGATGCGACAGCCTATGTGGACTCAGGCGCGCGCGTGAATGCCGGAAGTCATGGCAGTGGTTCCTGCTCCGCCTCGACGTCGTGGAACCGCGCCATGTCGAGGGTCAGCTTCCGCGGATCGTCGTCGTCGATGAAGACATCCACGAAGCGCCGCCCGAACAGGATGTCCTCGTGCGCGTAGTTGTGGCGTGCGTGCACGCCCGCCGCAAAGGTCTCGTCGATGCCGGACAAAGTGATCAGCAGCCCCATGTCGCCCGCGTGCAGCGCGTCTTCGGTGATGCCGTACAACGGGCTGTCGGCGTCGATGCGGTGCATGATCAGCCAGCTCAATGCGAACATCGGCGAGCGCGCGCGTTCCAGCTTGAGGTCGTAGAACCGGCGCAGGCTGTGCCCATCGGCGGTCTCCACGTCGCGCGCCAGCACCATCGAAGCCATCGCCTCGAGGATGTAGCTGCGCCGCTGGTTGGCGACGCGCAGCATCAATGTCGGCACGCCATCGTAGGGCGTGATCACCGCGACCCTGCTGAACAGCATGCGCGCGGTCGGCTTGGAAAAGCGCGCGAACAGCAGGCCGGTGATCACGGCCATGCTCATCATGCCGGTGACGATCTCGCAGGTCGCGACCACGTGCCCATAGGTCGTGGCCGGGCTCATCACCCCGTAGCCGACCGTCGCCAGCGTCTCGACGCTGAAGAAGAAGCAGTTCGCGAACGAGTGCGCGTTGTTCACCGCATGGTCGCCCAGTGCGTACGCGCTCGCGAACACCAGGTTCACCAGCAGCCACGTTCCGATCATGGACGCGAAGAACCGCGACCAGGTCATCGACATGATGACGTGGTAGACATCGCTCCAGCTGAAGCCGGCTTCACCGAGTTTGGTGACCTCGGTCTTGCCCAGCGTGACCTTGATCCCGCGACGACGCTTGGTCGATGGGTTGCTCATGCTGTCCGACCTCGTGGGTCAGGTCGCCTTCTTGCGCTTGGGCTGCAGCATCGTCCCGGTGCAATTCTTCGCGCCGCAGCGGCAGGCCCAGAGTTTCTTTTCCTTCGCCGTGTGCGGCGTGGACAGGACGATGCCGTAGTTGTAGGTCAGCTCCTCGCCCGGTTTGATCGCGCGCAGCGCCTCGATGAAGACGCGATCCTTGCGGCGGTCGTCGCCTTCGTGCTCGTCCATCAACGCTTCGCAATTGGGCTTGCAGCTATGGTTGATCCAGCGTGCGATGTTGCCGCCGTGGTTGGCGTCGATCACGAAATCGTCGTTGAGGGTGAACAGGAAGGTGTGTCCGGTCTCGTCCTGTTCGGCGTGCTCGTCGTCCACGTCCGCATGGCTGCGCAACCGGCCCTTGTACTGGACGATGCGCTCGCCTTTGCCGATCGGCGCGATGGCGAACACGCCATTGCCATGGATGGACGAGCGGCGGGCGGCGATCTTCAATGGCATAACGGTTCCATGCGGAGTCGAATGGGTATTGTCGCCGATAGTTCATTTGATATCGAACGATCCGAACATCCTGTTCTTCCGTTCGAGCGCCAAGCCCGGCGTCGCCGGACTGGCGCCGCGCCAGAGCTTGCCCTGGCACGCGCAAGCCATCCTTGGCTTGCGGACCAACTCATTTGGCGAATTTGAGCCGGATCGATTGAAAGCGTACAATATCGGTACTGATTGAAACGCCCCTGCCCGACCGGCCGCCGCCATGCTCCGCGTCACCAAACTCACCGATTACGCCAGCCTCGTGCTGACCGTGCTGGCCAGCGCGCCCGAGCGCGTGCACAGCGCGGCCGAGCTCGCCGAGCGCGCGCACCTGGAAGCGCCAACCGTGAGCAAACTGCTGAAGTCGCTGGCGCAGGCCGGACTCGTCGCGAGCTTTCGGGGCAGCAGCGGCGGTTATCGATTGGCCCGCGCAGCCGACACGATCAGCCTGATCGCGATCGTCGAGGCGATCGAAGGCCCGCTCGGCATGACCGAATGCAGCCTGCACGACAGCGCCTGCGGCATCCAGGACCACTGCGGCGTGCGCGCGAACTGGCGGCGCATCAACGACGTGGTTGCCGACGCGCTGCGCGAGGTCACGCTCGCGCAGATGCTCGCGCCCGCGACGCGCATGCCACGCGCGCGTAAAACCATTCCATTGCAACTTGCGACGAGCTGATCACATGGCCACCGAACGCAAGGAAATCGAACGCCAGCTCGACCGCCGCTACACCGCCGGCTTCGTCACCGACATCGCGTCGGACACGCTGCCGCCCGGCCTGAGCGAAGACGTCGTGCGTGCGATCTCGGCGCGCAAGGACGAACCCGAGTGGCTCACCGAA
>Ga0105240_10013611_pt1 | contig 11161 bp, 9 predicted proteins | sample KBSC54metaG_FD_80426 | JGI IMG/M metagenome (GOLD analysis project Ga0105240, IMG submission 80426) | Corn rhizosphere microbial communities from Kellogg Biological Station, Michigan, USA - KBS C5-4 metaG | ecosystem: Host-associated > Plants > Roots > Rhizosphere > Soil | place: Michigan, USA...
CGCGGGCGATCGACGGCATCGCGTATCTAGTGGACTACGCCAGCCGTTAGCCCGTATCCGCCGCCATATGGATATGCAGATTCAATTGTTGTCGCTGCTGAAAGCGTTCGATAAGCTTGCGCCAGAGCCGGCGAGACGCGACGCATTAAATTTGACGCACTGCGCCTGCACAGAAACCGTATCAGAATCAGTTTGCGTGAAAGCACCCGCCCGGAGCGCGCGTAGTGAGCCGCAACATGCACCGCGCCGCCCCGCCACGAACAATTCGAAATCCCGGGAGATCTTATGCGTTTCAAGTTGCTTGCCGCCGCCGCGACGCTGACGGCCCTCGCCACCGCGCCCGCGCTGGCCGTCGCGAAGCCACTCACCGTCTGTACGGAATCGAGTCCGGACGGCTTCGACGTCGTCCAGTACAACTCGCTCGTCACGACCAATGCATCGGCGGATGTGATTTTCAATTCGCTCGTGTCGTACGACGAAGCGGCGAAGAAAGTCGTCCCGTCGCTCGCCGACAAATGGGATGTGAGCAGCGACGGCCTCACGTACACGTTCCATCTACGGCCGAACGTCCAGTTCCAGACCACCGACTACTTCAAGCCCACCCGCGCGCTCAACGCCGACGACGTCGTTTTCACGTTCAGCCGCATGCTCGACGACAACAACCCGTGGCACAAGGTCGCAGGCGCTAGCGGCTTTCCGCACGCGCAGTCGATGGGCCTCGTGAAGCTGATCAAGGCTGTATCGAAGGTCGACGACAACACGGTGAAGTTCGAACTGAACGAGCCGAACGCGACCTTCGTGTCGATCCTGACGATGGGCTTCGCGTCGATCTATTCGTCCGAATACGCAGATCAGCTGCTGAAGGCGGGCAAGCAGACCGACCTGAATGCGAAGCCGATCGGCACAGGTCCGTTCGTGCTGAAGGGTTACACGAAGGATTCGATCATCCGCTACGACGTGAACCCGAGCTACTGGGGCGCGAAGCCGAAGATCGAACGGCTGATCTACGCGATCACACCCGACGCCGCTGTGCGTGCGCAAAAGGTGAAGGCGGGCGAATGTCAGATCGCGCTGTCGCCGAAGCCGCAGGATGTCGCCGACGCGAAGCAGGACAAGTCGCTCGCCGTCGTGCAAACGCCCGCGTTCATGACGGCGTTCGTCGCGCTGAACACGCAGAAGAAGCCGCTCGACAATCAAAAGGTACGCGCGGCACTGAACATGGCGTTCGATCGCACGTCGTACCTGAAAGCCGTGTTCGACAACACCGCGACACCCGCGAACAATCCGTATCCGCCTAATACCTGGAGCTACGACAAGGCCGTCAAGCCGTGGCCGTACGACGCGGAGAAGGCGAAGAAGCTGCTCGCCGAAGCGGGCTACCCGAACGGCTTCGAAACGACGATCTGGGTGCGTCCGAACGGCAGCGTGCTGAATCCGAATCCGAAGGCGGGCGCGGAAATGCTGCAGGCGGACTTCGCGAAGATCGGCGTGAAGGCCGAGGTGAAAGTGATCGAATGGGGTGAGCTGATCAAGCAGGCCAAGCAGGGACAGCACGACACGCTGTTCATGGGTTGGGCCGGCGACAACGGCGACCCGGACAACTATCTGTCGCCGCTGTTCAGCTGCAATGCGGTGAAGTCGGGGATCAACTTCGCGCGTTACTGCGATCCTGAACTCGACAAGCTGATCGCGCAGGGCAAGGAGACGGCGGATCAGGGCAAGCGCACGAAAGCGTATGAAGCCGCGCAGCAGATCATTCACGATGCCGCGCTGTGGATTCCGCTCGGCTATCCGACGGCGGCGGCGATCACGCGGACGAACGTGAGCGGGTATCACGTCAGTCCGTTTGGTCGTCAGAATTTTGGGGCGGTGGTGGTGCAGTAAGCTGCGCCTTGCGCTGTGAAAAAGCCCGGCCTGCGACATGCGGCCGGGCTTTTTGTTTGGGGCGATGAAGTGAGTCAGTCGCGTCGCGAGTGCCGAACCGCGCGACAGCGGCACTCTTATCTGGCTTCACTCTCGAACCGGATCACCCCATCCTCCCCGTGCACCCGCTTCAACTCCCCCTGAAGCCACAGCAGATGCAAATGCGCGAGCGCTTCGCCCATCGCGAACGTCATCTGGTGAATATCGAGTTCCCGTTTGAACATGATGGGAACGATATCCGCCGCACTACACGGCTTCTGCGCACACGCCTCACGCACTTCCGCGAGCCGCGCGGCGTGGTGATCCCGCAGTTGCCCGATACGCGTATGCAGACCCCGAAACGGCTTGCCATGCGAAGGCAGCACGAGCGTATCCGCCGCCATCGTTTCATAGCGCCCGAGCGAACCGAGATACAGCGCCAGAGGATTGCCTTCCGGCTCGATGTCGAACACCGATACGTTCGTCGAAATGCGCGGCAGCACCATATCACCGGAAATCAGCACGCCATCCGCTTCCGCGTGCAACGCGCAATGCTCCGGCGAATGACCGAAGCCCGTCACGACTCGCCACGTGCGCCCGCCGATCGACAGCGCATCGCCGTCGCGCATGCGCCGGTATTGCCCCGGCACCGAAGGCACGAGGTTCGAGTAGTAGCTCTTGCGGTTGCGCAGCTTGTCGAGCGACGCCTCGTCGCTCAGACCGTGCCGCGCGAAGTGCCGCGCCGCGCCCTCGCCGCCCGCGTTCGAGCCGTCGCCGGCCGCCATCACACGACCCAGCATGTACTCGCCGAGCGTGATCCACAGACGCACGTTCCAGCGCTTTTTCTCGCCGCCCTCGCATAGCCAGTTCGCGAGCCCGAGGTGATCCGGATGGCAATGCGTGACGATCACGCGCAGCACGGGCAAGCCTTCGAGTGCCGTGTCGAACAGCGTTTCCCAGTTCGCCTTGATCTCGTCCGACGCGATTCCGCAATCGATGATCGTCCAGCCCTTCTGCCCGTCGATCTCGTCGCGCAGTAGCCAGAGGTTGATGTGATCGAGGGCGAACGGCAATGGCATACGCAGCCAGTAGACGCCCGGCGCGACTTCCCGCGTCGTGCCGGCAGCGGGCATCTGGTCGGCGAATGGATAGTCGAGTTGGTGTTCGAGAGCATTCATCGTGGGGTTTCCTTCGTCGGCGGCACGGGCGGTTGCATGATCGGTGACATAAACCCGGTCGTGCGCGTGGTTGCGCTTTGTTCAGGTTGACGATAACGTAAACGTCGATTCTAGCGTTCAATCCGTTTTTGTGCCCGGCCGTCAGGACAAATCGGACAGACCGGACAGGCCGACCCAGACCCAACGATGAACACCCAATACACGATTACCGAACTGGCCCGCGAATTCGACGTGACGCCACGCGCGATCCGTTTTTACGAGGACCAGGGTTTACTCTCACCGAGCCGCGAAGGCTCAAGCGGATTGCGCCGCGTGTACTCGGGACGCGACCGCACGCGGCTACGGCTGACGCTGCGTGGCAAGCGTCTGGGGTTCACGTTGTCGGAAATTCGCGATCTGCTCGACCTGTACGATTCGCCGACGGATACCCAACCGCAGTTGCAGGCGTTTCTGGCGACGGTGGTTCGGCATCGCGAAGTGCTGGAGCGCCAGCGCGAGGACCTCAACGCGACGCTCGAAGACCTGGCGCAATACGAGGCGCAGGCGCGCGCGCTGCTCGAAAGCGGCACGCGCGGCGACGGCTACGGCGAGGCAGAGACACTCGCGCGCGAAAGCACCAAGGCGAGTTGAAAGAAAAATCCTGATCGGAAGATCAGGCGTCAAACACGACAGTTGGCGCGGCGTTGCATGAAGATGCGCCGAACGCCATGCAACACGCTTCAAACGGCAATGCGTCGGCGCCGCGCCCAAAAGGCTTCAAGGCGTCTCGCAAGCTCACCCGGACGATACAATCGCAGGGGTCTTCGCGACATTGAACGAATGCACGGTCGACATGAATCACTTTCCCAAACTGCTGTCGTCACAGATCGGCTTCGACGTCGCGGAAACACTGCTCGCGGGGTTCGACCGGCATTACCGGATTTTCCGCGAAGCGGCGATCCATGCGAAAGACCTGTTCGAAGCCGCCGACTGGCACGGCCTGCAGAAACTCGCACGCGACCGGATCACCTCGTATGACGAGCGCGTGCGCGAATGCATCGAAAAGCTCGAGGATGAATACGACGCCGAGAGCATCGGCGACGATGTCTGGCAGCAGATCAAGCTGCATTACATCGGTCTTCTGACCTCGCACCGCCAGCCCGAATGCGCAGAGACGTTCTTCAATTCGGTGTGCTGTCAGATCCTGCATCGCTCGTACTTCAATAACGATTTCATTTTCGTGCGGCCCGCGATTTCGACCGAGTACATCGAAAACGACGAGCCGGCTGCGAAGCCGACGTATCGTGCGTATTACCCCGGCAGGGACGGCCTCGCCGTCACGCTGGAGCGCATCGTCACGAACTTCCAGCTGAACCCGCCGTTCGAGGACCTGACGCGCGACGTCGAATGCGTGATCCAGGCGCTGCACGACAACTTCGGCACCTTCAACGAAGCGCCCAATTTCCAGATTCACGTACTGTCGTCGCTGTTCTTCCGCAACAAGGCGGCGTACATCATCGGGCGCATCATCAACGGCGACATGATGGTGCCGTTCGCATTGCCGGTCCATTACGTGAAGCCCGGCCTGCTCGCGCTCGATGCGCTGCTTTGCAAGCGCGACCAGTTGCTGATCATCTTCAGCTTCGCGCATTCGTACTTCCTCGTGGATATGGAAGTGCCGTCCGCGTACGTCGAATTTCTCGGCAGCCTTCTGCTGGGCAAGCCGAAGGCGGAAATCTATACGTCGGTGGGCTTGCAGAAGCAGGGCAAAAACCTCTTCTATCGCGATCTGCTGCAACATCTGAAGCATTCGAGCGACCGGTTCATCATCGCGCCCGGCATCAAGGGCATGGTGATGCTCGTGTTCACGCTGCCGTCGTTTCCGTACGTGTTCAAGCTGATCAAGGATTCATTCCCGCCGCCGAAGGAAACGACGCGTGCACAGGTGGTCGGCAAGTATCAGCTCGTCAAACGCCACGACCGTCTGGGGCGCATGGCCGACACGCTCGAATATTCGAGTGTCGCGTTGCCGCTGTCGCGCCTCGATCACGCAGTCATTCGCGAGCTCGAAAAGGAAGCGCCGTCGATGCTCGAATACGAAGGCGACAATCTCGTCATCAGGCATCTGTATATCGAACGGCGCATGGTGCCGCTCAACATTTTCCTGCAGAACGGCACGGACGCCGACGTCGAGCACGGCATTCGCGAGTACGGCAACGCGGTGAAAGAACTGATGCAGGCCAACATCTTTCCCGGCGACATGCTGTACAAGAACTTCGGCGTCACGCGACACGGACGCGTCGTGTTCTACGACTACGACGAGATCGAATACCTCACCGATTGCAACGTGCGCGCGGTGCCGCCGCCGCGCAACGAGGAAGACGAAATGTCGGGCGAGCCGTGGTACACGGTCGGCCCGCACGACATTTTTCCGGAGACATACAACACGTTTTTGCTCGGCGATCCGCGCGTGCGCGAATCTTTCCTCAAGCATCACGCGGATTTCTTCGACCCTGCGCTATGGCAAAAGCACAAGGATCACATTCTGCGCGGCGAGCTCCCCGACTTTTATCCCTACGACGGCAGCCTGCGTTTTTCCGTGCGCTATCCGGAACGGTTCGCAGCAGATCAGGATCGCGCCGCCAATGCATCCACCACGTCGACGGTGCGCGCAGCATGAAAGTGCATACCGTCCACAATTGAACAACATCAAACAACCAGATTACGTCGGAACGAATCATGACTACGAACGCCTCTGCTAATGAACATCCCCTCGCGCATCTGTTTGCGAACAACGATGCCTGGGTCTCGCACAAGCTCGAAGAAGATCCCGAGTTTTTCTCGCGGCTCGCGCATCAGCAGGCGCCCGAGTATCTGTGGATCGGTTGCGCGGATTCGCGCGTGCCCGCCAACGAGATCATCGGACTGCCGCCGGGCGAAGTGTTCGTTCACCGCAATATCGCGAACGTCGTCGTGCACTCGGACCTCAACTGTCTGTCCGTGGTCCAGTTCGCCGTCGATCTGCTGAAGATCAAGCACATCATGGTGGTCGGCCACTACGGCTGCTCCGGCGTCGGCGCGGCGCTGCACGGCCGGCGTGTCGGTCTCGCCGACAACTGGCTGCATCACGTGCAGGACGTGCGCTCGAAGCATTCGGCGCTGCTCGAACAATGGCCGATGGGCGAAGCACGACACCGCCGTCTGGTCGAGCTGAACACGATCGAACAGGTCGTCAACGTGTGCCGCACGACGATCATCAACGACGCATGGGCGCGTGGCCAGGACCTCACCATTCACGGCTGGGTGTATGGCGTGCATGACGGCCGCGTGCGCGATCTCGGCATGACGGTGAAAGATCCGTCCAAGCTGGAGGAGACCTACACCAGTTGCGTCGCGGCCGTTTCCGCGAACCGCGCGCACACAGCTGACGACGACATCGCCGCCGCCGACGCCGGGAAGCTCGGCGGCGTGGCCGCTGTCGTTCACGGTGTTATCAAGGAGATGAAACATGAGTGAGACAAAAGATCCCGTGGTTATCGTTTCCGTCGCGCGCACGCCGATGGCCGCGTTTCAGGGTGAGTTCGCATCGCTGACGGCGCCGCAGCTGGGCGCGATCGCGATCAAGGCGGCCGTCGAACGCGCCGGACTGAAGCCTGAACAGGTCGAGGAAGCCGTGATGGGCTGCGTGTTGCCCGCGGGCCAAGGCCAGGCGCCCGCGCGCCAGGCGGCGCTCGGGGCGGGTTTGCCGCTGTCGACGGGCTCGACGACGGTCAACAAGATGTGCGGCTCGGGCATGCGGGCGGCGATGTTCGCGCACGACATGCTGACGGCCGGTTCCGTCGACGTGATCGTCGCGGGCGGCATGGAAAGCATGACGAACGCGCCGTACCTGCTGCCTAAAGCGCGTGGCGGCATGCGCATGGGTCACGGCCAGGTGATGGACCACATGTTCCTCGACGGCCTCGAAGACGCCTACGAGAAAGGCCGTCTGATGGGCACGTTCGCCGAAGAGTGCGCCGGTTCGTACGATTTCACACGCGAATCACAGGACAAATTCGCCATCGAGTCGCTGACGCGCGCGAAGCGCGCCAATGAAGACGGCTCGTTCGCATGGGAAATCGCCCCCGTCACGCTCGAAGGCAAGAAAGGCAGCGTGACGGTCGAGCGCGACGAACAGCCGTTCAAGGCGAACCTCGACAAGATTCCGACGCTCAAGCCCGCCTTCAGCAAGACGGGCACGGTGACGGCGGCGAACTCGTCGTCGATCAGCGACGGCGCGGCCGCGCTCGTGATGATGCGTGAATCGACGGCGAAGCAGCTCGGGGTGACGCCGCTTGCGCGCGTCGTCGGTCATGCCACGTTTGCGCAGGAACCGGCGAAGTTCACCACGGCGCCCGTCGGCGCGATCCGCAAGCTGTTCGACAAGAACGGCTGGAAAGCGCAAGACGTCGATCTGTACGAAATCAACGAGGCATTCGCTGTCGTCACGATGGCCGCGATGAAAGAGCACGACCTGCCGCACGACAAGGTCAACGTGAACGGCGGCGCATGCGCGCTCGGCCACCCGATCGGCGCATCGGGTGCCCGCATTCTCGTCACGCTGATCGGCGCGCTGAAAAAGCGCGGCCTGAAACGCGGCGTCGCAAGCCTGTGCATCGGCGGCGGCGAAGCGACGGCGATGGGCGTCGAGCTGGTCTGACGCATCGTTCGAAAAGCGGCGCGCGACGGCCCGCGCGCATCGAGACACGACAGGACATCTCATGAAGACAGTGTTGATCGTAGGCGCGTCGCGCGGCATCGGACGCGAGTTCGTGAAGCAGTATCGGCACGATGGCTGGCGCGTGCTCGCCACGGCGCGCGACGAGGCGTCGCTCGGTGAGCTCGTTGCGCTCGGCGCCGAAGCGTTTTCTCTTGATGTCGCCGCGCCCGAAGATATCGCCGCGCTCGGCTGGAAGCTGGACGGCGAGCGGCTCGATGCGGCCGTGATCGTGTCGGGCGTGTACGGGCCGCAGACGGAGGGCGTAGAAACCGTCACCGCCGACGACTTCGACTTCGTGATGGCGACCAACGTGCGCGGGCCGATGCAGCTGATCCCGGTTCTGCTGCCGCTCGTCGAAGACGCGCGCGGCGTGCTCGCCGTGCTGTCGAGCCGCATGGGCAGCATCAGCGAAACGACGGGCACGACGGGCTGGCTGTATCGCGCGAGCAAGGCGGCGCTCAACGACGTGCTGAAAGTGACGTCGCTGCAGACGCGTCACGCGACCTGTGTGTCATTGCATCCGGGCTGGGTGCGCACCGACATGGGCGGGGCAGCGGCTGCCATCGATCCCGCGCACAGCGTGCGCGGCATGCGGGAAGTGCTGGCCCAGGCGGCCAGCACGCCGCATCTTTTTCATGGCCGCTTCTTCCAGTACGACGGCACGGCGATCGACTGGTAACGGCAAACAACAGACAAATAATCTGGAGACACCCGCATGTTGCTCGATCAGGACCATCTGATGATCCGCGACGCGGTGCGCACTTTCGTGCGCGACGCCGTGACGCCCAATGCGGCGCAATGGGACCGCGAGCGCACGTTTCCGGCCGATGTGCATCGCCAGCTCGCCGAACTCGGCGCGTACGGCGTGCTCGTGCCGGAGGAATACGGCGGCGCCGGGCTCGATGCGCTCGCGCTCGCGTTGATCCTCGAAGAGATTGCAGCGGGCGACGGCGGCACGTCGACGGCGATCTCGGTGAATAACTGCCCCGTGTGCAGCATTCTTCTGACGTATGGCAACGAGCAGCAGAAGCGCGACTGGCTCACGCCGCTCGCGCGCGGCGAGATGCTCGGCGCGTTCTGCCTCACCGAACCGCAGGCGGGCTCGGATGCGTCGGCCTTGCGCACCACGGCTACCCGCGACGGCGACGCTTACGTGCTCAACGGCGTCAAGCAGTTCATTACGAGCGGCAAGAACGGCAATGTCGCGATCGTGATGGCCGTTACCGACAAAAACGCCGGCAAACGCGGTATCAGCGCGTTCATCGTGCCGACGGATACGCCCGGTTACGTGGTCGCGCGATTAGAGGAAAAGCTCGGGCAGCATTCGTCCGACACTGCGCAGATCATCTTCGACAATTGCCGCGTGCCGGACGCCAACCTGATCGGCGCGGAAGGAGAAGGCTACCGGATCGCACTGTCGGGGCTCGAAGGCGGGCGCATCGGCATTGCCGCGCAAAGCGTCGGCATGGCGCGCGCGGCATTCGAAGCGGCCCTCGCCTACGCAAAGGAGCGTGAAAGTTTCGGACAGCGGCTCTTCGCGCACCAGGCCGTGCAGTTCCGCCTCGCCGACATGGCTACGCAACTCGAAGCGGCGCGCCAGTTGATCTGGCATGCGGCGTCGCTGAAAGACGCGGGCCAGCCATGTCTGACGGAAGCGGCCATGGCCAAACTGTTCGCCTCCGAAGCGGCGGAGCGCATCTGTTCGGCCGCGCTGCAGATTCATGGCGGCTACGGCTATCTAAGCGACTTTCCCGTCGAACGTATTTATCGCGACGTCCGCGTCTGCCAGATCTACGAAGGCACCAGCGATATCCAAAAGATTCTGATCGCGCGCGGACTGAGCTGAATTTCTTCCCAACCTTTCATGACTGCATCAGCAAAACGACGTCCCACCGATTGCCCTTGCGGCGGCGCCGCTCCGAACCGGCGCGACCCGGCCAAGCCACCGCGTTTCGCGGATTGCTGCGGCCGGTTCATCGACGACGGTGCGGCCGCGCCGACCGCGCTCGAACTGATGCGCTCCCGCTATAGCGCCTACACGCTCGGCGAATCCCAATATTTGCGCGATACATGGGCACCGCAAACCTGCCCCGCCGATCTCGACGCCGACCCGAACGCACCCGACGCGCCCCGCTGGCTAGGTCTGCAGATCAAACGCTTCACGCCGCTCGACGCTACGCACGCCGAAGTGGAATTCGTCGCGCGCTACAAGGTGGGCGGACGGGCGCACCGGTTGCATGAATCCAGCCGCTTTATCAGAGGCGAAGATGGGCGCTGGCGTTACGTCGATGGCGATGTAAGCGACCGCTGACGCTAGCGTTCCGGTTGCGCTGCAACAATGTATCGAGCATCCCTTACACATCTCAAATAAGGGCCATTTCTGTAAGAAAATCAACGTGTTGGGTCAACGCCACGTCCCTCAATTACCCATTATTTCCGAATCGCCGCGGAAACCCGCCCCGAACGGCATCGTGCACATCAGACAAAAGGAAATTCGTGCCGCAAGGGGTTTGTACTGAATTGCACAAATATAAATTGTCGTGCCAGGATGAGCCTCACAGATGTTGCAGCGCTCCGTAGCGAGGTAGCGGCCCACCGCTCCCGCAGGATGCCCAGACGCACCGCCTGCTGACGCTTCAGCGGGCACGCGATCAGGGGCATCGCGAGGCGCTCACTTCGACGCGTGGGGTCGCGTCGACCGGCTTCGGTTCATCCCAATGCGGTCTTGATCTGTCTGAGTGCGTGAACAACGCACCGTACGTGATTTTTTTGACCTTGTTTTGGCGTGTCACCGTACCGAAATCCGTTCTACGGGGAACCGTAGGGAAGGTCCAGGCGTTTTTGAGAGCAGGTGTGTCGGATGGTGTTCAGCAAAGTTCTGACGGTATGTGCGATGTCGGCGGCCTTCGTGGCCAGCGCCGTTACGCCCGCGCACGCGGACCCGCTCGCGGACGCAGAGGCCGGCCCGCTCGGCCGCGCCCAGGTGCAGCGACTCGCGCTGGATGAAGACGGCTACCTGCGCGTCGAACTCGAAGAGCTGGCGCAGATGATCCCGGAAGAGCACAACGTCGAGGCCGGCGAGCTGTGCGCCATGCTGCGCCTGCTGCAGACCCTGGAGCCGGCCGGCGTAGGCGCCCGCTGCCTGCAGGAATGCCTGCTGCTCCAACTCGAGCGCGCCCCCGCCGAAGCGCCGGGCCACAAACTGGCGCGCGACATTCTCGCCAACCACCTCGACCTGCTGGCCCACCGCCAGTTCTCCAAGCTGCAGGAACTCACCGGCTGCAGCGAGTCCGAACTGCACGCCGCGCGCGTGCTGATCCGCTCCCTCGACCCGCGCCCGGGC
>Ga0105240_10013612_pt1 | contig 11160 bp, 13 predicted proteins | sample KBSC54metaG_FD_80426 | JGI IMG/M metagenome (GOLD analysis project Ga0105240, IMG submission 80426) | Corn rhizosphere microbial communities from Kellogg Biological Station, Michigan, USA - KBS C5-4 metaG | ecosystem: Host-associated > Plants > Roots > Rhizosphere > Soil | place: Michigan, USA...
GCGTAGGACTCGCCAAGGGACCAAACGTGGTCGTCTCATCCAAAGGATCACCCGGGTGGTGAGTGCTCGCGCGACTCACCACCTTCTGCAGCAAACTCTCCTTGATGTATTCGTGCACCAACAAGCGAGTATGGGCACCGCACACTTGTCCCTGGTTCCAGAGCACGCTTTCTACAACCGCATCAGCCACGGCGTCCAAATCATTGACATCGTTGAACACCACCTGCGGTGACTTTCCCCCACATTCCAACAGCAGCGGCTTGCCGTTCGAACGGGCGCACATCTCCATAACCTTACGGCCGGTGGCGGTGGAGCCGGTGAAGGACAACATGTTCACGTCCGGATGCAACGCTAAAGTCGAGCCTACCGTCGCGCCTAGCCCTGGCACGACGTTCAGCACCCCTTCAGGCACGCCCGCTTCGAGCGCCAACTCCGCCAACCTAAGTGCCGAGCTCGGCGAGAGCTCCGATGGTTTGAGTACCATCGTATTGCCGGCCGCGAGCGCCGGAGCAAACTTCCACACGGCACAGACAGCCGGGAAATTCCATGGCGTAATCGCTCCCACCACACCGCGTGGCTCATAGACGTTGAACGCCAGTGATGTCGGGCTTATGGGCGCGGTGGCACCCAACAGCTTGTCAGCGAACCCCGTCCAGGAGCGTAGCAGGCTCGGAGCGAACACCTCTGCATCATAGAGCGCCGCAGTGATGGGCTTGCCCATCTCGAGAGAATCCAACAACGCGAGCTGAGCTTTGTGCTGCCCAATGAGCTCGGCGAGTTTCAACAAGATCTCGCAGCGACGCGCCGGCGGCAGATCCGACCAGCAGCCGTCCTCGAAGCGCTGGCGGGCGACCCGCACGGCTTCGTCAATATCCGCCGCATTGCCCGCAGAGGCCTGGCACAGAGTCGTCTCGTCCGCCGGGTTGATGTTGTCAAAGAGCTGCGTTGCGGTCGAATCCCGGTAAAGACCCGCAATGAGCGGCCGGATGTCCCAACGGACCGCGACGGCCGATTCTTTCCAGTTCATGGCGCTTATTCCCCCTATCGAGTCACGCGACCACAGTTACTTTGCAACAACTTGCGCAACTCCGGGACATACATTTCATGCCAACTCCGCACCCCCACTTCGAGATCCTTGGCATTCTGCGCATCAAACTCTGCCTGACTTAATTTTGAAGTTTCCATTTCCGCAATGGTCTGGTAGGTAACCAGAGTCCTTCCCCCGATCTCATACACGTTGAATATCTCGTAGCCGTGTATAGCTTCGACGGGTGCGAGCGAGAACTCGGCGCGCGATAGTATCCGGTATGCCAGCCGCTCTTTGGGCACGAGCCGGACGATCTCAATTAAAAAATAACCTGACACCGAACCATCGGGCGCCAAGCTCGAGATCTTCTTGATCTCGCCCACCGCGTCTATCGGGCCCGAGACATGCTCCGAGCGATAGGTCTTAATCCACTTTTCCCAGTGAACCAGCAGCGGCCACACATCCTTGGCGGGATGGTCCAAAAAGAAATCGATGCGCGGCAGCCAATCGATCCTGGCAATCTGCGGGGCACCGCTTGTTGACTTATTCATGACGTTGTCTCTCCAGGTGATCGGTTGTTGTAGACGGCAGCCGCCCCAAGGCGGCGCGCACTCAAAACGTGGTTGCGACAGACAGTCCCAGCGTGCGCGGCTGGATGATATGGAAGGCGAACGGCTCAATATTTCCCAGGCCGCCGGCCAGCAGGCCGCGCCTGTCCATAATGTTGTTGATGAACAGGTTGACCGTCCAAGTGTCGAACTTGACGCCGGCACGCGCATCCGTTTGTGCGAAGCCGGGTAGCTTCTGTCGTTGCGAGGAGGCCTGCGCGAGAATGGTCGTAGTGCGCGGCGTGAAGACGTCTAAACGATTGCCGACATAGCTCTCGGTAGCGCCCACAAAGCCGGTCATCCGCGCCGTGAGCGGAAATTGCTGATCCAACGCAAGGTTGCCGGAAAAATGGCTGGTAAACGGCAGCCGGTCGCCCGCGGCACCGTAGGCGGAAGCCGCGGCCTCAATTGGAAAGGCCGCTGTCAGCTCGGCGTTATTCAGTGCGATCCACCCGGAGACCGACAAACCGGTCGTGGGCTTGGCTTGCATCGAGAGCTCGATACCCTCGCTCTTGGCGCCGCTGCCGTTAGTGTAGAAGCCGCTGCCGTTAACTGGGCTGACTAGATACAACTGGATGTTCTTCCAATCGATGTAGTAAAGCGATACATCGAACGAGAGGGCATGATCGAGGAGATCGCCTTTGCTCCCGATTTCATAGTTATAGGTCTTATCCGGCGCGAAGGACGGCGGTAAGCCGGTGATGGGTTCGAAATTCGGGCCGCCCGGCCGATAGCCGGAGGCGAGCCGCGCATAGACCATAAGGTCGCGTGATATCTTGAATTGCGGAGTGATGAGATACGTGAACGACTCGGCCTTGGTCCCGACCTCCGGATTAATAAGCGGTGTCGGGAGATTGTCGAAGAGGGGAATCCAAGGGCCGGCGTCGTATGATTGGTAGGATTGCCGAATCTGACTACGGCGCCCGCCCAATTGGACATCAAACTGGTCCGTAAAGTGGAACGTGAGGTCGGTGAATGCCGCATATTCCCGGTACGCGGTCGTAAACATCAATTGTTCCGGTATGGCAACCGTCGCTTGCGTAGTGGAGTTGAGCGCGGCGTAATATTCGTTATGATTGACGTCTTCCCCGGTGTAGAAAATACCGAACAGCCAGTCAATATGGGGGCCGATCGGAGTGGCGAGTCGAATCTCCTGCGACAACTTGCTAGTCTTGTTGTTTAAGTTCCAGACGGTGCCCGCGACGCCGAACTCCGGCACCGTTAGCGACGCGTACAGCGGCGAAAGGTCGTAGTTTGTATATAAGGTGGTTGTGTTATAGCCAGTGAGGGCAGTCAGGTCGAACGTGCCGAGCTTCCCGGTTAGATTAAGGCTATACGCCTGGTTTTTTGCCCGATAGACGCCGCTATTCGGCAAGGTGCTCTGCTGGAGCTCTCCGGTGGGCAATGCGAAGTTGGCGCTCTGCAGATCCGCAGTGCCCAGGCCGGGCGCGAAGACTACGTCCGATCCAGCCGTGCGCATATCCTGAACCATTGCGCTCAACTTCAACGAAAAAGCACTCGAAGGCCGCCACAGCGCTGACAGGCGACCGCCATCGACATCGCGACGATTGACGCCGGCTTCACCGGTCTGCACGTTGTCGATATATCCAGGGTCGCGCCGCGCAAATGCGCTGGCGCGAATAGCGACCGTCGTGCTCACCGGCACGTTGATGGAGCCGCGCACACTATAGCCCGCCTCGGCGCCGTTCTTGACACCGCTCAGATCCGCCTGCACGTGGCCAGTCACGCCAGCAGTCGAAGGATCTATGGTCACGAACTTCAGCAGGCCCCCCAAACTGCTCGCGCCGTAGAGGGTTCCCTGCGGTCCGCGCAGAACCTCGACTCGCGACAGATCACTTGGATCGAAGTCCGGCGGCACGCCACCACCACCCAGCGCGGTAGAACCACCGAAAGGCACATCATCAACCACGATCGCCACAGTTGGATTGGGCCCGTAACCGGTGCCACCCGTCGTGATACCGCGAATGTTGATCGTCGCGGCGCCGTTGGTGTAATCGCCCGGCGTCACACTTAGTCCGGGCACTTGAGTGTAGTAATCTTGAAGTCTGAGTTGATTGTTTGTGACCAAGACATCCGCGTTAATCACCGTCACGGGGAGCGGCACTTCCTGCAGTCGTTCGGAGCGCTTTTCCGCACTGACAATGACTTCCTCAAGCTTCGCAGACCCCTTTTGCGGCGCCTGTGCATCCTGTGGCGCTACGCCACTGTTCCCATCCTGTCCCTGATCCGCTTGCGCTAGTCGAAAGCGGTCGCGGAAGCTCTGCGTTTCTTGCATTGTTGGATCGCCTGCGGACTGCTCCGCGGCGTTTCCGCTGTTGGAAGATAGAGGCGCAGCGCTGCCGGCAGTCCCCACAAGAATCGCCCCCTTCGGCGTGCTCGTGAACGACAATCCGCTTTCCTTGAGTAGAATTCTCAGCGCTGCCAACGGCGTCATTGTGCCGTGAACGCCGCTGGAGAACTTTTGCGCTACGACGTCGGGCGCGAAGAGAATCTCCTGCCGGGTCTGACGGGCGAATTCGGTCAGGGCAGCGGCGAGGCTTTGCGCCCCAATATCAAAGGGCTGCGGCGCCGGCTCATCCGCGCGCGCATAGGCAGTGCTCAACAGCAGGAGCGTACAAAGAATTGACGCTGCTGCACCCACGACTGCGGCCCTGAATTGTCGCATTCCGGCAATCCCCCGATTGTTGTATTCGCTTCTTTCGAAACGTTGCTCGGGGGAGTAAGACGGCGCACATCAGAAAAACCGAACCCGCCGGTCATTCTTTCGTATCCAGGAGAACCTCGCGGTCGTCGGTCTTCACGACGCGTAGAGGAAAGAACGTGGTGACTGCTTCAACGAACACCGCGGGCCGGCCGGTTGCAAAGGCCCCACTCAACCGCACCTCACCGAGCGCCGGATCGGCGAGCTCGATTTTCACATCCGAATAGCGGTTGAGTTCGTCCACGGCGTCGGCGAGCCGAGTGTTGTCGAAAATAATCTGTCCGCGACGCCAGCTCGTGCTGCGCTCGGGATCAGTGGGCCGAATATCAGCCAGACGCTGTGTATCGGCAATAAGCTGCTCGCCCGCAGTGATCGTCGTCACGACGGCGTCCGGTGTTGCCGGTACACGCTGCTCCAAGTTGGATTCTTGGGATGCGTGCGGTGCGCTTGCAACAGGTACTTTGGCGGATGCAGCAGTGGTCGCAGGCTGCCGCCGCTCGACTCGCACCGTGCCCTCGACCATCGTGACTTTAACCTGCTCGCCATCCAACCGGACATCGAAGGCTGTGCCCACCGCTACCAGACGATGGTTGCGGGCCTCGACGGCGAACGGTCGATTACGATCCTTCGCCACTTCGAAAAACGCTTGACCGCGGGTGAGATGAACGATGCGCTCCATTTTCGAGAACGCCACCTTCAGCTCGGTTTGAGTATCGAGTGTGACTTGCGAGCCATCAGACAAGGTGATGGCCAAACGCTCACCCGTGCCGGTCGTGTAATGCCGCGTGCCATTGGAGCCGAAAGTCTCAAGAACTCGCGCGATAAGCGACTGTTCAAATGCGGGTCGACCCGAAAAGGCAACCACAGCAGCAGCTACAGCGACCAGGAAGACAGCCGCCACCGCCCAACGTAGCGGAGGTAACGTGCTGGAGCTCCGTCGTGTTAAGCGCAACGCCATCTCGTGGCGCAATGTCAGAATCTGCGGATCCTGCGCCAAACCCTGCAGCCTCGACCACGCTTGTACAACCGCCTCGTACGCGGCTCGATGCTCGGCTGATTCCGCCAGCCAACGTGAGAACGCCTGACGAGTCTCCTCCGACACCTTCTCACCCAGCAAACGATCGTGCCAGGCCGCTGCGGCCTCACGCGCGACCAACGACTGTGACTCAGACTGCATCGCCCGACTCCCCGACATCCCGCTCGAGTGCCTGACTCACGCACGCCAATGCCTTCGCCACATGTTTCTCGACGGCGCGCACTGAAATTCCCTGGAGACGCGCGATCTCACTATGCTTCAAACCCTCGAAACAACGGAGCATGAGAATATCTCGCGTACGCTCGGGCATTTGCCGCAAAACCTCGGTGAGTCGTGCAATGTTTTCTCTTCCTTGTAAGACGCGCTCCGGCGAAAAGTCCGAGTCTAGAGCGTCGGCGTTGCCCAATTGCTCTATGGCAAAACGCTTGCGTACCGCGTTATGACGCAGGTGATCCTTCAGTGTGTTGGCTGCAGTTTGAAAAATGTAACCATCAGGATTGTGAATGCCGTCGAGCTCACTGCATTGCGCAAGGCGAACAAACACCTGTTGCACTAGATCGGGCACCTCAGAGGCGTTGTGAGTACGCTTGCGAAAGAAGCTCACGAGCGGGGCGTAGTAACGGCGCGCCAAGCCGTCCAGACGTGTGCGAGCGCCCTCCCGCTCGGCTACCCGAGAGGATCGCCCGGTGGCTGCTTCAGGATCTGTGGCCATGCACGTCTCGGCTACTTTGGATAGCAAGATGACGCAAGCACCGCAGCTCTTCAAGCGAAAATAGCTTTCGGAGGCGCTAACGCAGTGGTAGGTTCGGGTTTTGGGGGGTCAGTCGTCTTACATGATCTCGGTGGGTCGGCCCAGATTCCGTCAAATCAGCGCTATGTGGGCCGCAGTCGGTGTGAGCTGCCACACGGTACCGGGTTGATACGCTTTTTGTGCTGCTTCGTGCAAACGTGCAGTCAGCCTCCAGATTCTCGCCGGCGCCTTTGCTCAGCGTCGCCATTCTTCCTGCAAGTCTTTGATGAGCTCGGTCAGGGTTGGGGGATCCAACGTCGCCCGATGACCCTCTGACCGTCACTGATGCGGCAAGTCGGCATCTGCTGTGTTGCGATGCCTTGGAGGCTACCCGCGAAGAGCTGGCCTATCTTGACACCCACCGCCGGAATAATCTGTTACCGATGTGCCCGGAACAGACCATTTCGGACAAAAAGAGCGGCCTATATTTCGTGGTGCGTGTCAAGATTCCCGGCAGGCAGTTCCGGGTCGAGCGCAAATGGGTCAACCTGCCCCCAGGGATGGCGGTTGAGGCAGAAATCCATACCGGGACGCGATCGGTAGCGGAATATTTCCTGAGTCCTCTGATCACGACCGCAGGTGAAGCGATGCGCGAGCGTTGCACGCAGGGCGACAAGTGTCAGATTGTGAACGTTTCGCGGGAGTTGATAAAAGTTTTCCCTCGTGACTCGAGTCACTTCCCCGGATTCACACCGCCCCGGGGATCGGTATAGAGCTTCGATGCGCTATTCGTGCTCGGAGTTTCTGTTCCATTTACCCCGCCTGCGAGAAAAGAATACGTTCATTACCCGCCCCTCGTAAACTCACTAGCAGTAGTAGAAAGGCGAAGCACGCAACGTCATACGGAGTCCGCTGGGCTGAATTGATCTGTAAGCCTAAATATACCGTCGCGCAAGTCGACGCGATCAGAGTCAACCTCCAAACTCTCTCACCGCCGGGGCGATAAGAGCTCGTTTCGTCCGTGTACCGTCCGAGCCGTGAAGGCAGGCAATCCAGACGACCGCGATGTTCGTATGGAACCGGAGCTGCAATTAATTATACTGCCCTAACGTAACCGCGAGCGATTGACCAATATCAGCACTTCTGCCCCACAGAATAAAAGTTAGGTCGCAAATGCCCCTCAGGGTCGAGAACCTCCATCACCGACTTACAATAACGCTTGTAGAAAAGCACGACATCCCCGACGTTGCGATCGTCCACATCCGGTGCGAACAAAAATACGGCCTGAAAGAGCTTCCACTGGTGCTCGTCACCCGATGCCATTTCAGGAAGGTTGCCCTCTGTAGATCCGACCTCGACCATGCACCAGGACAATCGGCATTCAATATTTCTTGCAGAGACTCCCTTCGGTGCGAGTGAATCGATCCATTCACTTAGGTGGCTCTCCATTCGATCTGCCCATAACTGATCCCTTCGCTCACCACTCATTAGACCCACAACATCCTTTGCCAAAACACATTCATGGTTATGAACAACGTCAGTTGGTGGCGTATGCGCACAACGAGCTTTCTGCGACGGGCTAAGTTCAATCGGATCGGCGGCTTGAACAGAAACCAAGTGACTAGCTGTCGACAAAGCATTCTCAGATGCGCTCGCTTTGGCAACTTCATCGCCATTGTCACCGCAGAAGCCAACATGAGTCCAACTGCAATGCTCAGAGCCTTTTCAACCACTGGATACATAACAGCTCCAAATCATAATGGCCGACTGATTATTTAGAAGTTTACTTTCGGATCCGGTATGCTTATCGGCTGGTTCGTCTGTATTTGCGTTGGTGAAACCACCTGTGGTGACGGTGGTGGCGCAGGACCTGGATCTGGAGCACCTGCGGTGGTTATAGAAGTGTACACCGACGCCCAGTGGTTTTGGGCCTGATCGTAATCTCCCTTGCCAATATCCTGCGTGACTTTATCAGACGTCTTATTCTAATTGTCAAACGCGTTTTGTGCATCCATATTCAACCCGCCCGAGTTGGGGTCGTACCCGCGTGGACACGCCATCCCAAGCGGATCACCCGACCGAAGCGGATTGCCCGCGACGTAGGCATATATATCAGTGAGCTAGCGGTCCACAGTGCTGCCCGAGAGTATAAAAATCCGATACCAGACCAACACCGCCGCTATCAAAAACCTCTTCTACAGAGTCACAATACCGCTTGAAAAGGACAAAGACATGCCAAACCGGCGGATCACCGGGCTCCTTGGCGAACATGTTTTCGAATTGGAAGAGTCTATTTTTTTTTGCGGCGGAGGAGTCCAGCACGATATCGTGTCCTCGCCTGTCTCCCGCGCCTACCGTTGACTCCGCTTCGACGACGCACCAGGACAGTCTGCATTCGGTGCTGCGAAACGTGAATCCATCGGGACCAAGGCTCTCCATCCACTGCCGCAGAAACGATTCCACGCCGTCTGCCCAAGCCCCTCGGGGCTCGGCAGACATGACTTCCAGAACACGCCTGACCCTGAGACATTGCCCGTGTATAGGGTCACCAACGGTTAGTCGTTTGCAATTCGCCACCTGCACCGCGGGCATCTCAACTTGAGTACCAGTCTCCGTGCGAGCTGCCGGCAAAGTCATTGCACATACAAAAGCGAAACCAAAACAACTTCTGATAGTCCGAGGCGTAAAATACTTCATAGTCGCGCTTACCTCAGAAGTCCATGTGAACAGGAACAGGCGCGAGGCTGGGCGGCGGTAGTGGTGGGGGTGGTGCTGCAGGCGACACGGGGCCTGCATAGGGACCTTGTCCTATGTAGTGGTTGTAGTTTGCCGCCGCGGTGTTGGCTCTATCGATATCCGCCTGCGGAGATTTCCCGGCCGCAATGTCGTTCGCTACGTCCTGAAGGGCCTCGTTCCAGGTATCCAGCGCGGCTTGCGTTTGAGGATTCAGTCCACCAGTGGTGGGGTCGTATCCGGGTGTAGGGCACACCAAGCCCAGCGGATCAGTCCATCGAAGTGGATTGCCGGCAACATAGGCGTAGAGATTCAGCCCGCCACGCTCCCCAAGGGGATCACGATTCAGCCATCGGGCGTGCGCGGGGTCATAAGCTCGGTGCATGGCAAAATCCAGTCCGCTGGCTGCATGGTGGAAATAGCCTGCGTAGCCGATATCTGAATTGTCATACATCTCTTTATGGCCGGTGCCGGGCTTCAACTTCATGCCGGGCTTGCGACCGATGTAGGTCTCGTCCGCCTTAACAACGCCGCCACTGCTGCCCATGGGCGCCTTGGGCCCGGAAGCGGGCATTTCCCCTTTGCTCCTCGTCAGCGATCCGTTGCCGGTTGCCGGAGGAGTTTCTACATGACGATCACAATCACCTTGCGCAGCCGCTTACGATTGATCTCCTCTTATCGTTTGGACTGCCTCCCGCCCGAGTCACGGCTCGGCTGTGCCCGCTGGCGAAGCAAGCTCTCAGCCGGAATCCCCAATTTCGTGTGCAAGCCTTCGATCATTCGCAGCGTCAACGCACGCCGTCGGCTGAGAACCTCGTATATGCGGTTCTTGCGCCCAATCACAGGCTCCAGATCCTTGACCGTCAGACCTGACTGCTCCATTCGGAACTTGATGGCGTCAACGGCGTCCGGGAGATCCATCGGGAAATGCGCGCGTTCGTACGCCTCGACCAACGTCGTCAATACGTCCAGGCGGTCCCCTTCCGGTGAATTGGCCTTCGCTGTCATCAAGGACTCAATTTTCTTGAGTGCCATCCGGTAATCCGCTTTGGTCCTGATTGGTTTGATATCCATTGATTGTCTCTTAAATCGTCTGCGCGTCGATGGCGTCGTATTGCTTGTGCGTTCCGATGAAGCGGACGTACACGACTCTGTACGGGTAATTGATCCAAACCACAATGCGATACTTATTTCCAGCGATGTTGAAAACCACGCGGCCGTCTTGAAGAATGCTCGCACTACCGAACTGCGCTTTCACGTCGCTTGGTTTCGACCAGTCGGCTTTCAAGGCATCTCGGTACCAGGCGAGCGTTGGGCCTTCGGCGTCCTGATATTCAGGGTGACCTGTCCAGAATGCCTTCAGCGTAGAAACCGCAATCACCCGCATCATTCAAGTGTAGTCCCAAGATGGGACTTGGGCAAGTGGGTACGTTCAAAGGGTTTGCAACGCTTCGAAACGTTTTGCATTTAGTACCCCGAATCGGAGCCGAGGGGGCAGCCTCGGCCAAGGTCATAATTTCTCAACCGTATGGGCGGCAACCGGGCCATAAGCAGCCTGTCACTCTGTTAACCCGGCGTTTCCCTAAAGCGGTCATTTGCGACCAGGAGCGCGGAGCTAGAGCAAGGGATGCGCCCGATGTGCGATTGTCGGCTTGCCCTTGATCAGTACTTGTTGACGGAGAGGCCAAAGCCTTTCTCCAAATATTCCGCAATGGCGAGTGCGTCTTCTGCTGTTCATACAAAGACTCGCACGGACCGCCGGAACGCTAATTCTTCCCAGAATGGGCACCCATGTGCTGATCTATCCGGAAGCTTGTGGGGTGGGCGCATCTTCGGCTGCGGACTTAAGAAAGCCCGGCCAGACTCCACCGCAGCCGGCAAACATATTCGCCAACTCGAGCGCGAGCTGGCACGCAAAGAGAAGGCGCTGGCCGAGGCGGCCGCTCTCCTGGTGCTAAAAAAAAGAATCCAGAGCCTCTATCCAGACGAGGACGAGGACACCCCTGGGCCGAGCGGCAGTTAATCCTGGCGGCCCTCTCAGAGGCACAATCAGCTGGGGCTCGACTCGCACCGGCATGTCAGCTTGTGGGGCTCTCTGCACGCACGATCGAGCGCTGGCGATCCCGGCCACACGGGGATGACCGGCGCTGCGGGCCGTATCACCGACCCGGTAATGCTCTTTCCGCAGCGGAAGAAGCGCAAATCGTAACCGTACTCAGCAGTCCCCACTACGCTCACTTGTCGCCCAAACAGCTTGTTCCCCAGCTGGCAGATGAGGTGTTATATCTGGCTTCCGAGTCGACC
>Ga0105240_10013613_pt1 | contig 11159 bp, 11 predicted proteins | sample KBSC54metaG_FD_80426 | JGI IMG/M metagenome (GOLD analysis project Ga0105240, IMG submission 80426) | Corn rhizosphere microbial communities from Kellogg Biological Station, Michigan, USA - KBS C5-4 metaG | ecosystem: Host-associated > Plants > Roots > Rhizosphere > Soil | place: Michigan, USA...
CGGCGCGCGGATAGCGCTTCAGCAGCGCCGTGGTGTCGGCGTCGGGGTCGGACATCGTGGTCGCGTCGAGAACCTTCCCCGGGCGAGGCGGGTCGACGAGCAGTTCGCCGACCGCGACGACGGCGAACAAGACGATCACCCTCGACGCCAGCAGCAAGATCACCGAAGAACAGCCCGCCACCGCGAGCGCCGTCCAGGTCGGACTCTGCGCGACCGCTCAGGGCAGCGCGGACTCCTCCGGCGCGGTCACCGCGAGAAGCATCGCGCTCACCCCGGCCGTCAACGGGACGTGCGCCGTCGGCGGTCGCTTCGGCGGCGGTCGGTTCGGCGGCGGCGGATTCGCCGCCGGTGCAACCGGGAGTCCCAGTGCCTGACAAGCCCGCCTCGGGTCGAGCGCGCCGGCGCCGGGCCCGACGGCGCCGCATGAGCGCCGTCGGCGCGGGCGTCGTCGTTCTCGCGGCGGGCGGCTCAGCTGCCTGGGCGACCACGGATGGCGGCGGCCAGTCCCTGACGACGGCGACGATCGGCAGGGGCTCCGTCATACAGACGGTGGAGGCCTCCGGTGCGGTCGCGGCATCCAGTCAAACCGCCGTCTCCTTCGCGGCCAACGGCACGGTCGTCGCGGTGAACGTCGCCGCCGGACAGGCTGTCACCAAGGGCCAGGCGCTGGCCCAGTTGAACACGACATCCTTGCAGAGTGCGCTCGACTCGGCGAACGCGAGCGTCGCCACCACCCAGCAGAAGCTCCAGGACGACGAGACGGGTCAGACGAGTTCGACTGGTCCCGGGAGCGACACGGCGGGCGGCACATCCAACACAAGCTCGCTGTCCGGCCAGTCGGAGTCAGAGTCCCCGTTGACCGCGGGTCCGAGCAGTGGGAATGGCGGTTCCGCTGCGACGGCGAACCCCTCCGCGTCGACGACCGCACTGATCGGCCAGATCGTCGGCGCGCAGAAGGCGGTCGTGTCTGCCCAGAGCGCTTTGGACAAGGGGCAGGCGGCGGTCGACTCCGCTCAGAAGACAATCGACGCCGACGTCCTGCAGAACGCCACCTTGCGAGACGCCATGCAGACCTTCTGCGGAACCGGTTCGTCCGGAAGCGGTTCGTCCGGAGCCGGTTCGTCAGGAAGCGGTTCGTCCGGAAGCGGTTCGTCGGCGCCGGACTGCCCGAGCGCGACCGCGGACTACCAGGCGTACGCCGACACGATGGCCGCTGCCTCCGCCGTACTGGACAAGGCGATCTCTGCTCAGGACGCTAACGTCAGCGCGCTCGACAAGGCGGTCTCCGCGCTCGACGCCCTGCTAGCCCAGCTGTCCACCGCTCAGACCGCAGCGCAGTCTCCGACGTCCTCGCAAAGCACTTCCAAGGCGGCCGCAAACGGCTCTGCCGCCTCGTCCAAGTCGAGTGGCGCAAGCAATACGACCACCACCGAGATCGCGTCCGCCAGCCAGCTGGCCGCTGATCAGGCCGAGATCGACAGCGCACAGGCGCAGTTGACGCTGGCTCAGCAGAACCTCGCCGCCGCAACGCTCACGAGCCCGATCACGGGAACGGTCGCGTCGACAAGCCTCGCGGTCGGCTCGGGCTCTGCGGGTCGGACGATCACCATCCTCGGCACAGGAAACCAGGTTGTGACGATCAACGTGCCACTCAGCGAGATCGATCAGGTCAAGATCGGCCAGCCCGCCAGTATCGCCGTCGACGGTCGCGGCGACCAGCTGAAGGGATCGGTCACCAAGATCGGCATCCTGAGCAGCACAGCGGGATCGCTGACGACGTTCCCGGTCACCGTCACGCTGGCGGATGCAAGCCCAGCCATTCACGACGGCGTCGGCGCAAGCGTCGTCGTAACGACGGGCGCCGCCGACGACACCATCGTGGCGCCAAACTCGGCGATCACCTCGGTTGGTCAGCGACACACCGTCATCGTCGTGAAGAACGGCAAGCCGACGACGACCAACGTGACCATCGGCATGACGGGCAGCGCGATGAGTCAGGTCACGAAGGGCTTGTCCGTCGGCGACACCGTGGAACTGGCCGACAACGGCGCCCCGTTGCCCAGCAGCGCGACAACCGCCACGACAAACAACCGCTTCCTCGGCACGCTCCCGGGTGGCGGCTTCACCGCCCGCGGCGGCAACGGTGGGTTCACCGCCGGCGGAACCGGGAACCGCTAAACGCCCGTCCGCCACGCCCATCTGCCCGGCTGAACAACGTCAGCCCGGCGCCACTGATCAGCAACTACCGCGCCCGTCTGACCAACCACTCGCGGTCGTAGAGCTCGAAAGCCTTGGTTTGAAACGCGAGAACACCGCGCTGGGCGAAGTCGGCCAGAATCTTGTTGGCCGTCTCGCGCGAGCAACCGCAGATATTGCCGATGTCGGATTGCGTGAGGTGGTGCTCGACGAAGGTCTGGCCCGCTCCCGACCGCCCGAAGCGCCGCTCGAGATCCAGAAGCAGGTGCGCGACCCGGGCCGCCGTGTCGGCCAAGGCCAGGGTGTTCGCGGCGTCATTGGCCGCGACGAGCGCGGCCGTGACGCCGCGCAAGATCGGCCGGCTGGCCGCCGGGCGAGTCTCGATCAGCATCTCGATCGCGGACGCCGGGATCCAGGCGACCCAGCTGTCGACCACGGCGACGGTCAGCGCCGCGCGCTGGTGACGGCGGTGGGATTCGAACCATTCGCCTTCGGTGAAGATGGCGCTGACCGGGCTCTTCTGATGGCGGCTGCTCGTCTGGTGCTGCACGAAGCCGTACAGGACGAGTGACAGGTGCGGCCCGGCCCCCGGAGCCGCTTTGAGGCTGGTCCGAGCCGGGATGAACTCGATGCCGAACTCGCGCGCGATGTCTAGGTCGTCGACACAGTCAACCGGCTGCTCCAGCACGGCGCGCAGCCGCGCCCTCGCATCGTCCATGGACGGGCGACGCAACAGCGGCCGCTCGGCAAAGGCGGGGCGGTCCACCATCTGCAGGGTCATCAGCGCAACCTCACTCGACTGGAACTGGGTACCATTTGGACGGTACTCAGTACCATGAGTATCGTCAACTGGCCGCAGCCCCAACCTGACGGAGATGCAGCGTGAGCACCGTCGACGTGAAATCCCGGCTCATCGCCGCGGCGTTTGAGTTGTTCGGCGAGAGCGGATTCGAACAGTGCACCGTCGATCACATCGTGGCGCGGGCCGGCGTTGGGCGCACGACCTTCTTCCGATACTTCCGGACCAAGGAAGACGTCGTGTTTCCCGATCACGAGTCGCTGCTCGCCGAGGTGGCCGATTTTCTCGCGGACGACACGTCCGCAGTGCCGCTGTCATCGGTTTGCGCGGCCGCCCGGCGCGTTCTGCGCTATTACATCGCCGAGGACGACCGCGCCCGGGCGCGATTCGTGCTGTCGAGCTCCGTCACCAGCCTGCGCGACCGCGAGATCGCCGTCGCCCATCAATACCAACGGGTGTTTCGCACGTACCTCGGCGCGCAGGCGGCCCCTGAGTTGTTCAGCCAACTCGTAGCCGAAGTTCAAGCGTCGACGGTCGTCAGCGCCAACAACCACATAATCCGGCGCTGGCTGCGTGGCGACACCGACAAGCCGCTCGACGAGTTCGACGAGGCGGCCCGACGGCTGACCGGTATGGACTGGGCGACATTGGGCAACGACGCGTCGTCGGAGACGGCGCCGTCCTCGTCGCTGATCGTCATCGAGACTCGGCAGTCGCTCGACGCTCTCCTGCCTCGCCTGCGCGAAGTCCTGCCGGGATAGGCCTCGCCTGCGCGAGGCCCGGTCCGGATAGGCCTCGCCTGCGCGAGGCCCGGTCCGGATAGGCCGGACCGGACTAGCGTCAGCCGCCGAGCGCGGTCAGGATTTCTCTCGCCTGGCGAAGTTGCCAGGCCTGGAAGTTCTTGTCGCCGGAGGGCAGCGTCTCGGTGACGCCGACGATGGGCACGCCGCTGCGGACAGCCAGGTTCTTGATCTTGGTCGTCGCCGGATCGGTGACTTGCTCGTTGTACAGAAGGATCTTGACGCTGCGGGTTGTGATCGCGTCGTTGAACGCGGCCGTGTCTGATGCGCTCGGATCATTACCGTCTTCGACCGCCCGGGCGAAGGACGCAGGCACGCCGAGGACCAGGCCCGCGGCATCGACCAGGTAGCCGGGAACTCGTTCGGTGTAGGCGATCCTGGTCCCGGAATACCTCGATTTGATCTGACTGACGACGTCGGTGATCGTGGACAGGCTGTCGTCGAATGCCTTGGCGTTGGCGGTGAAGGCGCGTGCGTCGGCTGGATCGATGTCGCTGAGTTCCGTTGCGATCTCGGCGGCCACCTGCGGCAGCCTCGCGGTGTCGTACCAGACGTGCGGATTCGCGCCGTCGGCCGTGATGTTCAAGATCTTCTGGACGGATAGCACGTCGCGACCCGACCTCGGCGACGCTGACAGCAGCTTGTCCATGAAGTCGTCGTACCCGAGCCCGTTCTCCACCACGAAGTCCGCCTTAGCGATCGCGACGGCGTCTCTGGCATCGGACTCGTACTGGTGCGGATCGGTATTCGGGTCGCTGATGATCGAGGTGACCTTGACGTGCGCTCCCCCGATCTGGCCGACGATGTCGCCCCAGAAGTTCTCACCTGCCACAACCGCGACCGTCCGCGTTCCTGCCGCCGTCGTCTTGGCGCTCGTGGAGCTACACGCCGTCACCGCCATCATCAGGACGACGAGCACCGCCACTCGCTGGGCCATAGCCCCCCCACCAATCAATAATGAAAATGAATGTCATTACTGATGAAGCATAACCGACGCGGCCAGGTGCTCAAACACTCGCGGTTCAACCGAGAGCCAGGTGCAGGACGGCCCAGATCACGGCGGCGACGGCCGCAGCGGCCGGAATAGTGAGAATCCACGCCATCACGATGTTCCCCGCGACTCCCCAGCGAACCGCGGACAACCGACGGGTGGCGCCGACGCCCATGATCGACGACGAGATGACGTGCGTGGTCGAGATCGGCAGGCCGTAGCTCGCCGTGGCCAGAAGCACGCCACTGGCGACGGTCTGCGCGGCAAAGCCGCTCGCCGGCGACAGCGAGAAGATCCGCCGACCGAGCGTGCGCATGATCCGCCAGCCGCCTGAGTAGGTGCCGGCGGAGATGGCCAAAGCACAGGTGACGATGACCCAGAACGGGATGCCTCCGCCGCTGGACAAGTGGCCAGAGACCACCAGCGTGAGCGCGATGACGCCCATGGTCTTCTGAGCGTCCTGCGTCCCGTGGCCGAAGGCCATTGCCGCCGCGGAGGCGATCTGCGCCCACCGGAATCCTCGATTGGCCCGACGGGCGTTGGCGCGGCGAAACGTCCACAGGACGGCGAGCATGAACAGGTAGCTCAGCCCGAATCCGATCAGCGGTGACACGACCATGGGCAGCACCACCTTGTCGAGCACCCCGGACCACTTCACCGTCTCCGAGGCGGCCAGCGCGGCGCCGACAAGGCCGCCGATCAACGCGTGTGACGATGACGAGGGAAGCCCGAAGTACCAGGTGCCGAGGTTCCAGACGATGGCGCCAAGCAGGGCGGCGAGGACCAACACCAGACCGTCATGCCCGGATGGTCCGGCGATGATGCCGCCGCCGACGGTTCTCGCGACCTTCGTCGATATCACCGCCCCGATGACGTTCATCACCGCGGCCAGTGCCAGCGCCAGTCGCGGCGTGAGCGCTCGGGTAGACACCGAGGTCGCAATGGCGTTCGCCGAGTCGTGAAAGCCGTTGGTGAAGTCAAACCCGAGAGCGACGACGACGATGGTCACGACGAGAGCGGTCGAACCCACCCGTCAGGACTCCTTCACGGCGATTGTCTCCACGGCGTGGGCCACGTGTTCGAGCGCGTCCGCCGCCTCTTCCAGGCCGTCGGCCACTTCGCGAAGCTTCAAGACCGTCAGGGCGTCGTAGTCGCCGCTGAACAGTCGGGACAGGAACTTGCGATACACGCGGTCGGCTTCGTTCTCCAACCGGTTCACTTCGATCCAGTACGGCTCCAGGTCCTGCAAGGTCTGCAGGCGCGACATCGCCTCCGCCGTTTCGGTCGCCGACCGCGCCAGCAGTGTCAACTGATCCTGCACCAAGGGCGGCAGGCCGCCGACGTCAGCGAGCACGATGAAGTCCGCGACCGCCTCCATCGCGTCGACGACGTCGTCGAGCGTTGCGGCCAAGCGGTAGATGTCCTCGCGATCGAACGGGCTCACGAAGCTGGTGTTCAGCTGCCGCAAGATCCGGTGAGTGATCCCGTCCCCAGCGTGCTCGTACTCGCGGAGCTGCTTGGCGATCGCCTCGGCGTCGGCTCGCGGTTCCCCCAGGGCGGCCAGCGCTTGGGCGGCCGCCAGGACGTTGCGCCCGGCTTCCGCGAACATGTCGTAAAAGGCGCTTCCGCGCGGGGTCAGCCGCACGCCAGCCCCTGCACCAGCGTCCGGAGTCCACCTGAAGTTCGCTGCACGTTCATCAGCCTAGGGCTGACCCGCCGTGCGGCGATCATTTGCTCCGGTCCGACGGACGTGGCGTCGCGGTCGCGCCCGGGGGGTGCTTGATCGTGAGCCGACCCACAACGGTGCACTATGCAACAGTTGTCGAATACAGTCATCTGCATGACGGCAGAAGCGGACCTCGTCCGCCTGCGCTCCGATGCCGTCGACCCTGAGTTGATCGACGCGGTCTTGGCGGCGAGTCGGGTGGTCGTCGCGGTGGCGACACGGGCCCTCGCCGGAGTCGAGCCGGACGTGACGTTGCCGCAGTTCCGCACGCTGGTGCTGCTCGATCAGCGCGGTGCGCTACCCGTGCGGGAGTTGGCCGGCGCTCTCGGATCGGCGCCCTCGACAACAACGCGGATGTGCGACCGGCTCGTCAGCAAAGGCCTTATCGAACGAGCCGAGGACCCGGCAAACCGCCGCCAGGTCATCCTCACGGTCACCAGAGCGGGTCGACAGCTGCTTGCGCAGAGCACGGCCAGGCGCCGAGCCGAGTTCGAGCGTCTGCTCGCCGGGCTTCCCCAACGTCGCCAGACGGAGCTGGCCCGAGCGCTGCGGCAGCTCACAGCGGTGGCGGACCTGTGAAGTCGCAGATCACGTCTGCGCTGTCGCGACGCGGGGCCGCGTTGGGAGACCGCTTGTCTCGTGCCAGCTATCTGCAGCGCTGGGTGAGTCTCGGGCTGGCCATCGGACTGATCGCCGGCGGCGGAGCCGTGCTCTTCTACTGGGTGCTCAGCGAGGCCACGCACCTCCTCACGGGCGGCGTCGCCGGCTACCACCCGCCGCGCCCCGCCGGCGAGGGCGGCGGCAGCGGTGACGGGGCCCGCTTCTCCCGGTGGTGGGCCGTGCCACTCGTCGTCGCCGCCGGCGGCTTGGCCTCTGGCATGCTGGTGTTCCGCCTTGCTCCCGAAGCCGAGGGACACGGCACGGACGCCGCGATCAACGCCGTCCACCGTGACCCACGCTCGATCAGGATGCGCGCCGTCCTGGTCAAGCTGGTCGCGTCCGCGATCACGATCGGCTCGGGCGGTTCGGGGGGCCGGGAAGGTCCGACCGCACAGATCTCGGCCGGATTCGGGTCCCTGCTCGCACGCTGGCTGCACCTCACCGACGCTGATGGCCGCATCGCCGTGTCCGTCGGCATCGGCTCAGGCATCGGGGCGATCTTCGGCGCCCCACTCGGCGGCGCGGTGATGGCCGCCGACATCGTCTACCGCGATGACTTCGACGCCGCCGCTCTCGCCCCCGGCCTCATCGCCTCCATCACGTCGTACTCCGTCTTTGGAGCGACCTTCGGCTTTCACCCGCTGTTCGGCAATATCGCCTACCAGTTCAACGATCCCCGCCAGCTCGTCTGGTTCGCCATCATCGGCGGGCTGTGCGGCCTCGTCGGATTGGCCTACAGCCGTACCTTCTACGGCGCCATTTCCGTAACGCAACGGCTCCCCGGCAGCCGCGTTATCAAGCCGGCCGTAGGCGGACTACTGGTCGGGCTGATCGCCCTCGCCGTGCCGCAGGCGCTGGGCACTGGCTACGGCTGGATTCAGGCCGCGTTCACACGACAGACCTTGCTGCACCTATCGCTGTGGATAGTGCTCGCGCTTCCCTTGGTCAAGATCCTCACGACGTCGCTGTCGATCGGGACGGGCGGCTCCGGCGGCATCTTCGGACCCGGCATGCTCATCGGCGCCTTTACCGGCGCCGCGGTCTGGCGACTAGCCGAGCCACTCGGCTGGGCCGTCCCGCACCAACCCGCCGCGTTCGTCGCCGTCGGCATGACCGCGTGCTTCGGCGCAATCGCCCGGGCTCCACTGTCGATGATTCTGATGGTCGCCGAAATGACCGACAACATCGGCGTCATCGCCCCAGCCATGGTCGCCGTCGGAATCGCCTTCCTGGTTGTCCGTCACGTCGACGACACCATTTACCGAAGCCAGCCCCGGGACCGCGTCGACGTCCTGTCCCCTCACGCAAGCTCGCCGGCTGGGTCCACATCGGGATCCCCCGACGGGAACCGGCCGGCCCGCAGCGCCATTCGGCAGCGCTGACGCTAACTAGGCTCCCAACGCTGCCCAGCGGCCGTGTTCGACGGCCGCCGTTCCGGGTACACCCGGGGCATGACGACCCCACGCTATGAATCCAGTTGCCCGGCACCTACAGGACGGGGAGTGGCGTCATGACTTTCACGCCGCCGCCAGACTCGTACGGCAAACCGGCGGGCGAACCGGGCTATCCGGGCCAAGTCCCGCCGCAGCCGCCGCTCGGTGTCGAGCCCCCAAGCAGCAATCCGGCCGCCCAGCCGGCTGCGGCTGTCGACGCCCACGGTCGAATCGAACGCCGCCGGGTCAGCGCCGTGTGGATAGGCGTCATCATCGCCGCTGTCCTGCTCATCGCGCTGGTGATCTTCATAGCCCAGAACTCACGAACGGCAAAGATCGACTTCCTTTGGTTCCACGGCCACTTCGCAATCGCGCTCGCTCTGCTCCTCGCCGGGGTCATCGGCGCGCTCCTCGTAGCCGTCCCCGGAACGGTCCGGATCATTCAACTGCGCAAGGCTCTTAAGGTCGCTGCAAGGACGTCACCCACTCCCCCGAATAGGGCTTTGTGGCGGTCGCACCAACCGAGGGCGCACAGCCGGCAGTCCTAACGCCAGGCCGGGCGACTCGCTACAGCAGCGGCATAACCTCGTCGGCGATACGCCTGGTGTAGGCGATCGGGTCACCCCACATCGCCGCGAGCAACAAGTTGCTGGCTCCCCAGCTCCGGAGTTCGCGGATGCGCGCTGCGACGTGCTCGGGGGACCCGCCGATGAGGAAGCGCCTTCCGAGGAAGTGGGTGAGCCCGTTGTCGTTCACGAGCGCAGCATTGTGACCCGACGACTCGATCCGGTTGTGCTCGTCCGATCGGTATCCCGCCATTAGCCGCCGCAGCGGCTCCTCGAGTTCGCTCGGGACATGCTTTCCCTCGAAGGTGAACCGGAACGCGTGATTGGCGCCCGCCGCCGTGGTCCACGCCAGGCGGCGCCATATCTCTTCCTCGGGTTCGTCGGAGAGCACCACCTTGGTGAGGAACCATGGCTCGACGGCGTCGGGATCGCGCCCTGCGTCTACAGCTGCGGCGCGCACCGCAGCGATGTTCGACTCGACCACCTCCTGTGAGATCCCGTTGCCGAAGAAGACGCCGTCGGCCAGCTGACCGGCGAGGCGCATCATGCGCGGGCCCTCCGCGGCCAGATACACGGGCACGCTGGGCGCCGGCCACAGCAGCCGCATCTCCGATCCCTCGTAGTCGGACGTCTCGCCGTTGACAAGCTGCCGGAAGGACGTGCAGTACCTCGCGATCTGATCGACGGTCGAGGCTCGCCCAGCCATGTTGCGCACCGCGCTGTCGCCGGTGCCGATACCGAAGATGGCACGCCCTCCAGAGAGCTGCTGCAACGCCCCGAACCCGCTCGCGGCGACCGACGGGTGACGGGTTACCGGATTGCTGACCGACGCGCACAGCTTGATGCGCGTCGTCCGCATCGCCATCGCGGTGAGCGCCACGTACGCCTCAGGCAACAGGTTCTGGGTGTCGCCGTGTCCGAGGAGGTCGTAGCCGCATTCTTCAGCCACCGCCGCCCACTCGAGGTATTCAGGCATCGACTTGTACACCGCCGCGATGCCGAGCTGGGTGCGCGGAGCGGTGCTCATGCGAACGCTCCGGCGTCGCAACGCCATCCCAGCCCACGATCGTCGCTACCGAGCGTCAGTCGTCGCCTTTCGTCCTGGCTCATGCGGGTGCTCCCTCTGTGGCGTGTCCGGCCCAGGCTCCGAGCTTAGGGGCTTGGCACAAAGGGCACAGGATGGCGATGCGCCGCCCGAACTTGGCCGCAGCGGGAACGGTCAACGCAGATCGATCTTGAGGTGGCGCGGGGCGTTGGGGGATCGCCTTCCCGCCACCGTGAGCGCGCTTCCAGCGAGAAGCAGGACCACGGCCAGCAGGGATAGAAGCAGCGTGTGGGCTGGCCCGGTGTCGGGGAGCGTCGACACCGTCGCGTCCGGCGAGCCGAGAGTTGGCGTTGTGTCCGCCGGGCCGACGGAGGGAGCGGCAGCGGTGGGTGCCGCGGTGATGACGAGGTTCGTCGGGGCCGACGTCGATGCGCCGTAGCTCAGCAGGCCGTTGTAGTGGGCCGTAATGGTCTGGGTGACGGCTGTTGTTCCGGCGGGCACGGTCAGTGTGGCCACGCCGGTGGCCCCGATTGTGGAGGTGCCCACCGGGGCGCCGTTCGAGCTGAATGTGACCGTCCCGGTCGGAGCGTTGGCGCCGCTGGCCGCCACGGTCGCCGTGAGAGTGGAGCTACCTCCGGTCGCGCTGGGCGTGGCGGTGACGGTTGTCGTCGTCGGCGTGGTGGCGCAGCTCGGGTTGGTGAAGACGTTGTCGTCGAGGGTGACGGCGCCGTTGCGGGCCAGGGCTCGTCCCGCGACGGTTGTGCCGGTGTTCACCGTGATCGACGTCAACGCGGTGATGGTGCCCACGAATGCGTTGGTGGTGCCGAGGGTGGCGGAGGTGGCGACCTGCCAGAAGACATTGCAGGCCTGGGCCGCACCAGTGAGCACGATGCTCGTGCTGGTGGCAGTGGTGAGTGCGGCGCCGATCTGGAAGATGAACACC
>Ga0105240_10013614_pt1 | contig 11159 bp, 8 predicted proteins | sample KBSC54metaG_FD_80426 | JGI IMG/M metagenome (GOLD analysis project Ga0105240, IMG submission 80426) | Corn rhizosphere microbial communities from Kellogg Biological Station, Michigan, USA - KBS C5-4 metaG | ecosystem: Host-associated > Plants > Roots > Rhizosphere > Soil | place: Michigan, USA...
CAGGTTCGGATCGGGAAGCGCCCCGGTACCCGGCCCGGCGGCGTAGGGAGGGAAGCAGCATGGACGACGTCGTGAACCGGCTCGCACGAGAGCTGGCCGACGCGATTGCCGCCGCGGTCGCGGAGAACCCTCAGGTTGAAGCGTGCCGAGAGAAGGCGCGCGCGGCAGGGTTCGAAATGAAAGTCACGCTCGAAGCCGTGGTCGGCTTCGTCAGCCGGTCGCAATCGACCGCCATGACGAAGGTCACGGCGCCGGTTCGAGCGGCTCGCACGGCGGGCGCAAATTCGGCAACCGCTGGCAGCGCTGGCAGCGACGTCCAGCCGCGGCGGAATTTCGACGTGACCGCGAACGACCGGCGGTTCCTCCGCTCGCTGCGGATTGCCGCCGACGAGACGACGGAACCGGTCGAATAGACATAGTCGTTGGTCGTTGGTTGCTCGTCGTTGGTTGCTCGCGGTTAGTCGCGAGTGTTTGGCCGGGAGTGTTTGGGCCGGCGCGCTTCGGCGCGCCGGCCCTTTTCGTTGTGTGGCTTAGAATGGCGGCGCGATGCTGGCCGCACCGACCCGGCGCTTCGACCCGGCCGCCTGGGCGGTGTTCTGTGCCCGCGTCATCCTCGGGTTGATCTTCGGCATGGCCGGCTACTGGAAGTGCTTCGTCCTGACGCCTGTCGGCCACTTCCATCGCTTCTTCGAGCCGTTTGCCGGCACGTGGATTCCAATGTGGTTGCTCTGGGCGGCCGGCGTCACGATTCCCGTCGTGGAACTTGTGTTCGGCTGGCTGCTCGTCGTCGGTCTATGGATCGAGGCATCGATCGTCGCGCTGGGCCTCGTGTTGATCACCGTTACGTACGGCCACCTGCTGCAGGATGCGCTCTACTCCTTCACCGGACATGTCATTCCGAGGCTCGCGCTGCTGGTGTTCGTGGCGCTGATGGCCGATCGCGACGCGTATTCCATTGACGCGTGGCGCCGCGCGCGCCGCTGACGATCACTTCGTGGCTTGCGCAGCCACTCGTGCGGCGGCGGCCGCCGCGGCCGCCGGATCGCCCAGATAGTAGTGTCGGATCGGCTTCAGGCGATCGTCGAGCTCGTAGACGAGCGGAATGCCGGTGGGAATATTCAGCTCGACGATGGTCTGTTCGTCGATGGCATCGAGATATTTGACGAGCGCCCGCAGGCTGTTGCCGTGAGCGGCAACGATCACGCGTTTCCCGGATGCGATGGACGGCGCGATCGTATCGTGCCAGTACGGCAGGAATCGCGCGATGGTGTCCTTCAGCGATTCGGTGAGCGGCGCCTCGCTTCTCTGGAGCGATGCGTACCGCGGGTCGCGCGCCGGATCGCGCTCATCGCCTGCAGAGAGCGGCGGCGGCGGGATGTCGAAGCTGCGCCGCCAGATCTTCGTCTGCGCCTCTCCATGTTTCGCGGCAGTTTCCGCTTTGTTGAGACCCTGCAGCGCGCCGTGGTGGCGCTCGTTCAGCCGCCAGTCCTTCGTGACCGGAATCCACAGGAGATCGAGCTCATCGAGCGCGATGCCGAGAGTGCGGATCGCGCGCTTCAGGACCGAGGTATATGCGAGGTCGAACGTGTAGCCGCCCTCGCGCAGCAGGCGTCCCGCTTCGCGAGCCTCGTCCCGTCCGCGATCCGACAGATCGACGTCGGTCCATCCGGTGAACCGGTTCTCTTTGTTCCAGGTGCTCTCGCCGTGCCGCAGGAGAACGACTTTGTGCATAGCTATGAATGGGCGAACCATGTCTGCAGCGTGTGGCCGGCGTAAACGGCCGACGCGCCGAGCTCTTCTTCGATTCGCAGCAGCTGATTGTATTTGCAGACGCGATCCGTGCGGCTTGCCGAGCCGGTCTTGATTTGACCTGCGGCAGTGCCAACGGCCAGATCGGCAATGGTCGAATCTTCAGTTTCCCCCGAGCGGTGCGAGACGATCGTCGCGTAGTTCGCATCCGCCGCCATCCGCATCGCATCGAGCGTTTCCGTCACGGTGCCGATCTGGTTGAGCTTCACGAGGAGGGCGTTCGCCACCTTCTCGGCAATCCCGCGTTTCAGAATTTCAGGGTTCGTGACGAACACGTCGTCGCCAACCAACTGCACCCGTGCGCCGAGCGCTTTCGTCATCGCCTGCCAGCCGGTCCAGTCGCCTTCTGCGAGGCCGTCCTCGATCGACACGATGGGATACTGTGCGATCCATTCTTCGTAGAGGCGAATCATCTGATCGGACGTCCGGTCCGGCTCACCTGACTTCTTGAACGTGTAGCGCCCGCCGCCAGCCCAGAGTTCGCTCGACGCGACGTCGAGCGCAACCCACACGTCGGCCCCGGGCTTCAAGCCCGTCTTCTGGATGGCTTCGAGTACGACTTCCACCGCTTCGCGATTGGACTTCAGATTGGGAGCGAAACCGCCCTCGTCGCCGACCCCGGTCGATTGCCGGCGGCCTTTCAATATCCCGCGCAGCGCATGGAATATCTCGGCGCCCCAGCGCAGCGCCTCGCTGAACGACGGCGCGCCAAGCGGCATCACCATGAATTCCTGGAAGTCGACGCTGGAATCGGCATGCGCTCCGCCGTTCAGGATGTTCATCATCGGCACCGGCAGCGTATGCGCCTGGAGCTCGGCGCCACCGTCGGTCGACCGTGCCGTCCCCGTCGGCGCCGCGTAAAGAGCGGAGATGTGCCGATACAGCGGAATTCGCGCCGATGCGGCCTCCGCCCGCAACGCAGCCATGGACACGCCGAGCAGCGCGTTTGCGCCGAGGCGGCTCTTGGTTGCCGTCCCATCGAGCGCGATCATCGCGTCGTCGAGGCCGCGCTGGTCCAGTTCGCGTCCGATGAGCGCGCGCGCGATCTCGCCGTTCACGTTGGCCACAGCCTTGCGCACGCCTTTGCCACCGTACCGGGACGCGTCGCCGTCGCGCAGCTCCAGCGCTTCGCGCTCGCCGGTCGACGCACCCGATGGCACGGCGGCGCGGCCGCGCGCGCCGTCGCCGAGCGTCACGTCGACTTCGACGGTCGGGTTGCCGCGCGAATCGAGGATTTCCCGGCTGTGAACGCGTGCGATTTTCAAACGGCCTCCATCCAACAACGAAAAACGTCGGGCTCTTGTTACGCTCCCCCGCCTCGCCGGTCCGCCTCTGCTTCCAGCCGCAGCGCCTCTTCACCGACCGGGCCGATGAACGGGTCATCATCGGTCGTCACGACGACGACGCCGGCGTCGGTGACGGTGTGCCGCTTGCGATCCTCTTCCTCGTCGTAGCCGATGAGCGCACCGCGCGGAATCAGGACGTCGCGATCGATGATCGCGCGGCGGATCTTCGCGTGCCGCCCGACCCGAACCCCCGGCATCAGGATGCATTGATCGATCTGACAGAAGCTGTGCACGCGCACGTTCGGACAGAGCACGCTGCCCGAGATCGTGCTGCCCGACACGATGCATCCGGGCGAGATCACCGAGTCGAGCGCCTGGCCGCAGCGGCGTCCCTCTTCTGCGAACACGAACTTCGCCGGCGGCGCCTGCGGCTGATACGTGCGCAGCGGCCACTCGGGGTCGTAAAGGTTGAACTCCGGATTCACGTGGCAGAGATCCATGTTGGCTTCGAAGTAGGCATCGAGCGTTCCGATGTCGCGCCAGTACTTCGACGCTTTCTTGTTCTCGTCGTAAAACCGGTACGCGTAGACCGGCGCCTGATGAATGAGCGCCGGGATGATGTCCCTGCCGAAATCGTGAGTCGTCGCTTCAGTCGCGTCGCGCTCGAGGGCGTGAACCAGAACATCGGTGTCGAAGATGTAGATGCCCATCGAGGCGAGCGTGAAGCCGGGCGAGTCCGGAATGCTCGGCGGGTTCTCGGGCTTCTCCTGGAAGTCGGTGATGCGCTCGTCTTTGTCGATGGCGACGACGCCGAAACGGCTCGCCTCGCTGTTTGGCACTTCGATCGCGGCGACGGTCACCGCTGCGCGCCGCTCCTGATGCGAGCGCAGCATCCTCGCGTAGTCCATCTTGTAGACGTGATCCCCCGACAAGACGATGAGATACCGCGGGTTCTCGCGCATGATCGAGTAGAGGTTCTGGTACACCGCATCGGCCGTGCCTTGATACCAGTGCTCGCTGACGCGCTTCTGCGGAGGCAGGATCTCCACGAACTCGCCGAGTTCCTCCGAGACGATGCTCCAGCCCATTCGGATGTGGCGATTGAGCGAGAGCGACTTGTACTGCGTCGCGATGAACACGCGCCGCAGTCCCGAGTTGATGCAGTTGCTCAGGGAAAAATCGATGATCCGGTACGGTCCGCCGAAGTACACGGCCGGCTTGGCGCGGTCCTTCGTCAGCGGGAACAGGCGTTCTCCCGCGCCGCCGGCAAGGACGATCACGAGGCTGTCGTCGAGGAGCACCGCCATCAGCGCGGTCAGCTCTTCCGCAGGATGACGCGGGCCGGGGCGCCGTCGGAGCCGACGACCCGCAGTGGCAGGCAGATCATGTCGTAGACGGACGGTTCAACGTCGAGCAGGTTCAGGCCTTCGATGACGATCGTGCCGGCGCCGAGCAGCACATGATGCGCCGGGGCGCCGGGGGTCTTGAATATCTCCACGGACAGATAGTCGACGCCGACGACTTTGATGCCGTGCTCGACGAGATACTTGGCGCCAGACTCGGTGACGCCGATGAAGTCTTTCTGGAACTCCGGCGTCCCCCACAGGCGCGAGTTGTGGGTCTTGATGAGCACGCGGACGTCTTCCGAGAGCTTGGCCGCCGCGAGATCTTCGGCCGCGATGCCCTTCCGCGACGTCACCTCGATCACGCGCGTGCGGCCACAGAGCATCTCGAGCGGGAGCGCGTCCACGCCGATGCCTTGATCGAAAAAATGGCGCGGCGCGTCGACGTGCGTTCCGGCGTGCGCGCTCATGTGCAGTGTGGAAACGTTCGAGCTGTCGCCCCTCGCGCTCCGCTTGATTGGTTCCAGGCTGAACGGCGTGTTGCCGGGGTAGGTAGGAAGGTTTGCGTCGAGCGGCACAGAGACGTCGATGAGTTTCATGGCCGGACGAAATGGGGATCATAGCATACGGCCGGCAGGCGCCCGGTGCGCTGAAGTGCTGGTGGCAGAACGGTTTGACTTGTGTGCAACCAGGCGCCTATGATGGGCTGTTCGATCTGGCCTTTTATGGTGGGGGAGTAGGCCTCATGTTCACTCGGCGTCGCACGATCGTTCACAGTTTGGCAATGGCGCTGGCCTGCTCCGCGCTCGTTGTCGCGCAGAAAAACGAAAAGAAGCAGGACGATGCCCAGAAGAAAGAGATTCAGAACGTCGTCAAGCTCGTTGACGAAGTAGCCGCCGGCCAGCCTGCGCCAAACGATCTGTCGCTGGCGTGGAGCCGTGAAGATTTTCTGAAGGCCCAGGGCAACAAAGAATACGTGCCGTTCACTGTCACGATCGATCCGAGCAAGGTCACCGGCGGCACCGTCGCGTTCTATTGGCGCGTGGTCGCGCAAAATGCGAGCGCCGCGCCCGCCGCGCCCGCGACACCCGCCGGGAAGAACGACAAAAAAGACGACAAAGGCAAGAAGGCCGATTACGCGTACGAAGACATCGCATTCGTGCCGGTCACGCCGACGCAGAATCCGACGCGCATCAGCCGATCGTTCACCGTACCTGCCGGCACGTACGACGTCTTTGTCGTCGTGAAGGAGCCGACGCAAGAGAAGGCGCCGAAAGGCGCGCCGCCGCCGAAAGCGTCGATCCTGAAACAGTCGCTCACCGTGCCCGACTTCTGGAACGGCGAGCTCGCGACGAGCTCGGTGATCATCGCGCAGCGCATCGACCCGCTGCCGGCGCCGCTCACACCGCAGCAGCAGGCGGATCGTCCGTACGCGCTGGGCACGATGGAAATCGTGCCGGCGCCGGATACGAAGTTCACCAAGAAATCGGAGCTCTCGACCTTCATGCTGATCTACAACCCGAAGGTCGACGCGGCGAACAAGCCGGACGTCACGGTGGAATACAACTTCTACACGAAGGCGGGCGGCACGGAGAAGTTCTTCAACCATACGAGCCCGCAGAACCTCAACGCGCAGACCCTGCCGCCACAGTTCGACCTGACGGCGGGCCATCAGCTGCAAAGCGGTCAAGCCGTCCCGTTGGCGAGCTTCCCGGAGGGCGAGTACCGGTTGGAGATCAAGGTCACCGACAAAATCGCGAACAAGTCGCTGACCAAAGACGTCGAGTTCACCGTCAGCGCGTCCTGAACGTAGTGCTGAACGCGGTGCCGGAGAGTAAGGCAGACCGATGAGCACCAGATCCAGATCGATCGCATCGGCGTTCGTCGGCGGGCTGGGACTTCTGTGCCTCTCGGGCATCGCGTACGCCCAGGGCGGACCGAGGGCGATCACGCAGCTGGCGTCGATTGCGCCCGGGTCGATCCTCGGCGTCGTACAGGATGAGCGCGGCGCGCCGATTCCGGGCGCGACGGTCTCCGCCCTTGGTGCCTCGACCGCGTTCGTCGTCACCGACCGTGCCGGCCGGTTCGAGATGCGCAGCCTGTCTCCCGGGCCGTACCTGCTGCGCGCTCACCTATCCGGCTACGTCGCCTCGCGTGGCCAGATCATCGAAGTCCGCGCGAGCGTCAGCGCTTCATCTTCAATCGCTCTCCGCCGCGTGGCCGCTGCCGACGGCGCGTACCCGGTGCTTGCTGCCGGATTCGGCGGAGCCGCCGACGCAACGCCGGCCACGCCCGACGATGCGGGCGCGATTGGCACGAGCGGCAGCTTCCCGAACGACGATCACGGGGAGACGGCCTGGCGCCTTCGTCATGCGCGCCGCGGCATCCTGAAAGATGCTGTGGTTCCGGACGAGATATTTACCGAAGGCGACGCGCCCCCGGCCAACGGGTTCGGACCGAACATCTTCGGCCGGGTCACGGATTCTTCGGCTCGCTTCGCGAGCAACTTCTTCACAGGCACGCCGTTTTCCGGTCAGGTCAACCTGCTGACGACGAGTTCCTTCGAGACGCCGCAGCAGCTCTTTTCGACCGACAGCTTCGCGCGCAGCATTGCGTACGTCTCCGTCGGGGCGCCGGTGGACCAGGCGGACTGGACCGTGCGCGGCGCGATGACACAGGGCGACATCGCCTCATGGATCGTCGCCGGCGAATATCTCACCCGCGTTCCGGCGCGCCACCGCTTCGATCTCGGTCTGTCGTACGCGACGCAGCGGTTCGACCTCGGCAACCCGTCGGCGCCGCGCGACGTCACTGACGGCAGCCGCAACGTCGGCACCGTTTACGGATTCGATACCTTCGCAGCGACCCCGGCGATCAGCGTCACATACGGCGCGCGCTATTCACATTACGACTACCTCGAGCACCGCAGCCTCCTCAGCCCTCGCCTCGAGCTGACGTTGTCGCCGGCGGCGCATTTCCGCATCAACACGGCCCTGTCGCAGCGTGCGACTGCGCCAGGCGCCGAGGAATTTCTCGCGCCGGCTGACACGGCGCTGCTGCTGCCTCCCCAGCGCACCTTCTCGCCTCTCAACCCGGGCACGGCGCTCTTCGCCGAGCGCACGACCCACGCCGAAGTGGGCGTCGAGCGCGACATGGCGGACGCCACCTTGTCGCTGCGCGTCTTCCATCAGCAAGTGTCCGATCAGCTCGTCACGATGTTCGGCGTGGAGATGCCTGGCCGTCCGGGTGCGGAGCTCGGACATTATTTCCTCGGCAACACGGGTGATGTGAACGCGACCGGATTCGCCGCCGGATTCCGCACAGTTTTCGGCGATCACGTCCACGGGTCGATCGAGTACTCGGAGACGAGCGCGCATTGGCTGCCGACGGCCAATGTCGGCTATCTCGTGCTGTTCGCCCCGTCGGCGCTGACACTCGAAACGCAGCGCATTCACGACGTCACGACCGCGATCGAGAGCGAGCTGCCGCGCACGTCGACCAAGGTGATGGTTCTCTATCGGGTGAGCAACGCATTCGCACACCCTGTGTCGAGCAACGCGACCGGCGAGGGACCGGCGGTCGACACGCGCTTCGACGTCCAGGTCCGCCAGGCGCTCCCGTTCCTCGACTTCAACGCCGCGAAATGGGAAATGCTGTTTGCGGTGCGTAACTTCTTCCGCGACCCGGCAGCCGACCAGTCGGTCTACGACGAGTTGCTGGTCGTCCGGCCGCCGAAGCGCGTCGTCGGCGGCCTCACGCTGCACTTTTAGACTTCGCAAGTCTTCGCGCCCGCATTCGATCCATAATATTGAAGGCTGCTCCGAACCATTGAACCGGAGCAGTCTTTTTCGCGTCGACGCCGTCTGAAACCGTCGATTTTTCAGTTACTTACGTGACGTTCTCGCCCATGATCCAAGGGAATGAGCTTTGCTGTCTCGACAGTCGGCAACGAGTCTCCGCGCCCCCTTGGCCGATGTCTGAATCAACCGTAACTTCATCGCCCGACAGCGCTCTGCCCGCGTGGGGCCGCTCGGCGCTCGCGGCGCTGGTCGTGCTGGTGCTGATGGGCCTCGGCATCGCAAACATTGCGATGTACTCGCGGTGGTCGGACGTCGAGGACGGCGTCTATTGGGAGACGCGGCCTGAAGGCGTGAGCGCCGTCGACGTCGCATCCGGATCGCCCGCTGCCAACGCAGGAATCCGCCGCGGCGACGTGCTGCTCGCAGTGAACGGAACGCCGATCGAAACGCAATCCGACGTGATCGACGCGCTGCACCGCGGTCATGAGGGGACGAAGCTTACTTACACGCTCGTTCGGCTCGGCACGCGTCAAGGCCTGACCGTCACGTTGGAGCCGGCGCCGCACGGCAGCTCCCTGTATTACGTTCTCGCCGCCGTCGGCCTGTTCACGCTGCTCGTCGGCGCGTCGGTGCGGCTGCGGCGTCCGCGCGATCAGGCGACGCTTCATTTCTTCTGGCTCTGCGTCGCCTTCTTTGGGGCGTTCACGTTTTCGTTCACCGGCCCGTTCGATCGCATCGACTGGGTTTTCTACTGGGGTGATGCGCTCGCGGCAGTCCTGCTCCCGCCGCTGCTGCTGCACTTCACGATGGTGTTCCCGGAGCGGGTCCAGGAACCCAGACCTGAATCGAAGGTCCTCGTCCCGCTGATTTACCTCCCGGCGCTCCTGCTCACCGCCGTCCGCGTCATCGCCGTGGCCCGCGGGTCGTCGAACGGCGCGCTGTTCTCGCGAATCATCGACGTCGTCGATCGCGCCGAAGCCATTTATCTTTTCGTGTGCGCGCTCGCGGCACTCGCGGTTCTGGTCCGCGCTTTCCGCGAGCTGACGTCGCTCACGGCGCGCCGCCAACTCCGCTGGATTGCCTGGGGGACCGCGCTGGGCGTGGGGCCGTTTGCGTTCGGCTACGCGCTGCCGTGGGCGTTCGGCGCCGATCCGCCGCTCGCGCTGCAGCTCACCGCCATCCCGCTCGGGCTGCTGCCGCTGACCTTCGCCTCCGCGATCGTGCGATACCGGTTGCGCGACGTCGAAGTGATCATCAAGCGCGGGCTGGCCTACACGGCATTTCTCGCAGCGAGCGTCGCGCTGTATGCCGCGCTGTTGAAGCTCACGACGTTTGCGTTTTCGAGGGACGCGGATGAACACACATGGATCGTCGCGCTCCTCGCGACCATCGTCGTCGTTCTGCTCGCGCAACCGGTCAAGGACGCCGTGCAGAACGCGCTCGACCGCGTGTTCTATCGAGACCGCTACGACTATCGGCGCGCGCTCGTCGGCTTTGCGCGCGACCTGAACAGCGACCTCGACGTCGTCCGACTCAGCCAGCGGCTCGTCACGCGCATCGTCGAAACGCTGGTCGTCGATCGCATGGCGCTCATGCTCGTCGACGAGCGCACGGGGGACTTCACATCGATTGGCGACTTCGGCTTCGCACAGGCCGTTCCGAAGCTGCCACGCGCCACCTCGATGATGGGCCGGTTGAACGGTGGCCATATGGTCGCGCTCGACGATCCGATCGCCGCAGCGCGCTTCGCGGCCGAAGAGGTCGAGTTCTGGCGCGACGCCGGGATCTATTACTTCCTCCCGTGCGTCTTTGAAGGAAGCACCATCGCCGTGTTGGCGCTCGGCCGGAAAGATTCAGATGAGCCGTTCAACAGCGAGGACCTCGCCCTCCTCACGGCCGTTGCGGGCCAGGTGGCAACCGCCATCGAGAATGGCCGCCTCTACCGGCAGCTGCATTTGAAGGCTGAGGAACTCGGCCGCATGCGCGAGTTCAACGAGAACATCCTCGAGTCGCTCGACGATGGGCTGGTAGTGTTCGACGAAAACGAGCGCATCGTTCGCTGGAACCGGGCGCTCGAGGCGTTCTACGGCCTCACGGGCGCGTATGCAGTCGATCGCACGCTCGCAGAGGTCTTCGACGCGCCGTTCGTCGATGCGCTGCGTGCGGCGCGTGAAGAACATCCGTACGGCGCGACGCTCTACCGTGTGCCGCTGACGGCGCGGACCGCCGATTCCTCAGAGAGCGGCGGCGCTGAGGCCGTGCGGCTCCTTGTCAACGCGACCGAAGTGCCGCTGCAGAGCCCGGCGGAGAACGGCGCGGTGGTGGTCGGCACGATCCTTTTGATCGAAAACATCACCGACCGTGTGCGGCTTGAAGAACAGTTGCAGATTTCAGAGAAGATGGCGTCGATCGGTCTGTTGGCCGCCGGCGTGGCGCACGAAGTGAACACTCCGCTCACCGGCATCTCGAGCTTCACGCAGATGCTGCTCGATGGCGCCGATCCGGCCGATCCGCGCACGGTGCTGCTCGAGAAGATCGAACGTCAGACGTTCCGGGCTGCGAAGATCGTCAACGGCCTGCTGAACTTGTCGCGTCCGGGTCCGACGTCGAGCGATCGCGTCCATATCGATCTGAACGCGGTGATCAGCGATGTGATCTCGCTCCTCGAGCACCAGTTCGAGGTCGGCAGCGTCAAGCTGCGCCGCGACCTGTCGCCGGTGCCGGTCACCGTCGTCGGGATCGAGCACCAGCTGCAGCAGGTGTTCCTGAACCTGTTCCTCAACGCCCGCGACGCGATGCCGAGCGGCGGCTGGCTGTCGGTCACGAGTCGCGTCGACGGCGATCGCATCGTCGCGGAAGTGGCGGACACGGGCTCCGGCATTCCGTCCGAGCAGATCGCGCGCATTTACGATCCGTTCTTC
>Ga0105240_10013615_pt1 | contig 11159 bp, 8 predicted proteins | sample KBSC54metaG_FD_80426 | JGI IMG/M metagenome (GOLD analysis project Ga0105240, IMG submission 80426) | Corn rhizosphere microbial communities from Kellogg Biological Station, Michigan, USA - KBS C5-4 metaG | ecosystem: Host-associated > Plants > Roots > Rhizosphere > Soil | place: Michigan, USA...
CCGTATGAGCTTGAAGAAATTGCTCGAAAAGATACAGCGGAAGGGAGCCTCCCAATGTCGGCTGCAGCACCAGGGGCTCGGATGTAGTGCCCTGTAAGGCCTTCCTTATCTTTTGGATGATGGGAAGGTCCAGCGGCGTTCGCTGCGCGTTATAGGAACCATCTGGAATGATCACCTTTGCGATCCGGGGATATCGCATCCGCTCCTCGTCCGTCGGGTCATGATCCAGGACAGTAAAACCCTGCCTGCGGATATGATCGATGACCTTTTGCTGCTGACGCTGCCAGTCATTACCCAGCACCAGCCGTAGATCCAGCACAGCCTCGGCATAAGTAGGTATTTGATTGGAAGCCTGACTGCCCACATTGCCGCTGTGGATACCGTTGATATTAAGAGAGGGCAGGTTGATAGCATCGGATAGGGATATGCCTTTCATTTCCGTGTCGGCGAACCCCAGCTCATTCTTCATCTGTTCGTCCACGGAGGGCACCTCCTTCAGCGCCTTCCTCTCCATATCAGACAAAGGCTGCACATCGTCATAAAAACCTTTGATCGTCACCCGACCCGAATCATCCTTCATCGAGGCCAGCAGCTTTACCAGCATCATGGCCGGGTTGTTTGCCCAGTTGCCATAGTGGCCGCTATGAAGAGGTCTTTTAGGTCCATAAACAGTCAGGTCGAGATGAGTGTCGCCTCTTACACCTAAAACAATTTGTTTTCTTCCGGACTGATGAACGGGCCCGTCGCAGATGATCCAGCAGTCCGTATGCAGGAGATTGGCATTTGCTTCGAATATATCACCCAGATGGACGGACCCGGCCTCTTCTTCTCCTTCAAACAGGAATTTAATATTGCAGGTAGGTTTTATACCATTGGCCGTGAGTGCCTGATAGGCGTTGAGGATGGCTATTACCCCTGCCTTGTCATCCGAGGCGGCGCGGGAGTAGATCCTCCATTCCGGATCATAAGGTCCGGATGCGGGAAACTGTATCGGCTTGCCATGATCCAATAGCGATCCGTCATAGAGAACAGGGACGAAGGGCGAAAGCCCGTTGGCCCATTGAGCAGGATTGACAGGCTGCCCATCATAGTGCGCATAAAAGCCGATGGTCCGGGTGGCGCCGGGTACGGTGATCTCCCCATAGACGGCGGGAGGATAGCCCTTCTTTCCCGTCAGCAATTGCACATTCCCGATCTTTCTGTCCCTCATCATCTGGAGGACAAAGACAGCATTCTTTTGAATATTGACGCTGTCCGCGGCTATGTTGGGGATGGATAAAAAAGATACGAACTCCCGGATGATAGGCTGCTCCTGCTGTTGTCGCCAGTCCCTCACACGGAGGATCACGGGATCCTGACAAAAGGCGTGTAACGTTATTCCAAGGCTTAAGATGATAAGAAGGGGGCGAGCCATACTATTATTTTTTTTTAGATTATCACGATTTTAACCCGAGCCGTTGCATCAAAGATTCCTTTCTTGCCTTGGAGACCATCAGTTTCTCGCCCGTATTCATAACGACATAGCCGCCGTCCGTCCGGATATAATGTGTGACGGCGTTGATATTGATGACAGTAGAATGATGGATACGGACAAATATTTCGGAAGGCAGCATTTCTTCTACATCCCCCAGCGTTCTTGAAACGAGCATGGTACGGCCATCCAGGAGATTTATCCTGGTATAGGCCCCTTCCGCGCCGGCATATAAAATGGAGTTCAGCGGGGTGAATTCATATCCTTCACGGCTGGGCAGCGCGATCTTTTGTTGCTGTACAGGCTGTCGTATGTTGTGCAAAAGATTTTCTATATTGACGTTGCCGGAGGATGAGTTGATCTTTTCCTCCGCCTTTTGGACCGCCGCCTTAAGGTCCGTTGCGTCTATGGGTTTTAGTAAGTAGTCTACCGCGCTGATACGAAACGCCTTTGCCGCAAACTTGTCATAGGCGGTCGTAAATATGATACAGAAATTGATATGCGGAAGCATTTCCAGCATCTCGAAACCATTCATCCAGGGCATTTCCACATCCAGAAAGATCAGCTGCGGCCTTAGCTTATTGATGGCCAGGATGCCCTCCTTGCCTGAATAGCATTTTCCAAGCAACTCCACATTGCTACAGTGTTTCGACAGATCTGTCGCCAGCGCGTCGACGCAATGTTGCTCATCATCGATAATGATTGCTTTGATCATTTTCTGGTTTTTATGACTCCAGCTCTTTGAAGGTCAGTATTACCATCGTCCCCGCCGCCCTTCCCTCCGTATCTTTCTTGTCGATGATGTCAATGGAGGCATTCCGCGCATTCAACACATTGTTCAGGTTGATCCGGCTTTGCGTCAAATGTACTCCTTTGGATTGATGCGTCGTCCCTTTTGCAAATTTATTTTGCATGGACATTTCCCGGCCGATGCCGTCGTCATCGATGATACAGCAGATATCCTCTCCCTGTCTGTTGACCTTGATATGTATGGACCCTCCCTGCTCTTTCGGCACGATGCCATGCCATATGGCATTCTCGATAAAAGGCTGTACGACTAATGCCGGCACTAACAATGACTTCAGGTCGATAGTGCTGTCTACGGAAAAGGAATAGTTGAACTTATTCCCAAAACGCATGCTTTCCAGTTGGATGTACAGCCGGCATGTCTCTATTTCATCATACAGGCTGATCTCCCGCTTATCAGAGTTCTGGAAAATGGTCCGGATAAGCTTTGAGAAAGTGGTAAGATAAGTGATCGACTTATCCTCTTCCTTTTGCTGTATCAGCGCCTTGATGGAATTCATACAGTTGAAAATAAAGTGCGGGTTCATCTGTGCGCGGAGGGCCCTTGCTTCGAGGTCGAGTATCTGATGTTCCATCTCTGCTCTTTTTATCCTGTACTGAGCAGATCTTTCCAGCATATTACCGATCCTTGACTGTAATTCATCGACGCTAAAGGGTTTGGTAAGATAGTCGTCTGCCCCTCTCTGCCATCCGGCGATGCGCGTCCCTTCCGTGGTCCTGGCGGATAAAATGATAAAGGGGATATGGGACACTGACGGGTTGTTCTTTACCTTGTCGCAAAGCTCCAATCCATCCATCACAGGCATCATGATGTCGGAGACGATCAGGTCGGGCCGGTGGGAGAGGGTGAGCTCATAAGCATGAGCTCCGTCTCCGGCAGTCAGGATGTTATAGCTTGTCCCAAGACTTTTTTGTAAAAAATCCTTTAGTTCGGTATTGTCTTCCGCAATGAGTATAGTGGTCCCATTTTTCCCTTTTTGCACCGGGATGACAGGTTCCTGGTATCCGGGCAATGAGCCGTTGACGGCGGGTGGGGACGCCTCCGGAATATCCGTTCTTCCGGCTGCGGAAGCCAGGGCCATCGTAATCGTAAAAACGGAGCCCTTGCCCCGCTCGCTGTCTATTTCAAGCCGCCCATTCATCAGCTTTACCAGCTCATTCACCAGCGAAAGGCCGATACCGGCCCCTTCGTATGCTCTTGTAAGCTGGTTGTCCGCCTGGTAGAATCTGTCCGTGATGTAGGGGATCTGCTCCTTGTCGATGCCGATACCCGTGTCCCTGACGGATACCTCTATCATGCCGGCATCCGAAGCCTGAGTGGTTTGACGGACCGCCAGGTATATATCACCGCCCGCAGGAGTGAATTTCAGCGCATTGCCGACAAGGTTGTGGATTATTTTTTTCCAGCCCACCGCATCGAAGAGATATTCTCCCCGTACTTCATTGGCAAAATGAAGGATGATCCCTTTTTGTACGGCCTGTTCTTCAAAGCTCAGGCCAATGCCGGTGATATAATTACCAAAGCTGCCCCTCGACAGCGAGAGGTTCATCTTACCCGCATCCAGTTTTGAAATATCCAGGAGCTGATCGATCAGGAAAAGGAGATAGTTCGAATTTCTGTAGATGCTTTTTAACAGCTGTGGAGTATCCTGCAATTCTTCGGGATGTTCAAGATAAAAGGCCGCGGGAGCCATGATCAAGGACAAAGGCGTTCTCAGCTCGTGCGTAATATTGGTGAAGAATTTTTCTTTCATCCGGTCGATGGCCCGTAGCTTTTCGGCCTCTTTTTGTTCGAGCACCATTTTATGACGCAACCGCAATTGCCGGATGCGATACCAGATGAGGGAGGTGGCGATGACAAGCACGATGGATGCCCCAAAAATAAAAACCGTCCTTTGACGCGCCTGGCGGGCATCCGCCGCTGCCTGGTCTTTTTCCCGCATCTGTTCGTTAAAACTAAGGTTTTGCACGAGTCTCAATTTGTCGATGGTCAGCAGGCTGTCCGCCGCTGCAGATGCCATCCTGTAATAGGTGAACGCCTCGTGTTCATTGTTGATAGAGCTGTATAGATCATAAAGGATACCCGCCGACTCCTTCACCCGTACCAGGTCATGATATTTTCGGGCGGCGTCGAGCGACAACCGGGCATAGCGGATGGCGGAGTCGGCCTGCCCTTTCCCCCTAAAGACCCGGGCGACATCGAGATAGACCATGCTTATCTCCCGGTTGTTCAAATTGTATTGATAGAAGTCGGCAATGAATTGCCGGTAGTATTGCAACGCAGCAGCCGTATCGCCTTTCTCCGCATAGATATTCCCAAAGACCCTGATGGCAAAGTCTTTCATATATTGCTGGTTGTGGCCCGTGTCAGCTATATGATAGGCTATTTTATTAAAGACCAGGGCCGAGTCCGGCATATGAAGCTTCAGATAAAGTTCGGCGATGTTCTGGATCGCCAGATGTCCCGACTCGACCCTTTCAAATGCTTTTCTGGCTTTGAAGTCGAAAGCGAGCGCTTTTCTGAGATCACCGATGCCCACAGCAACGCTGGCCATCCCCGAGTAGGCATAGGCTATCTGCAAATTGTCCTTTAGCCGCTCGCTCAGCACGATCTGCCTGTTGGCGTACTGCATGGCTAAGTCATAATTATCCGTAATGTTCGCCAGATGGTTCAGGAGAGACAATTGCCAGACCTCCTGTATCGGAGGGAACTGCCCATTTTGGATAAGTTCCAGACCCAACTGGCCATAGTGGATGGCAGAGTCGAGCTGCGCCCGGTTTCTATACCCATCCTCTATTTTGTTGAGCAATTCGAGCTTTAAGGAGTCGGTAATGGCATGTATCAGCCTGCCCTTCAGGCTGTCGATATCGGATTGTTGGGCACAGAGAGACAGCGGCCCGATCATCAGCATGAGCAGGAGGCGCCAGTTGAGGAGTCTGGCAGAATTATTTCCGGTCGCTGTCATATACTAAATGTAATATATCTTTTAACCATTTCATATAGCGGCCTAATAGAAAGACGGTTAGACCTGATAACGGGCCATTATGGGCCAATAACCCACCCAATACTACCAGCGGTCAATCGGGAAGGATGAACTGTCAACTCAAATAAAAGGACTACCAAGGGGCTATTTCCCGCCAGACATGCCGGCGGTAATTTAGGTTTTGATATGTCACAACTTAAACTCAACCGATATGAAAAAGAAGATCTTTTTTGCCATTGCAGCCACTGTTGTGGTAAAGCTGGCCATTGCACAAGCGACATTTGGCGTTACGGCTGGAGCAACCCTTGCTTCCTATAAGGTAAAGGTAGATGGGTATTCCCTCGGCTCCAAAATGAAAGCAGGCGCCACCATCGGGATGCTGTTATCCACCAATCTCGGAAAGAATACGTGGGTCATGCCCGGGTTGAATCTTACGATGAAAGGCGGGACGATTAAGAACGACGCCGAGGCCACGACAGATAAGGTGTATTTCGGGTATATAGAGGCGCCATTGGATGTCGTTTATCACACAGCGGCGGGTAAAGGACAGTTTTTCATCGGTGGAGGACCCTCGCTGAGCTATGGTCTGTTCGGGAGATATAAGATCACAGGCATGTACGAGGAGAGTGGCGATGTAAAGTTTGGCACTGGCGACGATGCCGACCTTAAACCCTTCGAGATAGGTGTAAATATCCTGGCCGGGTACCTGTTTACATCGGGCATGCTGATCAGCGCATGCTATGACTGGGGACTGAATAATGTTTCGCCGACCAGCGACGCCACCTATCACAACAGGTATTTTGGGATCCGACTGGGATATATGTTCATAAAGAAATAAGCCACATCACAGCAGGAGTATCTTGATATTCCTCCACTGGCTGGAGCCGGGGTGCTGCTGAAGAGCTATCTTACCCTTGGCGACCTTGGCAAAGTCGCTAAAGGGTTTGCTCTTGAATTTACTGTTGGCGACCATATTATTCCATTCGTCGCTGCCTATCTGTCCGTCATAGGTCTTTATCCCATTGAGCCAGAAAGTAAGATGTCCTTTGTTCTGGATCAGCCGCACCTCATTCCATTCGCCCACCGGCTTTGGTTTGGAGACAGTGGAGTCGCCCGCCATGTCATAGAGACATCCTGCTAAATGGTTTTGCTTCTTATTATCAGAGGCGTCGATATTATCCAAAACCTGCATTTCAGGACCCGTAAGATAGGTCGCGCTGTATTTGGGGTCTTCTTGTACGTCAAAGATGATCCCGCTGTTGCCGCCTTTGGAGATCTTCCATTCCAGGCGAAGCTCATAATTCTCGTAGCTGTCATTTGTCACGATGTCTCCTCCTCCCTCCTGGGGCTGGGAAGGGTCAAATACCAGCGCATTGTCCTTTACCTGCCATTTGGCGCCGACCGTATCCCGCAGATAGGTATGCCAGCCTTTCGTCGTATGGCCGTCGAACAGCAGCTTCCATCCTTCTTTCATTTCTTTTTTTGACAGGGTATTGGGCTGTTGCGCCAGGCCGGCAACACCAGCAAGGACAAGCATCGTGAAGAACAGCGTTCTTTTACTCACGCTATTGATGACTTTTTTAAGGTGTTCGTGCTTCTTCGAGGTCATTTCGTAAAATTTGACGTTTCGCTAAAGATTTCGGGCCTCAAGTTAGGAGAATTGAAGCAATTACCAACTATACGTAATGGATATATTAGCATGTCTACCTGGACTTTTTCGCATCCTCCATGAACTTCGCCAGCCCGATGTCGGTCAATGGGTGTTTCAGAAGACCCAATATCGGCTCGATAGGGCAGGTGCACACATGAGCGCCCAGTCCGGCACATTGGATAATATGGTTGGAATTACGGATCGAGGCCGCTAGTATTTGGGTGGTATAATGTTGTACAGAGTAGATATTGGCTATCTCGGCGATAAGTTCGAGCCCGTCCCATCCCGTATCATCGATCCGGCCGATGAAGGGGGAAACATAGACCGCGCCCGCCTTGGCTGCAAGTATCGCCTGACCCGCAGAGAACACCAGGGTGGTATTGACCCTTATCCCTTTGTTCGTAAGCCATTTGATAGCCTTTACACCGTCTTTTGTCATGGGGATCTTCACCACGATGTTGGGATGGATGGCCGCCAGCTTCTGACCTTCTTCGATCATACTCTGAAAATCTACCGTGGTGACTTCGGCGCTGATGTCCCCGTCGACCATCTCACAGATCTTTTTGTAATGCCCGGCAACTGCCTTTTCACCCTTTACGCCTACCTTGGCCATAAGGGTAGGGTTGGTGGTTACTCCATTCAGCAGTCCCATCTCATTGATCTCTTTTATCTCGTCCAGGTTGGCCGTATCGATGAAGATTTTCATTCGTGTAGTTTAGGATATCGCTTCAAAAACTATTCCCTTGGGCCCTGGGTATGGGTCCGGATTTTGCATAGCAGCTTTTAAACTTACCGTTCGTCTGTTAAAAATCACCGATTGGAGGAAGCAGCAGCAGGATGGCAACTTGACTGGCAAAAATCCCGTTTATTTGCTGCTAACAGGCACATCATGAAATACATATTTATACTCATAGCAGCCGTCACAACATTCGTGGCATGCAACAAGAACCAGGGGAATATGCCTTCTCCGGGAAACAACAAGATCCTCGGTAAATGGACGATCCTCTCCGTCACCGTCGTTCCCCATGATTCCACCGGCAAGGTAATAAACGATAGCGCCGTTTATACAGAGCCTAATTACTATTATTTTCAATTCAACAATGATCTCACATGGTTGGAGAACCTGACACCCGACCTCAGCCCCGCCGGTGAGAGCGGCTCTTACCTGTTAAAAGACGACACGGGTTTTACGCTGATCAATAAGAATCTCCCATCGCAACCCGAAGATTGCAAGATACTCTCTCTGACAAATACGGCATTTGAATTCAGCCATCAGCGCCCCACAAAGTACAATGGGATAACACCCGGGATCCTGGAATATATTTTTAAGATGGCGAGGTGATGGTTGTCTTTTGCAGTTACTTTGCCTTCCATGCGATACGGGATTATCACTACGGGCTCCAGGGGAGATGTTCAGCCATTTGTCGCCCTTGCGCTGGCCTTGATGGAAAAAGGTCATGACGTCACGATCGTGGCATCCGAAAATTTCAAAGATTTTGTGGAAGGTTTTGGAGTACGATATATGCCCGTCGCCGGCAATAGCGAGCAGATCATCAATTCACCCGGAGCCCTGAAGCTCCTGGAAGGCGGCAGCGTATTTAAATTCTTCTATCATCTGCAAAAGGCGACGGCCCGGACGGCCGATCAATCCAACCGGGACATGCTGGAAGCATGTCGTCATTTTGATTTTTTGATCACCAGCATCCTGCCTCTCCCCGTGGTCTTTTCCATAGCTGAGAAATATCATAAGAAATGTGCGGCGGTTTTTTTGAGCCTGCCGCCGATACCGACACGCGAGTTCCCGTTCCAGGCCATCGGCACAAAAGGGCATCCCTGGTTCAACAAGCTGTCCTACCGGCTCCTCGGGCTGGGATATGTCATGATCCGCAAACAGATCGATCAATTCAGAAGAGACATTGGTCTGCCGCCTGCCAATGTGATGAAAGCCGCTCTCCGCAGTGGTATGCTGGCAATCACCGCACTGAGCCCGCAGCTCCTCACGCAGCCGGAGGACTGGCCGTCCAATGCGCATGTCACCGGCTTTTTCTATCTTCCTCCCTCGGCGCGGCAGCGTCAGAGGGAGATCCCTGAAGGCCTGGAGGACTGGCTGGGCCGCGGCGACAAGCCCGTATATATAGGGTTTGGAAGTATCCCTGTGCCCAACCAGGCAAAGCTTTATCAGGCATTGCAGGGACTATTGGCTCACCATCGGGTGGTACTGGGCGCCGGCTGGTGCGTGCTGCACGGGCTCCCCGCACATCCCAATCTTTTTGTAACAAAGTATATCAATCACGATTGGCTGATGCCCCGTTGCTGCGCAGTGGTGATACACGGCGGTATCGGGACCATTGCAGCAGCCCTGCGTAGCGGCACGCCCATCATCGTAGTATCCGTGCTGGCCGACCAGCCTGTCAACGGGACCATGATCACGGAGAAAAGGCTGGGCTATCATATCCCTTTTAAAAAGCTTTCACCTGCCCGGCTGCTAAAGGCCGTCCTGTATGTGCAGGACCCTTTAATAGTTAGAAACTGCAGGACAGTGGCAGCGCGCATAAAGGCAGAAGATGGAGTAGGGAGGGCGGTTGGGCTCATCGAAGGGTATTTTCAATGATCCGGCCATTTGTATACGGGTAAGCAAAGGGTACTCCATGCTGACGCAACAATCGACAGCATCGTCCTCGCACTGTCCGGAACGCTACAAAACTTTACCAGCTGTATCCTGATCCTCCTGCTGAAACCATTCAGGGTAGGGGACATCATCATTGCCCAGGATGTGATAGCCTGCCGTCAGTCGATCCTTTTCAGGTCCATTTCGCCAATATGAATACCCTTCACAATAGTAGGTGTGCCTCTATAACGAAGCTTGGCTTCTCCAAATGCGGTGATCCGGATCCGGTCAGCAACATTTATCGCAAATTCCGACTCGCCATAGGCGGTTAACATGGCTTCATGTCCGGCAATGGCGGTAGTATTGACCTTTCCTTCCCCATAGCAGGTGTAATGCTGTTCATCCACGGCCCCGGCATTGATGTCCAGGCAGCTCCTGCCATAAAGTGTGGTGTGCATTTCGTCAATATGTACTTCCTTGAAAATGATAGATGATTCTCCATACATCCGCAGCGTAAACTTGTCCGCTGACAAGGGGCTCTGGCAAAGGAACTTTTCCGATCCGCGCAAGGACAGCTCATCGAGTTTAGTATATACCACCGTAGCGGTTACCGCATGATCGGGATACAGGTGCTGGTAATCCTTGGTATGTGGTATCTCTTTAGCCCCTTCCAGGTACATCCGCAACGTGCCATTATGCACATCTATATGCAATTTATTGCTGTCTACAATGATATTGTTGATGGTAACGTTTTCCTCGTCCCCCTGGACAAAGGTCACCTGGATATAGGGGCTTATGGTGACTTTATGAAAACGGTGGACGTCATATGTCTGGGCATGGGTGGGATTGGACATAAAAGCCAGCATGCCTGCAGCTAGGATGGTTGCCAAGTGCTTCATATTGTATTGTTTGGATATACTACGAACAAGCCCCGGGGAATGTTACAGTTCCAAAAATAAAAATTGTCACACACAGTTCCTTATCACCACTTCGGCTCCGCCACTTTCCAGCTCATACGGGTGTAGTAAAGTTCAGGGTTATAATCGGTATAGTCGAAATAGAGGCCGGATGCAACGCCTGTATGCTTCAGTTCGGGCATGGAGCCTGCCAGGATGGAGGCATGTTGACCCACTCCGGAGAAAAGGAAATGAATTTCCTGGTCTTCATAACCTGCCAGCAGGATGGGTTCCATTACGATGTTGGTGGTAGTAGAACCGCCGCAGGGCGTTTCGATCCGCGTACACCGGAGAATATTGCCTGAATTGAAGCGAAGCTTTACTTTAAAGCCATCAGCTACGTGTACCACTTCACCGCTGACACCCGGATCAAATAAATTGTGTTTGATGCGGGGCACCACCACGTCTTCCAGCTTATCCCAACTGACTTTATGATCGGCGCAGCCATCGGCCTGGGTATGCGTGGAGAAAGCCCCCGCCGGCATATTCACCACGCCGCTACTGTTGATATTGATATCGGTATAGCTGAACAGCGGCTGCTGACCTTCTTTAAGGAACGCATCGGCATCGCCACGCAGACGGACATTCAGCTGGAAGCGCCGGGTCAGCGACGCATCCGGTGATTCGACTTTCATATAATCCAGCGTTATCAACCATTCATTTAGCAGCTTTGTATCGGTAA
>Ga0105240_10013620_pt1 | contig 11152 bp, 8 predicted proteins | sample KBSC54metaG_FD_80426 | JGI IMG/M metagenome (GOLD analysis project Ga0105240, IMG submission 80426) | Corn rhizosphere microbial communities from Kellogg Biological Station, Michigan, USA - KBS C5-4 metaG | ecosystem: Host-associated > Plants > Roots > Rhizosphere > Soil | place: Michigan, USA...
CAATGCGGCGATGATGAAGAACGCCCTGCTCTTCCTCTGCGACGTCGCCTTCGCGCTGATCGTCTATCCGCTTCTGTTGCGGTTCTGGATGCAGGTGCTGCGGGCGCCGTTCCGCAATCCGCTCGGCGAGGCGCTGCAGGCGCTGACCAACTGGATCGTCAAGCCGTTGCGGCGAATCATTCCCGGATTCTTCGGCATCGATTTCGCGACGCTGCTTCCCGCGCTGGCGCTGCGCTGGCTCTGGCTGGTCGCCGAATTCGCGATCCTCGGCGCGACGCTCGACGGCAATGTGCTGCTGATGCTGCTGCCGCTCGCGATCCTCGCGCTGTTCAAGGCATCGCTCTATCTGCTGATGGCCGCGGTGATCGTGCAGGCGATCCTTTCATGGGTCGCGCCGCACGGACCGATCGCCGGCGTGCTCAACGCGATCACCTTTCATTTCCTGCGCCCGATCCGCCGCGTCGTGCCGTTGATCGGCGGTCAGCTCGACCTGTCGCCGCTGATCGTGATCGTGATCTGCCAGCTGATCCTGCTGCTTCCCGTCGCATGGCTCGAGCAGATGCTGATTCACGGCGGGACCTGATCCGGAAGTCGCTGGGACAACGAATGCCCGGCAGCAAACTGCGCTGCGCTGACCGCGTTCGCGATCGCGGCGAATTGCGCCACCGACAGCGTCTCCGCTCGCGCGCCGGGGTCGATGCCGATCGCGGCGAGCGCGTCGGCGCCGATCATCCGCTGCAGCGCGTTGCGCAACGTCTTTCGCCGCTGTCCGAAGCCGGCCTGCACGACCGCTTCGAAGAGCGAACGGTCGGCGATTGCGGTGCGCGCGGCGCCGAGCGGAACGAGGCGAACGATCGCCGACTCGACCTGCGGCGCCGGGTTGAATGCGCCGGCCGGAACGCGAAACAGCTTCTCGACCCTGAACAGCGACTGCAGCGTCACCGATAACCGCCCGTAATCGCCGCTGTCCGGCGATGCGGCCATACGGTCGACCACCTCCGCCTGCAGCATGAAGTGCATGTCGGAAATCCGGTCGACGAATTGCGCGCAATGAAAGAGCAGCGGCGAGGACACATGGTAGGGCAGGTTGCCGACCACGCGCAGCCTGTCCCCGAGCGAAGCGAGGTCAACCGTCAGCGCATCGGCTACGATGACTTCGAGCCGATCGGCGGCGAACTCGTGGCGAAGCGCCGCGGCGAGGTCGCGATCGATTTCGATCGCCCGCAGAAAATCCGTCCGCGCGAGCAGCGGCCGCGTCAATGCCCCGCGTCCCGGGCCGATTTCGACAATATTGTCGCGTGCAGACGGAGCGATCGCATCGACGATGCGCTCGATGTAATGCCGGTCGACGAGGAAGTTCTGGCTGAATCGCTTGCGCGGGCGTTGATGCATGGGATCGGTATTTTTTCCCCAAACTGCTAGAATGAAACGCTGCACTCGTCATTATCCTGCAATCCTCATGCGTAGCCGCCTGCTCATCCTGTTGTTCGCATCCTTCGTCGGCGCCGCTGCCGCCGTCGCACAGAAGCTTCCGCCCGGACTGCAGCCACTGCCCGAGCCGCCGCCGATGCCGCCGGGCGCCTTCGAGGCCGCCGAAACGCCGCAAGTCACGACCCGCAAACAGGACGGCGACACGATCGAGGAATTCAGGGTCGGCGGCCGCGTCGTGATGATCCGGGTAACGCCCGCCCACGGAATTCCATACGTGTTGACCGATCCGAAGGGCGATGGATCGTTCACGCAGCGCCGCGATTCGCTGGAGGTGCCGTTGAGCGTCCCGATGTGGGTGCTCTTCACATTCTGAGCGAAGTCCGCGCCCCCTTTCGCGCGCCGGGTGGTTTCCCGTCGCGTTTTTCGTTTTCATAATGTCCGTCTATACGAAGGTCGGCTTCGACGAATTGACCGCGTGGCTCGCGCGCTATGCGTTGAGCCCGCTGGTCGAGCTGGCGCCGGTCGCGTCCGGGATCGAGAACACGAATTACTTCGTGACGACCGAGCGCGAGCGCCTCGTGCTGACGCTGTACGAACGGCTGCCCGCGGAGGACCTCCCGTTCTACCTGAACCTGATGGCGCACCTGGTCCACCACGGCGTCCCCGCGCCGGCGCCGATCGCCGATCGCAGCGGCACTTACTTCAGCATGCTGAACGGCAAGCCCGCCAGCCTCGTCCGCCGGCTCGAGGGCGTCCCGCAAATGAGCCCCGCTGCAACGCATTGCGCGCAGATCGGCCGTGCGCTCGCGCAGCTGCACATCGCCACGCGCACCTTTCGCGCGCGCCATGCGAATCCGCGCGGCGCGTCGTGGCGGACGCAGGCGGCACGCGCCGTCAAGCGCTTCCTGAATGCAGAACAGCTCGCGCTGCTCGCCGATGAAATGGACCTGCAGCGGCAGGTCGCGAAGAAGCCGCTTCCGCATGGCGCGATTCATGGCGATCTCTTTCGCGATAACGCGCTGTTCGACGGCGACACGCTCTCCGGCATCATCGATTTCGGATTTGCCGCGACCGATTCGCTGGCGTACGACCTCGCCATCACGGTGAACGACTGGTGCATCGACGACTCCTGCGAGCTCGATCCGCTGCGTACGCTCGCGCTGCTCGAGGCTTATAACGCGATGCGCCCGTTGTCGGCCGAGGAGCGCGATGCGTGGCCGTCGCTGCTGCGGCTTGGCGCGCTGCGCTTCTGGCTGTCGCGGCTCTACGATTTGCACCTGCCCCGGCCGGGCGAGCTTACGCACGCGCACAACCCGCAGCATTTCGAGCGGGTGTTGCGCGCGCGAGTCGCGCACCCCGGGCCGCCGCTGCCGGCATGAGAGGTTACCCAACCAGCGCGCCGGGGCCGCTTCCAGGCGCTGATGGCCCCGAAGCGCGGAGCACGCAGGCCAGTCCTGTGAGCGCGTCGGGCCGTCTGCGAGCCCTCCCGCAGCGCGTAGCGCGGACGGTATTGCAATGACCGCTCTGCCCCTGTTCGTCATTGTTCCACCCGCGCGCGGATGGGACTGGCTGACGCAATCGCACGCGATGTTCTCCAGGGCGCGCATGTACTGGCTGCTGCTCATCCTCGGCTACTACATCCTGTGGCTCGTCACGACCATCGTCCCGGTCGCAGGCATATTCGCCGCCATGCTGCTGAAGCCGGTCTTCGCAGTCGGCTTTCTCGCCGCGGCATGGGCCCAGGAGCGCGGCGAACGGCCGCGGCTGCAAAGGTTGTTCGCCGGGTTCCGTTCGAACCTGCGGGCGCTGTTGCCGCTCGGCGTGTTCCATGCGCTCGGCATGTCCGCGGCGCTCGTGATGAGCGCCACGATGGACGGCGGGACATTGATGCGCTGGTCGCTCCTTGGCGAGGCGCCTCCGGGCGGCAATCCATGGCAGGCTCCGGGCATGCAGTGGGCGGCGCTGGTGGCGTTGTTCTGCTCGGCGCCGACGATCTTCGCGTTATGGTTCGCGCCGGCGCTGGTCGTGTTCCAGGACCAGTCCGCGTCGACTGCCCTGGTGCAGAGCTTTAGGGCGTCGATCGCGAATATTCGCGCCGCCATCGTTTATGGAATGTCGGTGATCCTGTTCTGGATCGTCATCCCGGGACTGATCATCAGTATTTCGGTGCTGCTGTTCGGCGAGCCGGGCGTGTATCTGGGCGTTGCATTGTCGACCCCATTCACGCTGTCGGTCATCGCGATCATCTTCATCGCGGATTATGTCGTCTATCGCGATCTGTTTCACCATCACGAGGGATTGGCGGCGCGGGCCGAAAAACCCGGTATCTGAACGACGACATCCGGCGGCGCGGGCGGGCGACATCACAGGATATCGTGCCGCTTCGGCGAGTCGCGGACCCCGTCCAATGGCGGTTCGCGGCGGCTTCAGCGGATCGTCAGGCGGCTTCCAGCTTCGCGAATTCGAGCGACAGCCATTTAAGCCCGGCGTCGCGAAAGTTCACCTGGACCCGCGCATCCGCGCCGCGCCCTTCCGCATTGACGATGACGCCGGTCCCGAACTTCGCATGGATCACGTTCTGCCCGATCCGGAAGCCGGGTCCCCGCTCGATTTCGCGGGGCGGCCTGGATTCGGCTGCCTCGTCGCGTCGCGGCGACTCGCTCTCCGCGACCAGGTTCGCGGGCGTCGGGGACAGCCATTGCATCAACGGCGGCGGTATTTCGTCGAGGAAGCGCGACGCGACGTTGTAGCGGAACTGGCCGTGCAAGGTGCGGCTCTGCGCATACGTCAGATAGAGCCGCCGGCGCGCGCGGGTCAGCGCCACGTACATCAGCCGCCGCTCTTCTTCGGGGCCGTCGAGCTCGTTCAGACTTTGATCGTGCGGGAAGAGCCCTTCTTCGAGTCCCGTGATGAACACCGTGTGGAACTCGAGGCCCTTCGCAGTATGCACGGTCATCAACTGCAGCGCGTCCCGCCCTTCGGCCGCCTGTGTGTCGCCCGCTTCCAGCGCCGCGTGGGCGAGGAATGCGGTCAGCGTGTCCGAATTGCCCGTTGTGTCGATCGACGGCGCGCCGGTCTCGACCTCGCGCTCGAACAGTTCCGCGGCGGCCACCAGCTCGCGCAGGTTGTCGAGGCGCTCCTGTCCTTCCTTTTCGTTCTTGTAGTGCTCGAGAAGCCCGCTGGCGGCGATCACGTGCTCGACGATCTCGGGCAGGCGCATTCCGGCGGTCGCCGGGCCGAGGCTTTCGATCAGGCGAACGAATGCGGCGACGCCGGCGCCCGCCTTGCCGGATACCCGGCTCGAACAGGCAGCCTGCCAGAGCGTAACGCCCGCGCCCTGCGCCGCCGCCTGCAATCCCTCGAGCGTGCGGACTCCAATCCCGCGCGCCGGAAAGTTGATCACCCGGAGCAGCGAACCGTCGTCGCCGGGATTCGACGCCAGCCGGAGGTAGGCCAGCGCATGCTTCACCTCGGCGCGTTCGAAGAAGCGCATGCCGCCGTACACGCGATAGGGAATCGCCGCATTGAACAGCGAATGCTCGAGCACGCGCGACTGCGCATTCGAACGATAGAGCACCGCGATTTCGGTCGCGTTCACGCCTGCGCCGGTGAGGCCCTTGATCGCGTCGACGACGAACAGCGCCTCGTCGTATTCGCTCGGGGCGACGTATATCCGCAGCGGATCGCCCTGGCTCTCGCGCGTCCACAGGTTCTTCCCCAGCCGCGTCTGGTTGTTCCTGATCAAGGCGTTGGCCGCGTCCAGAATATTCCCGTGCGACCGGTAGTTCTGCTCGAGCTTGATCAGCTCGATCGGCGCGAACTCCTGCTGGAAGCGCTGCATGTTGCCGACGTCGGCGCCCCGGAACGCATAGATCGACTGGTCGTCGTCGCCGACTGCGAACACCGAGGTTTCCTTGCCTGCGAGCAGTTTCAGCCAGCGGTACTGCAGCAGGTTGGTGTCCTGGAACTCGTCGATCAGGATGTGGCGGAAGCGATGCTGGTAGTGCTCGCGCAGCGACTGGTTGCGCGCCAGCACCTCGTAGCTGCGCAGCAGAAGCTCCGAGAAGTCGACGACTCCCTCGCGCTGGCAGACCTGCTCGTACGCGGCATAGAGCTCGACTTGCCGGCGCGTGTAGTCGTCGAAGGCCTCGACCTGGTTCGGCCGCAACCCCTGCTCCTTCGCGCCGGAAATGAAGTACTGGAGCTGGCGGGCCGGATAGCGCTCGTCGTCGATGTTCATCGACTTGTACATGCGCTTGATCACGGCGAGCTGGTCCTGCGTGTCCATGATCTGGAACAGCGCGGGCAGGTCGGCATCGCGGTGATGTGTGCGCAGGAAGCGGTTGCAGAGGCCATGGAAGGTGCCGATCCACATCCCGCGGATGTTGTGCGTCAGCATCGCCGACAGGCGGATCTGCATCTCGCGCGCCGCCTTGTTGGTGAACGTGACCGCGAGGATCTGGTACGGGCTCACCTGTCCCGTCGAGATCAGCCAGGCGATCCGCGTCGTCAGCACGCGCGTCTTGCCGCTGCCGGCACCGGCCAGGATCAGCGCCGAAACGCCTGGAAGCGTCACTGCGGCGAGCTGTTCGGGATTCAGATGTTCGAGAAGATCCGGCATTGCCCAATTATATTCGACGGGTCTCGCGCGCCGGCTTCGCTCCAGAACCAGCCCCGCGCGCCGGCTTCGACCTGTAACCGGTAAAACCGGGCAGCTTCGCCCCTATAATTCGGCTGATGAACGGATTCGTCGACTGGTTTCGCGCAGCCGCGCCTTACATCCACAGCTTTCGCGGGCGCACCTTCGTCATCGCCTTCGGCGGCGAAGTGGTGGCCGACGAGCGCTTCGTCGACCTCGTTCACGACATCAACGTCCTGCACAGCCTGGGCATCCGCCTCGTGCTCGTCCATGGCGCGCGCCCGCAGATCGAAGCGGCGCTGACAGCGCGCGGAATCGTCAGCCGCTACCATCGGGGGCTCCGCATTACCGATCGCGCGACGCTCGACTGCGTGCTCGAAGCGCAGGGCAAGATCCGGGCGGAGATCGAGGCGAAGCTGTCGATGAGCCTTCCCAACTCGCCGATGGCGGGGGCGCGGATCGACGTCACCGGCGGCAACTTCGTGGTTGCCCGTCCGGCCGGCGTCATCGAAGGGATCGGCATGCTGCATACCGGCGAAATCCGGCAGATCGATTCGGCGGCGATCAAGCAGCGCCTCGACGACGGGGCAATCGTGCTGATCTCGTCGATCGGCTATTCGCCCACGGGCGAGATCTTCAACCTCACGGTCGAAGAGGTGGCGACGCACACGGCAATCTCGTTGACCTCGCAGAAACTGATCTTCCTGATGGATACGCAAGGCGTCATCGATGCCGGCGGCAACCTGATCACCGAGATGACGACGACCGAGGCGCAGGCCCTGCTCGACAGCGGCCGGACGCTGACCGACGATACGCGGTTCTACCTGCCGAAGGCGATCAATGCGTGCAAGGGCGGCGTTGCGCGCGCGCACCTGATCAGCCGCAACAGCGATGGCGCGTTGCTGCTGGAGCTGTTCACGCGCGACGGCGTGGGGACGATGATTGCCCAGCTGGGCCTCGACAAGCTTCGCTCGGCGACCATTGCCGACATCGGCGGCTTGCTCGCCCTGATCGAGCCCCTCGAAGAGCAGGGGATCCTGGTGCGCCGGCCGCGCGAGCTGCTCGAGCGCGAGATCGAGAATTTCGTCGTTGCCGAGCATGACGAGGCGATCATCGGCTGCGCCGCGCTTTATCCGTTTCCGAACGAGGCTTCCGGCGAGCTGGCCTGCCTGGCTGTTCATCCGGATTTTCGCCGGGATGGCTACGGCGCGGCAATCGCGTCGGAGATAGAGCATCGCGCGAAGGCGGCAGGGTTCCGGAAGCTCTTCGTGCTGACAACGAAATCGTCGCACTGGTTTGTCGAGCGCGGCTTCGTCAAGGCCGGCGTCGAGGACCTGCCCGAAGAAAAACAGGCGCTCTACAACTATGAGCGCCGCAGCGAGGTGCTGGTCAAGCAGCTTGCCTGAAGAAGCTCGGCACAATCCTGTCGGCAGTAATGTCATCTCAGGGCGATCCGCGGCCGGCGCTCGCTGGCAGAGCTCGCGCGGCCGGCTTGGGATATCATTCAGTCCCGATCAAGTGAGGTGGCGAAAATGGCGCGGATGGTTCATTGCATCAAGCTGGGCCGCGAAGCCGAAGGGCTGGACTTTCCTCCCTATCCCGGGGCGTTGGGCAAGCGACTTTTCGATTCGGTTTCCAAGGAAGCCTGGGCGCAGTGGCAGCGGCATCAGACGATGCTCATCAACGAGAATCGCCTGAACCTGGCCGACGCCAAGGCCCGCAAATATCTCGCCGAACAGATGGAAAAGCACTTCTTCGGCGAGGGCGCCGATCAAGCCGCAGGTTACGTGCCGCCCGGTTCCTGAGGCTTTTGTGCCACGCCGCATCGCGGCGGGCTCGGCGGTTTCGACTCCACAAGTAGAAACGGAGCGCTTTCGCGCTCCGCTTCCACTTGGCCGGCGGCTGTTACACCGCCGGCTGCGCACTGCTTAGCGTGACTTCCTTGCGCGCAACGTCAGCACTGCGCTGCCCAACATCATCAGGGCGAGCAACAACAGTCCCAGATCCGACAACGTCGGGATGACGTGGTTCGGCACGGTGACGCTGGCCGACGAAGAGGCCGGCGGTACCGGGATGCCCGGCGGCGGCGAGATCGTTGCGGTGTTCGTGGCCGACCCAGCAGAAGCGGTGAACGTGCCGGTCAGCGTGAACGTAACCGTCCCGCCGGATGGGAACGTCGCGATCGTGATGCCGGCGCCCTGCAGCGCAGCAACGGTCACGCTGCCAGGTGCCGGACATACAGCGCCACCCGATGCGGGACCGCACGTCACACCCGAGATCGTGAAGCCTGCAACCGCCGGATCCGTCAGCACCGAGTTATTGGCTGAGCTTGGTCCGTTGTTCGTCGCCACGACCGTGAACGTCACCGGGCTGCCCGGCAGCAACGTGCTCGAGCTCACGCTCTTGTTGATCGTGTAGCTGAACAGGTTGACTGCATCCGTGTCCGATGCCGTGTTGTTGCCCGGTGTCGGATCGGTCGTGCCCTGCGGCGGCTGGACCGTAACGGTGTTCGTCACGGAGCCTGAGGTGGCAGTCAGCGTCGCGGTGATCAAATAGGTCACCGAGCCGTTGGCCTTCAGGTTCGCGGTTGTGTTGATGGACGGACCGACTCCGCTCGCTGCACCGCACGCGGTCACGACCGGGCCGACGCTGTTGCCGGCATTCGATACCGAACACGTCCAGGAAACGATCGTAAGCCCCGTGGGCGCCGGGTCGGAGATCGTCGCACCGGTCACTTCGCTCGGGCCGAGGTTGGTGACGACCACCGTGTAGATGGTGTTCGCACCCAGGTTCAAGCTGGTCACGCCGTCAGTCTTGGTGATCGACAGATCGGCCACCGGCAGCACAGTGTCGGTGTCGGACGCCGTGTTGTTGGTCAGATCGTTATCGGTCGTCCCTGCCGGCGGCGCGACATTAACCGTGTTGGTGACCGTTCCGGCAGAGATCTTCGTGACCGTCGCCGTGATGATCAGATCCAGCGATCCGCCGGACGGGAACGTCGCAATGACCACGCCACCCACGCTTTCGAGCGCTGCTACCGAAACCGCCGGACAGACGGCTCCACCCTGCGCGTTCTGGCAGGTCACGTTGGTCTTCTGCAGACCGACTGCCACCGGATCAGTCACTATCGCGCCGTTGGCGGCTTGCGGGCCGGCATTGGCAACCGTAACGGTATAGACCACGGTCTGATTCGGAGTGACCGTCGTCTGGCCGTCGTTCTTCGTGACCGAAAGGTTCGCGATGAGCGATATGCACCCGCTCGAGCCCGTTGCAACGACCGGCGTGATCTGGATACTGTTGGTCGCCGTTATCGTCGCCGTGTTGCTCACGGTGTCGGGACACGTCTGCGGTCCCGTCGGTGGGTTCGGCGCCGTCAACGCGCTGAGGATCAGCGACGCCGATCCTCCCGCCGGGACGGTCAGCGTCGTACAGGACAGTGTCTGAGCGGCGGGGAATAGACCGGTAATGCCGCAGCCGGCGACGGGCGGGGCAAGCGCCCAATTGAGGGCGCCGGTGCCGGGCAACGGGTCGTTCATCTGCACGTTGGTTGCGTCGCCCGAGCCGTTGTTGGTGATCACGATCGTGAACGTCATCGCCTGCCCGGCCAGGACCTTGGTGCCCTGCGGATTCTTGGTCATCGACAACAACGGGCCGGTGATCGTTTCCTGCGAAATACCGGCAACGGGGAACCCGGCCAGGAGGCCATTCGAAAAGATGGCGCGCCCGAGCGTCAGCGTTTGGACGCCAGGAGTTCCCTCATCGGCATCGATCGTTGGCACCCGCAACACTTTGATGTTGGTGAAGTCGACTTCGCAACTCACCGGGGGCTCACCTGCTCCGCCGGCGGTTGCCCCGGCGGTGATCAACTGAGCGACTGCATCGCCGGAAGCGTGGGCGGCCGCGGTCGACCCGTGAGTGCCGCGGATCACCGTCAGATTGACGGTGCCCTGGCCGCCGGTGACTCTCATCACTTCGGTGCCGACCTGGATGAAGTACTGGATATTGGTCGTCGGAAAGCCGGTTGCGCTGGCCAACGTCACGTTCGTCTGGCTGTTGTTCAGTGCGGCTGCCAGTGTCGTGCCCTGTGGTATCAGCGCACTCTCCCCGTTAGCATCCTGGGCGCCGACATTGAAGATGACATCGGCGCAGGAGGTACCCGCGGCGCCGACGCCGGTTGCGGGCATCTGGAGGATATTCAGATCGGGAGTGGTACACAGAACGCCGACATTCGCGCCGCACGACGGTGTGATGAATGCCTGGACATCGACCGTGTCGTTCTGGTTCGGAGCATTGGAGCCATTCGTATAGGTTACCGACCCGTTGAACAAGTCACCTACGTTGAGCGGACCTGGAGGAAAAGTTGGCGAAACGCTTCCGCCCACACCGGCAAATGCAGTGCCTGCGGAAAGAAGGAACGTCGCGAATACAGTGGCCGCCCATCCCCTGATTGTTGGCATAGCGCCATTGCTTGTAATCGGCATCGACTTCTCCCTTTCGATTGAATGCGATTTTCGGAAGCGACGCCAATTTACGCGCCTGCGTTTCCGTAGCCGCGCCTTCCATTTCTTGTCGCTTCTAGCTTGTATCTTCGTTCAGTCTCTGTGCGCAAGTCAAGCATTTATCGCGGGAATGACAAGCCTTACGTGAGCAACTTGCATTTTTGACGCAACAATACGGTCGGTCCGGGGATCTTTGCCGCGGCTGCCGTCTCGTCGAGAGCGTTGAGGCGCAATGTCGCCGAACGCGCTCCCGACCGGGTTTGAAAGCTGGACGAGACGATCGGGTTGGGGACCGGCGCCCCGGTTGCCTTCCCACCGGGCGTGCGGTTCCGGGTCCGGCGGTTCACAGAACGGCTGGAGTCGTCGCTGGGTACCGGGCAGCGACACCAGGCCCGTTGCCGGGCATCGGGATAGGGGGCGGTAATCCTACCGCACCCCTCCCACACCACCCGGCATGCGCGTCCGCACCGGGCGGTTCGAGCAGTTGAGGTTATGCAAGGCGAGGGACCCCGAGGCGGTCAAAGTACGCGATGGGCATCAAGCCGTTAAGGTTCAGGCGGCTGTTGCGCCACCAACATCGAGC
>Ga0105240_10013621_pt1 | contig 11152 bp, 13 predicted proteins | sample KBSC54metaG_FD_80426 | JGI IMG/M metagenome (GOLD analysis project Ga0105240, IMG submission 80426) | Corn rhizosphere microbial communities from Kellogg Biological Station, Michigan, USA - KBS C5-4 metaG | ecosystem: Host-associated > Plants > Roots > Rhizosphere > Soil | place: Michigan, USA...
AGCACTTGAGCACGCCCTAGGTCCTTGATATACTCTCGCTTCTTCGTGGCCCGGTAGCTCAGTTGGTAGAGCAGCGGATTGAAAATCCGCGTGTCGGTGGTTCGATTCCGCCCCAGGCCACCATTATTCAAGAGCCCTGATTCGTCAGGGCTTTTTCATATCCAGCACCCCAGAGGTGCACCAGGCAGGGTGGTCCACTTACGTCCATAGCGACGGTCACGGCCCATGCTGCGGCCTTCCCACCTGCGTCGTTCCGGGCATGGGATCTTCTATGCCTGTCCCGTTCTGTCCGATCCGATTGCCAATGCGCTCGGAAAGCGGGCAATCGTGCGAGTAACGATCCATACACTTGTCACACGGGGCGTAGTTGGTGGCGCCTAGGAGATAGGATTAGGGGTTCGAGCGCCGTAGACTTCGTCCCAGTCGTGCGAAACGAGCCCCTTGGGAGAGCGGTCATTCCGCCGCGAAGCACAACGAACTTCTCGGTTCCCGATGGTTTGTGGTGGAAGCTAATATCAGGCAAATGAAAAAGGACTGCATTCTCGTGCTGGACATTGACGGGACCCTCACGGATTCCATATCAATGCATCAGGAAGCCTTGCTTGGCGCGATGCAAGCCCTCGGACTCACACGTCTCAACACCGACTGGGGGAGCTATCCGCATCATACGGATACGGGAATCTTCGCTCATGCCCTGGCAGAGAACGGCGTCGAGGCCTTCTCATCGGACGTGGCGACCAGCTTTGAGCGCGATCTAGACAACAGGTTTGCCATGCTATTGGCTGAGCGCGGGCTCCGCGAAGTGCCTGGTGCTCGCGCATTGGTACTCGCCGCAGCCCAGACGCGTTGGGGCGTAGTATTCGCCACGGGGGGTATCCGGTCGGTCAGTCGGCGGAAGCTCCGTGCTGTCAAAATCGACTTTGCCGAAGAGGTGCTCATCTCGTCATCCGAGCATGCCTCCCGTCGAAATCTAGTCGAAGCCGCTGTGAACCGTGCAATGCAGGTCTACGATATTTCTAATCCACAAGCCGTCACCTCGGTCGGAGACGGATTGTGGGATTTGCGGGTCGCCGGAGAACTTGGCCTCGGGTTCGTCGGAGTCGGCGGCCCTGACTCGCCATCAGTGCACGCGCTTCGCGCACAGGGTGCGACCGTATTCAGCGACCTCCACGAAGCCATACCTCACGTGATTTCACCGGATATCCAGTTGCCCGGCGGTACCATCAGCGGTGCGACAAGTACTGTCTTGGCGTCATGCCCATGATACGTCGGAACATCAGGGAAAAGGCGCTAGGCGTGTCGTAACCGACGTCGCCCGCTACTTTGGTAATAGGGGTTCCCGCTGCGAGCAGCGGAATTGCCGCCAGCAACCGCATTTGTTGACGCCAGTCCCGGAAAGACAGGCCAAGCTCCGCCTTGAACAGCCTGACCAGTGTGCGAGTGGAGGCTCCGACAGCGTTAGCCCATTCCTGTAGACTGCGCTCATCGGCAGGTGCGTTATGCACACCGTCGAAAATCCGTCTCAGCCTGGGATCTTGGGGCCGTGCTATCGAGAATTGCGGCCGGCCGCCCCAGTCGATCTCGTGAAGGATCAACTGGATCACCAAGTCGTCACGCCCCTCCAGCCCGTACTCCAGCGGCATCTCGACCGCACGTATGACCAGTTCCCGAAGCAGCGGAGATACGCGGATCGCTGTCGGTCGTTCCGGGGCGTCCAACGCACAGTGTGCGGTATCAACGTAGAGCGTTCGCAGCGTGACGTTTCCCCGCATACGTGTCTCGTGAATCGTCTCTGCTGGAATCCATAGCGCCCGCTGTGGCGGAACGACCCAAAGAGTGCCCGGGGTCTGCACCTCCATAACGCCGGCAGTGGCATAGAGGAACTGTGCCCGCGGATGGCTGTGCGATCTACTGACATATCCGTCGGGATAATCCTTGCCCATCGCTCCGATCGAGCGGGGAATGCATTGATAGTCAATGTGGTTCGAGCTTTTAGCCCTCATAGGCCCTCTAATTTTTTATTCGGCCACGCCGGATATAAGCGGCTACGGTGCCAGCCGTTCTTTTTTTGGTCAGCAGACTGATCGCGCAAAGTATAGCGCACTACGCTTCGCGGGAGGCCGAGGCATCTCAGCCAGCCAAAGCCCGCTCACTTTTGTTAGGGAGGGGACGGTACTCCCAGTGCCCCATCTCTAATGAAAAGTTATCGAATCCAATTTCGTCATATTTGACGTAATTCATGTCTGATCGCGAATAGACTTTCGCTGATCATGAAAATAGAATTTTGAACCTCCAAAATATCGGGCGAACCGTCGCTTTGCGTATGCATATATGTGGTGACATGAATTTCATCGAAAAAATGCAAGATTCCGCACGTTCTATCAACGTCTCCGCGAATGACGGGGAAATCATGTCCAGCAGTCTAGAATTGAAGGCGATCGAGGCTACCTTCTTCTCGCCAGCTCACCCGGAGGCCGTCACCGTTGACATGGCCCGGGTGCAATCTCTTCCCGTCCCCTCACTGCGCTGGAAGGTGGCGCAGGAAAAACACAGCGAATTCCCGGGCAGACAGCTCGCTCACATTCAGCGCGAGGATTTTCTTCAATATGCGCACGCTTGGCTGCGGGCGCCTCGATCAGACCGGGGAGGCGAAGCCTATGTGACGTCTGGCCTGGTGCAGCATCCTCAGCGTCCGGATCGTCCGGCTGGTCTTATCTACTCTAGACATATCCCGCATCTAGGCAACCAATTGAGCTTCCGTGGTTTGGATACCGAACGAGACCAAGAGACCCTTCACGCCTGGATGAACAACGAGCGCGTCAACGCGTTCTGGGGAATGAAGGGGGCGCCGGAGTTCCATCGTCGGTTGCTTCAGGCGCTCCTGGCCGACAAACACGCGCAGCCGCTGATCGGAGAGTTTGACGATACGCCATTCGGCTACTTTGATGTTTACTGGGCAAAGGAAGACAAAGTTGGCCAGCACTACGATGCAACCGACTTTGATCGGGGCCTTCACATGCTGGTGGGTAACGATCAATTTCGCGGTGCCCATCGCGTTGCGGCCTGGCTTCCATCGCTCGCGCATTACGCATTCCTTGATGAGCCGCGAACCCAACGACTGGTGTGCGAGCCGCGCATCGACAACGAGCGCATGATCGACTACCTCCTCCGATTTGGCTTTACAAAAATCGGTCCGATCGATTTTCCGCACAAGAAAGCGCTCCTCCTCGTCTTGACGAAAGAAGCATTCTTGAAAGGTGGTATGCGCCCGGATTTTTGCCAGCCCGCCAACTGAGTCGAAGGCTGCCGCGCTCCATTCAGCCTTTACGCAAACGAGTGCCTACAGGCGCCGCGCGCCCGTATAAATTCCTTGCGGCGAGGTGAATAACCAAACCGCCCGCAAGTCATTGGTTTCGAGAAGCATGATGGATAGCGTATCAATTGAACTGACACGTTACGCGCCACTGGAACTGATTATTCCGTGGGGCGCGCTAGGAGTTGCCTACCTTGCCAGGACCGCTGCAGGAAGTTGGCTGAGCGAGAAGACTCGACGGGAACTGAGCGCCAGAATTAATACCTGGCTGAAGATCCTGTTTTTCTTTACGATTCCCGCGTTCTTGGGTAATGTCGCGATCGTGGTAGCAATGGCGGTCGTGAGCTATCTCGCTCTGCGCGAATTCATCTCGATTACACAGCTTGGCGCGCGCAGCCGGACGCAATGTTTCGCGGCATACGCACTGATCCCGATAACGTACGCGATCGTCCATTTCCATCCGAAGTATCCAGGGCTGTTCTCCCTGCCCATGCTCGCGGCAATAGTCATCAGTTGCGTCTCCGCCTTGCGAGGCGAGACTGGGAACTACATCTCGAAGATCAGCACCTTGCTGTGGGGTTACACCTTTCTGGTGTTCAATCTGAGCCTCTCGGTGATCTTCATCTCGCCGGACGCCACGATTGCGCGTGGCGGCTTCTACACGCTACTCCTACTGACGGTGACCAACGATGTAATGCAGTACGTCTGGGGCAAGACGTTCGGTAGGCGAAAGCTATTCCCCCATGTCAGTCCGGGAAAGACTGTCGGAGGAGCGGTGGGCGGCGTGCTAAGCACGATGCTTACCTCGATAGCGCTTGCACCGTACCTAATCGGGCTGTCAGGACGGCTGGCGGCGGGGCTCGGCCTCACTATTTCACTGGCGGGCATTCTCGGCGATCTTTGTTTCTCCGCAATCAAGCGAAATCTCGGGATCAAGGACAGCAGTACTGCCCTGCCGGGGCATGGCGGATACCTGGATCGCGTGGACAGTCTGACACTGAGCGCCCCCGCCTTCTTCTCGTTCTGCATGCTGATGCTCTGATCACGCCAGCGGCCAATTGCACATAATCACCAGATTCTCTGTATGAAAAAGCGCCCCGGAATACTGACCATCTCGACGCGGCGGCCACAAGGCGGCGTGGTCGATGAACCTGTGTTTAATGAAGCTTGGTTGCGGTTCATGTACTACACGTCCGTCGGAGCCATGGTCCGGCATGCCGTTCTGCGGACGCGCCTGTTTTCCGGGCTGTATGGGAAGCTCAATCGCAGCCATCGGTCGGCCCACAAAATCCGAAGGTTCATCACGAACTATGACATCGATACGGGTGACTTGGATCGCCCAATCGAATCCTTCCATAGCTTCAACGATTTTTTCACGAGGCGCCTGAAGGACGGTGCACGGCCGGTCGATCTGTCGCCCACTCGCTTGATCTCTCCTGCCGATGCACGTGTGATCAAGTACGAACTGAAGAAAGACACTATCTTTCCCGTCAAGGGATGCAGCTTCAGCCTTGACGCGCTTCTTGAGCGGCCAGACGTGGCGCAGGACTTTGCCGACGGCACCGCCATCGTGCTTCGACTGGCGCCTTTCGACTACCACCGTTTTTGCTATGTCGACGATGCTCAGGTCGGCTCCGTGTGGACAGCAGGTCGTCTGTACGAAGCCGTCCACCCATATGCCATCTGGGCCCACGCCAAATCCTTCACGGTCAACGTTCGGGATTGCTGCGTCCTACACACCCGGCACTTCGGGGATGTCTTACATGTCGATGTGGGAGCACTGGGGGTGGGCGCAATTACGCAGTTCGACCAGAGTGGTTCCAGTGTCAGTCGAGGTCAGGAGAAGGGTCTCTTTTCTCTGGGCGGCTCAACGATCGTTCTGGTTTTCAAGCGCAACACCGTCGTAATGGATGCCGATATCGAAGAAAACAGCGCCAGCGGCATCGAGACGATGGTGCGCTATGGGGAAGGCATTGGTTCCCGAAAACGTTCTGACTAACATGACCTCCACACAACTGAACACTCAAGCAAAGGACTTCTGTTTTCGCTGGCGAGGAAATTTCCTCTCGGACGATGCGATTGCGGCGCTGCGCGAAACCGACGTTCTCTCACATATTGCCGACCCAAACAAACGTCCGCACGAGATATATCGTGCGTCTTTCGACTTGCTCCATGCGATGGGATCGGTGGACTTGGCCACGGCGGTCGGCCTGACGATGCATCAGTACACGCTCGGAACCATCGCTACCGTGCCGATTCCTGACGAAGAATCTCGTCAGAAGCGAGATCAATTCCTCGGGGTGATCCGAGAGGAGAAGCTGCTGTGCGCCGTATCGAGCTTTGACATGACATTCCAGCCAGACGGGACCATCAAGGCGGGCCTCAACGCCACGATGGCTGATGGAAAGTGGATTGTTTCGGGCCACAAGCGCTATCAGTCGATGGCAAGCGTAGCCGATATCCTGTTCTTTACCGCAGCCATTTCGGACAAGAGCTTTGGGCTGTTCTATGTTTCGTTGAAAGACAATCCAAACCTCGTGCTGGGCAACTCGCCAAACACGGCGTTTATGAAGGCGACTGATACGCGCTCAATCGCCTTCAACCACGTCAGCATTCCATCACACCAGCTTGTCAGCGTAACGGATCTGGACACGACGACGCAGTTTCACGCCTACTCGCTCTCTTGGTTCCAATCGTTGATTCCCGCCGCATATCTCGGGGCGGCCCGCACGGCATTGGAAATTTGCACGCGGAGGGTTGCCTCCACGCCGGGCGCTGACGGGGTAGATCGCGCGCTTAGGCACGAAAGCGGCATTGGGCGTATGAACTTGCAATTGCGATCAGCTCTCACCCTTCGCCACGGAGCCGAGGCGGCTCTTGGGGCAATCCATACCGACACGGCCGCCGCGTTGGACGCGTTCGCCGCCACAGCGGAAGTCGTCAAATACACCGGTACGCAGGTTGCCTCCGCGATCGTTTCCCAGGTCCGGCACGTCGGCGGTCTCGCGGTGATGGTGGATGATAGCCCGTTTGCTCGAATCTCAGAATACGTTCAGTATGGTGCATTGCACCCGCGCTCCAATAGTGATCTGGAGAGCGTATCGGGTCGCAACGCATTGAGCGGGCAAGACTGACCGCGGGCCGATGTCCGATGAAAAGTCTTGTCCAGGTTCTGCTGCGCCTTCTGTTCTACAAGGCGTTCGGTTATGCCATATCGGCCCTTGTGCTCGGTGTCCGGGTTACGGGGCGTGAGCATCTTCCCAAAGCTGGACCGGCCATCCTGATCGCCAATCACAACAGCCATCTGGACACGCTGGTACTCGGTGCCTTACTGCCTTTGAAGGCGTTGCGCGTTCTCACTCCGGTCGCCGCAGGTCGCTATTTCCTGAGTAACCGCTATCTCGCATGGTTCGCAATTCATGTCGTGGGCATCCTGCCTGTTGGGGCCGGAAGCGGGCGAGAGGCCAAACAATCTCTGCGGCGGTGCAGTGAAGCAATTGAGAACGGCCGCGTCTTGATCTTCTTTCCCGAAGGCACGCGGGGAACACCCGAGGTGCCGTCACGACTGAAAGGCGGGATCGCTGCAATAGCGGAGCTGTATCCGGATGTTCCGATGATTCCCATCAGGCTTTTCGGTCTTGGACATTCTCTCCCCAAAGGCGGAGCGATTCCGTTGCCACTAACTTGCCAGGTGCGGGTTGGGGCGCCGATTCGATGGACCGGCTCAAAACAGGCATACATGCACTCGGTTTCCATTGGCCTGGGCTCGACCGAAACAGAACCCGTCGCACATATTGAGGTGTAACTTGAACGCCAACAGCGTCTCTAGCATGCCGCGAGGGATGGCGCATCGCATTCTGATCTTTCGGATGTTCGGTGCGATCCCGAGGCTGCTCTTGCAAGCCCTGTCGCCGCAGTTGGTCTTAATGCTTGGTATTCAGTCAGCGGACATCGCATTCGTGCTGATGATCAACGTGGTGGTATCGATTGCGCTGATTCTTTTGTACCCGGCAATGGCCAAGCATATGAGCATTGAGCGCCTATTCGTGATTGGAGCGGTGTTCTCGGCGATAGGATTGGCTTCAATAGCGTGCGCGGAGTCCTTTCATACGCTGGCCATTGTTTTCTGCATGGCCGGCGGAATCGGATGGGTTTTGCTTGGCCTGCAGTGTCCACAACATTTGGTCGCGAACCTCCCGCCTGCATCGCTCGCGATCAACATGCGCGCACTGACTGCGGGACCTTTGGTGGCGGGGTTGGTTGTGCCTCCGGCAGTGCTGTGGGTTTCGCAGTTCGTTCACTGGCGGACGGTTGTGCTGTGCTTGGCCGCGCTGACGTTGGCGCTATGCGCGGTCTCCGTTGCGAAAGTTCCGGCAGGAATCGGGCCATCACCAACACCCGATGCAAGCGGCACGCGCTCTGCAACGCCAATCGGCAAGGGTGTGGGGATGGCAGAGTACGCGGCGATCACATTTTCCGGGGCGCTAGCGGGCTTCTTTGCCCTGCATTTCGTGCTCATCGTCGATGAAACCTTTGCGAATCCAAACATCACGGCCGTCGCGCTGTTCGCTTCCGGGCTGACGACACTTGCGTCGGTATTTGCTTTCACACGCATGCAGGCATCGGGAAATTTGTTCCGCAACCTCACCATCGGATCGATGCTCGTCTCCATTGTCTGCCTGATGACTGCGACGATTTATCGGACCCCGCTGGGCGTGTTCTGCTTGCTGGTTTGGCCAGCGTTATCTGCCGGATACTTCATGCACAGCATGAGTGTGGCTGCTTCATACGACAAAGCAGCACGCGTTTCCGGGCACCTAATCATCCTGCACATGGGCAGCGCGGGCGGTGGCGCGTATCTGTTCAGCCTGGCTGTTCAGGCGACGAGTTCGTATGTATGGCCACTGCGGGTTGTATCCATCCTGTCTCTAAGCGTTTCTCTGCTACTGATCGCGACGGCACAGCGCAGAGTGTCCTTTCAGCGATAGAGCGGACTTCCATTTCGACGTTTTCCTTTCTGCAGGCAGTGTATGAAATCTCTTCCTATTGCTGAACATCAACCAAAGCGGCCAAGGTATTGGCTCCCTGCAACATTTACGACCTTAACGCTCTGGCTCGGTCTCATTGCCGTACTGCTGGCATCGCGCCATGCAATGTCTTGGGCTGCTTACGCGATTCTGGCGGCATTGCTCGCCGATAATGTGGATGGTCGAATTGCCCGTCTAACGGGAAGCACCAGCGTTTTCGGCAAGGAATACGACTCGCTGTGCGACATGGTTGCCTTTGGGGTGGCGCCAGCATTCGCGGCTGCATGCTCGGTACAGGATGCGGTGGGAGTGGCTAGCTGGCTGGTCGGCTTGGGGTATGCAACTTGTGCAGGGCTCAGGCTTGCCCGCTTCAATGCAATGCCTGCTCAGACCGACGACTCGCTGTCCTTCACCGGGTTGCCAAGCCCGGTCGCGGCGTCTGTAGTAGCGTGCGGTATTCTCTTTTTCACGGATCATCCGCAGAGTGGGTCGGCGGTTTACCCAGGTGCGATTCTGATCGTAGCGATGCTGCTCGCGGGTCTTCTGATGATCTCCTCTGTCCGCTTTGTCAGCCCGAAGTCCATGTCCACACGAGGTGCCGTTCAGTTGCTCGCGGCGCTTCTGGCGTTTGCGTTGATATCCGCATTTCTCGGTGTATTTGGGTGGTTCCTCGCTGCCGCTTTGTTCGTCTACCTTCTTTGCTCGCTCTGCCTGCTGCTGCGAATCCCGCAGGACTAGTGAAATCAATCTCAGGAAAGTACCTCTCGGAATGCAGGAGCTCAAAGTGAACGACCTCGGCCGACCGTATTGGCTGCATAGCAACTTCCCGCAACGTCTTCTGTGGAAATTCCTATTAGGCATTGCCGCGGCTGCCGTTCTGTCATACAGCGGTGTTTGCGTCTACTTTTTTCTCAAGCAGGGAGCAATGATCTATAAGCCCACAGCGGAGTGGGCAGAAGTACCATCTAATGTCGCGCTGCCGTTCGAGCCCGTCACGATCGATGGCGTTCAGGTGAACGGCCAGTCCGTCAGCCTTTCTGGATGGTGGATTCCCGCTCGTGATAATAGAGCGCCGGCAGTGCTCTACCTGCACGGCAATAAAGGCAATATCTCCGACTGTCTTGGAATCGCAAAAACACTACACGAGGCCGGCGCCTCGGTTTTTGTCGTCGACTATGCGGGATACGGAAAAAGTAGTGCCTTTGCGATATCGGAGGACTCGATGCGGGCAAGTGGTCTCGCGGCGTTCTCCTATTTGAAAAGGAAGGCGCCAGATGCAGTGGCCAGAATCGTCTATGGAAGATCGATGGGGGGCGGCGTCGCAATGCTCGTCGCCAGCGAAGTCGGCGCATCCATCGACGGCCTCATTCTTGAAAGCACCTTTACTTCGCTTCCTGATGAGATACGACACTTGGGTTACGGATGGCTGCCTATCGGCTTGCTGCTACGAGATCGCTACCCATCCCTTGACACGATTGGCGCAATCGGGATCAAGCACGTACTGGTGATCCATGGCAGTGCTGATGACTACGTGCCTGTTTGGATGGGGGAGCGCTTGGTGCACGCTGCCAGGGGGAACGCCACAAGCATTATTGTCCCTGGAGCGGGGCACAACAACGTGGCCGTTGTTGGAGGAACGGGACTGGCCCAGGCTATACAAACCTTCTTGGCCAGTACACGATAGTCGAGTCGACGGAGCTTGAGTGTTCTCGTATCTAAAGTAATCGTCGTCCATCGGCAATCCTCGCCGATGCCCAATGTCCTGTACATTGCGCTCGCACTCGGCTGCAAACCATCCGACCGGCTGCTCGACGTTATGAGCCAACAATTTGGAGCGCCAGAGGGAGCGTCCATTCGTATCCCAGCTCAGATTTCAGCCAGTAATTTCAGTGGGGGCTTAGCAGGCTGCTGAAGTACCGACGATCATGTCATCGGGGAAGGCCCCTCACGCGTTGATTGAAGGCCCCACTTTTCCCCTGTAGAAAAACGGCTTCCGCGCCTCAACGTATTCGTCCCAAACTTCGCCGAATGTGACTTTTCGGCGCCGAGCTTCCACGTGACGGGCTTGGTGTGCGGCTTGTTGTTCAGCGCGGACTTCTCTCGGGTCCCGACCATCGTCGATTAGCGTTGTGAGCTGGCTTGCCTCAGTGCGAGCTTTGGCACGCTCCCATGCTCGGGCGTCCTATCGAACAGACGCGACTCGAACACGTAAGCTTTTGCTCCGGCGGATGTGACTCGCAGCCCAAGGCCCGGCGTTTTGGCATCCCAGTAGATCGACTGCTGTTTACCCGGTGACCAAGCGAAACTCTCAACCCGGGAAACTGTAAAGCTCAACTTTTCCATCGACGTTCCATGTAGGCGCTATGTAGGCAAATACTAGGAAAACTGATCCACGCAAGTCGATCAAAAGGTCCGTGTATAATCGCGCCGAAGCCGATGGTATCGGGGTTCTAGGTGCCTACATGGAAGTAAGTCAACGTGTGGGAATGTCTGGTCGTTTGGATTGAAAATCCGCGTGTCGGTGGTTCGATTCCCCCCAGGCCACCAGCAGTATCGAACCGCAAGAACCGAAAGGTCCTTGGGGTTTTTCTCATGGCGCCGGCGTCCTCATACGTTACGGCGGGTACCGTGTATAAGCGCTGCGGCGCCTGTCCCCAAAAGGCGAGGCCTATACTGCACTGGTGGCACGACGCGAGCCTTCGTGCCCATGTCCTGGTTCACGGAGTTTCTAACGGTGGTTCAGACAGACGCTAAGAACGGCGCGCTCGTGTTGTTTTCGGGCGGGCAGGATTCGGCCACGTGTCTCGCGTGG
>Ga0105240_10013622_pt1 | contig 11152 bp, 7 predicted proteins | sample KBSC54metaG_FD_80426 | JGI IMG/M metagenome (GOLD analysis project Ga0105240, IMG submission 80426) | Corn rhizosphere microbial communities from Kellogg Biological Station, Michigan, USA - KBS C5-4 metaG | ecosystem: Host-associated > Plants > Roots > Rhizosphere > Soil | place: Michigan, USA...
TATGCTATCAGCAGTCACGCCGGGTTGCCAATCCCACGGGTCGATAGATTCGCCAATGGTGATATAGCTTTGATTGCGACTTTCAGCTACGGGTATAACTTCCGCAAGCGTTTGTGGCTCAGCATCAGCATTGAACGGCGGTCTGAATAATATCGTGCTCCGGCCCGTAACAGATTCGATGAGTTTGCGGGTGGCGTTCAGCTCCAGGTTCACCCTTGGAATACCGATAGTGGATATATCCGGATGGAAGAAGGTGTGGTTGCCTATTTCATAGCCTTCCTCAAATTCGCGCCTCAGTATTGGTATGTTTTTTTCAGCCATTGAGCCCACTACGAAGAAGGCTGCAGGCACGTGTTCTCTTTTTAAAATATCAAGTATACGCGGCGTATAATCCGGATCAGGACCATCATCGAATGTTAAAACGATTTTTCCAGGTGCATAACCATAACGCCTGATCACGTATTTGGTAGGCAGCTTAATATAATGCTGGTTGGTAATGGTATAATTGACAGTGTCCAATGCCACATCGATCTGACCGGTGGTTGGAGTGGTCACCAAATCCAAAACTTCACCTTCGCCGGCATAGTCGATACGGTTATTCAACCCGACGGTTTGCAGACGTTTAATATCAACGCCTGTTTTTTTCAACGAATCGATCGACAAATTTTTCTGAAAGAATGACCACAAGCGAGGGTCTTCTGAACCCAGACGCCACAAAGCTACGCCGCCGGTTGCCCAGTCATCCGCTTTACGTACCACATTAAAATTTGTAGCTGCATCTGTAAAATAAACGGTATGCTCTAAGCTGTCGAGATCGTAATAGGTGTAATGTAAGTTGGCCGAAGAAGGATCAAAAGTGATCTTGCTTTTGTTTTCCTGTGCAAAAGAAATAGCCTGCTGATAGCTGATCGGCTTTCCTGTGCTGTTTTCAGGCCAGTCATAACCACCACCCTGAACGGTAAAAATAACCTTCTCGCTCGGGATTTTGGCGCAAACATTATCCAGGATTTCTTCAGCCCAGCGTTGATTGGAGAGATCGCCGGCATTGCTGTCCTCCGTATGCTCATCAATAGCCATAATGAACAGGTAATCGTTGAAACTTGCGAGCTTAGCGAGGTCGTATTGCTCATCCTCGGGCCAAGCGTTTGTGGTTATGATGTAGCCTTGCGGACGGAGTATCTCATATATTTCTTTCTGGAACTCAATAAAGTCTTTATCGTTTCGGTTTTTAATATTATCCAGCTCCAGGTTGATACCCTGGAAATGGTATTTGGCTAACTGCTTAGCTATACTATTGATGAAAGTGGTGCGAAGCGCTTTGTTTTTGATGATCCTGTAAACATCCTTGCTATCAAAACCGCCCTGTGTAGCACTATAGTTGATATAGTTGGATATAGATACCAGTACTGGTTTTTTATATTTCTTGTTCAGATTAGTAAGACCGGTATCAATTTTAGCAGTGATGGTGTCTTTGCCGGGTGTGATGGTAAAGCCTTCAGTCACCACCATATCCAACCGGCTGATATGATCGACCAACGAGGTGTAGGCCTGTGGCTCCCATGCGCGATAAAAAGCGGCGTTGATGCGGTCTTTGTTATTTGGGTGCTTCAGCTGGTGTTTTTTTAGATTTCGCCTCAAGGCGCCAATCTTTTCTGTATCAATCTTAAAGCTTTTAAACTTGGTAGATTTCTTTAACAGCTCTAATTCCTCTTTGGTAAGTTTTTTGGGTGCTGGGTTAAGGTTGGGTAGAATGGGGTACTGCTTGGATGTAACAGTAACTGCCGCGGCCACTACAGCAGCAGCAAGTACAATAAGCAGGAACCGGCTAAGCCATTTAAAACGTGTCCACCTGCCGGGGGTATCAGCTTGAAAAACTTGTTTTTCGGCCATTAAGATCTATATATCTTGAACTGTATAACTGGTATTGTGATAAAGCTTATTTATCTGCTTTAGATACTTCAATTTTTGAAAAATCGACCCCGCACTTACAGTTCGTTCCGCAACCTTTTTTGGCTGTAAGGCTTTTATAAACCAAACGGCAAACATAAAAAATGGCTGCAGCAAACAGTAGTATAACTATGATCAACTGAATATTCACGTCACAAATTTAATACATTTTCACAATCTATATACGATTATACAAGCGTAAAAGTATAAGGTTTTACTTTCGCATGAAGGCAATGGCGCCGCCCACCCAATCAAAATCCTTATTATAGCGTACGCCGATCATTTTTCCTTTGCTCAGGCGACCGAGATTGATAGCTAGCGTTGGCTTATCGGCTCCGTTCGGCCACAGGTAAAGCAGGCGTATTTCGATCTTCACTCCGCCATCTGGTGCTTGTAAGGCGGGCTCGTAATTCACCTTTTGCTGCAATATCCAGTTTTCAGGGTCTTTTATTTTGTCGATGTCTGCTTTAGTAACATCGATTATTACACCCTGACCGGCGAAGGAGAATAATGGTTTCAATACATAATTTTCCAGATCAGTTGGGATGTCTTTTACCTCATTTAGGAATTGCGTTTTAGGTACGTAATCCCCCTTCAGGAAAGGCATAGTGAATTTACTGATGCGATAAAACCAGTTAGGGTGGGTGATCCACTCCACATCAAGCGGCTTGCGAATGTCAACTACTTTATTGAAAATATCCGGATCGCTTTCTATCTCGTCAAATATCAGGCGATTGTATATTCTTTTGATTTGTTTCAGCTCGCCGTTGGCTTCATAAAACAACTTGCCATCTTTTTCGATCAAATCACTCAATGATACTACCGGCGTACCGATATAGTTTTGGGTGAGATAAAAGTCGACTGCTGTTTTTTGCTCTGGCGCGTTCACATCCATCAGAACCACTTCTTCAGGTTGGTGCGGACCGACTATCGTTTGTTTAAGCAGATCAAGGTATTCTTCCTGCTCGAGGTCATTGAAATGTATGGTCCAGTTATCCGGAATATCAAATTCGTCGCGATAATGATCGCCAACATGTACCTGGAAACCATATAAGGATGGAAATCCCTGCAACTCGATCAGCTTTGGGACGATTTGTCCATTCTCATCTTTACATACCCCAAAATCAAGCGCAATAAAATGCGGGTGACCGTTTTCATGAGCTACCCGCCATTTTTCAGGTATGGCTCTTTCGGTCAGTTCTTTAAAATCAGGCTGAAGGATAACATTGATGATATCTTCTCCCGCAGCTAATAATTTATCACGAAAATCATCCGTAAGGAAAATAGGCGTCTCCGCTACCCGGAAGGGTACTTTTTCTTTCAGACCATCATTTAGCGCAGTTAAAAAGCGCTCGTACTTTAATGGCGTAAAGTTGTCGTTGAATGCTTTCCTTGCTGATGGATCCATATGGGGGAAATGTAAATCGTCATCATTTTTGTCATTGCGAGGAACGAAGCAATCGCGAACTATGCATCTTCGCCCTGTATAGCATGCGGTTGCTTCGTCCCTCGCAATGACAGTTAATTATTAAGCTTCCTGCAAGCTCAAAACGGCCTGATCCAAAAAGTTCGGAATAACGGTGTTTTGCGTATGCATTATTTTATCCGGGTCTTCCAAACGCTCTAGCATTTCATTGTATTTATCTTGTCCGTGCTCACTAATCACCTCGTTCTTCTTTTCTTCTTTTAATAGATGGGCCTGCATTCCTATCGGATCTGCCTCCGGGTGAAATTGCGTGGAGATAAAGTAATCGCTAAAACGGATGGCCATCATTGCACGTGGAAGATCAACGTAAGGACGTTCTTTTTCAATAGCCAGCAATTGCATGCCCAGGTCGACAAAGCGTTTCTCATTCGGGTGGATCACCTGCCAGCTGCGTGAATCAACTGCATAAAAAGGATCAGCCAGACCATCAAAAACGGGATCGCCTAATCCTGCTTTGGTCTGATGAACCGGCAATACGCCAAATGATGGCGAACGACGGGTATTGATCTCGCCCAGTTGATATTTACGGCACATCAGCTGAAAAGAGTGGCATACAAAAAACACATGCTTCTTCTGCGGATTGTTGGACAAGTTATGATCTTCCAGTTTATCGATCAGGTTGAAATATGTCTTTTCCCAAGGTGTACCTTCGGTGATCAACGGATCACCCGGACCACCGCTGGAGATGTAAATGTCAAAATCCTTATGATCCGGCGCTTCACATTTACCGCGTACATCAAATATCTCGTAGCTAAGGTTGAGCTGATTTTTTGTTCTGTAGCGTTTTAATATATCCTGGAACCCACGCATACCCTCATTGGGTATCCCATCGTATAAATCTAGTATGGCTACTTTTATTTCTGGCTTGTCTGTCATTACTTTATTTCTAAGATGCAGCAGATCGGCTCTAGTCACTAATCTCTGATCTCTAATCTTTAACCTATATTCCCTTCAATGTTTGTGATGTAATATAATCCACCACGTCTGCAAAGTTATTATTTTGTTGGTAAACCGCCAGCTGACGGTCGGCACCGGTACCGTGTTCCAGTATCTTATGTACATATTGCAGATCTTCGCGGCAGCCTAATTCGTCTACTACGTCGTCTACAAAATCCAACAATTCCAGCACCAGGGCACGGGTATTTACTTCCAGTTCCTTACCAAAGTCGATCATTTTACCATCGATACCATACCTTGCGGCGCGCCATTTATTCTCGTTGATCAACGCCCGGTTATACGTAATAAACGACATATTTTGTTGGCGAAGCTTGTATAATTTGGCACACAATGCCTGGAAAAGAGCTGTGAACGCCATTGTCTCATCGATCAGCATCGGGCAGTCGCAAATGCGGAACTCGATGGTTTCAAAGAACGGATGCACGCGGATATCCCACCAAATCTTTTTGGCATTATCGATACAATTGGTTTTTACCAACAGTTTGATATAACGATCATATTCCTCGATACTGCTGAAGTAATCAGGGATGCCTGTGCGAGGGAATTTGTCAAATACCTTAGTTCTGAAAGATTTGAAGCCGGTGTTCCGTCCTTCCCAAAAAGGTGAATTGGTCGACAAGGCGTAAACGTGCGGTAAAAAATAACGTACCTGGTTAGCTATATGTATAGCCAGATCGCGTGATTGAATACCTACATGCACATGCAAACCAAAGATCAAATTTGAACGGGCGGCCTCCTGCATCTCATCCACGATCTCAAAATAACGGGGATGATCAGTTATTAGCTGATGCTGCCAGTGCGAGAAGGGGTGTGTGCCAGCCGCACCAATGCGCAAACCAAGCTCACCGGCTAGCTGTGCCACTGTTCCGCGCAGTTTACCTACTTCCTTTCGTGCTTCGGAGGTGTTGCGGCAAATGTGTGTGCCCACTTCTACCACAGCCTGGTGCATTTCAGCCTTTACCTGGTCCTCATGTATCTTTTGGGCGCCGTCAACTATTTTTTGCTCATGCGATTTTAATTCCCTGCTTACAGGGTCTATCACCATAAATTCTTCTTCAACACCTAAGGTAAACTCGTTCATAATTGTTTATTGGTTTAGTTATCCGTTATAGCGATGGGTTTGAAACCCATCGCTATAACGGATAAAATATTATTTTTTGGCCGATGCTTTTGGTTTAGCCGCAGTTTTGGCAACCGCCTTCTTAGACGCAACTGTTTTTATCGTTCCTTCAGCAGAAATAGCATGATCTATTTTACCGGTTTCAGCCTCTTTTTTGCCCGCCTTTTTCTCAATTTTCTTTTCTGATGATAACAGATCCTCTTTAGCAGCCGATGTTTTCACATATTCGCCCCATGTTAAATTATCCAGGCCATCTTTTTGTTTTTTGGCACGCTCGATGGCATAGTCGGCGGCGGTTTCAACTACCCAATCAAAGTTTTCCTGACCTACGCTTGTTACCTCGGCATCAGGGGCCGGATTACAGAAATCTATTGCATAAGGTACGCCATGCCGTATAGCAAACTCGACCGTATTGAAATCGTAGCCCAGATATTTATTTAGTTTGATCACATACTCTTTTACTTGTTCTAATAGTTTCTTTTCGGCAGGCGCTTTGCCATGCTCATAACGCAGGTGATGTGGGTTGCGCGGCTCATATTGCATAATACGTACATGCTTACCACCAATGCAATAGCAGCGGAAGTAATCGTCAAAAATAATTTCCTCCTGCAGCATCATCACATATTGTTTGGTTTGATCATACTTTGGCCACAGATCTTCTAAACTGGTGATCTGGTAAACCTCCTTCCAACCGCCACCGTCGAACGGTTTCATATAAGCCGGAAATCCCACATAATTAAATATTCCTTCCCAATCCAGCGGGTAGGCCAGGTTGCGGAATGATTCATGAGAGGTGTCATCAGGTAACTCTTTTGATGGTAGTATAACCGTTTTAGGAACCGGGACACCAATTTTCACCGCCAAAGCATTATTAAAGAACTTCTCGTCAGCACTCCACCAGAATGGGTTGTTGATGACCGCAGTACCGCAGATGGCGGCGTTTTTAAGTGCAGCCCGATAGAAGGGAACGTCCTGCGAAATACGGTCAACGATAACCGCGTAATTCAATGGCTCTGCCTGCAGCACCTTGTCAATGCGAACAAACTCTGCTGATATATTTTTTTCTGCCTTCTGGTTGATCCGTTCAACAAAAGCATGGGGGAATGAATTTTCCTGACCGAAAAGAATGCCTATTTTTTTCATGGGTATGTTTTTTAAATCCTAAATCCTAATTTCTAAACTCTAAGAAGAAAACTGATCACTGATTAACCGGTCACCGGTCACTAAATCATACTCAAATAATGCGGGAACATCGCCCGCCACATGGGCCAGTCGTGATCGCCTATGCCACGAATATCCAGCCAATGATTAATGTTTTTTTGCCGTAAAATGTTTGATAGCTGGTCGTTATCTGCCCTGCAAATATCATGTTCGGCTGTACCGAGGATGATATTCATGTTCCATAAATCCGGCTGGTTGCTGCCGGGCAGGTAATCGGGCGGATTATTATAAAACACGTCATCGTCATAAAAACCATCCATAAACTGCTTCACATCAAATGCACCGCTCATGCTGAACAGGTGTCCCACCTTATCCGGATGCTTTAGCGCGAAGTTGGCTGCATGGTAACCGCCGAAACTGCAACCTGCAGTTGCTACTTTGCCTACACCGGTCTCGTGCATGGCCCAGGGTGCAAGCTCTTCGTTAAGCATTTTATCATAAAAATCATAGTTCCTTGCCCTCTCGGCTGGGTGTATACCTTTGTTGTACCAGGTGAGCCAATCAAAGCTATCCGGGCAGTAAATTTTTACCAGTCCTTCCTCCACAAACCATCGTGCCGACTCGATCAAGCCTTCGTCTTTATTCTGAAAATACCTGCCCTGTGAGGTCGGGAAAAGGATAACCGGGTAGCCGCGTGTGCCGAAGATCAGCATCTCCACGTCGAGCCCCAGGTTGTTCGAATACCATTTGTGATATTGTTCTGTCAAGTGTAGCTGCTTTAGTATGTGTAAGTTAATTGCTTTGATTTAAAAAGACAACATTCTGTCAAATTATTCCGTAGATGCGATTTAATAGAGCGATAAAACCTATTTTTGCCACCTTGTAATATTTTGATAGAGATGTATTTGAGTTGGATTGATAACGAAATGACCCTGACAGAGAACAAAATAACCATTGATTCTGACGCTCTGAAAAGAGGGGTTACCATAACATTACTGCTGCCCGAAGAAAGTGAAATAACCGGGCCCGTTAACCTGCTATTGCTTAATGACGGTCAGGAAGCAGATAACCTGAAGATAAAAGAAAGCCTCGAAAATTTATATAATTATGGTGCCCTGAAGCCTGTGCTGGTTGCTGCTATTCACGCCGGCGACGATCGCTTGCAGGAGTATGGCACAGCCGGAATTCTCGATTTTAAACAGCGTGGATCGAAAGCAGCAGCTTACACTAAATTTATTGTGACCGAATTGTTGCCTGCCATTAAAAAAGAAGCAGGGATCACTAATTTTGATATCACCGCTTTTGCCGGATTTTCTTTAGGGGGATTGTCGGCTATGGATATCACCTGGCATTACCCGGAGGTTTTTAACAAGGTGGGTGTATTCTCCGGATCATTCTGGTGGAGAAGCAAGGAACTGGGTAAGGGCTATACTGAGAATGATCGCATTATGCACAGCATTATTCGTAATACAGCAAGCAAACCCGATCTGAAGATCTGGCTGCAAACCGGTACCAAAGATGAATCAGCCGACAGGAACAAAAATGGCATCATTGATTCCATTGATGACACCATCGACCTGATAAAAGAGCTGGAAAATAAAGGCTACGCCCGCCCGGCAGATATTCAGTACCTGGAGATGGTTGGAGGCGCGCACAACGTAGAGACCTGGGCCGAAGCTATGCCGAAGTTTCTGCTTTGGGCGTTTGGGCGATAATTCTTTGTGTCATACGATAAACGGCCCTGAGCGGTGAAGAAGCAATAGCGAACTATGCATCTTCGCCCTGTATAGCATGCGATTGCTTCGTATCCTCTCAATGACATATTTTTTTAATTGCTTCCTTGCGATAACGCCGCCCGCCTTGCGCCGCGCAACCATAATTTATCTTAAAATATTGATATATTGCAGTTAAAACTCCCTGCAATGAAACTATCAAAACTATTTATATCCGCTTTAGCGGCACTCGCCTTTATAGCAATTTGCTCTTCAGCCCACGCGCAGGACGGCTATAAATACGTACCCGAATCCAAAGAACTGTACGCCAAGATAGTGCACATGGATAGTGTGCTGTTTGCCGCCTACAACAATTGCGATATGGAAACGCAGGGCAAAATATTTTCAGACAACCTGGAGTTTTATCATGATAAAGGCGGTTTATCCACTTCCAAAAAGGATGTGTTGGATGGCATCAAAAGAAATATCTGCGGCAAAGTAACCCGTGTGCTTGTCCCCGGAAGCATCGAAGTTTATCCTATCGCTGGTTACGGTGCTGTTGAAATAGGTCTGCACCGGTTTATTAATCACCAGGAAAGTGAAACCCCATCGAAACCGGATAAGTTTATTTGCGTGTGGCAGCAGAAAGGTGATACCTGGCAAGTGACGAGGGTGATAAGTTTGCATTAGGAGATTTTTAGTGGCAGCGGCAGTTGCAATAGCAGTAAAACTGTTTGTAATTCTGGCAAGAGCGACGAGTCTGTCACTACATATCTTTAGTGCACAACAACTTCACGGAATAGATGCTTCACTCTGCTAAGCATGGCAATCTTTATTGGGAAGTTGCTTTACAGTTCAACAACACTTAGGTGATTTTATTGCCACTACCACCTGCCACTGCTACTTACTCAACCCACCCCATTTGTTAACCCCACATCATTATTCCTTTAATAGTCAGGCCGCCACTTCCGGATTTGATTAATAAAGCGTATCTTTGCGCCAAATTTAGGAGCGGCATTTTCATGCAAAAAATCAGAAATATAGCGATCATCGCACACGTTGACCACGGTAAAACTACGCTGGTTGACAAAATATTACATAGTTGCGCCATTTTCCGTGAAGGACAGGAAACCGGTGAACTGATATTGGATAACAACGACCTGGAGCGTGAGCGAGGGATTACCATCGTATCAAAAAACGTTTCGGTAATGTATAAAGATGTCAAGATCAACATTATTGATACACCTGGTCACGCCGACTTTGGCGGCGAGGTGGAACGTGTATTGAAAATGGCCGACGGCGTATTGCTGCTTTGCGACGCTTTTGAAGGCGCTATGCCCCAAACGCGTTTCGTAACTCAAAAAGCGCTGGCATTAGGCTTAAAACCTATTGTGGTTGTAAATAAAGTTGATAAAGAAAACTGCCGTCCCGAAGAAGTTTACGAACAGATATTTGAATTGTTCTTTAACCTTGAGGCTACCGAAGAGCAACTGGATTTCCCGGTGATCTACGGTTCGTCAAAACAAGGCTGGATGAACACCGACTGGAAAACACCAACTGAAAATATTTTTCCGTTGATGGACGCTATATTGGAAAATATTCCTCCCGCTCCAATTGCAGAAGGTAGTTTGCAAATGCAGATCACCTCTTTAGATTACTCTTCTTTTGTGGGCCGTATCGCTATTGGCCGTGTGGCACGTGGTACGATAAAAGAAAACATGCCGGTTTCGTTAGTAAAACGTGACGGGACAATACAAAAATCAAGAATAAAGGAACTTTACACTTTTGAAGGATTAGGTAAAGTAAAGACGTCTTCTGTTAGTTCGGGCGATATTTGCGCTGTAGTTGGTATTGATGGATTTGATATTGGCGATACTATTGCTGATTTCGAAAATCCGGAACAACTGGCTGTGATCAAGATTGACGAGCCGACAATGAATATGCTTTTCACCATCAACACTTCACCGTTTTTTGGTAAAGAGGGCAAATTTGTAACCTCACGCCACCTGCGCGACAGGTTGCTGAAGGAAATGGAGAAAAACCTTGCCCTAAAGGTGATTGAGACTGAGTCGCCGGATTCATACCTGGTTTATGGCCGCGGTATTCTGCACTTATCGGTATTGATCGAAACCATGCGCCGCGAAGGTTACGAATTACAGGTAGGTCAGCCGCAGGTAATTATAAAAGAAATTGACGGGGTTAAATGCGAACCTATCGAAACACTGATCGTTGATGTACCCGGAGAAGTTGCCGGTAAGGTAATTGAACTGGTTACCCAACGTAAAGGCGACCTGCTGGTGATGGAACCAAAGGGCGATTTGCAACATTTGGAATTTGATATTCCTGCACGCGGTATCATCGGTTTACGTAACAACGTACTGACCGCAACAGGCGGCGAAGCTATCATGGCACACCGCTTTAAAGCATATGAGCCGTGGAAGGGAACTATCCCAGGCCGTTTGAATGGTGTTTTGGTATCAATGGATACCGGTAAAACTACCGCTTTTGCTATTGACAAATTGCAGGACCGGGGCCGTTTCTTTATTGATCCGGGGGTAGATATTTATGAAGGACAGGTTTTAGGCGAGCACATCCGCGATAATGACCTGGTGATCAACCTGACCAAGGGCAAGCAGTTGACCAACATGCGCGCATCAGGCAGCGATACCAACGTGAGGATTGCACCGGCTATAAAATTCTCGCTGGAAGAATCAATGGAGTATATCCAGGCTGATGAATACATCGAGGTTACCCCGCAAAGCATCCGCA
>Ga0105240_10013625_pt1 | contig 11151 bp, 10 predicted proteins | sample KBSC54metaG_FD_80426 | JGI IMG/M metagenome (GOLD analysis project Ga0105240, IMG submission 80426) | Corn rhizosphere microbial communities from Kellogg Biological Station, Michigan, USA - KBS C5-4 metaG | ecosystem: Host-associated > Plants > Roots > Rhizosphere > Soil | place: Michigan, USA...
CGCGGCACGCGAGTCCTCGCTGCTGGTTGCGCCCGCTGCTTGGGCGGCGATGCGGGTGGTGAAGCGCTCGTCGTAGAGCTCGATCGGCACGTCCTCCCCCAGGCGCGAGGACAGCTTCGCGGCAAAAGCGCGCGTCTCGCGCGTCTGCTCGGTGTCCTCACCGCGCAGCGACAGCGGCAGCCCGACCAGCACGAGCTCGGCCTCGCGCTCGGCGACCAGGGCGAGCAGCGCCGCCATGCCGGCGCGGCTGCCCGGACGGAGAACCGGGTCGATCGGAGTGACGATCGTGCCGGTCGGGTCGCTGAGCGCACAGCCGCAACGGGCGCTGCCGTAGTCGAGCGCCAGGACGCGCACGCGCCCTCAGACACCGAGCATCTCGGCGATAGCGGCGCGGGCCGCAACCAACGCCTCGGCGAGCTTCGAGGGGTCGCGGCCGCCGGCCTGCGCCATCGTGTCGCGGCCGCCGCCACCACCGCCGACGACCTCTGCCGCCAGCTTGACGATCGCACCGGCCTTCACGCCGCGCTGCACCACCGACGGCGCCACGCTCACGAGCAGCGCCGCTCGCTCATCCACCGCCGCACCGAGGACCAGTACGCCGTCGCCGCCCAGCTTGCCCTTGAGGCGATCTGCCACCTCGAGCAGCGCCTTCGCGTCGGCCACCGCGATCTCGGAAGCGAGCACCGGCACCCCGGAGATCCGCTCGACGGCTGAGAGCAGCGCCTCGACGTCGACGCCGCTCGCGCCGTCGCGCGCACGGGTTGCCTTCTGCAGCTGCTTACGCTCGTCCTCGTGCTCGGCCACTAGCTCGGCGGCTCGCTCGGGCTGCGTTCGCAGGGTCGCGGCGATCCGCGCCAGTTCGCGGTCGTGCTCGCGGAGCAGCTGTGCAGCCGCCGGCCCGGTCAGCGCCTCGATGCGACGGACGTTGGCGGCGCTGGATGTCTCGGCGATCACGCGGAAGACGCCGATCTCAGAAGTGTTGGCGACGTGCGTTCCGCCGCACAGCTCGCGCGAGTACTCGCCCTCCCCGATCTCGACCATCCGCACGACATCGCCGTACTTCTCGCCGAACAGGGCCATCGCGCCCAGGCGCTTGGCCTCTTCGAGCGTCGTGGTGATCGGGTGCACCGGGTCGGCCTGCGCGATCCAGGCGTTGACCTGGTCCTCGACGTCGCGCAGCTCTTCTTCGCTGAGCCCGCCGCCGTGGTTGAAGTCAAAGCGCAGCTTGTCGGGGCCGACATACGAGCCCGCCTGGCGCACGTGATTACCCAGGCGAGCGCGCAGCGCGGCATGCAGCAGGTGGGTGGCGGTGTGGTTGCACTGAGTGGCGTGACGCGTGGCGTGATCGACACGGGCGAGCACCGGCTCGCTGAGCTCGAGCTCGCCGCGCTCGAGCACGACTGAGAGCACCTGGTCTTCGCCCAAGCGATAGACGTCCTGCACTCGCGCCCTGCAATCTCCACGCTCGCATTCGATCGTGCCGGCGTCGGAGATCTGACCACCACCAGCGGCATAGAAGGGCGAGTCGGCGAGCTTGACCAGCAGGTGGCCGTTCTCGGCGGCAACCGCCGCCACGGTCGTGGGCTGCAGCTCCGTTTCATAGCCGGTGAAGCGCGTCGGGGCGCCGGCCTGCTCGGCTAGACGATGCGCCTGTATGCGCGGGTCTGCCCCTCCATCGCCGCCGCCGCCGCCCGCCGCTCGCGCCCGCGCGCGCTGCTGCTCCATCAACGTGTCGAACACCGCCTCGTCGACGGACAGGCCCTCCTCGTCGAGCAGTTCGCGCGTGAGCTCGAACGGGAAACCGAACGTGTCGTGCAGGCGAAAGGCGTCCTCCGCTCCGATCGTCTCGTGACCCTTCTCGCGCGCGTGGTCGATGTGAAAACGAAGCGCGGTCAGGCCCTGCTCGAGCGTGCGGCCAAAGCCCTCCTCCTCGGAGGCAAGCCACTTCTGCACCGACTCGCGTTGCTCGACCAGCTCCGGGTAGACACCGGCCATCAGCTCACGCACGACGTCGGCGTAACGGACCAGGAAGCCCGGCTCCATCTCAAGCGCTCTAGCCTGCTGGATCGCGCGGCGCATCACCCGGCGCAGGACATAGCCGCGCTCCTCGTTGGAAGGGACGACGCCGTCGGCGACCAGGAACGTCATCGCTCGCGAATGGTCCGCGAGGATGCGCAGCGCGCGATCGGTGGCGAAGTCCTTGCCGTACGTACGCCCGGACAGATGTTCGCCGAGCTCGATCAGCGGCTGGAACTGGTCGGTCTCGAATATCGAAGCCTTCTCCTGCAGGATCGCCGCCAGCCGGTTCAGGCCAAGGCCCGTGTCGATGTTGCGCGCCGGCAGCTCGGTCAGCGTGCTGGCGCCGCCAGCCGCCGGATGCTGGTCGTACTGCATGAACACGAGGTTCCAGTACTCCAAGAATCGCTCGTTCTCACCTCCCGGCAAATCATCGTCCCCGCCCGCCCCGCCGCCGATGGCCGATCGATGGGATCGTCCATCGGCCATCGCGCCGCGATCCAGGTACAGCTCCGAGCAGGGACCGCACGGCCCCGACGGTCCGGCCTGCCAGAAGTTCTCAGAGCGCGGGCAGGCGACGATCCGCTCGGAGGGAACGCCAAGCGCTTCCCACAGCCCGATCGCCTCCTGGTCGGGCCCGAGGCCGAGGCCCTCGTCGCCCTCGAACACCGTCACCCAGATGTCCTGGGGCGCGAAGCCGAACACATCCAGCGACAGCTCCCAGGCAAACGCGATCGCCTCGGCCTTGAAGTAGCTATTAAAGACGAGGGGCCCGGCTCGGCGGACCTGCGGTCCGCCTGCGCCACCCTCGATCTCGCCGATCGAGAAGTTGCCGAGCATCTCAAAGAAGGTGAGGTGGCGGCTGGTGTTGCCGACGTTGGCGATGTCGATCGTGCGAAAGCACTTCTGGCAACTGGTCAATCGGGGCGCGGGCGGCGATTCCTGACCGAGGAAGTAGGGCTTGAGCGGGTGCATGCCGGCGACCGTCAGCAGCGCGGAGGGATCGTGCGCGGATGGCACGAGCGACGCCGACGGGATGCGCTTATGGCCGCGCTCTTCGAAAAAAGCGAGGTAACGCTCGCGGATCTCGTCTGTCTTCATCGAGCAGATATTAGGGTCACGGCCATCGCGTCAATCAGGCGAGGGCCTCAGGCCACGGCCCTCAGGCGATCGTGCCGTAGCCGACCACGCTGTCGCCCGCGTACAGGCAGGCCATCTGGCCGGGAGCCGTCCGCTCCTGCGGATCGGCAGTGAGCAGGTCTACTCGCGCGTGGGCGCCCGCGTGCGCCCAGCCGTCGATGCGGCAGGGAACGCGCCGGCCGCGGTAGCGGACCTTGACCGCATCGACGCAACCCCCATCGCGGTGCAGGGTGACATCGCGCACCCCGAAACTCAGGGTGCGTAGGCGCTCGCGCGGGCCGACGGTGATCGTGTTCGCGCGAGCGTCCGTGGCGATCACATACAACGGCTGTCCACCGCCGATGCCGAGCCCGTGGCGCTGGCCGATCGTGACCGTGTGCACGCCACGATGCTGACCGAGAACGCATCCCTCGCCGTCGAGGATCTCACCGGGCCGCTCGCCAAGCTCGCCGTGGCGGGCAAGGAAAGCGCCGTGACTGGTGCCGGCCAGGAAACAAAGATCCTGCGAGTCCGGGCGTTTTGCGACCGCCAGCCCAGCCAGCTCGGCCAGCTCACGCACCTGCGGCTTGGTTAGCGCGCCGAGCGGGAAGCGCATCCGTGCCAGCGAGTCCGGAGCAAGCGCGGCCAGCGCGTAGCTCTGGTCCTTGTTCTCGTCCGCAGCGGTGCGCAGCAGCCCGTCCTGCACGCGCGCGTAGTGGCCGGTCGCCAGCGCCTGCGCGCCGAGCCGCTCGGCCAGATCGAGCATCGCGTCCAGGCGCACTTCGCCATTGCAGCGCACGCACGGATTCGGGGTCAGCCCGGCCGCATGCTCGGCGAGCCACGGCGTCACGACCCCCGCGCGGAACTCCTCGCGCAGATCGATCGAGAAGTGCGGCAGGCCAAGGCGGTGAGCCAGCTCGCGAGCGGAGCGCACCGCCTGCGCCGAACAGCAGGAGCGATCGCCGTCGTTCTCCGGATCGGCCCACAGCTCGAGCGTCACAGCGACGGTCTCATCGCCATCGCGGTTCGGCGATCCAGCAACCGCCTCAACGTCCGCATGGGCTACGGCCGGCGCGTCCTCGCCCGCCACGACCAGCAGGGCGGCGACGGCGGAGTCAACGCCGCCGCTCATCGCCACCAGCGTGCGCGATGAGGAGGGCTGCAGCTGCGCCTGCTCGCGCGCTGCCGCTCCAAGCGCTCGCGCCAGCGCGTCCGCTGCCAGCTCGGCTGCGTGGCGCTTGGCCTGGCTCAACCCCCCCAACTCCGCCGCTATCTCATCTGGACCAAGTCGCGCCGCGTGAAGCAGCGGCCTGTCGAGCACGAGCGAGACCGCCGCGCTGCCGGCGGCGATCGCCGCGCCACAGCCGCCGGCGTCGAAGCCGGCGTCGGCCACTCGCCCGTCGGAACTGGTCGGGTCAAGCCGCAATGAAATGCGGATGAGATCGCCGCATGAGGCCCCACCGGCCGCACCGGTATAGGCGCCATCAGGGGTGTGACCGCGCAACAGCGGGCGCTGCAGGTGAGTGGAGAAAGCCTCGACGCTCATCGTGCGTCGAGTGTACGCGCGACGGCGAAACCCGCCGAGGCGCCAGCCATCGCGGCCGTGCCGAGCTAGCCGTTGGCGCGCTGGGCTTCGCGTATGAGTTGCTTCAGGGCGAACGTGTCAGTCAGGCCCGTCAGGGTGCTGACGATGCCGCGGCGATTGACGATCAGGATCGTCGGGGTCTGGTAGACGTGCACGACTTCGGTGAGCGAGCCGAACTCGCCGACCTGATTGGGGGCGGCGACGTGCAGCGCCAGGCGGCTTTTGGAGGAGCCGACCATCGCCCGCGTTTCCGAGCGCACCTCGCGGTCGACGCTCGATTTCGAGTTCCAGAACAGAAGCAGCACGGTCTTGTCCTGGGCGACCTCGTGTTCGACCGCAACCTGGGCGGCGGGCCGGCCAGCGGCGGCGTGCTTGACCGCGACGGCGTGACGGGCCTTGGCGCGTCGGGCTGCGGCTGCCGCTTCACGGGCGCGCGTGGCGGCAGCGCTCCGAGCGGTGTTTGAGTGCGCGGCGTTTGTGGCGTTTGCGGCCGAATTAGATGACGCTTCCTGGGAGGCTTCGCGCGAGTGCTGTTGCAGTTCTTGGGCGTTTCGTTGAGAGGTGGCGACGGCGCCGTGCGCTTTGGCGATCGCTCGCGTCAGCCCTTCGACGCCGGGGGCGGCGCCATGGTAGATCGGCGTCGCTTTGGCCGCTGCTTTCGCCTGGGCCTGAGCGCTCGGCGCTGGGGCTGGCGTGGGCGCGGTTCCAGTGGCTTCTTTACCGCCGGGAGAGTGGCCGTGCAGAGCAACGACCCACACGAGCCCGAGCAGCGCTACCGCCGCAAGCGCGATCTGGAAGGGGCGTGAGACCTGGGTCACACCCCTCATGTCGGCACATTCGCCGCGCGAGTTGAACGTTTATTAGAGGTCGCGCAGTCCGCGCAGGGCGGCGTGCACGACCGTATCGGTGTCCAGCATCTCCTGGCCGCCATCCTGCATGTCCTTCAGGACGGTCCCGTCCTGGCCCACTATCGCCACGTAGCGCGCCCCAACCCGGTCGGCCTGGCGCATCTGCCCCTTCAGCGAGCGACCAGCCATCTCCATGCAGGCACGAAGCCCGGCCGAACGCGCCTCGGTCAGTACCCCGAAGGCAGCGAGGGAGAGCGCAGAGCGCGCCACATCCCCCTCCCCCATGTCCAGCCCGACATACAGGTCGACGCTCGCGGACGCCGCCGCGGGCGCGCTGCCCGCAAGCAGTATCCGCTCGATGCCCGCCGCCCAGCCCATCCCCGGGGTGGCCGGGCCGCCGAGCTGCTCCACTAGCCCGTCGTAGCGCCCGCCGCCGCCGACGCCGCTCTGGGCGCCGAGCGCGTCGCTCGAGAACTCGAACACGGTGCGGGTGTAGTAGTCGAGGCCGCGCACGAGGGTCGGATCGATCTCGTAGCGGACGCCGGCGCGGTCGAGCAGCGCTTGCACCTCAGCGAAATGATCGGCGTCCGCGGGGTCGAGCTCGTCGAGCAGCCGCGGCGCGTCGCGCATCGCCGCGACGGTCCCCTCATGAGCGGAGTCAAACGCGCGCAGCGGGTTCAGCTCGATGCGCTCGCGCACCTCCTCGGCCAGGTCCGCTTCGTTGGCGCGCAGGTGTTTCTGCAGCCGTTCGCGGTAGCTGGCGCGACTGTCGGCGCCGCCGAGGCTGGACAGGCGCAGACGCACCTCGCGAACCCCCATCTCCTCGAGCAGCGTGCCCAGCAGCGCGATCGACTCCGCGTCGACGGCGGGATCGTCCGAGCCAAGCGCCTCGGCGCCGACCTGCCAGAACTCTCGGAAGCGTCCCTTCTGAGCGCGCTCGTAGCGAAAGAAGTTCGAGAGGTACCACAGCTTCACCGGCTGCGGCGCCTTGTGCATGCCGTGCTCGACATAGGCGCGGCAGACGGGCGCGGTGCCCTCCGGGCGCAACGTCAGCGAGCGGCCCGAGCCGTCGGTGAACGTGTACATCTCCTTCTGGACGATGTCGGTGGAGACCCCGACGCCACGAGCGAACAGCTCGGTGGCCTCGAACGCGGGCGTCTCGATCCGCTCGTATCCAGCGCCCTCGAGGATCGCCCGCGCCTTGCTCTCGAACACGACGCGTGCGGCGGCATCCTCACCGAGCACGTCGTAGGTGCCGCGGGGGGCCTTGAAGTGCTCGCCGCTCACGCGAGCGCCGCTGCACGCAGCTCTGCCAGGAACGGGTTGCTCTGCAGCTCTCGGCCGAGCGTCGTCGTCCCCATGTGCCCCGGATAGACGGAGCTCTCGCCGGGAAAGCGCCGAATCAGCTCGGCGATCGAGCGCTCGAGTGTCGTCCAGTCGCCGCCGGGCAGGTCCACGCGCCCGACCGAACCTTGGAAGAGCACGTCGCCGGAGAGCAGGGCCGGCCGCGCCGCGGTGGCCGCGCCGTCGCTCGACGCCCGCTCGGCGCCGCGGGGCGCCTCGGCGGCATCTGCGCCCCGCGCCTCGGGATGCGAGATCGCGTAAGTGACGTGTCCCGGCGAGTGACCGGGCGTGAAGATCACCTCGACATCCATGCCGGCCAGTTGCAGCCGCTCGCCCCCTTTGACGGTCTCCTCCGCCTGCCAGCTCTCGAACGGTCCGAAGCCGGGCATCGTCCATTTCATGATGTCGGCGAGCACGGGAGTCTCGATCTCTGGGCAGTAGACAGGCGCGCCGGTGGCCCTTGCGACCGGAGCGACCGCGCCAATGTGATCGAAGTGGCAGTGGGTGATCAGGATCGCCTCGACGTTCACACCGAGCTGCTCTGCGGCGTCGAGCAGCCGCTGCGGCTCGTCGCCCGGGTCGATCAACAGAGCGCCGGTGGCCTCCGCGTCGGAGCGCACGAAGTAGGCGTTCTCCTGGATTGGCCCCACACTGAAGCAGCGCACGTCAAGCGGTGAGAGCTGACTCACGCCTTGCTCCCGGCGCGCTTGGCCTTGCTCGCCTGCCTACGCCTGAACAGCCACAGGTCCGTGTAGTAGCTGATCGGCACATAGGCGATCAGCACGATCGGAAACAGCGCCACGGCCTGGTTTGGATGCTTGAGTTTGAGCAGCAGCAGACTGACGAGCAGCATCAGCACTGCCGCCGCCATCGCGCGATAGAAGGCCCCGAGCCAGGTCGGCGGCCGGTCCGCGCGCGGGATCTGCTTCTGGCGGTCCTTCGGCGTGCTCGCCTTGCCGCTCTTCTCCTCAGCGGTCGGCTTGCGCCCGGTGCGCCCGCGCGACTCCACCATCCCGGCCGCGTTGCCACGGTGCTTGGTCTGCCGCCTGCGCCTGGTTTGCGCCATCTCGCTCCTCGCTGCCATTCGCCCAATTATCCCGCGCACCCGAATGCGGTTCGCGGCTATCTAGAACCCTAGTGCGTTCTCGATCAGCTGCGCCTCAGGATCGCCGCTACGCCAGGGAATCTCCGCGGGAAAGCCTGCAAGCGCCGCGCGCGGGGCGAGTCCGACCAGCTCGGCGCGCGCGATGTCGGCGTGCCGCCGCACGGCGGCCACGACCTCGCGCAGCGGCACCTCCAGGGGTCGCTCGACGTTCATCGAGACCTGCGCGACGGGCGGCTCCTTCGACCGCGCCCGCACGCGGGCCACGTGCTCAAGGCTGCCGGTCGTGGGCGCGCCGCCGCCTCGAAGCCCGACGCCGATCGCGCGCAGGCCCGGCAACCCCTGCGCGCCGCCCTCGCGGATCAGCGTGGCTATCCGTCTTGCGTCCTGCACGCTCGCCGGCTCCGTCAGCTCGAGGTTGAAGGCGACCAGCGGCTCGCGCGCCGCCACCAGCGTCGCGCCGGCAGTGAGGTGCAGCCGGGACGGCCCGAAGTCAGTCCGCAGCTCGCCGGTGTCCAGCCGCGCCGCCAGGCCGTTCACGCCGCCCCGGCGCAGGTCCGCACGCGCCCGCCCTTGCGCCAGTTCGCCGTAGAGCAGCACCGGCACCCCCAGCTTGCCGATCTCGTACGCGAGCACAAGCGCCTCCGCGCAGGCGGCGCCGCGTTGGGCGATGTTGAAGTAGACGATCGGCGCCACATCGAGCGCACCTACGTGCGGATGCTCGCCGCGCTCGCGCCCCTTGGCACCGCTCATCACGTCGATGCGCTCGACCGCAACGCGCGCGCCGGCGAGAACCGCTGCCGACAGCTCCCCTTGCGCGCCCGTCAGCGTGAACACGGAACGGTGGTGGTCGGGGTCGGCGTGGACGTCGACTAGCCGCCCACCGGCAACCGAAAACGCCTGTGACATCGCCCCGACCACCGCATCGTCGCGCCCCTCGGACACGTTGGGAACGGCAAGCAGCGTCGTCGGGCACATCGATGCCGGAGGAGGGACTCGAACCCCCGACACGCGGATTATGATTCGCGTGCCTCCACCCTGATTGGCTCTACTTCGGCGGTTTTTCGCCCCATAAATCTAGGGCTTTTCCGACCTAGCCGCGCCCTCTAGGGAAATCACAGGGAAATCAGAGCCGTTGCAGTCCCCAAGCTCATGGGCGCAGCGTAAGACCGGGCGTGTTGGTTACGACTCGCTGAGGTGTGCCAAGAGCGACGAGTGGTCGGAGAGCCCATCGGTGCGCCAGGCGTGCTCGTAGCCGCATTCGTGAACGTGAACACCGGACACGAGCAGATGGTCAAGGCGGTATCCGCCCTTCCAGCGCTGCCACCCCCAACTGATCTCGCGGTGCGCGTAGCCGTGCAGATCGCGGAAGGCGTCACTGAACCCGAATGGCTCGAGGCCGCGAAGCAGGGCGAGTTCGCCCAAGAGGAGGCTCGCCACTCCCAGATCGCCTCCATCGCGGAGCTTCAGGAGAGCCGTTTTGCTCGGCGTTCCGTCTGGGTAGAGAGAGTCAAGGCACGGCAATTCCGGCTGAAATACTCGCAACCCAGAAAGGTAGGTTGATATGAGCAAGACAGCTCGCGAGATAATGACAGGACAGGCGGAGTGCATCGGCGAGAATGAGTCGCTTCTCACCGCCGCGGAGAAGATGGCTCGGCTGGATGTGGGGTCGCTGCCGATCTGTGGCGAGGACGATCGCCTGAAGGGGATGCTTACCGACCGTGACATCGTGGTCAAGGCGCTCGCGCAGGGCAAGGACCCCGCGCAGACAATGGCCTCCGAGTTGGCACAGGGCAAGCCAGTCACGATCGGCGCGGACGACTCCGCCGAGGAGGCGCTGCACACGATGACCGAGCACAAGGTCAGGCGGCTGCCGGTGATCGATGGGCACGATCTGATCGGCGTCGTCAGTCAGGGCGATCTCGCCACCGCTCTCGGGCGCGAGCAGGTCGGCGAGCTCGTCGAGGCGATCTCCGCCTGACGCGATGCCCAGCCAGAGCCAGCGAACCGCGGCACGCAGCAACGTCAAGGAGGCACAGGCGGCTGCCAGGCAAAAGCAGACGCTCAAGCACCTCCCGGCCGAGACGCGCTCAGCCCTCGGCAAGGAGGCCAACAAGGTGCGGGCGGGGGAAGCCAAGACGCGCCGCGAGCTTGACGCCGAGGCGAGGCAGCTCAATATCCGGGGCCGCTCGAAGATGGGCAAGGACGAACTGCGTCGCGCTATCAGCCGCGCAAGTTAGGTAGCCGTCCCCCGGGGCTCGCTACAACTGAACGCTCGGCACGAACTAAAGGCGGAGGTAAGAGTTCTGGCGGCGGCACCAAACGCAACGCCAAACCCCACGCATCTCCGAGACGAGTAACAGAAGCGTCTGACAGCGCGAGCCCAACCCCGAGCTCGCACCGGTGACCACCAGGACAAACGTCATGCCGCGCCTCTAACCGAAGTCCGCCGGCTTGGAAGGAGACGGGGTGGGTAGACACACCTCGTGACCACGTTCGGCTACACGATGATGTGCGAGCAGTCCGCTCCGGGCCGACTCGTCGAGGATCTGGTGAAAGCGGAGGAAACGGGCTTTGAGTTTTCCGTCATCTCCGACCACTACCAGCCGTGGCTTGCCTCCCAAGGGCACTCGCCGTATGCGTGGTCCGTACTGGGCGCCGCGGCGCACGCAACCGAGCGGATCGGCCTGATGACCTACGTGACCTGTCCCACGCTGCGCTACCACCCGGCGGTCGTTGCGCAGAAGGCCGCGACGATGCAGATCCTCTCCGGCAACCGGTTCCGTCTTGGGCTGGGCGCCGGGGAGAACCTCAACGAGCACGTAGTCGGCAAGCGCTGGCCCACTGTCGGGGTGCGCCACGAGATGCTCGGGGAGGCGATCGACATCATCGTCGCCCTATTCGACGGACAGGAGCCGGTCAACTATCGCGGCAAGCACTTCGACGTGGAGACCGCGAAGCTGTGGGACCTGCCAGACGTGCGTGTCCCGGTCGGCGTCGCCGTCTCGGGCGCGGACTCCTGTCGGCTCGCCGGCGAGAAGGCCGATGTGATGATCGCCGTCGAGCCCGACAAGCAGCTCGGTGAGATGTTCGACCAGTGCGGCGGGCAGGGCAAGCTGCGCGTGGGCCAGATCGCC
>Ga0105240_10013627_pt1 | contig 11149 bp, 13 predicted proteins | sample KBSC54metaG_FD_80426 | JGI IMG/M metagenome (GOLD analysis project Ga0105240, IMG submission 80426) | Corn rhizosphere microbial communities from Kellogg Biological Station, Michigan, USA - KBS C5-4 metaG | ecosystem: Host-associated > Plants > Roots > Rhizosphere > Soil | place: Michigan, USA...
CTCGGGAACTGGCCCGAGCACAGGGCCTGTTGCCGTCCGCAAATCCGCTGGCACAAGACATCGCTTCCACTCGCTAATCTTTTGTCACCCATCGGCGAGTTGGCGATGGGCTGGTCTCGTGACATCGACACGAGCGAGCCCTGCTTCATCACGGAAGCCCCTTCGCCCGGCCGGCGACGACGGATGGCAACGAAGTCCGCTTGCAGCTATAGGTTAAGTTCCCACGCAGGACATCACAGCTCGCAAGGTTGGAGTTGCACCTCCTGTGTGACGCCTTGAGAGAGGAATTGAGAGATGGAAACGACAGAGTTCCTTGTCGGAACTGCATTTGTTTTCGCGCTTCGCTCCCTGGAGAGAGACTGCCGGGACGCAGCACTGCGCCGTCGATATACCGAGTTGATAGAGCAGATTCGAAACAGCCATCCCGAAGCCCGCGGCGCGGATCACGCAACGGCAGTTGGCACTGACCTGCAGCGTAGGGAGGGATTTCCAAGCTGGCTTGTACCAATTAAAGTAAGTGAACTGTTGGTTCAGTTGAGAGCCATGGAGTTCGATGGTTCTCTGGCAGCGCTTTCTGCTGAAAGCGATCCAAAGCAACTTGCCAAATCTATTGGCCAACTGATTGCCTGGGCCGCCCTAGTTTCGATCAGGCATTACACACCTGGCAACTCAGCTTTGGTTTCGGGCTGGGGAACGATCGGCTCTTCTTCCTTTGGCGTTGCCCTTGAAGGAACCAGTGAGGACGATGTCTATCGCGAGGTTTGCGAAACCCTCCGTGAGGTAGCAAATGCCAGGAGCATCGACTGAGAAAGCGGATTAGCGCAGAGCTGATTGAATTTTTCCTTGCGACCGAAGCCTGCGTCCAGTCGACAACCAGCCGGACAAGACTTACACGGTAAAGGTGTCGAAAAACGACTTGCTCTCTCGCAGAGAGACAAGTTCATTCACAAGTCTCAATGAAGAAAGCTGGCCGCATTCGTTGCGAGTCGTATCGAATCCGCGTTAGCTGATAATCAGTCCCCGGATTCATTCGATCAAGCTTCTGGCGATCTGCTGTTCGAACTCCCGAGGAGCTCAGCGCATCGTGAGCCGATTGCCGCGAGCTGTCTTGTTTGCGACGAGCAGCAAGAGTGATGCGGCCATCCGGTCCTTCGAATGCGCTGAGCCGATAGCGAGGACACTCCGGAGATACACCACAAAAGCCACTTCGTCGACGGACAAGTGGCTTTTTTTGTTTCCCCAACTTCATCGACGTGCCGCGTGCCGTGCTACCACTCGCTCCAAGGCGTCGCACACGCCGGTCGAGCACCTGGCGCCCGCGGCTTTCGCCGCCGCCGACCACCACGACGCGAACGCCAAGAAGTGGGAACGACGCCACTCGGGTGGGATTGCGCATTAGGTAGTCCCATTCTGTGCGACGACTGAATTGGGCTACAATTCTGACCGGCCGCCGAAATCTCGTCGACCAGTCAAAGCAACACACGTATTCCGGAGTAGCGTCATGGCACGCGTCTGTCAGGTCACGGGCAAGCGCCCGATGGTGGGTCACAACGTGAGCCACGCCAACAACAAGACTAAGCGTCGGTTCCTGCCCAATCTGCAGTACCGCCGTTTCTGGCTCGAAAACGATAACCGCTGGGTACGCCTGCGCATCAGCGGCGCCGCATTGCGCCTGATCGACAAGGTCGGCATCGAGCAGGTCGTCGCTGATCTGCGCGCTCGCGGCGAAATCTGAGGAGCCCGTCATGGCAAAAGGTGGACGCGAGAAGATCAAGCTCGAATCGACCGCCGGCACCGGTCACTTCTACACGACCGACAAGAACAAGAAGACAACCCCGGAGAAGCTGGAGATGATGAAGTTCGATCCGACGGCCCGCAAGCATGTGGCCTACAAGGAGACGAAGTTGAGGTAAACCGTTGGAGGGACGACGATCCCATTCAGCCCTAGCAGCCGACATCGCTGCCTTGTGGCAGCGTCTCATCTTTGTTCGGCCTCTCGGCAGAGAAATAGAAACGTAGCGCATGGCGTGGCGATGCGGCTACGTAGTGCCCTGAACACCGAGCTGCTAGGTCATGAACTCGACCTGATCGCGATCCGGAATCATTGGCACTATGGGCGCCCGAACCTCGACTGCATCTGCGGCACCTCTTCGCTGCTCTACACGATCACGCAACCTGCTGGCGAGGCGGGCGGGCTACGGGCCTTTGGGTTCTCGGGCGTCCGGGCGTCGGGTCACGCCCCGCGAGTCCGAGTGGTGCCGGCGAGGGTTGAGGTTGCGCATGTGATCAGCGCTGGCGTCCTCTAGCGAAGTCTTCGCAAATCAATAAAAGCTCGGCTCGCATCGAATCACCAATCACGTCGAGGCATCCTTTGCTGGTACGCCATCCTTCTTTGTCTGCGGCGGCCAGATGGTCAAAATCCAAATTGCGCCGAAAACCAAAAGGTCGGCGCCGGCGTGGAAGGAGCGCAGCGCTGTCAATGGATATGGCTCGGAAGGGTCCGTCATTGCTGGAATGATGCTTTTGTCCAAGGCGCCAGTGAGAAAGCCGTTGGCCGAAGCAGTATGCAGTACGCCCCACAGAAATTTGCGTTGCAACCAGATTTCGGTCATGCCTGCCAAGTTGACCCATGCGAATGCAACGAATATCACGCTCGCAAGTACCGCCATCCGCTTCGACCGGTGACTGCTTCCAAAGAATGCGATCAACGCCGCCGCGACGCTGATATAAAAACCCCAGAAGGTTTGCAGCGCCATGCCGCGCTCAAGGAATTGGACTAGGACAGTTTGGATGTTCATTGAAGCTGATGCCGCAACCTCACCCGAAGGACCTTTGGCGCCTTCCGCCACGAACGCTCGCGCCCGAACGGCGGTCCGCCACCGCGGTTCACCATCGTGGGCTCACCGTCCTCGCGCCAAACCTCGCCGGCCTGATACCACGCTTCGTTCATGAGATCGCCTGGTTGCTCGTAGAAGCGCCGCACGGCCGGTAGGTCACCATCGCCGTGTTTTAACCCATCGCGGAACCATATCTGCAAGATGACGCGCCCCCTATCCTCAATCTTGATGAGCGCCGGTTCGTGGTCGTCTCGCCACGTCGGACGATCGCACCAGACGGCGGTACAGATTCTTCACGGCATCGAAGCCTCGGCCAGGCACAACTCCATGGCCGAAGGCTGAGGCCGGGCCCGGCGGCGTGTCGATTTGGGGCATTGGGGGCCAGTTCATTTCGAAAACCTCTCGCTTGAAGACATCCGCGACGAGTTCTGAGACACTTGCGGTATGTCCGCCGTTTCCGGCCCCCGTTCTCGCAAACCCACCGCCGGCGCCAGTTCCGGCCTGTCGTCGATCGGCTACGCCCGCGCTTCCTCCAGCGATCAGTGTGTGGCAATGCAGCCCGATATGCTGCAAACGCCTTTTCAAGGACCGATTTTCCGACCATCTCGCGAATCGGCCCGGTTTGGCCGAGGCGCTATCGCGTGCGCGTGGCGCCGACACGCTGGTCGTGTGAAAGCAGGACTGCCTCGACCGCAACGTACGAGCGCGTTCAACTACGCGATCAGCGCGATGAACTCCAGTCGTCGGCGGTGATTTGATGTTCGTCTTACCTGAGGGGGTGCGGCTCGCAGCCAGCTGAACAACGTCGTCCTGATCGATGACGGTTTTCGGCCATGGATGCGCCTTGCAAACAAGTTCGTCGCTCTGGCAATCCCTGGCGCTACTATCTCTCGCGGTGCTTGGCCACAGGCGGAGGAGCCGCCGGACACCGTTGCATGACTGACAACGAAGGGAGGAACAAGCCTTGCCTGAATCCGATTTCTCGCCTCACGACACCGGGGTGTTCGGCTATGGGTCCCTCATGTGGGATGGATGGGAGAAGGCCTTCGAATGTACGGGTAACGGAGACGCCGAACACCAAGAACGCGCTGTTACAGTTGCGCGTTCAGGCTGGATTCGTACTGTCTGCACACGAGGCGCGCGGTCCTTCTCGCGTGTGGAGGGACACCGGTCCCAAGCCCACATCTGCCTTGCTCAGAGCGGGGCATCCGGCCTCCAACGACAATAAGCACGCCTGGGGGAGTGAGCATGTGGCACGACATCGAGGCCGAAGTTGACCTTCTCAACTTTGGCCTGGTAGCCAACGCAGCAGCGACTCTTATACGGGACGCTGGGGATACGCCACTGACCATCGGCGTATCCGGGGGGTGGGGGGCGGGCAAGTCAACGCTGGTCAAGCTTGTCCGTGCGCATTTGGAGGCAAGCACCAAGAAGGACGGCAAACAGTCGTTGTACATCCTGATGGAGTTCAACGCGTGGCTCTATCAAGGCTACGAGGATGCCCGACAAGCCCTGCTGCAAGCGGTTTCCGACCGTCTGGTCGAAGAGGCAACGAAGCGCAAGACCTTCGTTGATAAGGCCATGGACTTGGCCAAGCGCGTGAAGCTTCTTAAGGTTGGTCGACTGGTCGCGCCCGTCCTTGCCCATGTGGCCATAGGCACCGTAGCTGCCGGGCCGCTGGGCGCGCTGTTCGGTGCCGTCAGTGGCCTGGTTCAGGGCCTGGGCAATGACGACAAGCGCGCCGAGGGCCTCAAGGCTGTCCAGGAGGCGTATTCCGAGCTGAGTCCTGAATTCAAGGACATCATCGGCGAAAAGAGAGAAGCCTCGCTGCCCAAGGAAATTGAGGGCCTTCGCAAGGCGTTCGTGGAGTTGCTGGAAAAGCTAGACATCCGCTTGGTGGTGTTTGTCGACGACCTCGACCGTTGCCTTCCGACGACCGCTATCGGGACCTTGGAGGCCATGCGGTTGCTGCTGCACGTGAAGCGAACGGCCTTCTTGATCGCCGCTGACGAAAGCATGATCCGCGGTGCGGTCCGAGCGCACTTCAAGGGCGTCGACATCGAGGAAGGGCTGGTCACCAGCTACTTCGACAAGCTCATCCAGATACCGTTGCGCGTACCAAGGCTCGGCGTGAGCGAGGTGAAGGCATACCTGGCTTTGCTCCTCACCGATCTGGCCGTCCGGCAAGAGCGCCTGTCGGCCGAAGTGCAGGCGCGAGGGCAGAAGGCCGTTCTCGATCGCCTCAAAAAGTCCTGGGAGATAGGAATAACCAGAGAGTTTCTCGATGAGGCCTTCAAGGCAGGAACCTCGCAGGTGGCCAAGGAACTCGACATGGCTGACCAGCTTGCGCCGCTGCTCGTAACGTCAGCGGAAATCGCTGGCAATCCACGCCTCATCAAGCGCTTCCTCAACAACCTCATGATTCGGCAGACCGTCGCCACCGCGATGGAAATGCCTCTGGCGTTGGAGGAACTGGTCAAGGTCCAACTCTTCGAGCGATGTGCTTCGAGCGCAGCGTTCGAGTTCTTGACCAAGTCGGTCGCCTCGGGTCCCGATGGGGAGGCCAGGTTCCTCGCTGCAGTCGAGAAAGCCGCCCAATCCGCTGAGAAGTACGAGCCACCACATCCCTCTTGGACAGGTGATTTCTACGAGCAGTGGGTAAGACTGAACCCGCGGCTTGCGGGTAAGGATTTGCGTCCCATCCTCCACCTCAGTCGAGACCGCAGCTTGGGTCTTGCCGCATATGACGAGTTGTCGGCTGAAGCCAAGCAGGCGCTGGAGGCCACCATGGAAGCTACCGAGGTATCGAAGCTCCTGGTGGGTCGATTGGCGGCTCTAGGGGAAGGTGATGTCTCGCGAATTCTGATTCGAGCTATCCGCAAGGCTCGGGAGAACCATTGGCAGGAGGCTGACATCGTTCGCTGCCTCAACTGCACAACGGCGCATCCTCAATTGGGGTCGCAGCTTGCACCCGTGCTCTCCGAGGTTCCAGGCAACAAGCGCCACCTTGCCCTCATGCCGTTGCTCCAGCCTCTGGACTGGGCTCAGGCCGTCTTGAATGGCTGGGCCAACGACCCTGAGACCCTGTTGAAGTCTCGCCAATACCTTCTGAAGAAGGCGGGCAAGTAGTGGGCACGTCGACATCCAGCGCTGGGCCTTTGGCTGGCGCGAGTCTTGATCCGCCTTGGCTCGATGACATCGCCGAGGAAATTGGCGGAGGAGGGTCGATCCCACCTGATGACGAGGAAGAAGTTACCTCGCCCGCTGGCGCCGCCGGAGTAGCTCCGCCGGCTCGTTACGGCGACGCCCGGCGGGAGCTGGGGAAGTACCTCAAGAACGGCGACACCCAGCACCTTCGCAAGGCCCTAGGGCACTACTCCAGCCGCGGAAGTGGCGGAGCGAAGGCTGCTGCCAGCCGAATGCGGGCTTCTACCCGAGCGGGCGCCACGCTCTTCTCATTCCTCAACGCAGTCAGCCAAGGCTCGTCTGCCGAGGCTCGCCGATGGGTCGAAGACCTGCGAGCCACCAATCCGTCTGCGGAAGACGTGGTGGACGCCATCGTTCGCGAACTTGCGCCTGCAGGCGGAAGTGCTGACGAAGAGTCGTTTCGCGACGCCATGGCGCAGGCTCTGTCCGAGCTGATCAGCGACGACCCGAGCATCGATCCTTTGTCCATGGGCATCGACCACATTTGGGAGCTGATGAAGGGCTATCTCGCCACCGAAGCAGCCAATCGCCTGTGCTTCGACCTGGGTCCCATCTTCGAGAGTGCGCAGCTCGACCCAAGAACTGTCGTTATCCGCGAGCGGGAGATGCGACGCTTCATTAAGAACGAGATTGGCCTGCACGTAGACCTGCTCCGAGGCACGAATGCAAATCCAACCCGCCGTCAACTCGATTCCATTCTTCAAGAGGCGTTGAAGATGACGTTCGAGCTGTTCGAGGCCGACCTATGACCAAGGTCTTCTGTGCGCCGAAGGACCTCATTCCGAAGGTCCGCCGCAGTGATGTCACGTACTTCTCCATGTACGGGCACGAGGGACTCCCCGATGTGAGCACGGTAGGCACGTCGCTCATCGATGACATCAAGCGCGCGGGAATTGCGCCCGGTGCGAGGAGCTGGGACTTCCTGAGCCTGGCTCTTGCGGCTAGTGCTGCTGACCACGCAGTGGAGCGCAGTGTCTCCGCGGACGGATGGACGCGGATCATCGAGTTGGAGTTGGTCCTCTACGATCCGGAGCCGTTCGAACAGCTTGCAGAGGAAATCCAGCAGGCTCTGCGCTCTCTGACCGGTGACTTCTGGCAGATCACCTTCTTGGAGGGTGGCTATCCACCGCCGGCGCCGAAGCAGCGCGTTGTGCACGAGGCAGACTGTATTTCTCTTCTCTCCGGTGGGCTGGATAGCCTGGTTGGGGCGCTCGACCTGACCGCTGGCGGACGTTCACCCATTTTCGTTTCCCACATCGCCAAAGGTGACTCCGATACCCAGGTTCTGTATGCGCGGACACTTGGCGGCGGTGGCCGCCATCTTCAGTGGAATCAGAACATCTGGCTGAAACCACAGCGCGATGGCGAGGGCTCCACGCGCGGTAGGTCTATCGTATTCTTCGCCTTTGCTGCCCTTGCCGCCGATAGCCACGCGGATGGACATGGCAGCGCCTCGGTTGAAGTGTTTGTGCCAGAGAATGGCCTGATCAGCTTGAACGTTCCGCTGAATGCTGGACGAGTTGGCAGCCTAAGTACCAAGACCACTCACCCCGTTTTCATGCGGCGCTTGCAGGCCGTCTGGTCCCGGTTGGGTATTCCTGCCCTTCTGCAGCTGCCTTACGCAGCGATGACGAAGGGGGAAATGATGAGAGGTTGCGCCGACGGGTCGCGCTTGGCTGGACTGGCCGGGCAATCGACGAGTTGTGGCCGGTATGCGGTTTATGGTCTGAAGCACTGTGGTCGATGCGTGCCCTGCCTGGTGCGGCGGTCGGCCTTCCTTTGCTCGGATATTGCCGACACCACCGCGGCGTATCACTATGCTGATTTGAAGGCCGCCCAACCCGACAGAGGGCCCAACGACGTGGCCGCTGTCGCCACTGCGGTGCTGAAGGTCGAGGACGTGGGCGTCAGAGCCTTCACAGCGGGCCAATTTGCCTTCGCCGACCCCGCTCAGCGCGCTGATTTTGAAGGCGTCGTTGAACGTGGGATGGTCGAGCTGGGTCGCCTTCTTCGCAATCATCGTGTCCTGTGATTGACTTCCATTCCCATCTGGACCTCTACAAGGACGGCCTGGCGCTTGCACGAGAGGTCAACGACCGCAACGAGTTCACCCTCGTCGTGACCACCAGTCCACGCGCCTACGCCGCCACCTCGCGAGTGTTCTCCGGCCTGCAGAACATCAAGGTGGGCCTCGGGCTGCATCCTGAAGTGGCGGAGGCGAAAGCCAAGGAGGTTGATGCACTCGTCGGCGGAGTGGCAGGCGCTCCATTCATCGGCGAAGTCGGGTTGGATGGATCGCCCCGGTTCCGATCGAGCTTTGCTTTGCAGGAACGCATCTTTCGAGCAGTCCTCGCCGAGTGCAAGCGTCAGGGTGGCAGGGTCATCAGTATCCATTCCCGCGGCGCGGCTGGCCGAACGGTCGAACTGCTTGCCCAGGCCGGCTTGGTTGGACTGCCGGTCCTGCATTGGTTTTCGGGTGCGGCGGCAGTACTTCAGGCGGCCACGAAATTGGGCTGCTGGTTCAGCGTTGGGCCGGCGATGCTGGCGGGGGAGAAGGGCCGTGGATTGGTGGCGAAAATGCCCACTGATCGGGTGCTGCCAGAGACCGACGGGCCGTTCACCTCCGATGGCGGGGCGCCTTTAATGCCGTGGGATGCGTGGAAGGTGTGCACTGTGCTGGCTGAGGTTTGGTCGATATCGCCAGCGGAAGTCGAAGCTCAACTGATGACCAACCTCCATCGGCTGCTCCATGACCATGCCTGACAGGCCTGCGCGTCGATCAACCAGCTGCAGCGGTCATGAGCTTGCCACACACAGTCACGCTCAACGGGCACGACCCGTACCCTCATTGCAAGGACGTGCGGGGACAAATTCCTGCTCAGCTCGGCATCCTCATTCAAGAGCGGTCTGGTACTGCTGGCAGCCCCGATTCCGCATGCGCATCATCACACGTGTGGATGACAGCGCTTCGCGGTTGGATGAGCATCGTGGGCAAATTGCCCGTCCCATCTTGCGGTCAGGCCAACAACCGGGAGAAGGAAAATGTCCAGGACTGGTTTGCGGTTCTACGCCACGCTTTGGCTGTTTGCCGCCAGCGTATCGGCCTGGGCACAAGCGTTTCCGTCCAGCGGCGACAAGGTGCCGGCTGGCTGGTCGGGACCGGTGTTCAAGCTAAGCCAGGACTACCCCAAGACGCTGCCGAAGGAAGAGGCCCTTCCGTGGGATGGCATCGACCCTACAATGGAACCGCAGAAGTACGTTGACGCGCTCTACCGGTATTCACTGGAGGGCAACGTCGAGGTCAACTGGGTTGTGCAGGACAACATGGTTCGTAAGTGGTATCACGCTCCTTGGATGCACTACGGCACGAGCGGGCGAGAGTTCATCCATGGTCTGACGCGCGAGCGCAGCACGCTTGCTGCCTCCAGCCCCGGCAAGGGAGAGCTCGGGCCTGATCAGGTGCACTGCGCGCAGAACTGGGCGGTTGGGTTCTTCAATGCTCGCGGCGGCTACCAAGCTGGCCAGGTCTGGGTGGACCCGACGAAGCCCAATGCTTCGCTGGCGCAGTTCCCGGAAGGCACGGTAGTCGCCAAGCTGCTGTTCACTGCGGCACCAGTGAGTGAGGTGCGGTATCTGAAGAACACCTTCGAGTGGCAGGCCAACATCCATGTGTTGCCCGAAGGAACATGTCCAGGGTCCGCGCCGCAGCGAAAGCCACAGACGGTGCGGTTACTTCAGATGGACCTTGCAGTCAAGGACAAGCGAGCTACTGAGACCGGATGGGTATTCGCGACGATGTCCTACAACGGAGACGCATCTGGCGCGACACCGTGGGACCGCATGCTACCCGTTGGTGTAATGTGGGGCAACGAGGTAGCGACGCAGCAATGGATCAATTCTTCCATCGGCACGCCACAACACCTGGGATTCGAGGGGCGCCTGAATGGGCCGGTCGACAACCCGCGTTCCTCGTGCATATCCTGCCATGCGACGGCGCAGGCACCCGCCGTGTCACCGATGGTTCCACCAACGAGCGACACCGCCCGCTGGTTCAAAAACTATCCTGGAAGCCAGCCCTTTGACGCCGGCTCCACGCCGACGGACTATTCGCTACAACTCGCAATGGGCATTCAGAACCTGGGCAAAGCGGTTGCTGCGGCTCCCGCGGGCGCGCACACGCTCTCGACGGTTGACCTTCTTCTGATGAACAAGGCCTTCGACTCGGGGCGCGAGGTGCCAGCCCAAGTGCGAATCAACGGTCGGTTGGAATATCCGATCGGTCGATGAACTCGAAGCGAAGTTGGGTTCCACGTTGTCTCGGGCTTCGAAGACAAGCCATTCAGGCGTCGCGCATTCAACGACGGTCGCCCAGACGAGCGGCCGTTCACGCACCTCGAAGAGACCTGCTTTGCAGCCGTCCTGCCGCTCATGCTCCGATCCATGGTCCTACGCCGAGTAGTGCACCGTGACTCGGCGTTGAAGCCTTCGGGCTGTCACCGGCGGTCCCGGTCGCCTACGTTCCGCAGACCCCCTAAGACGGGCTCTCCGCTCGCGCCTCACGCTCCCGCTGGCGAAAGCGCTTCACATACGATGCGTCGATCATGGCTTCCGGCGTCAGGTTCAGGAGGCAGGTCACAAGGCAGGCCATCGAGCCGTCCGACAGCCTGAAATCGGCAGGCAGGTGGCCTGCTCGCGGACGCTTGATGCCTTCGATAGCGGCAAGCAGCGCTCTGAGGAAGTCGGCGAGGGACGGCCGACGCGCTGCGGTAGCGACGCCGGTCAGGCGGTCGATTGCTGCCGGCTTGGTGTTTGCCGCTTGGCCTGCATCTTCAGAAAGCGCTTGAAGCATAGCTGACATAGGTGGCCAATACTTCAGATCGAACTGGTAGCGGACAGCGTCAAGCCGTTCCGCGAGGTGCGACCGATAGAGCGGATTGTTCGCTGCTGCCGCGTCAATCACATCGCACACGTGGTGGAAGGTTTGTGAGCGTCCAGCCGCGCGCGACTCTCGACTTTGGGATGCATAGGTGTCCACCAAAACTCAGGTGGACACCATCTTTACGCCTGTCGTTTCGGGTTTGAAGATGGCGCGGCTGGACGCTCAC
>Ga0105240_10013631_pt1 | contig 11147 bp, 10 predicted proteins | sample KBSC54metaG_FD_80426 | JGI IMG/M metagenome (GOLD analysis project Ga0105240, IMG submission 80426) | Corn rhizosphere microbial communities from Kellogg Biological Station, Michigan, USA - KBS C5-4 metaG | ecosystem: Host-associated > Plants > Roots > Rhizosphere > Soil | place: Michigan, USA...
CGATTCTCCTTGCCAACCTGCAAGTGCTCGAGACCGCCGGCACATCGCCGCAATATGCCGGAATGGGCACGACCATCGTCGCGGCGCTCGTCACGAGCGATCGTCTGATCGTCGGGCACGTCGGCGACAGCCGACTCTATCTGCTGAGCGGAGGAAGCCTGCGCCAGTTGACGACCGACGATTCGTGGATGGCGACAATGCTTGCCCAGGATCCGACGGTCGATCCGATCGCGCTGCAGCGCCACCCGATGCGCAATGCGCTCACGAACGTGATCGGCACGAAGCCGCGCACACGCGTGCACGTCGTCGAACATGCGCTGGAAGCCGGCGACGTGATGCTCTTGACGACCGACGGCGTTCACGGAGTGGTCGCTGAGCGGCGGATCGAAGAAATGCTTGCCGCAGAGCGGAGCGTGGAAGAAACGGCGGCGAACCTCGTCGCCGCGGCGCTCGCCTGCGGCAGCCGCGACAACTGCACGGCCGTCGTCGGCCGCTACGCGCCGTCCTGACTGGCGTCAGGGCGAAAACCGAGCGTCACACGAACGCCGTGAAACAAAAAGGGCGGACCAAAAGGCCCGCCCACTACTGACTCCCGACTCGCGACTCGCGACTCGCGACTCGCGACTCGCGACTCGCGACTCCCGACTACTCGATGTAGCTATAGCCGCAGTTTTCGCACGTCCACGTGCGACCCTGCCGGTACATGTTCGAGCCGCACTGCGGGCACACGCGGTACTCGCGGCCGTCCGCATCGATCTTGGTTTCCGTGTCGCCCGCCCCGTCGGACTTCTGATCGTCGTTCTTTTTCTGATCCGCTGTGTCGTCTTTCTTGGGATCGTCTTTCTTCTTATCGTCCGGCGGCGGCTGCTGCTGCTGCTGTGCCAGGCCGACGAGCGGTGACGCCGCGAACACGCCGACGAGGGTCGCCGCGGCAAGGCCGGAGCCTTTGAGGAAGCTTCTCCGGCCGACTTTCTGCTCGAGTTTCTTCAGGATGTCTTCGTTCATCTGGTCACACGCCTCAATTCCGTATCGCTAACACTATGGAGTATTTACGGCGGAATTGACGTAATTTCTTGTCTGCGTCAACCGACAAACTTGTACCCGGCGCCATGAACCGTCAGGATGTGCTCGGGTTCGTGCGGCGATGGCTCGATCTTTTGCCGTAACTTCGCTACGAAGTTATCGATCGTTCGCGTCGTCGGTGATTCCTCGTAGCCCCAGACCTGATTGAGGATCTGCTCGCGTGTGACGACCTTGCCGGTGTGCGCCACGAGATATCTCAGCAGGTCGAACTCGCGCGCGGTGAAGTCGATGCGCTGCCCGGCGCGATGGGCTTGATGCGTGCGGAAGTCGATGTCGATGTCGCCGATCCGGCACGACTCGAGGCCGGTCGGGCGCCCGCCGGCGCGGCGCAGCACGGCGCGCACACGCGCGAGAAGTTCGGTGATGCTGAACGGCTTGGTGACGTAATCGTCGGCGCCGAGTTCGAGCCCGAGCACCTTTTCGGTTTCCTGCGAGCGGGCCGTGAGCATCACTACCGCCGTCGGGTTGGCGCGGGCGCGCAGCTCGCGGCAGACCTCGAACCCGTTCTTGCGCGGCAGCGTGACGTCGAGGATCACGAGATCGGGAACGGTCGAAATCGCCTTCGCCAAACCGTCTTCGCCGTCCGCCGCCGTGATGACTTCGTAGCCTTCGAGCTCGAGGTTGTCACGCAGACCGAGCAACATCTGCGGCTCGTCCTCGATCACCAGAATCCGTTTCGTCACTCGGGACCTCTCCTGCGTACACCGGGAAGTGGAGCGTGAACGTGCTGCCGCGGCCGGGCTCGCTGTCGACGCGCACGAACCCGCGGTGGCCGCGCATGATGTGGTCCACGATCGCGAGGCCGAGGCCGGTGCCCTGCGGCCCCGTACCCGCGTCGTGCTGAATGCGGTAGAACTTGCGGAAGATCTTCCGCTGCAGCCGCGGCGCGATGCCGACGCCGTGGTCGGTCACGCGCACGCGCCCGTAGCCGTCGACCGCGTCCACGTCCACGACGATCTCGCGGTGTTCGGGCGAGTACTTCATCGCGTTGGACAGCAGGTTCTCGAGCGCCTGCTCGGCGGCTTCGGGGTCGAGCAGCACGGGCGGCATACCGTCCGCAATCCGCACCGACACGGTGAACTGGTTGTGCCGGAACTGGCTCTCGAGTGATTCGACGAGCCGTTTCGTCAGCGTTCCGAGATCAACCGGTTCGAGCTTGTAGCGCCGCAGCCCGGCCTCGATCTTCGAGAAATCGAGCAGGTTGTTGATCAAGCGCGTGAGCTTCCGCGCTTCGCTGTTGATGATGCGGTAGTACTCCTGCGCACGGTCGGTGTTTTTCAATCGGCCGAGCTCGAGCGTCTCCGCGAAGAGCTGGATGAGCGCGAGCGGCGTTTTCAAATCGTGCGAGACGCTCGACACGAAATTCGACTTGAGCTCGGCGAGCCGCACTTCGCGCGCCGCGACGCGCGCCACGAAAAAGACGCCGAGCGCCATCACGGCCGCGAACATCGCCATCAGCGCGCGCTGCGGCCGCTCGCGCGCCGCGATGATGTCGGGAATCGTCTGGTTGCCGTATCCGCTGAGAAGCCGCCACTGTTCCGGCTTGCGGCTCTCGGGCGCCGCGAATCCGATCAGCTCGGGCTCGAAGAACACCAGAGGGAACGTCCGCTGGTCCACCCATCGCGTGGGCGCCGTGCCTCCCGGAGGGTAGATCACCCGGCGATCGCCATCGAGCACGGTGACCTGCAGCGGCGGAAAGCCGATCGGGCCTTCGACGTTCTGCAGCTTGCGCGCGACGAGCGCCGGGACCGCCGAGGCGCGCAAATCCTCGGCATCGACGGCGAGCGCCACGAAGCTGGTCAACCGATCCCGCGACGGAAACGTGAAGCGCAGCTGCGCCTGGAAGTAGGTTCGCCGCCCGTCGACCGTCGCCTCGAAAACGCTGATGGCCCTCTTCTCCGGCGCGAGCTGGCGGAACCGCTTCACCATGAGCGCGCTCTCGGGCGGATTCACGATGAACTCGTGGCTGTTCCGATCGATCGCGAGCACCTCGTCGCGATGGTTGTCGGTGACGTCGGACCAGACGTAGTACCGCTTGACGAACGTCTCGGTGGCGAGCGAACGTTCGAACGCGCTCTGGATGAACGGCAGATTGAGCGGCTCGGCCTGCGCCTGGGGGATGCGCAGGAGCGCGTTGATGTACGGCTGCTTGAGCGTGTCGGAAACCGACTTGGTCACGCCGTCGGCCGTTTCCTTGCTGAGCTGTTTCAGGACGACCGCAGAGGACCGGCCGAGATCAGAGAGCGAGCGGAATTGAAAGTAGAACAGGACGGCGACCGGAATCGCGACGGCGACGGCAAGGCCGACAGCCAGACGGATGCTGCGGTCGCGCAGGATTGGCCCAAGCGCCGACGGTCCCACGCCTCGCCCCAGGGCAGCGCGCGGATCGGGACTGCTCATGTTTGAAAAGTCTACATCCTCCCGTCCTCCGTGTCCTCCGTGCTGGCGTTTTTCATGATCGACGCCGCTATTTGGTCGATCAGGGGCACGGCGTCGGGGTTTGGATGGGCGTTCAAGAGCGCTGCGCCGATTTCGTATGCCTCGAGCAAGAGGTCCTCGCGCTCCGCCGCCGGAGCGCGATTCGCAAACAGCCACAGATCGCGCTCGGCGCCGGCCACGTCGCCAACCGCCAGCCGCATCATGGCGAGGCGGCAGCCTTGGCGCACGTTCTCATCGGGATCACGCCGCTGGCCCTTCTCATACGCGGCGAGCGCGTCGGCGTACTTGCCTGCGAGAAACAGCGTGTGCCCGAGGTTGTAGTAGCCGAAGACGAATGTGGGCGCGAGCTCGATGACGCGTCGGAACGCGGCTTCCGACTCCTCCAGACGCCCCAGTTCGCGTGTCGTGACGCCGATGTTGTTCACGATCTGAAATCCGTGGGGGTCGTGCTTCAACGCCTGCGCGAACGCCACGAGCGCCGCTTCAGGTTCCTCGAGCTCGCCGAGGGTTGCGCCAAGGTTGCTGAACGCTGCGGCAAAGCTCGGCATCAGATCGGCCGCACGGCGAAAGCTGTCGCGCGCGCGCGCCATGTCGTCGTACCCGAGCCAGAACTTTCCGTCCTCGTAATGGACGGCAGCCCACTCCGGTGCGAGCGCCGCGGCGCGATCGAGCGCAGCGCGTGCCGACGACATGTCGTTCGACTCGCGCGCGGCCGACGCCAGCGCGAGCCACGCGAGCGCCGACCCGCGGTCCCGCGAAACCGCGTCCTGACAAAGCGCGAGCCGTTCTGCAGCGTCCGCGCTTTCGAACGCGCAGCCTAAGAGCTCCACCATTGAACGGTCCACTACGGAGGGCACGGTGGGTACACAGGCGGGAATCGTAAACGCCGTACACGTATGGCTGTTCTTTTCCGTGCTCTCCGTATGGTCCTCCGTGACCTCAGTGGTGGCGCTTTTTGTCGTGGCGCTTTTGTCGAGATCGATGAGATCGAAGCGATGCCACGGGCCGCGCCGCTCGAATGCCTCCGGCGCGTTGCGGTCGAGCAGGCCACGATTGGCCGTCGCGATCACGCGGTCGGCCGGCGTCAGAGAATCGAGCAACGCTTGCATCACGTAGGTCGATTGCGTCAGCACGCACCTCGTGCCGCCGGTCTGGTTGTTCGGAAAGGCGCGTTCGAGATCGTCGAGGCGGAGACTCGAGGATTCGGCCGTCGCCACCTCGCGCGCACGCCGAAGGCGCTCGCCGCGTGTGCCGCCCACGATCAGGATGTGCACGGGACTGAAAACCGAAAAGCCGCACGCAAAGCGTAAGGCGGCGAACGCCTTACGCCCGCGTGCAAGTAGGCAGCGGCTGGACCGGCTATTGCTGCGTCGATTTTGGTGCGGGAGGAATGAATCCCTGAATCTGTTTCACCGCGTAATCGATCTTGATGTCGAAGGCCTGCTTGCCGAGCGCGGCGGTCGAACGGCGCGCGTCGCCGCTGATGCCGTTGTTCTTCCGCGGCGGCGCGTTCGGATCGGCAGCTTGTCCGCGTCCGCGGCCGCGCTCGCCCGGCGGCGGAACAGGATCACCTTCGGCCGTTGGAATCAGTTCCTTGCGCACCCACCCCTTGTCGCCGCCCAAATACAGCATCGTCGAGGTGTCGGGGATGCCCGCGTGGGAGCTGCGCGGGTAGCCGTGGGCGACGAGCCAGTCGTCGAAATCGCCTTGCGCGGCGGCGTAGACGCGATCGCAGAAATACACGTGCTTGCCTTCGGGCGCGTATTTCTCGTCCATCTTCTTCGCGACTTCCTGGTAGGTCGCGGGCTGGCCGCCGCCGTGGTCGCCCATGATGACGACGTTCTTGAAGCCGGTCGTCATCGATTGTTCGACGATCCGCTCGAGGACCGCGCCAAGCAGTTCCGGCGTCAGACCAATCGTGCCGGGCAGCTGTGCGCTCGCGTTGTTGGGCGTGTACGGCAGGACGGGCATCGCGATCGCGTTGCCGAGCCTGAGCGCAATCGTCTTCACGATCGCGCGGCCCATCAGCGTGTGTCCGCCGTTGACGTTCTGGGGACCGCGCTGTTCGGTGCCGCCCGTGTACACGAGCGCCGTCGTTTTCCCGGCCGCGAGCGCGTCTCTCACCTCCGGCCACGTCATCATTTCGAATTCGACGAGCGGCTCTTTCTTGGCCGGCGCCGTCATCTTCTTCGCCGCGGCGGCGGCTGGCTTCGCGGCGGGTGTCTGTGCGAAAGCGGTCGCTGCCGAAAGCGCAATCACCGGGAGCGTGGTCAGCAGGCGGTGCATGTGAAGACTCCTTCTGCGGTTACATTCGGACACAATTTGGGCCTGAACCGGTCGCTATAATGCAATCAAGTTTCGAATCACGCAACAGGCTCCCACATTCATGAGCTCTTCGACTCCTGAGGCCCCGCTCACTGCCGCGGAGGTGACGCGCCGTGCCTGGCTGCGCGGCATCATCGGCGTCATCGTGACGGCGATTTCATCGGTCGTCGCCGTGATCGTCGGCGGCGCGGCGCTGTCGCCGGCCTTCGCCAGCCGGAAAGACAGCTGGGTCCCCGCCGGACGCCTGCGGGATCTTGAACCCGGCGTGCCCACGCCCGTCACGGTGCGCATCACGCGCCAGGACGGCTATTACGAAGCCGTCGATCAGCAGGTCGTCTTTCTCCTCAAGTCCGATTCGGGCGAGCTGCGCGCGTTGTCGTCCACCTGCACGCATCTCGGCTGCCGCGTCAGCTACGATGCGCAAAGCAAGTTGATCAAGTGCCCCTGTCACGGCGGCGTGTTCACGCCGGACGGCCGCAACATCGCCGGGCCGCCGCCGCGTCCGCTCGCTGAGATTGCCGCCCGCGTCGACGATTCCAAGGTCTTCGTTCAACTCTGATGTCCTTCGGCGACTGGCTCAACGATCGCACTGGATATCGCGCGGGGCTGCGCCGCGTCCTGGACGAGCCGGTTCCCGGCGACGTGAACTGGTTCTTCACTCTCGGCAGCGTCCTGCTGTTCCTGCTCGCGCTGCAGTTCGTCACCGGCGTCACGCTGACGATGTACTACGTGCCGACGCCGGCATACGCATACGAGAGCCTGCGTTTCGTCATCACGCAGCTGAAGTTCGGCAGCATGCTGCGCGGCCTGCATTTCTTCGGCGCCAGCTTCATCGTGATTTTCGCGGTGCTGCATCTGCTGCGCGTGCTGTTTTTCGGCGCCTACAAGAGTCCGCGCGAAGTGACATGGGCGACCGGCATCGTGCTGCTGCTGCTCGTGCTCGCCTTCGGGCTGACGGGCTATCTGCTGCCGTGGGACCAGCGCGCGTATTGGGCGACGGTCGTCACGATCAACATCGCCAAGAGCACACCGCTCGTCGGTCCGTATCTCGCGAACATCATGCGCGGCGGCCCCGATATCGGCGCGCTCACGCTGTCGCGCTGGTACGCGACGCACGTGATCCTGCTGCCCGTCGGCGTCCTGTTGTTCGTCGTCATTCACCTGTATCTGATGCGCCGACACGGGATCGCCGGGCACTTCAACCCGCGCCCGATGCCGACGAGTCCGTTCTATCCGGTGCACGCGGTGAAGGACACGATCGTGATCGCCGGCGTCTTCGCGCTGCTCTTCTCGTTCGCCGCGTTCGAGAAAGCGCCGTTGATGGCGATGGCCGATCCCTCGGATGCCTCGTACGTGCCGCGGCCGGAGTGGTACTTCCTCGGGCTGTTCCAGCTGTTGAAATATTTTCCGGGCAAGCTCGAGCCGGTGGGCGCGATCGGGATTCCGACTCTCGTCATCGCGCTGCTGTTCCTCCTGCCGTTTCTCGACAATCGTCCCGAGCGCGATCCGCGCGCCCGCCCGCGCGTCTCAGCCATCGTCACGCTCATCGTCGTCGGCGTGAGCACGCTCACGTGGCTTGGGTTCCGCGATACGCCGGTCGAGCGCGATCCGAGGGTGTGGAGCCCGCGTGCGGTCGCGGGCCTCGACATCGCGTTGAGCGAGAAGTGTACGCGCTGCCATTCGACCGGCGGATCGGGGCCTGATCTGACGCGCGGCCGGATCAACCGCGACGTGCAGTGGATCAGCGGTCACGTGGCCGATCCAGACATGATCGCGCCCGGCCTCCGGCCGCCGCCGGCCGATGGTCTGAAAAATCAGGAAACGCGCGCGGTGATTGCCTGGGTGCAGAAAGTGCGCGAAGGCGCGCCTCCGCCGGGAGTGCGCGGCGACGAGCGCATCGGCATGGATGTGTTCGCGACGCGGTGCATCACGTGCCACGTGATCGACGGCGACGGTGGGAAGGAAGGCCCTGATCTCACGCACGAGGGGAAAAAACACGATGCCGCGTGGCTGGTGAAATGGATCACCGACCCGGTCGCGATCAATCCGGACTCGGATATGCCGGCGTTCGGCGGCAAACTGAGCGACGCCGAGATGAACGGCGTCGCCAATTACCTGGCCGCACGCAAATAGCCGCCGCTAGTTCGCCCCTTTGAGCCTCTGAAGCGCCTGCTTTGCCTGAGGGTTCGAGGGATCCAATTCGATCGCCTTCTCGACGTCCTTCACCGCGGCATCGTGATCGTTCGCGCGCTGGTGGACGAGCGACATGATCAGGTACGTGCGGGCCGACTTCGGGTAGTACTCGAGGTTCAGCTGCAGCCACGCGATCGCGTCTTCTGTCTTGACGCCGGGCCGCTGGACCAGGTTCAGCAGCCCGTTTTCGCTGAAGTCGTACGCCATACCGCCGTAGTAGCGGCCGCGCAAGTCCTTGTACTCGGCGATCGCCGCCGGCGTTCCTTTGGCGGACGCCGTTTCAGTGAGGATGTCGGCGAGCTGCTTCGGGATCGCGACGCCGCGATGGCACGTCACGCAGGCGACGCGTGTGGCGGCGTCGGCCGGCTTGCCCGTCGCCTCTGGAATCTTCATGTTGATGTCGCGCGACATCAGCATCATCGCCCGCGCCGTCTTCTTCGTCTGCTTTTCATCCGACGCCATGTCGACCTTTGTCCCAGGATCGTCGACGTGGCAGTACTCGCAGCGCACGCCGAGCGCCTGCGTGAACTGCTGCATCACGGCGACGACCTGCGGCCGTCCCGTGTCCTTCGCAAAAATCTGCAGGTTAGTCATCGGGGGCGGCGGCGCGACGGTCGCCGTCCCGGCGACTCCGCGTCCGCCTCCCTGTGTGCCGGCCGCGGTCTGCGCGAAGACCGGGCTCGCGGCGAGAACAACCGCGGCGAGGACGATCGATCTGGAAGCGTTCGGATTCATTGTGTTTTCAACCTAAACGTGCGAGACGGCCTGTCGCGCGAACGAGAGCCACTTCCTGTATTCCGGCCGTTTTCCGCGGACCGCCGCTTCGAATGTCTGCTGAATCCGCTGCGTGACCAGACCCGGTTTGCCGCCGCTGACGATGTGCCCGTCGATCTCGCGGATGGGCGTCACTTCGACGGCGGTGCCGGAGAAGAACAGCTCGTCGGCCGTCATCAGGTCGTCCACCGTCACGGCGCGCACCTCCGCCCGGATACCGAGGTCCTTGGCGAGCTGGAGCATCGTGTCGCGCGTGACGCCCATCAGGATGTCGGCAGACGCGTCGTTGGTGACGATCGCGCCGTTCTTCACCACGAAGATGTTCTCGCCCGATCCTTCGCTGACTTCGCCGCGCTGGTTGAGCAGAATCGCTTCGTCGAAGCCTTTGCGCTGCGCTTCCTGCACGGCGCGCGCCGAGTTGATGTACTGTCCGCAGGCTTTCGCGCTGGCGGGAATCGCGTTCGACGGGTACTTGCGAATCGACGAGATCGTCACGCGCACGCCCTGGTCGGCGTTCGCCAGATACTTGGTCGTCGGAAAGCCGGCGATCGCCACCGTGACGGGGCACTCTTTCGTCCAGACGGCGAGCGTGCCCGCGTCGAAAAACGCAATCGGGCGCAGGTACGCGTTTTCCATCTTGTTCGCGCGAACGAGCGCCAGCGTCGCCTCGGCGAGCTGGTCGAGCGAATACGGGATCGGCAGCTCGTACACCGCCGCTGATTGATAGAAGCGTTCCAGGTGGGCGTCGAGGCGGAAGACCGCCGGCCCTTCTGATGTGAGATAGCAGCGCATTCCTTCGAACACGCCGGTTCCGTAATGCAGCCCGTGCGCCAGCACGTGCACTTTTGCATCGGCCCACGGCACGAGCGCGCCGTTGAACCAGATTGTTTCCGTAGGCGTGAAACCCATTGAGCCTCCGACCAGAATATATATCGGGCTGGACGTTTCGGCCATTCGCGCCGATATCTTCGACTGACGTGTCAGACCTTCGTATCGAGAAGCGCCGCACCGAAGCCGAGTTGACGCTGGCGACCGGTTCGAGCGTCCGTGGATGCTTTTTCCTGGCGGCATCGAGCGCGACCCACGCCCCTGAGCGGGTCGGCGACCTGCTGAATGCGGAAGCCGGCTTCTTTCCGTTCGAATTGGCCGGCGGCCGGCCGGCCGAAACGGTGTTGTACAACCGCTCGCACGTGATTCTGGTCACGCTGCTTGCGGCGAGCGCTACCGAGGCCCAGCTCGAACCGGGCTACGCCGTCGCGACCGAGCGCGCCGTCCGGATGCTCTTGTCGAACGGCCGCGCCATCGAAGGCTGCGTTCGCGTGTATCAACCGACGGGCCGCGACCGCCTCAGCGACTATGCGCGGGCGCCGCAGGTGTTTCATTACGTCGAAACGCCCGGCGCGACATTCATCGTCAACACGGCCCACATCGTAGAGCTCCGGGAGACGAACGAAGCATGATGCGCGAGATTGACGCCCTGTTCCACCTGATGTGCGAGGCGGGCGCCTCGGACCTCCATGTGTCGGTCGGCATGCCGCCGTTCGTTCGTAAGGATGGCGTCATGCAGGCGCTCGACAAAGCGGCGCCTCCGCTCGACGCCGACAGCGTCGTCCGGCTGCTCGATCCGATTACTCCCGAGAAGAACCGTCATGAGTTTGCGGAGCGGCACGACACCGACTTCGCGTACGAGATTCCCGGCCTTGCGCGGTTTCGCGCGAACTTGTACATGGATCGCAAAGGCCGCGGCGGCGTCTTTCGCGTGATCCCGAACAAGATTCTCACCGCCGAGCAGCTCGGGCTGTCGCCCGCCATCCTGCAGTTGTGCAGCCTCAGCAAAGGGCTCGTCCTCGTCACCGGACCGACCGGGTCCGGCAAGTCGACGACGCTCTGCGCCATGGTGGACTACATCAACCGCAACCGGCGCGATCACATCATCACCATCGAAGATCCGATCGAGTTCGTGCACGAGAACAAGCAGTGCGCGATCAACCAGCGCGAGGTCCACACGCATACCGATTCGTTCAAGAACGCGCTGCGCGCGGCGCTGCGCGAGGATCCGGACATCGTCCTCGTCGGCGAAATGCGCGATCTCGAAACGGTGGCGATTGCGATCGAAACCGCTGAAACCGGCCATCTCGTGTTCGGCACGCTCCACACGACGACGGCGGCATCGACCGTCGATCGCGTGATCGATCAATTTCCGTCCGATCGCCAGGCGCAGATTCGCGTGATGCTGTCGGAATCGCTGCGCGGCGTGATCTCGCAGACGCTGTGCCGCAAGATCGGCGGCGGCCGCGCCGCCGCGCTCGAAGTGCTCATCGTCACGCCGGCCG
>Ga0105240_10013635_pt1 | contig 11145 bp, 9 predicted proteins | sample KBSC54metaG_FD_80426 | JGI IMG/M metagenome (GOLD analysis project Ga0105240, IMG submission 80426) | Corn rhizosphere microbial communities from Kellogg Biological Station, Michigan, USA - KBS C5-4 metaG | ecosystem: Host-associated > Plants > Roots > Rhizosphere > Soil | place: Michigan, USA...
CGAGCCCAACAGCTTCAAGTTCGTCTACGAGGAAGAGACCCCGCTCTGGGACAAGATGAAGGCGATCGCCACGAAGATCTACGGCGCGGCCGACATCACGGCGGACTCCAAGGTGCGCGCGCAGATCAAGAAGTTCCAGGAGTCGGGCTACGGCCACTACCCGATCTGTGTGGCGAAGACGCAGTACTCGTTCTCCACGGATCCGCAGCTGCGCGGCGCGCCCTCCGGGCACGTCGTGAACATCCGCGAGGTGCGCCTCGCGGCCGGCGCGGAGTTCGTCGTGATGATCTGCGGCGACGTGATGACGATGCCCGGGCTTCCGAAGGTGCCGTCGGCGTGCAACATCGACGTGACGGACGACGGGAAGATCACCGGGCTCTTCTGACCTCCACGGGAACGACGTTCCACGCCGCCTCCGCCTCGCGCGGGGCGGCGTTTTCACGAAAAGGGGTCAGATACCTTTTCCGTCCTGTCGCGGGCGGGGCTTTCCGGAAAAGGCATCTGACCCCTTTTCGTTGCGGAAAAGGTATCTGACCCCATTTCGGGGATAATGCCGCGCACAGCCGGCGTGCGCTTACGGATCGGGCAATGCGACTCCAGAACAAGGTGGCGATCGTCACGGGAGCGGGATCGGGCTTCGGGGAGGCGATCGCGCGGCGCTACGCGGAGGAGGGCGCGAGCGTCGTGGTGAACGACATCGTCGCCGCGAGCGCCGAGCGGGTCGCCTCCGGTATCCGCGAGAAGAAGGGCGAGGCGCGAGCCGAGGTGGCCGACGTCTCGAAGGACGCGGACGTGGCGCGCCTCGTGCGCTCGACCCTCGAGGCCTACGGCCGCCTGGACATCGTCGTGAACAACGCGGGCACGACGCACCGCAACCGCCCGATGCTCGAGGTCGCCGAGGACGAGTTCGACCGTATCTACGCGGTGAACGTGAAGTCGCTCTTCCTCACCGCGAAGCACGTGGTGCCCCATTTCCGGAAGGCCGGCGGCGGCTGCTTCGTGACCATCGCCTCGACGGCGGGCGTGCGGCCGCGCCCCGGCCTCACCTGGTACAACGGCTCGAAGGGCGCGGCGATCGTCACCTCGCGCTCGATGGCGGCGGAGCTGGGGCCGGACGGGATCCGCGTGAACGTGATCAACCCCGTGATCGGGGAGACCGGCCTCCTCGAGATGTTCATGGGCATGCCGGACACGCCGGAGAACCGGAAGAAGTTCGTGGCGACCATCCCGCTCGGGCGCATGTCGAAGCCCATGGACATCGCCAACGCGGCGCTCTTCCTCGCCTCCGACGAGGCCGAGTTCGTGAACGGCGCCTGCCTCGAGGTGGACGGGGGCCGCTGCGTATGAAGGCCGGCCAGGCGATCGGGAAATACCACGTCCTGCAGGAGCTGGGCCGCGGCGCCACGGGCAAGGTCTATCTCGCCGAGGACCCGTTCGCCAGGCGCAAGGTCGCGATCAAGGTCGCATACCCGGAGGCTCTCAAGAACCGGGAGGACGGCGCGTTCTACCGCAACATGTTCCTGAACGAGGCCGCGCTCGCGGGAAAGCTCAACCATCCGCACATCGTGCAGATCTACGACGCCGTGGTGGAGGACGAGTACAGCTACATCGTGATGGAGTACGTCGAGGGCGGCACGCTCGAGAAGTTCTGCGAGGCGGGGAAGCTCCTCGACCCGCGCGAGGTGGCCGAGATCGTCTTCAAGTGCGTGCGCGCATTGGCCTTCGCGCACACGCTGGGCCTCACGCACCGCGACATCAAGCCCGGGAACATCCTCCACAACGAGGGCACGGACATCAAGATCGCCGACTTCGGCGCGGCGATCAACCGGGTGTCGGACCAGACCATGATCATGAACGTGGGCTCGCCCGCGTACATGGCGCCGGAGCTCGTGACGGGAAGCGCCCAGGGCTCGCAGGTGACCGACATCTACGCGCTGGGCGTGGTGATGTACTACCTCCTCACGGGGAAGCTCCCGTACGCGGGCGCCAACACGATGAGCGTGATCTACCAGATCGTGAACACCGAGCCGGAGCGCCCCGGCACGCACCGGCCGGACCTCTCCCCGGACCTGGACGCCATCGTGATGCAGGCGATCGCGAAGGATCCCGCGAAGCGCTACGCCAGCTGGGACGAGTTCGGGCAGGCGCTCGCGGAGACGTGGAAGAAGGACCAGAAGACCGAGGAGCGCCGCGACCCCACGGACATGGAGCGCTTCAGCCTGCTCCGCACGCTGCCCTTCTTCCGCGAGTTCCCGGAGAACGAGCTCTGGGAGGTGCTGCGCATCAGCAAGTGGGCGAAGTTCCACCCGGACACGGCCCTCATCAAGGAGGGCGACCACGGCGACTCGTTCTACGTCCTCGCCGGCGGCTACGTGCGCGTCACGCGCGGGAAGCGCACGCTCTCCGTGCTCACCGCGGGCGACTGCTTCGGCGAGATGTCGTACCTCGCGCACAAGGACGCGCCGCACCGCTCGGCCACCGTGACCACGACCTCGGACTGCATCGTGATGAAGATCCGCGCGGAGGACCTGCGCGCATCGTCGCTCACGTGCCGCCGGCTCTTCGACGAGCGATTCCTCAACACGCTGGTCGAGCGGCTCGAGAACGCGAACCAGCAGCTCGCGGTCATGTCCTGATCGAGCCGGGCGCGCCCGCGGCGCTTCCCAGGAACCAGAACGCCGCGAAGACGGCGACCATGAGGAAGGCGAGCACGAGCTTCGCGATCGCCGCGGCCACGAGGCCCAGCCACGCGGCCGCGCCCACCTTTCCCGCGCGAAGGACGTTTCCCCGCGCCGCGAGCTCGCCCGCGACCGCGCCCACGAACGGGCCCACGATCAAGCCGGGGATCCCGAAGAAGAGCCCGGCGAACGCCCCCAGGGTCGCTCCGGCGAGCGCCAGCGGGCTCGCGCCCACGCGCCGGGCGCCCAGCGCCGCGCCCGCGAAGTCGACCGCCCAGGAGAGCGCCGCGAGGAAGCCGATCACCGCGAGGCCGCCGAATCCCACGCGCGCGAAGCCGTCGGCCCACGCCGCGAGGAAGAGCCCGGCGAGGACGAGGAGCGTGCCGGGCAGGACCGGGACGAGCGTGCCGGCGAGGCCGGCGACGACGAGGATCGCCGCGGCGGCGTCGAGGAGGAGATGGGCGCTCACGGTATCATTGTAGGCATGCGATTCCCCGTGCCGTTCCCGGCGCGCTTCCCGCCGAAATGACCGCCGTCCGCCCCCCGCTCCCGCCGGAGGCGCACGACCGCGGGTCGGGCGTGGCGGCGCGGCTCGCCCGCGCGCTTCCCACGGCTTCGGTGATCGTGGATCGCGAGTCGTTGAAGCCCTACGAGTGCGACGGCCTCTCCGCGTACCGCGAGACACCGCTCGTGGCGGCCATCCCGTCGGACGAGGCGGAAGTGGCGGCGGTCCTCGCGGCCGCGCGCGAGACGCGTACGCCGGTGGTCGCGCGCGGCTCGGGCACGGGCCTGTCCGGCGGCGCGCTTCCGCTCGCGGACGGCATCCTCCTTTCGCTCGCGCGGTTCAACCGCATCGTCGAGGTCGACGCGCTCGCGCGGAAGGCGCGCGTGCAGCCGGGCGTCACGAACCTGCGGATCTCGCAGCACGTGGCCCCCCTGGGCCTGTACTACGCGCCGGACCCGTCGAGCCAGATCGCGTGCTCCATCGGGGGGAACGTCGCCGAGAACTCCGGCGGCGTGCACTGCCTCAAGTACGGGCTCACCGTGCACAACGTGCTCGCGGTGCGCGCGATCACGATCGAGGGAGACGCGATCGGGCTGGGAAGCGAGGCGCTGGACGCGCCCGGATACGACCTCCTCGCGCTCGTCACGGGGTCCGAGGGCCTCCTCGCGATCACGCTCGAGGTGACGGTGAAGCTCCTTCCGAAGCCCGAGGCGGCCCAGGTCGTGATGGCATCCTTCCCGGACGTCGAGTCGGCGGGCGAGGCGGTGGCCGCCGTGATCGGGGCGGGCATCGTCCCGGCGGGCCTGGAGATGATGGACCGGATGGCGACCCGCGCGGTCGAGGATTTCGTGCACGCGGGCTACGACCTCGAGGCGGAGGCGATCCTCCTCGCGGAGTCCGACGGCACGCGCGAGGAGGTCGCGCACGAGACCGCCCGGATGATCGAGGTGATGCGCGCCGCGGGCGCCACCGACATCCGGTGCTCGTCGAGCGAGGCCGAGCGCCTGCGCTTCTGGTCCGGCCGGAAGGCCGCCTTTCCCGCGGTCGGGCGCATCTCCCCGGACTACTACTGCATCGACGGCTCGATCCCGCGCGGCGCGCTCGCGGGGGTGCTCAAGCGGATCGAGGAGCTCTCGGCCGCGTGCGGCCTGCGTTGCGCGAACGTCTTCCACGCGGGCGACGGGAACCTGCACCCGCTCATCCTCTACGACGCGAACGTGCCGGGCGAGCTCGAGAAGACCGAGCGCTTCGCGGCGGACATCCTCGAGCTCTGCATCGCCGTGGGCGGCACCATCACCGGGGAGCACGGGGTGGGGATCGAGAAGGTGAACCAGATGTGCGTGCAGTTCCGCGCCGAGGAGCTCGCCCAGTTCCGCGCGATCAAGGCGGCGTTCGATCCGGACGGCCTCCTCAATCCCGGCAAGGGCGTGCCCACGCTCGCGCGCTGCGCCGAGTACGGCGCGATGCGGGTTCGCGGCGGGGCGCTTCCGCACCCGGACCTTCCGCGCTTCTGATGGGCGCCGTCGCCCTCGAGGCCGGGTCGCGCGCGCGGGCGCTGGCGGCGCTGCGCGCCGTGCGTCCGCCGCTCGCCATCGTCGCGGACGACGAGGGACTGAAGCCCTTCGAGACCGACGCCTTCATCGCGCACCGCGAGACGCCGATGCTCGCCGTGCTCCCGGAAACGCAGGCGCAGGTACGCGAGATCGTGCTCGCCTGCCGCCGCCTGGGCGTCCCGGTGGTCTCTCGCGGGGCGGGCACCGGCATCTCCGGCGGCGCCATCCCCCGGAGCGACGGCGTCCTCCTGGTCCTCACGCGGATGCGCCGGATCGTGGAGCTGGACACCCGTGCCCGCGTGGCGCACGTGGAGCCGGGCGTGCGCAACCTGCGCGTCTCCGAGGTCGCCGCGCCCGCGGGGCTCTTCTACGCGCCGGATCCGTCCAGCCAGTCGGTGTGCTCGATCGGCGGGAACGTGGCCGAGAATTCCGGCGGCGTGCATTGCCTCAAGTACGGCCTCACGACGCACAACCTCCTCGCCGTGCGCGCGGTGGACGGCGACGGCGACGTGATCGACACGGGAAGCCTCGCGCTCGATGCGCCCGGCTACGATCTCCTCGCGCTCGTCACGGGAAGCGAGGGGAACCTCGGCGTGATCACGCGCGTGGCGGTGCGTCTGCTGCCGCTTCCGGAGGCCACCCAGACGCTGCTGGCCGCGTTCTCCTCGGTGCGCGCCGCGGCCGAGGCGGTGGGCGAGATCATCGGGGCGGGCATCGTCCCGGCGGCGCTCGAGATGATGGACCGGGTCGTGATCGAGGCGTGCGAGCGCTCGATGGCCCTGGGATTTCCCGTGGACGCCGAGGCGCTCCTCCTCGTGGAGGTCGACGGCTGCGCGGAGGAGGCGCTCGCCGCGGCCGGCGCCGTGCGCGGGATCCTCGAGCGCTGCGGCGCGGTGGAGGTGCGCCTCGCCGCGGACGCGCTCGAGCGCGAGCGGCTGTGGAAGTCGCGGAAAGGCGCCTTCACCGCGCTCGCCCACATCCTCCCGGACTTCTACACGATCGACGGCACGATCCCGCGGCGCTGCCTTCCGGAGATCCTGGAGCGGGTGTACGCGCTCGCGGCGCAGTACGGGCTCACGGTGGGGAACGTCTTCCACGCGGGCGACGGCAACATCCATCCGTGCATCTTCTACGACGCGAACGCGCCGGGCGACCTCGACCGCGCCGAGGAGCTGGGCGGGCGGATCCTCGAGGCGTGCGTGGAGGCGGGCGGCACGATCACCGGCGAGCACGGCGTGGGCATCGAGAAGCTGCGCCAGATGTGCGTGCAGTTCTCGCCCGCGGAGCTCTCCGCGTTCCATGCCGTGAAGGCCGCGTTCGATCCGGACGGCATTCTCAACCCGGGGAAGGCCGTGCCCACGCTCCGGCGTTGCACGGAGTTCGGCGGCCTGCGGGTCGAGGGCGGCCGCCTCCCGCGCCCGGACATCCCGCGCTTCTGACCATGGCCGAAGAATTCGTATCCGGGCTTTGCGAGCGCATCCGTGCGCGCGCCGCGAGCGGCGGCGGGTTGCGCATCCGCGGCGGCGGGACTAAAGATTTCTACGGGGGGGATTTCTACGGCGGCGCCACGGGCGCGGCCGAGGTGCTCGACATGGCCGGCTGGACCGGCATCGTCGCCTACGAGCCGCGCGAGCTGGTCCTCACCGTGCGGGCGGGGACCCCGCTCGGCGAGGTCGAGGCCGCGCTCGCCGCGGAGCGCCAGATGCTCCCCTTCGAGCCGCCGCACTTCGCGCCCGCCGCGGGCCCGCCCCCGAACGCTTCCGTCGGCGATGCCACGATCGGCGGGACGGTCGCGACCGGCCTTTCCGGTCCCCGCCGCCCGTACGCGGGCGCCGTGCGCGACTTCGTGCTCGGCACGCGCATCGTGAACGGCAAGGGCGAGGCGCTCGCGTTCGGCGGGCGCGTGATCAAGAACGTCGCGGGCTACGACGTCTCGCGCCTCATGGCGGGCGCGCTGGGCACGCTGGGCGTCCTGACCGAAATCTCGTTCAAGGTGCTCCCGCTCCCGGCGGCCGAGACGACGCTCGCCTTCGCGCTCTCCCAGGCCGAGGCGATCGACGCCGCCAACCGGTGGGCGGGCCAGCCGCTGCCGCTCTCCGCGTGCGCCTGGCACGAGGGGATCCTGCGCGTGCGGCTCTCCGGCGCGCCGCCCGCGGTGGACGCGGCGAAAGCGAAGCTGGGGGGCGACGAGGACGCGGCGGGCGAGCGCTTCTGGCCGGACCTGCGCGATCAGCGCCTCGATTTCTTCGCGGGCGAGAGCCCGCTCTGGCGCCTGGCGGTCCCGCAGACGGCAGCGCCCCTCATGCCCGGGCATCCGCAGCTCCTCGACTGGGGCGGGGGGGTGCGCTGGCTGCGCGGCCCGGTCGACGCGTTCACCGTGCGCTCGACGGTCGAGCGCGTGGGCGGCCACGCGACGCTCTTCCGCGGCGGCGACAAGTCCGTGGGCGTGTTCCATCCGCTGCCGCCCGCGCTCATGAAGATCCACCGGCGGCTCAAGGCCGCCTTCGACCCGGCGGGCATCCTCAATCCCGGCCGCATGTACGACTTCTGATGCAGACGCGCCTCGCCGACTGGATCCGCGACACCCCGGCCGGGCAGGAAGCCGACGCGATCCTGCGCCGCTGCGTGCACTGCGGCTTCTGCCTCGCGACCTGTCCCACGTACAACCTCCTGGGCGACGAGCTGGACAGCCCCCGCGGGCGCATCTACCTCGTGAAGCAGATGCTCGAAGGCGCGCCCGTCACCCAGCGCACGCAGCTCCACCTCGACCGCTGCCTCACGTGCCGCGCGTGCGAGACCACATGTCCGTCGGGCGTGGAGTACGGGAAGCTCGCGGACATCGGCCGCGCGGTGGTCGCGCAGAAGGTCGCGCGCCCGCCGGCGGACCGGCTGCGCCGCTGGCTCCTCGCGCACGCGCTCACCTCGCGCGGCCTCTTCGGCGCCGCCCTCGCGGTCGGGCGCGCCGTGCGTCCGCTGCTGCCCGCGCGCCTCGCGCGGCGCATCCCCGCGCGCCGGCCCGCGCTGGCCGCGCCGACCGCCCGCCACGCGCGCCGCATGGTCGTGCTGGGCGGCTGCGTGCAGCCCTCGATCGCGCCGTCGATCAACGCCGCCGCGGCGCGCGTCCTGGATCGCCTGGGCATCACCCTGGTCGACGCGCCCTCCGCCGGCTGCTGCGGCGCCGTGCCGTTCCACCTCGACTACCAGCGCGACGCGCTCGCGTTCGTGAAGGCGAACATCGACGCGTGGTGGCCGGAGGTCCAGGCGGGCGCCGAGGCCATCGTGGTGACGGCGAGCGGCTGCGGGACGATGGTGAAGGATTACGGGCACCTCCTGCGCGACGATCCCGCGTATGCGCGGAAGGCCGGGCGCGTCTCGGAGCTCGCGCGCGACGTCTCGGAGGTGATCGCGGGCGAGCACGAAGGCCTCGCGGCACTCCTGCGCGCCGCGCCGCAGGAGCGCGCCGCGAAGCCGCGCGCGGTGGCGTTCCACTCGCCGTGCAGCCTCCAGCACGGGCAGAAGATCCAGGGCGTCGTCGAGTCGATCCTGCGCGAGGCGGGGTTGGCACTCACGCCCGTCCCGGACGCGCACCTGTGCTGCGGCTCGGCCGGGACCTACTCGATCCTGCAGCCCGCGCTCTCCCGCCGGCTGCTGCACGACAAGGTGCGCGCGCTCGAGTCCGGCGGGCCCGAGCTCGTCGCCACCGCGAACGTGGGCTGCCTCGCGCACCTCGAGTCGGGCCTCTCGCGGCCCGTCGTGCACTGGATCGAGCTGCTGGACCGTCGCCTCGGCGCCTGAGGCGCCCGGCCGTCAGGACCGGCCGTAGACGATAAACAGCTCGTTCCGGTCGCCGGGGCGCGATCCCCGCCAGGCCTCGGTCCATCCCTTGGGCACCACGGGCGTATGGAGCGGCGGCGCCTGCACGAGGAGGGCGCGGCAGCCTTCCGCCCGCGGAGAATCGACCGGGACCGTGCGCAGCTTCACGAAGTAGTCCAGGAGCGCGCGCTGCGCGTCGCCCAGGTTCTGGCGCGCGACGCAGCCCGCGCCCGGCGGAAGGTTCGCCACGAGCCGCGCGGCCACACCGCGGTAGCTGCGCGCCTGGTCGACGAGCGGCACGCCCAGGGTCATGACGAGCATCCAGACCATGGTGATCCCGGCGGTCCAGTTCACCACCGCCCGCCGCGTGGAGCGAAGCGACCTCGCCACCACCACCGCCCACATGAGCGTGAGGAGCGCGGCGAGCGCCACGGCGAGGTAGTTGAAGCGGTACTGGAACCCGGGCACCTCGCGCCGGAGCATGTCGGCCGCCCACTCCGGCCTTCCGGTGAGGGCCGCCGCCCACCCCACCCACAGGAGCGCCGCGAAGAGGAAGAAGGTGGTCATGCCGAACCAGTCGAAGGCGCCCGCCGCGCCGCGCGGCAGCGTGTCCAGCTCCGCCACGGCGAGGATCGCGAGCGGCAGGAGGAGCGGGATGGCGTTCACCTCGCGCGGCTCGCCGAAGACGGAGGTCATGATGAGGAAGGCGGCGAAGGCGGCGAGCGGGAGCAGCACGCCCTTGCGACCCGCCAGGGTCCGGCGCGACCGCCAGAGCGTCCAGGCGGCGAGCGGCAGCGCGGGCCACGCGTACCACGGCAGGATGCGCACGAAGTAGAGGAGCTCCAGGGGGCCGCCGGTGTCGCCGGGGTCGCTCCAGCGCGTCTGGGAAGCCTGCTGGAGCCATTCCTGGAGCGCTCCGGCCGACGAGTGGCCGAGCGCGAGGAGCCATCCCGCGATGAGCGGCGTCGCGCAGGCGACGCAGGCGCCGAGGGTGACCCCGTAGCGGCGCGTGCGCCAGAAGGGTGCCACGAGCGGCAGGAGGCCCAGCAGCATCACCAGCATGCCGAGCGGCAGGAAGCCGTTCCCGAGGAAGGCGATGCCGGCGCCCAGGCCCGCGACGGCGCCGCCCGCGGCGGGCTTGCGGTCGGCGAGCGCGAGGCCATAGAGCGCCATCGCGATCCCGCTCAAGCCGGCGAGGTCCATGATCATCTCGTGGGCCCGGGCGAGGAGGCCCACGCAGCCGATGAGGATCAGCACGCCGGCGCGCGCGCCGCGCAGGCCCATCAGCTCGCGGCAGGCGAGGCCGAGGAACGCGAGCGTGGCCGCCATGAAGGCGCCGGAGGCGAGGCGCGCGGCGTCGTGGGGCGCGAGCACCCCGCCGAAGGCTTTCACGCAGAGCGCCGCGGCCCACAGGTAGAGCGGGGCCTTGCCGGGGAAGGGCTCGCCGGCCAGCTGGAAATTCACCCAGTCCCCCGTGCGCAGCATCTCCACCACGGCGCCGAAGGCGGTGGCCTCGTCGACCTTCCAGGGATCGTGCCCCACGAGGCCCGGCAGGAGCCAGGTCGCGCAGATCACGACGAAGAGGATCGTCTTCAGCGGCGTGCGCGTGCCGTCGTAGTCGATCCTCCCGCGCGGCGGCTCGTCGAGGCGCTCGGTCATGGTGCCGACATTATGGTGGGGGACGGACCACCTGTCCCGCGCAGAAGAACCAGAAACGAAAAAGGCAGCCCGGGGGCTGCCTTCTCACGGGCATCGGCGCGGCCTATTCGGCGGCCTTGGCCGAGCTCTTGCGGGCGTAGCGCTTCTTGAACTTGTCCACGCGCCCGGCGGTGTCCACGATCTTCTGCTTGCCGGTGTAGAACGGATGGGATTCGGCCGAGATCTCGATCTTGTAGACCGGATACTCCTTGCCGTCCTTCCACTTGATGGTCTCGTTCGTCGCCACCGTCGAGCGGGTGACGAATCCGAAATCGCAGCTGGTGTCGAGGAAAACGACCTCGCGGTAATTGGGGTGGATGCCGTCTTTCATGATTTTCGCCTTGTTGGGGGCACCGAAAATTCGGGTATTTGTGTGCGTGCGTGCCCCGGAATCGAACATTATCCGGGAAAACATGAATGAAAGCAAGGGGTTGTTACAAAACCTTGTGCTCTCCCAGACCCTTGAGCGGACAGCGTTTTTTGGCCCGAAACGTGCCGCGAGGCAATTCGACGGTCGGAAAAGCGGCGGGTTCCATGAAGGAGCCCGGGAAGGCCGGAAAATGCTTCCGGCCTAGCCCTTTTTCATGGAATTGAAGAACTCGTCGTTGTTCTTGGTGGCCCGCAGCTTGTCCAGCAGGAATTCGGTCGCCTCGAGGTCGTCCATGCCGAAGAGGAGTTTCCGGAGGATCCACACCTTGGGGAGGATCTCCGGCGCAATCAGCAGCTCCTCGCGGCGGGTTCCCGAGCGGTTCACGTTGAGCGACGGATAGATGCGCTTCTCGGCCATGCGGCGATCCAGGTGGATCTCCATGTTGCCGGTGCCCTTGAATTCCTCGTAGATCACGTCGTCCATCCGCGAGCCCGTGTCGATGAGCGCCGTCGCGATGATGGTGAGCGA
>Ga0105240_10013637_pt1 | contig 11145 bp, 5 predicted proteins | sample KBSC54metaG_FD_80426 | JGI IMG/M metagenome (GOLD analysis project Ga0105240, IMG submission 80426) | Corn rhizosphere microbial communities from Kellogg Biological Station, Michigan, USA - KBS C5-4 metaG | ecosystem: Host-associated > Plants > Roots > Rhizosphere > Soil | place: Michigan, USA...
ACGGACCGCGGTGAGTGGGCCATGAACCCGCAGACGGTCAACGCCTACTACAACCCCACCTTCAACGAAGTGGTTTTTCCGGCAGCCATCCTGCAGCCGCCCTTCTTTGATCCCAACGCGGACGATGCCGTCAACTACGGGGCCATTGGCGCCGTCATCGGCCACGAGATGGGGCATGGCTTCGATGATCAGGGAGCGAAGTCGGATGCACGCGGTGTGTTGCGGAACTGGTGGCAACCTGCCGATGAAGCCGCGTTCAAGAAGCGGGTGAGCCGGCTTGCCGATCAGTATTCCGACTTTGCCGTGTTTCCTGATCTCAAGGTCAACGGCCGCCTGACCCTCGGGGAGAACATCGGCGATCTTGGCGGGGTGAGTGTGGCTTACGCCGCCTATCATCGCTCCCTCAACGGCCGCAAACCGCCGGTGCTCGACGGCCTCAGCGGCGATCAGCGGTTCTTTCTATCGTGGGCACAGGCATGGCGCACGCTCAATCGCGATGAGCAGCTGCGCTCGCAGGTGATGAGCAACCCGCACAGTCCGGCGAAGTTCCGCGTCAACGGCGTGGTGCGTAATGTCGATGCCTGGTATGCCGCGTTCGATGTGAAGCCCGGGGATCAGCTGTACCTGCCCCCCCAGGAGCGGGTCAGGATCTGGTGAAGTCCGGGCCCGTCATGGGCGGCCTGCCGATCGATGCCGTAGTTCCCTCACTGCTCGAGGCACTCGAAGCGAGCCCGTCAGCGGTTCTGCAGGCCCCGCCGGGCGCGGGGAAGAGCACTGTCGTTCCGCTCGTGCTGCTGGAGGCCGAGTGGGCACGCGGCAAACGCATCATGATGCTGGAACCCCGCCGGCTCGCGGCACGCGCGGTGGCGCATCGGATGGCACAGACGCTGGGGCAGAGCGTCGGCCGAACGGTGGGCTATCGGATGCGAATGGACACTCGCGTGTCACGCGAGACCCGCATCGAGGTGGTGACCGAAGGCGTTCTGACACGCATATTGCAACATGACCCGGCTCTCGAGGGTTTTGCCGCCGTCATCTTCGATGAGTTCCATGAGCGCAGCCTGCAAGCGGATCTCGGGCTTGCGCTCACTCTCGACGCACGGGAGAGCCTCTCGTCGGATCTCAGGATCCTCGTCATGTCGGCGACATTGGATGGCGAGGCGGTGGCGAAGGTGCTGGGCGGGGCCCCGATCGTCACCGCTGAAGGGCGCTTGTTCCCGGTGGAGTCGCGGTATGCCGGCAAGGGGATGCCGTTGCTTCCCGGCGGTGCGACGCGGGCTCCCAGTGGGGCCATCGAGACCCCTGAGAAGCTCGTCACCCAGCTCATTCATCGCGCTCTGCGCGAAGAGCCAGGTGACATCCTGGTGTTTCTGCCCGGTGCCCGGGAAATTCGGCGCGTTCAGTCGCTGCTGCAATCGGGCGGCCTGGCGGACTCGGTGCGCGTGTGGCCTCTTTTTGGCGAGCTGTCGGGGGAGCAGCAGGACGCCGCGCTGCTGCCCGCGCCGGCGGGCCTGCGCAAGGTCGTGCTCGCCACGAACATCGCGGAGACCAGCCTGACCATCGAGGGCGTGCGTGTCGTCGTCGACTCCGGTCTCGTCCGGCGTTCGGTGTTCGATGCGTCCACCGGCATGAGCCGGCTGGAGACGCAGCGCGTTTCCCGCGCTTCCGCCGATCAACGCCAGGGCAGGGCGGGGCGTCTCGGTCCGGGCGTGGCGTATCGCGCCTGGAGCGAGGGCTCACAGCGCAGCCTGGCGCCTTTCTCTCCGGCGGAAATCCTCGATGCCGATCTCGTCCCGCTGGCGCTGGAGCTTGCTCGTTGGGGAGCCCGCGACGCGGGTAGCTTGCGATGGCTCGACGTGCCGCCGGGGGCAACGCTTGCCAGCGCGCGCGACTTGCTCGCCCACCTCGGTGCATTGGATACGGACGGACGGATCACTCCCCACGGCCGCGAGATGGGAGATGTTGGAATTCATCCGCGCCTTTCTCATATGTTGCTGCGTGCAAGGGAGATCGGTTGTTTGCCGCTTGCGGCTGATCTGGCCGCTTTGTTGTCGGACCGCGATGTGCTGCGGGGTTCCTCGGGGTCGCGCGATGCCGATGTCACAACTCGCATTGATGTTCTTCGAGGGACATCCGAGGTTGCGCAGATTGATCGGTATGGATTGCACCGTGCGCGCAATGCCGCGCGGGATCTTGTGCAACAGGTGGGGGCGTTGCGTGATGGCGTGTCCGCCGCGGCGGAGCGCGGCCAAGGGGCCACGCACGACTCAGCGGCTGCTACACGCGCCCGTCCCTCCGTGGGCGGCCGTCGCCGAGAGGTCGACTACGCTGGCATCCTGCTCGCCTTCGCCTATCCCGACCGCATCGGTCGCCGCCGTCCAGGCTCGCACGGTGCTTACACCCTCGCGAACGGCCGCGGTGCGCACTTTGATGAAGCGCAGCCCCTGGCGAAGCACGAGCTGATTGTCGCCGTAGACCTCGATGACACCGACCGCGACGCTCGCATTCTGTTAGCCGCGCCCATAGACCGTGAGGATCTCGAGGAGTACCTCTCGGAGCGTCTGCAGCGGAGCGAATCCATAGAATGGAATTCGCGTGAGCAGGCCGTGATTGCTCGCCGCGTCGTCAAGCTTGACGAGATCGTGTTGGAAGAAAAGCCCTTGCCCAGCGTACCGACGGACGCGGCGAGGGCCGCTATGCTTCAGGGAGTTCGCGAGCTGGGAATCGAAGCGCTGCCATGGACGCGAGATGCGCGTGATCTCCAGGCTCGCATCGAGTTCGCGCGGCGCTATGCGCGCCGGGACTCACCCGGGGCCAGCGCGGCCAACGCCTCTGAGGGTCCCTCCTGGCCCGAGGTGTCTGATGCGGCCCTGAGTCAATCGCTTGACGAGTGGCTAGCGCCGTGGCTCGACGGAGTTACTCGGCGCGATCACCTTTCGCGCCTGTCGATGGGCGATATCCTGCGTGGCCTGCTGAGCTGGGAGCAACAGCGCGAGCTGGAACGGCTTGCTCCGTCACATCTGCGGGTGCCGAGCGGCTCCAACCTCCGCATCGACTATCTCGATGAGAGCGCGCCTGTCGTGTCAGTCAGGCTGCAGCAGGTCTTCGGGCTCCAGGAGACCCCGCGCATCGGTAACGGGCAGGTCCCGGTCACTTTCAAGTTGCTCTCGCCCGCGCAACGCCCCGTTCAGGTGACGCGCGACCTTGCGGGGTTCTGGCGCGGGTCGTACGCGGAGGTGCGCAAGGACATGCGCGGCCGGTATCCGAAGCACCATTGGCCCACTTTGGAAGAACTTGACAATAACAAAGGACACGACGAGTAGGCCTCAGCGGAGGCGCGGTCCTGCTGAAGACGATTCTGTCGGACCGGTTTGGGAGCGCTGACGCGGGATTTGCCGGACGCCCCCCGTGGAAGGTACGCTGCAGCGGCAACCACGGTCTTGCGCGTATTGCGCGCGCCGGTGGGCTTTTTGGGGGGAACCTGATGCGTCGATTGATCTTCGGTCTGGTCGTCGCGGCCGCCGGTGTGGCCGCGTTTTCGCAATCCAGCGCGGGTACCACGGGTGGCAGCGGGGCTGCTGGGCATAACCCCAACGACGTCGAGTGGACCGGGAACGGCGGCAACCCGGACGAGCAGCGCTACAGCAACCTCAACCAGGTGACCGTCGACAACGTCGGGCAACTGGGCCTTGCCTGGTATGCGGAAATCCCCGAGCGCGGGGGCTACCAGAGCACGCCGCTGGTGATTGACGGCGTGCTGTACATGACGGCCCCCTGGAGCAGCCTCTACGCCTTCGACGCAAAGTCCGGCAAGCCGCTGTGGAAGGTCGACCCGCAGGCACCGCGCGAGATCGCCGCCACCTCCATCTGCTGCAACATCTCCAACCGCGGCGCGGCCTATGCGGACGGTAAGATCATCTGGGGCACCATCGACGGGCGCCTGATGGCAGTGAATGCGAAGACCGGCGAGAAGGTCTGGGAAACGCGCGTCGCTGACCCGAAGCTGCAGTACTCGATCACGGGTGCGCCGCGCATCGGCGATGGCCTCGTGTTCATCGGCGTGGGCGGCGGGGAGTTCTACACGCGCGGCTTCCTCGTCGCATACGACGTGAAGACGGGCAAACAAGTATGGAAGTTCTACACGGTGCCGGGCGATCCCTCGAAGGGTCCGGACGGTGAGGCCTCCGATAACGTCATGCCGATGGCCGCCAAAACCTGGAACGGCAAGTGGTGGAAGAAAGGCGGCGGCGGTAGCACCTGGGATGGCATCGTCTACGATCCGCAGTCGGATCTGGTGATCTTCGGTACCGGCAACGGCCTGCCGTGGCCGGCGCAACTGCGTTCGCCGGGCGGCGGCGACAACCTGTTCACCTCCTCCATCGTCGCAGTGCATGCGAAGACCGGCAAGTACAAGTGGCACTATCAGGCCACGCCGATGGACGGCTTCGACTTCGACAACACCGCGCCGCTGACGCTGGCGGACATTACTGTCGGCGGCCACCGCAAGCACGTGGTGATGCAGGCGCCGAAGAACGGCGTGTTCTATGTGATCGAGGCGGCCACCGGCAAGGTGGTATCGGCGGATCCGTATGTGCCCAAGATCAATTGGGCACTGGGCTTCGACAAGGCACACAACTGGAAGCCCATCCTCAATCCGGAAGCCAACTACGGCAAGACCGGCAAGGGGTTCTGGGTGCTCCCTTCACAGGCACATGTCTGGTATCCGCAATCGTTCAATCCGCAGACGGGCCTGATGTATGTGCCGGTGCGCCGCGGCGTGGGTTCGTTCTACGCCGAGGAAGGCGGCCGCATCCTGGGCAACCAGATGGTGGATGTCGCCATGGGTCATCCGCCGGAAGGCAAGCGGCCGGAGGTCCAGAACCCCGGCACCTACCTGCTGGCCTGGGATCCGTTAGCCCGCAAGGTGGTCTGGGAGCAGCGTGAGGGCAGCGCCAACGCCGGCACGCTCACAACGGCCGGCAACCTGGTGTTCCAGGGCGCGCCCGGGAAGAAGTTCGCGGCGTTCCGCGCCGACACTGGCGAGAAGGTGTGGGCGGTCGACGCCCAGGGCAACGTCGTGCCGGGAGCGGTGACGTACTCGATCGATGGCGAGCAGTACATCGCCGCGATCTCCTCGGCCAGCACCGGCTTTGCCGCCGCCGCCGGCAAGAACCGCCTGCTGGTATACAAGCTCAACGGCGCCGTGCAGCTGCCGCCGGCCCCGCCGCCGGTGCAGCAGGTGCTCAACCCGCCGGCGGACTTCGGCGACGCGGCGATGCACGCACGTGGGGAGGACCTCTACCAGCGCAATTGCACCGGCTGCCACGAGGGCGGCCGCATGTTCAGTGGCTTTCCGGACCTCAACTACACGGTCGCGCTCAACAGCGCCGATCTGTTCAAGGGCATTGTGGTTGATGGCGCGCTCGCCGAGAGCGGCATGATTTCGTTCAAGAACTCCCTGAAGGCGGAGGATGCGGAGGCGATCCGCTCCTTCCTCACCGCGCGCGCGAACGAGCTCAAGCGCCATCCCCCGCCGATGTTCGGGCCGGGGGGCTTTGGCGGCCCGCCTCCCGGGGCTGGTCCGCCGGCGGGTGCAGGGGGTCCGGCTGCGCCGGCGGCGCACCAGTAGGCACGCTGCGAGCGTGCGATAGCGCGCGAGCTGCGGGTGGGAGCGCGGGGACCGGGCATTCGCGCAGGTCGCGCGCCGCCCGCTGGCGGCGCTCTTGGCGCCGCGCGAACCCCTCACATTTTGATGACGATCTTCCCCATGAAGTCATCCGCTTCCATCAGATCGAAGGCCTGCTTCGCGTCCTTGAAGTCCACGACCTTGTCCACGAGGGGCTTGACGTGGTGCTTTTCGATGAACGCGTTCATGGCCTCGAAGTTCTCACGCGACCCGACGTAGATTCCGCTGGCGGTAATGCCGGCTCCCATCAGGGAAGTGGCGGGGATCTCCCCTCCAAAGCCGCCCAGTCCCCCGATGAGCGCAATGTGTCCGCCTCTGCCGAGGGTGGCGAGGGAGTGCGGCAGCGAGTCCTTTCCGCCGACCTCCAGCACTTCCTGCACACCTTCACCGCCGGTGATCTGGCGCCCGCTCTTGTCCCAATCGGGAGTGGTTTTGTAGTTGACGGTTCCGATCGCGCCGAGCTTTTTCGCGCGTTCCAGCTTCTCATCGTGTGAGCTGGTGATGATCGGCTTGGCTCCGGCCGCCACCGCGAACTGCAGGCCGAAGATCGAGACCCCTCCGGTTCCCTCGAGCAGCACGTAGTCGCCGGGCTGCATGTGGCCGGTGGTCACGAGCCCGTTCCACGCGGTGACTCCCGCGCACGGCAGCGTCGCACCTTCCTCGAACGACAGGTTCGAGGGGAGCTTCACCAGGTTCTGCTCGTTCAAAGTGATGTACTGGGTGAGCATTCCGTCGAGGTCGCTCCCCAGCACGGTCCCGGCGACATTGGGAGGACGGCCGCCGATCCAACCCTGAAAGAAAAGCGCGGCAACATGATCGCCCACACGGAAGCGCCTGGCTCCTTCACCCACCGCGACCACTTCACCCGCACCATCCGACAGCGGGACGACGCTCTTGAGCCTCGTCATCTGCCCGTTCAACACAAACACGTCGTGTCGATTGAGCGATGCCGCGCGTACGCGGACGAGCACCTCGCCGGCTCCCGGTGCGCGGACCGGCGCGTCGACCATCTGGAGCTGAAAGGGTCCGCTCTCGCCGCTGCGAGTGAGGCGGTACTGCTTCTGGGTGGTCGGAATGGCCGCCGAGGCGGGCGCGGCGATGGCACACGCCAGCGCCGCGACGCAAACGCCTGCGGTCAGCTTGTGAGCGAGCGAACGCATGGTTGCGTTTCTCCTCGAGGTCTTAGTGGATGAGCCCTTCTGCCTTCATGGCCGCGACCACGTTCGGCCGTGCGGCGACGGTCCCCTGCAACCGCTTGAGGTTCGGCCACTGGCCGATGTCGATGCCCACATGCGCGCCCCAGTTCAGCACCACGAACAGATAGGCATCCGCCACGGTGAATTGATCACCCGTCAGGTACTTTTTGGAGCCGAGTGCCTCATTGACGTAGCTCAGGCGCTTGATCGCGTTGTCGCGCCCAAATGCCTTCACCGCCGCGTCGATTCCATGGCCGAACAGGGGTGAGAAGGCCTTGTGCAGCTCTGCGTTCACGAACGCCAGCCAGCCGATGGCCTGGTAACGCTCCAGCCCGGAGGCTGGCAACAGCTTGGCGCCCGGACTGCGGTCGGCAATGTACTGGAGAATCGCGGCGTTCTCGGTCAGCAGCTCGCCGCTGTCCAGGCGCAGCGCCGGCACGTACCCCTTGGGGTTCACGGCATTGAAATCGGAGCCGTCCTCGAGCTTCTTGGTGGCCAGGTCCACCTTGACCAGATCGAACGGGACGCCGGCCTCGTGCAGGGCAATATTCGCGGCGAGCGGGCAGGCACCGGGAGTGAAGTAGAGCTTCATGAGCGGAGGTCTCCGGGAATGGGCGGCGGTAGGTTGAATCGGCGCTCATGCTAGCGTTGCCCCACCATATGGCAATAGGGTGGAGCGCCTTTCATTCCGGCGCTGTCCGCAGCACGCCCCGGGTGCCCAGCGATCAGCCCGGGCAGCCCCGGCCACTCGACCAGGGCGGGACTCGACCAGGGCCCTTCACCGGCTGCCCTCTACCGGCGGCATGGTCTGGCCCCAGGGTGCCCTTGGGACGTCCGTCCCGCGTACCCTCCGATCCCGCGGCGCGGCACCGACCGAGGTCCCTGGCGGCCGACGGCATGACCCCAGGTCCGTGCGGCCGACGGCATGGGATGACCCGAGATCCCTGCGGCCCACGGCGTGGCACCGGCCCCGGTACCCGCCGGCTGATACAATTGGCCCCGTTGGGCCTGTAGCACAGCGGTTAGTGCAGGGGACTCATCGATAATGGTGCCTTCGTGCGGAAACGCGCGAAGTGGACGGGATGAATTCAGGGGAACCTTCGAGCTGCCTCACCGCGCATCTCATGGCAATCCTGAGCCGAGCCGCCGGTACACCGGCGGAAGGTGCAGAGACTACCTGGGGGCTGGCCACGCCGATCCGACTCGCAAGTGTCGGCTCGACACCCGAGACGCCCTTCATGACAGGCATCGAGCATCCCGCACCCTCCCGCATTCTTTCAACAGAGCATGCGCGGGTGAAGAGATAGTCCACTCCCGGTGGAAACGCCGGGGCGAAGTGAATCCCTTGGTCGTAGGTTCGAATCCTACCGGGCCCAGATCCTCAGCCGCTGCTGTCATGCGGAAACCAACCTCGACAGCTTGCGCATCGCCGTCCAGCCCGAGGCTGCGTCCGGCGCGCGGAACCGTCTGCCCGGGGTCGGGTCCCGCGTGCGCTGCGGAACCGCCACCCCGGGCGAGCGGGTGCTACATGAAGAACTGCTCCGAGGCGATCTTGCCGTCCTTGTTGATTTCGTACACGGCGACTTCCTCGATCTTCATCCTTCCCTGGCCTTTCATCGTCACGTCCATCGCCAAGGTCATGGCAATCGCATTACCGGCCACGAGCGGAGTCGAGGCGGTGCAGCCGTGGATCTTCTCCACCATCGACTCCCACTGATGCCCTTTTTCCAGGATCGCCTTCAGTCCTTTGGTCTCCTTGGGAAACTGTTGAGTCTCGTGCGGCTCGATGCTCACCGCATCGTCGGCAAACAATTCCTTCTGCGCGGCTTCGAACTGTCCCTGGCGGCACAGCTCTGCGAGGCGGGAGGCAATCTGTTGTGGGTTCATGGCGGGCTCCTTGGTCGGCGTGAGTAGTGGCGCACTGCCGCGCGAGCCGTGATTGAGCGGAGCAGCGGCGCGCCTGAGTCGTCGCCGACTATAGCCCAATCGTGTGACGTTGCGACTCGCTCGCCGTGCCGCACGCCGCAAGACATCAAGCGCGAACCGCGGCAATTCCCGGGCATGGTTGATGCTCAGCGTTGCGTTGGAGCTCATTTAGTGGTGCGAAGCATCGCGCCCCGCTCCCGGCACCGGGCCGCATTTTCGCGGGTGGACGACGCATCTTAAGAAAAACCTAAGCTGAAGCCGGGTATATTGCGCACCCAGACGTGCCGCCGCCGGCGAACACCGGGCGGTGCATGCCCCTGTTTTTCGAGCCGTTCCCTTACGGAGGTCGAATGAGCCGTACTCGCTTCCTGCGACGTTTCGCACTGTTGCTCGTCGCGCAGGCTTCGTTGGTGGCCGGGCCTGCCCTCGCAGCCGCACCAACATCTTCCGCTGCCAAAGCGCCCGCTGCCAAGGCCGGCGCGGCTGCGCCCCGGAAGGTCATTACCATCGAGGGAGTCACCGAGTACACGCTCGACAATGGACTGAAGGTGCTGCTGTATCCGGACGACTCGAGCACCACCACGACCGTCAACATCACCTACAAGGTCGGCTCCCGATTCGAGAGCTATGGCGAGACCGGGATGGCGCACCTGCTGGAGCATCTGAACTTCAAGGGCACGCCCCGGCATCCGCACATCCCGGATGAGATCGCCAGCCACGGCGCGAGCGCGAACGCCACGACCTCGGACGACCGTACGAATTACTTCGAGACTTTCCCGTCCACGCAAGCCAACCTCGAGTGGGCCCTGGGGCTCGAGGCCGATCGCATGGAGAATTCGTTCATCTCCAAAAAGGATCTGGACAGCGAGATGACGGTGGTGCGCAACGAGTACGAGCGCGGCGAGAACAACCCGGCCAACATTCTGCGCGAGCGCGTGCTCGAGACCGCCTACCTGTGGCACAACTACGGTCATCCGACCATCGGCGCGCGCTCGGACATCGAGAACGTGCCGATCGCGAATCTGCAGAAGTTCTACCACACGTACTATCAGCCCGATAACGCCGTGCTGATCGTCGCGGGCAACTTCGACTCCGCCAAGGCCCTCGGCTACATCGAGCGCGTGTTCGGCGCAATCCCCCGGCCGACGCGTGTTTTGCCGGATCCGTACACGCAGGAGCCGACGCAGGACGGCCAGCGTGAGGTGACCCTGCGGCGCACCGGCGGCCAGCAGGTGCTGATCGAGTCATATCACATCCCGGCGGACGCGCAGGCGGACAGCGCAGCGATCGGACTATTGACCGAAATGCTCAACGAGCGCCCGGCGGGCCGTCTCTACAAGGACTTGATCGAGACCAAGCTGGCCGTGCAGGCGAACGCCAACGCCGCCAGCCTGCATGATCCCGGCTACCTGATGTTCACTGTGGTGCTGACCAAGGACGGCAACCTGCCCGCGGCCCGTGCCGCGCTCGACAAACTGATCGCCGGACTGGCCACCGAGCCGTTCAAGGACGAGGAGCTGCAACGCGTCAAGTCGCAGGAGCTCAACGGCTATGAGCGCCTCATGAGCAATTCGGAGCAGGTCGCCTTCAACCTGAGCGAGAACGTCGCGGCGGGCGATTGGCGCCTGCTGTTCTGGGATCGCGACCAGATGAAGAAGGTGACGATCGCGGATGTGCAGCGTGTGGCGCGCACCTACCTCGTCCCCTCCAATCTGACGGTGGGCGAGTTCATTCCCGATGAAAAGCCGCTGCGGGCCGTGATTCCGTCAGCCCCTCCGCTGATGGCCATGCTGCAAGGCTACACGGGTGACAAGGAGGTCGCCGCGGGCGAACGCTTCGATGCAACACCGGCCAACATCGAGGCGCGCACCAAGCGCGGCACGATCGGCTCGTTGAAGACGGCGTTCCTCGAGCGAAAATCGCGTGGCGGCCGTGTGAGCGGGGTAGTCGCCCTGCATTTCGGTGAGGTTCAGTTGCTGCAGAACCTCGGTGATGTCGGCAGGCTCACCGGCGCGATGCTCATGCGCGGGACCAAAAAGCACACGCGCCAACAGCTGCAGGACGAGTTGACCCATCTCAACGCGACGATGAGCGCCGGCGGCGATGCCAGCGGCGTGTCGGTTGCGTTCGAGACGACTCGTGAGAATCTGCCCGCGGTGCTGGACCTTGCCGCCGAAGTGCTGCAGCAACCCGCCTTCCCCGCGGACCAGTTGGATGAGATCAAGCGCCAGCGCCTGGCGCAGATCGACAGCTCGCGGACCGAGCCGCAGCCGTTGGCGACGCAGGCCGAGCGGCGCTATCTGTCGCCCTACGCTGCGGGCGACTTTCGCTATGTGC
>Ga0105240_10013638_pt1 | contig 11145 bp, 10 predicted proteins | sample KBSC54metaG_FD_80426 | JGI IMG/M metagenome (GOLD analysis project Ga0105240, IMG submission 80426) | Corn rhizosphere microbial communities from Kellogg Biological Station, Michigan, USA - KBS C5-4 metaG | ecosystem: Host-associated > Plants > Roots > Rhizosphere > Soil | place: Michigan, USA...
GCGGCCCACTGCATGTTGACGGGGACGTCGAGAATCGTAGGCGGCTTGGTGTGATAGAAACGCCGCGATACGAAGTGACCGTACTGGGGATCGAAGACCCACTTCTGCCCAATGGCGTGGCCGATGCCCAGCACTGAGCGTCCGGTAATCTGTCCCCCAAGCGCCTTCGGGTGAATCACGGTGCCAACGTCGGCGACCGCGAGATAGTCGGTAATGTGATACTTTCCCGTTTCGACGTCCGCCTCTACCTCCGCGAAGCAGGCCACGTAAGAAAAGCTCTGGCCATCATGCGGGAACTTGTCCTTGGCCGATGCGACCAGGCCTTGCCCCGCCAGTGCAGCGATCGAAGCCTTGGTCACTTTGTTGACGTCGGCTGGGGCTTCGTGCCCGTCATACACACCCCCGAGCTTGATCGCATGTTGCGCGGCTTGCGCGAGCGTCATGCTCCTCCCGCCTCCCTTGTGGAAGACACGTTCATTCGCAACGTCGTATTGCTCCGGTTGCCCGCCATAGGTCTTGGCTGCGATCTCGCGGAGCTTTTGCTTGGCTTCGAGAGCAGCTGCGTAAGCTGCACGACTCATGGCGTGGGTCGTTTGGCTGCCGCCGGAGACACAAGTCCAGGGCAAGTTCTTCGCGGTGTTGCCCCAAATGACCTCGCATTTCTCCCACGGCACTCCCAATTCCTCCGCTATCACACGATGCACGTCGCTGAGCGACTCCGTGCCGAGGTTCCCGATGCCCGACTGAATTGAAATGCGCCCGTCGGGCTTGATGAGAAACAACCCGTCATATCCGACCGATCCCGCGTAGAACGCGCTCGATGAGACACCAATGCCACGAACCTTCGTGCCGCTTCGTTTTGGCTGGGAAAGGCGCTCCTTCCAGCGGAATTGCAGCGCACCCTGATCGAATGCCTCTTTCAGAAATGCGCTGGTCGAGTGCCCACGTTTGCCCTCTCGTGGTGGGCCGAAGGGAGATTTGCCCTCAGGGCAGTTCGCTTTCCGGATCTCGACCTGGTCGAGCGAAAGCTTGCGGGCCGCCTTCGATAACAACGGCTCCATCATGACAATGCCCTGCATGCCGCCAGGAGCACTTTGCGGCCCGCGAGGCGGAGTGTTGGTGAGCGCTGTCACTCCCCGCCAACGCATCGCAACTGGTTGATACAAAAGGGAAACGATGTTTCCTGATGCATTTGCATCCCCGCCAGCGTCGTAGGGTCCGTTGTTAGAAATGACGTACATGTCCAGCGCCACGATGCGACCCTCTTTAGAGAAGCCCACCTTCATCCGCCCCTGGAATCCCGGGCGCGCGCGTCCGATAAAGGTTTCTTCTTCGCGGCTGATCCGCATCATCACTGGAGCACCAGCCTTTTTCGACAGCAGCGCCGGGATGATGGCGAAGATGTAGCCCGTTGCCTTGCTGCCGAACCCACCGCCGGTGTACTCGCTGATGAGCACGATCTGGGTCGGGTCCATGTTCAACCAGCGTCCCAGGCCTGCCAAGGTTTGCACCGTGCTTTGGGTTCCCATGTGGACAAATACTTTTCCGTTCTGCCAATAAGCCAGCGTGCTGCGGGTCTCCAGGGTCTGATGGCTCGTGTCGGGCGTAACAAACGTTTCATCCAGCACCAGCGCAGCATCGCGGAATCCAGCCTCTAGATCGCCGTAACTCCACTGATCTTGCGGCTTGCCCATCGGCAGCCGCCCTTCTCTGGCTTCGGAAAAATCGGCATCGGTCCACTTCAACTCCCCGAGCTTTGGAGGCGGAGGCCCTTGCGGCTTCTCCCCCGGCTTCAAAGGGGGCATCGGTTGTTTCACCCAGACATTACCTTCGAGTCGAGGATTGGGCCCACCGGCCCGCAAGGTGTCGAGCGGGTCGACAGCAAACGGCAGATGCTCAAATTCGATGTCGATGGCCTCAATCGCCTCGGCTGCGGTGTATTCGTCGATGGCGGCGACTGCCAGGATGGGCTCTCCCTGGTAGAGCGGTTCCATGGTCAGCGCCTTCTCGCCCTGCTGATTCGCCTTCGTCACCACGCCGAGGTCGGACACGCTGTCGGCCGGCGCCGGAAGATCCTCTGACGTAAGGATCGCCTTCACTCCCGGCATCGCCAGGGCTTTGCTCAGATCAAGGCGCTTCACCCGACCATGTGGCACCGGACTCAGCAGCAACTTCGCAAACAGCATGCCCTCGGCTCGAAAATCTTCCGCGTATTTCGCCTGCCCGGTGACCTTCGCGTAGAGATCAGGCGTTGCGTAATCCTTGCCGAGCACTTTGTACTTGGCCCCGAACTTTTGCTGATTCGGTTTCCATTCACTAGGCATGGCTCACCTTCCGAAGGTTTTCAGCGCCGCGCATTAAAGCCGTGAGAATCTTGTCGTAGTCCTGGCAACGGCACAAGTTTCCTGAAACACCATGCGCCAGTTCCAGGCGTGTGGGATGGGGATTCGTCTTCAAGAACCCTACCGCCGCCATCAGGAACCCAGACATGCAGAACGCGCACTGGAATCCTTGTTCGTCAACCATCCCTTGCTGTACAGGGTGCAGCTTGCCGTCCCTACTGGCCAGGCCTTCAATCGTAACCACTTTCCTGTTGCGGATGGTATGGGTCAGGAGCGAGCAAGAGTAGTGCGGGACGTCATCGATCAGGACAGTGCAAGATCCGCACTCCGCGCGGTCGCATCCCAATTTCGTGCCCGTGAGCCCGAGTTTGTAGCGAAGCGTCCAGCCGAGCGTCTCTTGCTTGAGTACGTCCACTCGACGCAGCTGGCCGTTGACATTTAGGGTAAGAAGCCGACCGCCACTGCCGTCCCCAAGCACATGCGAGGCTCGAAACAAGTAGGCCGCTGAGGAGACCGCCACACCGCTGCCAATTACGCCTTTGATGAAGTTGCGCCGGGTAATTCGCCGGGCCGCCGCATCCGACATTTGCTGAATAGATTGTTCATTGTCGGCCATACCGGCTCCTAAGTCCGTCGTGAAAACCTGAGTTCCACCCTGCTGACGTTTCTAGAGAGACGAGGGCGCCCTATGCGCAGGGCCACACGACCGAGATTCTATGCCGAAAATACGGGTCTGTGATCAACAAACAGCTTAAAATTTGCAGACATCTTTCAAACGCTTGGGGCCGGCACCACGCGCGCTCCTGAGCCACCACCCCCTAGATTCACCGATCCCGAAACACCACGGGCGCCAAAAAAGGGGAGGCAAGCTATCGAATCCGATACGGGAGCCAGCTGTCGATGCTTATGATGCTCAACAGTCTGAACCCGGTGGCACAGCTCCCAATAACTGCCCTTGTGGGACTGGAACAGGCAAGCAGATCACGGCCAGACATGGACAAGGTACCGAGAGCAAGCTTGGCGTGCGCACACTGGTTCCGCCCTGCCTCTTACCGCACTCGCCGTACCGCAAGCACAACTTGGTTGCCATCAGGATCGGTGACCATCATGCCGCCTTGATCCTTGCTGGCGGCCATTCCGGCCTCCTGAAGCCTTCTGCCCGCCTGCTTGAAATTCGTAACCAGGAAATACAAGCGGGTTGTGCTCTTGCCGGTTTCTACGATTTCAACCGAATCCGTGGACCCGGGCACTTTCAGGCCCTGGGAGCCCTCAGCAGGCTCGGCCTTAGAAAATCCCAGCTTCTCGGCATAAAAGTCTCGCTCTGCCTGGCCGTGTTTCACCGGAATTGCGATGCTTCCTAAGTGCTCTACGAAGCGATTCGGGCCTAAGTGTTTCCCGTGGTCCTGTGAGTGCAGTGACTCTGGCAGGTACTGGGTATATTCGACCACCTGGTCCTCCGGATCGTGTAAGACGAAAAGCAAGTTCCCTGCCCGCGCCTTTTTGACCTCCGTCGGATCGGCGCTCCGCCGTACGAGCAGTTCCCTCAAAACCCGAATGTCTGTGGAGTCGTAACAGACGTGCATCAATCCGATGACCTGAGTTTCCTGGCTGCGGGGATATAGCTCAATGAATTGCCGGTCATTGATCTTGATAAACGACTGTGTCACCTTGCCGGCTTCGGAAAATTCGAAGGCTTGCTCAAAGCCAAGTTTTTCATAGAAGGCCCGCGATTTCCCCAAATCGCTGACTCGCAGGGCCACATGTGCAATGCCCACCAAATCGGCGGGCTGCGCCATCGCTGCGCAGCTCCCCGCTATGCAGGCCAGCACACCGGCTGCAAGATGGAATCGCAGCGCCGGGAAGGACCGCCGGGGCATAGGTCTGCAACATCGTATCGACATCCAAACCTCCGTCCTAAGAGTTGACTTCCTTAGCTCGCCGTCGTACTCGGCAGCAGAGCCCGGAGCGGCGCTCATCATAGCAGAGGGCAGCCACCGCCGAGCCGATCTGCCAAGAGCGTTTCACCCAGCACAATAAGCGGGTTCGAGAGCAACCCCTGCGCTGATTTCTGTTTTCTGCTATCCAGGGACTCGTGCCGGACTTGCTCTGAACGCGGTAAAATCGCGTGTTTAAAATTTCCTGCTTTGATACATTTTGCGGGGATGCCTGGGGTTTCGGTTTTGGTGCGGTGTTTATGAGGAAACGGGCATACAATTCAACATTTCTACACTCGAGGTGATCTCGTGGTTCTCAAGCTCTGCTGTCTGTTCGCTCTCGCGCTCTTGGTCGCATCCGCACAACCACCTTCTGAGGAAGGAATCGAGCACTGGACCGCTGCTTCTTTGACTCAGATGGCACAAGAACTCAAGACAGAGGCTGCAACCAGCCCTCATCACATCGCGACACGCCGGCTCGGGGACTTCCCGAATGACCTTTTTATGCTCTCCCACCGTGAGGCTGATGGCGTTGTCGAGTGGCATGAAACCCAGGCAGACGTCTTCTTCGTTCAATCGGGAACGGCGACCTTGCTGGTGGGCGGCACGATGGTTGGAGGAGAAACGGTCGAGCCCCACGAAAAGCGAAACGGCCAGATCGAGGGTGGAGCCCGCAAGCAACTCTCTGCAGGGGATATCGTTCGCATTCCTCCCAAGGTTCCACATCAGATTTTGCTTCAGGGATCGAAAGAGTTTACCTATTTCGTCGTTAAGGTAAAGGGATATTAAGGAGTTTCGAATTCTTGGGCTAAAGACCGGGGATAGACGATCACCCGGCGGGGATCGACGAACAACCAACAGAGGGCTGCCACAAAGGCCGCGTAGTAGTCGCGAGACCTTCCGTGTCAGCGTTAGAGTAAGGTGGCATCGCCAGAATCGCGTCTGCACAAACCGCTGCCGGACGTTGTGCGAGGTCGATCGCGATCTGTTGATTGAATCCTGTGCCACAGATAACTGGTACACGACCACCTGCTTCTCCAATGGTCGCAATAGGGTGCTTCATTAATTCCCGCAAATTGCTTCGCAGCCCGGCAATGTCGAGGGACATGTCTCGATGGAACGGGGTCACAGGAAAGGCAATGACTCCCTGCAACCTGTCTCTCAGTTCGTCAGCTGTCATTTCCGCGTCCGAGGAATTGGGTACGCAATGATATATTCCCCGCAATTGTTAGTCATCTCGAGAAGGGTTTCCTCAAAGAAGCGCCGACCATCCATGTGGACTGCAGGAGCGGCGCAGCTCTGAACGTCTTGCCGGCTTGGGGCGGGCACACTCACCCCCCCGTGGGCAGATCAGCGGACTGACTGCGGATCCGATTGCACAGCTGTCCAGTTTTTCGGAACATCCAAGTAAGTCCTGTCCAACCGCTCTATGGAATTACAACCCAGAAGCCTCAACGTACGTTCCATGTCCTCGCGCAAAATCTCCAGGGCTTGAGTCACCCCAGCCTGGCCCGCAGCCGCCAGACCATAAGCGAACGCCCGCCCGACGAGCACCGCCCGAGCCCCCATGCAGAGGGCTTTCACAACATCACTGCCGCGGCGAATCCCGCTGTCGAGAAGCACTTCGGCTCTACCCCCGACAGCATCCAGTACTTCCGGCAGCGCGCGCAATGAAGCCTGCACGCAATCCAGTTGACGACCGCCATGGTTCGATACCACAAGACCTGTAGCACCCTCATCGATCGATCGCCGAGCATCATCCCCAGTTAGCACCCCTTTGGTCACAATGGGCCCTTTCCAAGCTTGCCGGATCCACGCCATATCGGACCAACTGAAGGCGGTACGCACCAAGGCCGTGTGTGCCTGGTTTACCCGCAGAGGACCTTTCTCGGGATGGACGATATTCGGCATTCTTGGCAACCCCCCGTCGAGCAGGAAGCGCAATAACCATAGGGGACGGGCAAACAATTGCGGAATAAACGGAAGCTTCGACCATACCGTGCCGCGAAGTAGCTGCTCCATTCCGGAGCGCAGTTCGCGTTCCCGCCGTCCAATCACGGTGGTGTCGATGGTGATTACCAGAACTCGATAGCCTGCGGTCCGGGCCCGATCCAGCGCCTGTTCCGCTGCTTCTCGGCCGCCGGTTAAATACAGCTGGAACCACAGCGGCCCGGAAGCAGCAGCTTTCACATCCTCGAGTTTATGGCCAGAAACGGTAGAAAGAACGAATCCCGCTCCCGCCGAGCCAGCCGCCCGTGCGGCAGCAAGCTCACCACCTGGATGCATGACTCGCAGGTACCCCACCGGCGCGAGTAACAATGGCATCGACAAATCGCACCCAAGAATGCGAGTTTTGAGATTACATTCGGGAGCGGAAATTGCCTGCTTGGGCCGGAACAAGACTTCCTGGAAGGCGCTCCGATTCTCCCCCATGGTAACTTCGGCGTCAGAACCTCCGTCGAGATAGTCAAAGACAATTCCCGGCACGCGCCTGCGCGCCAATTCACGGAGGTTAGCGATGCTGACGATTTTCATTTTCCCATCAAGAGCGTTACCGCGCGAGCCAGCCGCCATCGACCGTCAGGACATGACCGTGAATGTAGTTGGCTGCCGGCGAGGATAGAAACACAGCCGCCCCAGCGACGTCTTGCGGCGTGCCCCATCTGGCCGCTGGAATTCGTTCCAAGATTTGCTGGCTGCGCTTTGGGTCTTTCCGCAACGCCTCGGTGTTTGTCGGTCTCCATGTAGCCGGGGGCAATCGCATTCACGTTGATTCCGTACCTTGCCCATTCATTGGCGAAGGCTTTCGTCAGCTGCGCCACGCCCCCTTTTGCAACCGCGTAGGCAGGTACGAGAATCCCTCCCTGAAACGAGAGCAGGGATGCGATGTTCACGATCTTGCCGCCAGAGGATCTCTCGAGCATATGCCGCCCTGCGAGCTGCGAAAGGCGGAAGACCGAGGACAGGTTGGCCGCAATCAGATGATCCCAGTCTTCTAGAGAGTAGGCCGCGGCCGGCGCGCGGCGGATCGTCCCCGCGTTGTTGATGAGAATATCCAGTGTGCCGAACTCGGCGACGGTTTTTTCCACCAGCGTCGAACAAACGCCGCCATCAGAAATGTCTCCTGCAATGAAGAAGGTCTTCTGCCCGCGCTGACTGACTCTGCTACAGGTGTCTTCTCCGCTGTTGGATCGCCCGTGCACGGCAACGTTGGCTCCGGCTTCGGCGAGCGCCACCGCAATCGCCGCGCCTAGGCCGCGTGTCGATCCTGTTACTAACGCGTTCTTTCCGGTCAGGGTGAAACAGTCTCGTATCATTCGTCGCTCACTCAGCTTGCTGTCTCGAGTCTGGAGTAAGTATACGGACGGCGGTACCGAAAACGATGGCAGCAGGACCCTCAACTGTCAAACTCAAAAGTGACGGCAGATTTTTGCCTGGCCGGGGAAGGTGGAGCAAACGCGGGGATTTCCAGATGGTTTATGAGTGACGACAAGTGAGAATAGGCAGGGTAAGCTGCGGTGCTCGCGACAGCTAAACTGAGCTTCCGGCAAACCTGAGGTACCCAGGCGGCGGAATGCGAGCTCCCACATTCCGCCGCTGGCGTCGCTAGGTTTGGCCGACGCTACGCGACACTTGAAAACTTACAGTGCTGAGGGGCCTCTTTCCTGATTGCGAATACGGACGGCGTCGTTGATGCTCGAAAGAAATATCTTCCCGTCCCCAATTTTCCCGGTGGCCGTGGTTCGAACAATGGCTTGCACGGTGGGTTCGGCGAGCTGATCCGGTACTACGAGCTCAACCTTTATTTTTGGTAGAAGATCGACTACGTATTCCTGGCCACGGTATACCTCGGTATGACCTTTCTGACGTCCATGTCCTCGAACTTCAAGGATCGTCATACCCTGAGCACCGAGTTCAATCAGCGCAGTCTTCAGCGCCTCCAGTTTTCCCGGCTGAATGATTGCTTCAATCTTCGTCATCATGGTGTCCTCCTGGACGAGCATAGGGCTATAAATCGGTATGGTTCTGGCAAGGCCTTCATGGTGTCTTTTAGGTCTCCATGATGTAGCCTTCTTCGCCGTGCAGCGCTAGATCAAGGCCTTCGATCTCCTGCTCCGGAGTCACCCTCAGCCCGAGCAAAGCGTCACAGATCTTCAAAATGATCAGGGTGCCCACAATCGCCAGGCCCCAGGCGATGGCTGTTCCGATCAATTGATTGAGAACCTGGCTGGCATGACCATCCACCAGCCCCAGCGGAAGTGGGTCGCCCGAGTTATCTTTCAATCCATTGTTGACGGCATTGGTCGCGAATACTCCCGTTAGAATGGCGCCCAAAGTTCCGCCCGCACCGTGCACGCCGAACGCGTCCAAAGAATCGTCGTAGCCGAATTTCTTTTTGACTGCGGTGACCATGAAGTAACAAAGCACCCCTGCTAAAAAGCCGATCAGCATTGCCGGCATGGGCTTTACGAACCCCGATGCCGGCGTGATCGCTACCAGTCCGGCGACGCTCCCAGAAATTCCGCCCAGAACACTGGGCTTGCCTAGTTTGATCCATTCCGTCGCCATCCAACCAAGGGCCGCAGTCGCGGCGGCGAAATGCGTCGCCACAAATGCGCTCGTCGCCAAACTGGAGGCACCCAAAGCACTGCCCGCATTGAACCCGAACCACCCCACCCACAGCAGGCAAGCCCCAATAAAGCTGATGACGACGCTGTGCGGTTTCATTCCGGCGGGGTAGCCCAAACGCTTGCCCAGATAAAGCGCGCAGACCAGTGCGGACACCCCGGAGGTAACATGCACGACTGTGCCTCCCGCGAAATCGAAACATGGGAACCGGCCCCCGAGAAAGGCGTTCAGAAGACCTCCTTTGCCCCATACCATGTGTGCCATTGGGAAATAGACCAGCAGAGACCAGAGCACCATGAACAGGAGCATTGCCTTGAACTTCATGCGCTCTCCGAAGGCACCAGTGATCAGCGCGGGAGTGATGATTGCAAACATGAGTTGGTAGACCATGAAGGTCTGGTGAGGAATGGTCGCAGCGTAGTCTGCATTGGGCGCACCGTCGACGCCCCTCAAAAACAGATAACGCAGGTCACCGATGAAGGAAGTACCCTCGCCAAAGGAAAAGCTGTAGCCGACTACTCCCCATAGCACTGTGATAACGGCCATGAGAACGAAACTCTGCATCATGGTGGCTAGGACGTTCTTTTTTCGGACCAGCCCTCCGTAGAAAAGAGCAAGCCCAGGCCCAGTCATCATCAGCACCAGCGCTGCGCTCGTTAGCATCCAGGCGTTATCACCTGCACTCTGAGCAGCCTTTGCGGCAGCATCCACGGACTCTAGATCAGTGGCTTGGGCTACGGTTGGCATCAGCAAAACGCCCAATGGGCAAAGTTTTACTAGTAGCGACATCGCGGACTGTTTCGAAGTTCGAATTGGCCGCACACCGGTCGATACGACGCACGATTGTTCAGTGAGCATCCCGTTCTCCTCATTCAAGTTGGATAAAGCCAAGCGACAGGAAAGTGAGTGTTCCCGGGCACCCACCAGAGATCGAGATACTGGGTAGGCGCACGCTCATTTGATTAACGAGCAGTCGCCAGAACCAGCCGGGGAAATTTGTTAGAGGAACGCCAAAGGAGGGGAACGACCAGATCCTGGAGATAGATCTACAGCATAAGATTGGCTTGAACCCTGAAGCAACAGCCATGAAGCCGTGAGACCTGATAATCCTAGTTTCGCGCTCGCAAGTAGAGGTATGGTTTTCTTATGGCACCCGTTCTTCAGCTGAATCCTGGTGATGCGCGCTTGGGAAAAGGCCAGGCTTGACGCTCGGGTTACCGAAATGTCGGCGGAATGGGATCGATCGGGACGAAGCCGGTCGAACGAAATCCCCTGGCCAGGCGTCACACACGCGAAGAATAGAGAGGCGATTAGGAGCCAGATCCATGGTGCCCGACGTTTTAGAGAGTGCGGATGCAAGACCAATCTCTTCTTAAGGCCGTAGTACAGCAACCTGGAGCTTCGAAGTTGCAATGGCGAGACACAGAGGTCCCTGCATCCCGCCACGGTCGTCGCAACGTTTTGGCCGACGCATACGACTGACATCAAACAGCAGCCGCACCACGTTCCTGGCTGCGAATCCGAATCGCCTCCTCTACTTTGAAGAGGAAGATTTTGCCGTCACCTATCTTCCCGGAGGAAGCGTATGAAATGATCGTGTTCACGGCATTTTCGACAATGTTGTCTTGCAATACCACCTCGAGCTTCACTTTAGGCAGGAGGTCCACGCTGTACTCGCCACCGCGGTAACTTTCCTTGTGTCCCTTTTGCCTTCCATGTCCTCGAACTTCGGAAACCGTCATGCCCTCCACCCCAATATCGATGAGGGCCTTCTTCACCAAATCAAATCTGTTCGGCTGAATAATTGCTTCAATCTTTGTCATTGTGTCTCCTTGGTAGTTCGGGCCGCGGCTAGCCGGAGCCTCGATTCGAGAAGCTCCGGCTGGCGCGGCAGCCAAGTGTAGGTCAGCTGATGGCTCGATTCAGCGAACTGACCGCTGACATCGCATGTGCACTCTGCGCGAGGGGCAGTTCCTGCTCCATACCGGCGGGAGCGCCAATCGCGGAGATGACGTACTCCGGATAGGCGGAGATCCCGTGTTCGTGCAGGTCCATGCCGTAGGTTTCCATTGCGGCTGGAAGACGCAGCATGCCCACGGCATTGACGGCCTTCATCACCACCATCGCCACCACGAAAGTTGAGATTGTGACGCAGGCGCTACCGATGATCTGAGCCCCGAGCACCTGAAAGCCTCCCCCGTAGAACAAGCCCCGGAGAGGAGCGGAGTTGTCTGCACCCA
>Ga0105240_10013643_pt1 | contig 11142 bp, 13 predicted proteins | sample KBSC54metaG_FD_80426 | JGI IMG/M metagenome (GOLD analysis project Ga0105240, IMG submission 80426) | Corn rhizosphere microbial communities from Kellogg Biological Station, Michigan, USA - KBS C5-4 metaG | ecosystem: Host-associated > Plants > Roots > Rhizosphere > Soil | place: Michigan, USA...
AGAGCGATTTTGCCTTGGAAGTCTAAGTCGGTCAGCGGGGAGGAATTGAGCCAAATGGTTGCATGTGCGAGAGGGGATAAGTCTGATCGCGCCTTAGCCCACGAATGGGAGCACAATTGCGCAACCGCAACCGCCATCGCTCCGGTTCTGAGCAAACGGCGACGACTCGGATTGCTTGGCTCTCCCATTTCTTCGTCCTCGCTTTCTCACGATCCAAAGACACCAAGGAAAACGCAGAAGCCCTCTTCAACTTTTCCTCTCAAGCTGGGGCCGGCTTCGCGCTGACGCGCTTATCCCAACCATGAAACTGCCCAGGACGAGCTTTTCGTCGCTATCGAGGGCACTGCGTTTCACACTCGGATTATTCTTGATCGAATGGCTCAGTACGGTGTCCCGGTTCAACGTGTCATTAACGCCGGCGGTATTCCTCAGAACAACAGGGTACTGAATCAGATTTATGCCAACGTGCTTCGGAAGGCCATTCTCGTACCGGAGGGAACGCCAACTAGTCTGGGCTCGGCCATCATGGCTTTTGTTGCTGTCGATATTTTTCCATCAATTGAATCCGCACAGAAGACGCTCTGCCTGCCGTTCAAAACTTTCGAGCCGGAACCAGAAGCGGAAGCCATTTATGAGCGGATCTATCGGCTCTATCGAAAAGTGTACTTCGCCCTTGGTAGATGCAGCGCAGAGCCAATAGCTGTTGGAGATATCTTGCCTGAATTAAGGCGTATCGCGGCAGAGAGTCGCAGCACACTAGCTGCAGTCGTTCCAGATCTCTAGCCATCCGCCTATCAGCCAACGCGTACCACGATCGCCTCCTTGCAATAGGAGGATGCAATGGGTCTGAGAAGTGTCTTCGGCTTTATGTCCTACCCTCCGTCTTAGTCAAGTCCGCGGTGCGAAGCCATATTACCAACACTGGTAAGTAATTTCGACAATGTCGCAATTGTCCGAAGCGCGTCCCATCGAGCACTCCGGATCGTCTTCGTTAGTAACAAAGGCGCTGAGTCGTCGATTGCGGCAAGTTCGCTACCCTTCGGGGTCGGCCGCGCACTCGGTGGGAACCGAATCCGCAGCGACGCCTACGAGCTCGAGTTGCGCAATGGAATCTTGGTCCTCGACGGCCATGGTCATGGACACGGGGTGGGGCTCTGTCAGTTGGGAGCTACCGAGATAGCCGCGGAGGGCACTGACGCCAGAGCGATTCTGTCCTTCTACTTCCCAGGCACGACAGTACCTATTTCGCCGCATGATGTTGGCTGGCACGAAAACAAAATTTGGCTCGATCACATTGCGCTATGCCGGTCTTTCGTCTACGAATCGAGTGTCGGGCTGGGGAAAGTCAGTCCAGCGAACGTGGACCGATGCACTGCAATGATTTCCGCCGCATAAGGCGATTGCGCCGGGGATCGTTCTGGCGCCGACTACCGAAATGTTTCGTCAAACGACCGCGCAGCCTGGGTGGGAACTCGCTAGCACACGCGGCAATACCCTCGTGCTGCAGCCGGAGTCTGTGCTGGTAGGCCATGGCTGAGTTCATCAGCTACCTCGCTGCACGAGATGCTGCATGTTCTGGTTGAAATCGAAGCGACCAAAGGTACTCCGAACTGGATAAGACATTCATAGACAAGGCCAGCGGCAAGGATACGGCGCGTCCACAGCTTCAGGAGCGTTGGACTACCTGAAAAACGGGGACAAGCTAGTCGTACACAGCATGGACCGCCTGGCGCCTAATCTGTCGGACCTTAAAGCAATCGTGAAAGAGCTAACGGGCAGGGGCGTGATTGTGGAGTTCTGTAAAGAACGACTGATTTTTAGAGGCGAGGACTCTGCAACGTCGAATCTGCTCCTAAATGTCATGGGCGCGTTTGCGGAGTTTGAGCGATCACTGATCCGCGAAAGACGACGTGAGGGAATCGCCGTGGCAAAGAAGGCAATTGTCTGTAAGGGGCGAAAGCCTTCGCTAACGCCACCGCAGATTGCGGAGTTACGGCAGCGCTCTCAAGCTGGAGAAAAGAAAGCTGGACTGGCCAGAAAGTTCGGCATCAGCAGGGAAATGCTCTATCAGCACACTAGAGGATGACTTCATTTCTTTATTCCAGTGACAAAAACGGCTCAACGGTTAAAAGCCCCCGTCCGTGGAATCCAATGAGCGTAACTGACCATACTATGCAATCAAGCGGATGTTTCCATAATGGCAATTAGGAGTTTTCCAACAAGATGCCAACTGTACAATCTGTTGCTGACGTATTAGAGAAAAATTCGGATGGAGCCATAGCCGACTGGCTATGCAGAGTAAATGCTCAACCCGATATTATTTCCATCTCCTTGACGCCCGAGGATCGGTGCGCTCACCTGCCGCAAATGCTTCGCGACACTGTGGTTCGTTTGCGCAGTCCATTACCCCTGGGTACTCGCACATTGATCTCGGACGCGGCTGACTACCATGGCGGGAAACGAAGAGAGCAGGGGTATAGTGCGTCCATGCTCGTGGAAGAATCGCGGATGTTACAGGTTGCAATATTCGAAACACTACAACGGCACCTGCAAGATATGGATTCTGCCTTATTGTTGGGCGATATCATGACCATAGCTGATGAGGTGGACTCTCAACTTGCTCAAGCGATGTCCAGCTTCTTGTTTGAGCCGAAACCAACGGTTAAATGAACATTGGTTGAGCAAGACGCCTTCTTGGGCGCTCACATGTGGCCTCAGTGCCGTTGTAGCGTTTTTCTCAGGAGCAAAACCGTATATAGACCTAGATAGTGTCTCTCGCCACACAGGACGCAACGCACAGGGTAATTCAACGCGAGTAGTTTGGAAAAATCATAGAATTGGAACTTCGAAGGGCGAACGTGTCTGCTTCCACAAGAGTTGCATCGCAAGATTTTTACCGTCCTAGCTGCGAGAGTACACCAGTCTCCATTGCTAGTTCGTATATCGGGGCGCTTTATCCTCAATCACCACGCCCGACTTCTTAACGGTGATGGACCACTCGCCCGATTCATCTTGTATGACGAACTCCAACTTTACGAGATCAACAGCCTTGGCTCGTGCTACGATGTCTTCTGCCGCAATTAGTGCCGCCTCCAGTTCGTCATCGAATGGCTGCAAGTAGTCTGAGTCTTCAGATTCCATTTCGAACGCCCCCGTGCTGGAATATGGATGAGTCTGATAACTCATCATACCGATCGGTGATAAAAACAATCGTGCAGTACAGATCACTTCAAATAGGTAGCACCAAATCTGGTCTATCATTCTTCCCGTTCCCTACTTCGTTGCTAGGCGCCAAGTCTTCAGGTGCCCTTCAGGGTCTGGCCTTCGCAGATCGATTGGCAGTGTGATGGCTCTCCTGTTTGTAGCCAGCGAGCATAGTCTTGTGGCTGGAGAGTCACGCCCATGCGGTCGTGATACCGCTCCACCCACTCATGCTGGTCCGCAGTGACGATGGTGAAAGCCTCCAGCACCATGTCGCTCTCTTTGTCTTTCCAACGGTCCCACAAGCCTGCAGCCTGAGTTATATCCTGACTTATACAAGGACCTGTATCACAAGGTGAGGATTAAAATGCAAACAGGCTGTCATTCTGGAGTCCGAACGCGTAAGCCTGTTTCTTGCCCTCGATCTTCGGCCACTCGTAAAACAAGCAGCCGGAACCAGTCAACGCCGATGCTTAACCGGTTCCTCCGGACTCAGCTGGTAGTCAGCTTGCTGGCCTGCGCGTTGATCGTGAATAAGGAATTTTCGGAGTCTTTGACCAGTACGGCACCAAGCCCCACTTCATGGCGGCTAGTTCACGCTCTCTGGTGCCATAGTTAATCTCACCACAGGCTGCACAGTCTGCGGCGCAATTTTGTAGGACGGGGCTAGGTCGGCATCGTTTGAACAAGTCAGTATTGTGAGTGTGGAACCACTCAAAGATGCGTTGCTTGCATGCCCTTCGCCCGTATCGTCCGCATATGCCGAGATCGTAGCCTGATCCATTTTGCAACGCGCGAGTGGCGGCGTCCGGTTAGCCTTTATTCTTGATTGGCCTGCATTCTCAGGAGAGCGCGATTGGCGGATGACACCGAAGATTTTCTACCGGACGTTGAAATGGCGGCTGCCGAACTCATCGCCCAGGTTAACGAGGATATTGCGTCAATCGAGGTTGCTATCGTGGACGATGCTGCGTGTGGAAAGTGACGGTTGAGAGGCTCGGCATCGCACCGATCACCGAATTCGTAACCGAACGGTAGTCCGACTAAGAACTCATTTGAGCGCGGCAAGCAAGTCAGTTGGGTGCACGGGCTTGGTCAGAAGCACAAAGTCATGCCCATCTTCTTTGGCCTGCTTGAGCATATCTGACGTTGAAGCCTGCCCTGAAAATAGGACCACTTTGCACGCGGTACTCAGCTTCTTAAATCGAATGGCCAACTCTATTCCATTCAGTTCGGGCATCATTACGTCCGAAATCAAGATATCGGGCATTGTGGTTGCAGTTGCTCTTAACGCCTCTAATGGGTTGTTGAAAGGCAGTGCGTCGAATCCCATATTTTTTAAAATTGCCGCCAGAGTCGAGGAAATGACCACTTCATCGTCAACAACGTAAACTACTCTTGCCATTTCCAGGTCTCATTTCTTGAACGTGTGGTCTAACCATACGCCTTTCGAGCACGGTTGTTTGTTCGAACGCGAACATAGTGAGAGTTGGGGCGACAGGGCTCTATTCATTTTTCCCATTGGTTCCGCCTTTGACACCACATGACCTTTAGGGCATCATGGTGTGGAATTCCAGCACCAATCTCTGTAGGCAGATACAGGCGTTCTCACAACACGGTAGGCACTGGAAAGAGATGTAATGCTCTGGGTCGAACCCACCCCGGCTGGTACGTCTCTCAGGCACCGCTTGCAACGAACGACGACCTGGGGTAGCTCGCGGTCCGGTCTGAAAAATGCCATAGGAACAATATAGCGAAGAAATGGCGAAATTGCGAGATGGGGTCTCTTTACACAAAAAATCAGAGGCGCTTGTCTTTTGGCCCCCGACCCCAGTGTGTCAGGCACTTCAGATTATCTTTGCCCTTGACCGTGATCTCTACCATATCGCTCGGGTGCAGGATACATAGAGAGTTGCTGTTTGGGACCCACTCATCGGGAACGCAATCCCTGTATAAGCGGGTGCGCATTCATAGAAGTGAACGCAAGACTGACCGCCTTTCCATTTATGAGCACGGCCTTTGGACGAGTGAGGCGGACGGTCACAACGCACTTTCGGATAATCAGATACGGGCGTGTATGACCCGAAGGGCCTCCAGCATCGTAGGTTAATTGGAGTCTGTGTCGCTACCTACGGCCGGTATCGCTGGGCGGGCTTCTTCGGCACCGAAAAGCACAGCACTAAGAGCCTCTTTGGTACCCGTGGACAAGTTCGGATCTTCGGCGATAACCGCTAGCGCTTCTGTGAAATCCATGAAGAAGGGGATTAGATCGCCTCTGACCTCGCTGGCGGCACGGGCGCTTCCTGCCATCTGGGCAAAGATAACCCTTCTCAGAAGTACTAAAATCGCCATCAGCGCAAAGAAGCCGCCCGCCAATCCAGCGACGGCGGCATCGACGCGACTAGCCGAACCAGGGAGTAAGTCAAGGGCTATCAGGCTTCCCAATCGGCCGCCAATGCCGATCACATCCACAGTCCACCAGAAACCCGAGCGGAGGTGGCGTTTTTGCTCTTCAACGTCCGGCACCCACTTGAAATAGAACTGAGCAGCGATGCCAGCGGAAACTGTGAAAATCGCGATAAGAACCGGCAACCAAACGCACATCTTGTCAACCCTCCAAGTCGAGTATCTGGGACTTGGTAAGGCTGATATTGGCGTCCCGTAGTAGCGGGTCGCGGCTATGCGGCGGTTGGGAGTGTCAGTGACTCTTTGAAATCCTCGCCTGCGCAATTATGATCTCAGTGTTGAACGGGCCTGAGTTGATTTCCCTTTTGGAGAGTTTGCCCGTGAGCGACGTGCATAGAGAGCTTGAATATGTGGCTAGAATGCTGGCCAATCAACTAGCAGAGTTGGCAGCCCGGATGAAGCTGGAAAGCCAAAACTTGACGTTGCGAATTCGTCGGGGTCATGGGAAGTAAACCTGAAGAAATCAGCTCCCGGCGCAAACCCTTACGGGGCGTCGGAAGAATCATAATTGCGTTTTAGCTTTAAGGGGCCGAGAACCTCACCTGCCCGACCCCGTGGCCCAGTGGCCCCAGGTGAGGTACCTAAATTGTAAGGCATTACAACATGGGATGCTGATTGCGACGCAAAACGCGTTAGTCTGAATAGAGGTCGCCTAAATGCAATGCAACTCTTGCGGAAGCCGCCACATTCGACCCTCGAAACTCCTGATTAGCGACTTCGCACGAGTGCTTACTCTCCGTTATCCCGTTCGTTGTGTACTTTGCGGCGAGAGGGACTATCACAGCGTCCGTTCTGTTTTGCGTCTTAGGGCTATTCGTCGCAGGCATTGAATCGTGCGATCTGCCTTTTCTGTCACATGCCGCGCGGGTTTTCCAAGCCATAAAGCCGTTCCAGGAAGCACACGGAGCCATCCAGGCGGCGCGGGGCCTCTCTTAGGTCTTGATGGCGTATAGTGTCTGGAGCAGCGGCCCGCAAGCGCGGATCGCCTTCACTGTCGTATCTCGGGTTAGAAAAAATAGTTCAGCTCGCAGCCCAAACAATTGTGGTTCTTCTCCGCTTCAAGCAAGTCCTCCTCGTCCTGCGAGTTGGCGATTATTCTGAAGCATCCGGTATAGATTGAGTCATTGTTCCGTCAGGTCGAGGACAGTGATCCAAGCGGACGCTCCTTCCCAGTTGCTCTGAGTCGTCGCCCGCTGTCTGGAAGCGGGCGATGCCGAGGCGAATCTCCTCTGGTTTGTCTCGATGGGAGTTACTCAGAACTGTCGCCCAAGCCGCTGTACCAACCGCAAGGGCGTCCAAGACCGCAAAGGCCCAGGATAACCGGCGCTGCCTGAGAGGAGGACTGAGAGCCTCGGACTTCGAGGTCTCCAGCATGGACTTCTGCGTGGCCAGGACTGATAGCGCAACAGGCTGCCGCTGCTTCAACCCGACCGACCGTTATTACCTCGGTAAAATTCTTGACCTCTGGCTCCCGCTCAACAACGACGGGAGCGATGAATCGATATCCTCGCTGCGGAATCGTCTCGATCATCCTGGGTTTTCGAGGATCATCGCGTAAGGCACTGCGTAATTGGTAGATCAGCTTATGGATGGATCGTTCACAATCGACGGAGGTTCCGTCGGATCAGAGCTGAGCCTGAATTTGCTCCCGGAGCACCACCGCTCCGGCGCGTTCGACGCATCGACATGAACAAACGTCCACTTATGATCGGCAGTTCCGGCAGCGAAGGGAACCGCTCCAAGCGACTGTGCCGCGAAAGTCAAGAGCGCCAGCAGTGCCTTCCCATTTGACCTGCCGTAGACGTTCGGGGGACGGAGCACGATACCGTGGACACCTTTCGCGTCGAGAAATTCTTTGTCCACTTCAAGTCGAGAGAGAAAGGCTCCCCACCGACGGGAGGAATGGTCGTCTCCTCGTCAAAGATGCGATCACCCGTGTCGCCAAGAATCGCTGTTCCGCTGGTCATGATGAATGGTTTGCCGGTATCTTTCAGACTCCTGAGCAGAGTGCCGATGACAAGTTTCTCGTTCGAGAGGAAACCGCCCGTCATGAATACCTTCGTAGAAATCCTTCGTTTCGCAGGCTGCGCGAGGCCAACTCACCGGCCTGCGGTTGATCTTCGATTAAACCCTAATTCTTGCTGCAGAATTGGCCATCTGGTTTTATCGGTGCAAACTGGATCTAAAGGATTTGAAGAAATTTCGAACAAGCCATTGCACCAAAAAAGTGACTGATAACAAAATTACCGTGATGAATTAGCCGCCGTGCCTTTGGAATCCGCCGCTGGTCGGGCTCTCCGTAGTCTAAACTGGGTTCGAAAGCGAAGGCTCATTGGTCCGCAGACTTATGCGGGACGCCGTCATTTGCAGAAGGCGTTAATTGACCTGCGCTTGTTTTGGAGAAGATGGCGTTTGTGCGCAACCTGTCTTCGCCCGAACTGAAGATGTTCTACTCTAAATTGAGCTCAACTCTCTCCTTAGAACCCGGTTTGCTTTATTGGATATCGGCGTTAACACAATCTGTACTTAACTACGGTATAGCAGCGCGATTACTATCCAGTTTATACAGGTGAAGCAATACCGGTGACGCGCCCCAAAATCTCTACACGGGCCCGAGGAAAGAGGATGCGTGGGATCCCTGCTAGCGGATGAGGCTGAAGTGCCAAGTGTGTCTCATCCGACTCCAGATACCCAATAAGTGTTTCTCCCCGATGCCTTAATACGTAAATGGGACGATCCCACCCCTCTTGTTCATTGCCTCCATTTTTCGTCGGATGGACATCCTGATCGTCAATGTGAACGATAGCGCCATCTCCGACGATTGGGCGCAGCCCTCCGAATTGTCTTGCCTGACTTAATCGCAAAAAGTGTTCCTGGCGTGTGCCAATACGCGGGAAAGCCATAGAGATCAAGCTAGGCCACTCTCCCCATTCTTCCAATATCTTGTTCCATTGATTGAAGGGCTCTGGCCTTGGCGCAGCATCGAATGACGAAGGAAGATCAACTGCTCTATCAACATCTAAAAGCGTGGTGAGCGATAGCTGCTGTACGGTGGGACCCCACATTTTTAGCACTCGAAAGACGTCAGAAAGACGCAATGACAGAACGGCAGCGATTCCTAAAAGGACGGCAGTTCGTGGCGACGTATTTCCAATCCGCTGATACCGACGCAATGTTCTGGAACTCAGGGCAACCCCCAATTGTTCTTTAAGCAGTGGTGCGAGTCCGGTAAGGTGCGCTTCTGTAATTCCAAACCGTACTGTTTCTGCCTTCAGTAGGGAAGTGAAGGATGTGTGTTCCCAAGGGAGGATCAACGGCGTATCCTTAGACCAGATCAGATTAGAAACGAGCGGACCCAAAGCGGGTGCCGGCAGCTTAGCGGCAAATGAAACGACTTGGCCGACGATCCGAGCTTCACCCGGATACTCGAATTCCTGACGGATACCAATCTTTTGTCCTCGGGTGATGAGGAGTAGTCGACCCTTCTCTGCGACGCATCGGCTACAGATGTATCCAGCGTGGTGCTGCAGGAGATAGTATCGGCTAGAGTCGGGATTTCTTCGTTCATTTTCGTCGATTTCTTGGACTGCAATGATGGAGCCTGGAGGAATCCTCGGCAACGCCATTCCGTCCCTCGTACCGATCTGCGCATAAAGTAATTTTCGTCTTCGCCAATGTGGCCCACGAATGGCTCGAATGGGAATCCCTATCCTCCAGGATCGGACGAAATCGTACAGGAATGAATTCTGATGTAACGCGCCTGAGTTTCCGAGAAGCTGTGGCACGTCGACAGGTCGGTCACGATAGAAAGGATAGGTCTCGATGAATCGGGTTCGCTCTCCATTGAGAAGAAAGTCGAGATGCCTCATACTTTCGAGGCTGTACCCGAAGAGTTTGAATGCTCCGCCGATCGTGAGGTCAAGGTATTGCGACAAGGCATGAAGTTGACGTAGAGACGGAGTATAGCCAAACCTTCGGATATTGGTAATCAGATCTCGACTGAACGCGCCATGTACTGGCGGTTGGCGTTCGAGCCTTTCTCGGTGCTGAGAACGAGAAAGCATCAGCAGGTGGGAAAGCATCTCAGCTTTCCTTCTAGATGACTCGGGCTCGTAGACTCGCATGACCTTCTCCACAAGTTGCGACTTCTGCCAACGAGCACACGAGTCCCAACGCAGTCTAAGGACCAGACCACAGAGGCAGAGAGTTTTTCGATGTTGGATTTGGATCTGAGCTTCTTGGGATATTTTCGTCCAAGGGTAAAGATCCACGTGCCGTCCAACGACTTGTTCTAGCTGAGTGAGCCAAATGTTGTCGGAACAGCCTTGTCTATCGAGAACAGCGCGCAGCTTCGCTTAGTCATCCAGACTGGATTCACAAGAGAAGAGATTTGATGAGAGCCGTTCTGTCCACGACCAGGTTTTCAGAAGCGGCTTGGGGTCAGATCATCAATGAATCACTGACCGGATGTATGAGGTTTCGGCGAAGTTCGGCGAAGAACACGCGAGCAGCCTATTTCTTGCCGAATGCTCTGCTACTTCGCCGAGTTTTTCGCCGAATTGCGCGCCATAGAGGCTCCAAATCTTCCCTTCGGCTCCACTCTACTCCGTTGAAAACATACGGTTTCCACGCCTGATGAGTGCTCTGTTAACCGAAGGGTTGTAGGTTCGAGTCCTACCTGAGGAGCCAATTATTTTCTTAGACTTACGGGCGTTATAAACTCCCCGATGACTTGCAAGACCATCCGACTGTGGGGACTTTTGTGGGTAGACTCCTTCAAAATGCTGAGTAATGGCGGTTGATCCTGAGCGATCCTCATCAGGGCTCCTATCGGTTGTTGTGTCCGCCCGATTGGTCACCACAGACTCCAGCGCCTTACGCTTGGCTTCCATACGGATGTGGCATAGTGTTTGAGCATCTGCTTCGAGACGTGGCCCGCGATGTCCATAATGGTCTGGTCGCCCGCTCCCTTTCTGCTAACTCGGTCACCAAAGTTATGCCGGTCATCGTGCCATCGGCCCTTCACGCTGGCGTTTTCGCGGAGGTTGCTCCACACCGTTTTCAACGTCGTCACGTGCCGCGTTGGGTTGGTTGGCTGGGGCGATCCGAAGGGGAAGACGTACCACTCCGGCCTAGTCCAACTTCAGTTCCCACGCAAAGCAATTTCGGGATGCAGCTTCCGTCCGCCTCTATGACAAGCTGAAAGACGGACGCATCAGATTCACCGATACCGGTGTCGCTTTCACCTTCATCGCGCGGGACGTACTTATGACACGAGACGGGTACGGATTCGCCCTGGTTCGTGAAGGAATCGCCCTCGACAGCGCGTTGATAACGCACCCAATCGCGGGTGTTGATTGGACCGTGGATCGCGCCGTGACCTACGAACAGAAGCGACATCCAAAGTCGATTCGCCGATAGTTCCTGGCTTCAGAGAAGTCGCATACCGGCGGGACGCCACTTGATACATTTAAA
>Ga0105240_10013645_pt1 | contig 11142 bp, 12 predicted proteins | sample KBSC54metaG_FD_80426 | JGI IMG/M metagenome (GOLD analysis project Ga0105240, IMG submission 80426) | Corn rhizosphere microbial communities from Kellogg Biological Station, Michigan, USA - KBS C5-4 metaG | ecosystem: Host-associated > Plants > Roots > Rhizosphere > Soil | place: Michigan, USA...
ACCAGGAAAGCTTGCCGCCCACCGGCGCCGACGGGGTAAATAATGCCGATGGTTTCTTCTCCAATGTGAATCCGGTCACCGGGGCATTGCCGGCGGAGACTCAAACGCTGATCAATCTCTATGCGGTGAAGCATAACCCGTTCGCTTATTTCCGCACCGTGCAGGAAGGCTTTAACCACGAGAACAGCCTGAAAAGCACGGTTGGATTTGAAGGACCGCACGGCTTGTTTGACGACCTCAACTCCGGTCGCGTGCCGCAATACTCATTCATCGTGCCTAATCAGTGCAACGACCAGCACGGACGCGGCAATGCCGGCCCGCAATGCGATTTCGATCCTTCGTCGTTGGGAACACAAGTAGGACTTAACCCGGCGCTGATTTTCATCGGAGATCAAACCATTCGAACCCTGGTGAAGGCCATTCATGCCTCGCCCGCATGGAAAGATGGCCGTAGCGCCATTGTCGTACTCTGGGACGAGAACGACTACAGCGCGACACCGAACACGAACAAAGTGCTTCTGATCGTGGACACCAACTACGGCGTACGGGGAGTGCAGAGCAACCAGTTCTATACTCACTACTCCCTTTTGAAAACAATCGAAGGGGGACTGGAACTTCCCTGCCTCAACCACGCCTGCGATGCCCACGTCAATGTGATGTCGGACCTATTCGCGCCAGGTCATGATCGACGCGATCATGACGGCGACGACGATGACATCAAGTGGTGAGGAGTTCAACTAAGGTCACAGGAGAATTGAGAATTCTCGCGTCCTTGCGGGCACGGCATTATCGTGCCCCAGGGACGTTCCACATTTTCGGAGCCGCAGCAACTGGTTGTCACAAGGGAATCGAATGCCGGACATGCTTTGAGGGATTCCGCTCAGCTTGGTCGGAAGTCGCCCCGCCACATACAGTTGCGGGAATGGTTGAAAAGCACCGCGATCGCTTAAAAAGCACCAGCCCCGCGATTCTCCGGCGAGCTTTTAGCCAGCTGGAACGAAGCAGGCCGCTGATAAAACACGGTTTATGGGAGCCAAACCACGCTAGTCGCTTTGGCGATCCGCCTGCATCTACTTGGCTGAAACGTGGGAGGAAACACCCTAATAAAAGCGGAGGACGAGATGTCGCGACTTCTGAAAATTTCCTTGGTTGCCATTCTGGGACTTGTCACGTTTGTGCCGTTAGCTTCAGCGCGGCCACGTGTTTTTGTCGGCGGATACTTCGGCCCTGGATATTATGGACCCGCATACTACGGTCCCGCCTGGTATGGGCCTCTCTGGGTTGGCTCGTACGGCGGTCAGCGCGGCCCCGCGGTGGGTAGCGTAAAATTCGAAACTAAAATGAAAGACGCTTCCGTCTACGTGGATGGCGGATATGCGGGAACGGTCGGCGAGCTAAAAACGTTTCACCTGCGTCCGGGAAGTCACGACCTGGAACTTCGCGACCGCGACGGAAATTCGATCTTTCAGGACCGGGTGAACGTGGTCGAGGGTAAGACCATCAAACTGATCCCATAAGCACAATTCTCCCGAGCAAACGCGAGCGGAGAGACCGGGCAAAGTCGATCGGAAGCCTGGTCTCTCCGTTTTTCGGTTTCAATTATTTTCCCGGTGTTTTGGTGGCAGGCTCGTTGATTCGCTTGGAAAATGCTTGTTCATCGGAGGCTACGCAAACAAATTCTTCGATTTCCTGATGTGGCCGCAGCTTCATGATTCTCTGTGGAGCGACAACGGGCCTGGTATACGCTTTCGGATCGGAAACGGTAATGTCGTACAGGATGGTGTCGTGGTCCGTGCGGTGATAGCGCTCGGTGACGCGCATTTCATCTGTGTGGGGATACCCGGTCGATCCCAGCCAGGTCTTGTCGTTATATCCGCCCGATTGAACTACAAAAGTGAAATCGTCTTCCCAATGACCTATCGCGTATCCGTACCACGTGGGATCGGGGTCCACGGGAATCGATCGTCCATCTGTCCAGATGGGACGCCATTCGTGCTCGCGTTCGAAAAATTGCAGCAAGCGTCCGGGCGCGCTTACGAGTTCGAAAGGACCCAGCGCAAACATCACTCGCGGAAATCCCATCGGATCGCAACGCAAGATGGGATCATTCCCGTTTGGCGAAGCCTTTGGCCCGTATCCGGGCTTCTCCGCGTCATATCGCTCTTGCGCCCACGGGGTCATGGGAGGCATATCCTTATCCGGAGCCAGACCCTCCGACCCGCCTGGGGCCTTATACTGCCAAACGCCGGTGATGTCGCGGCGCGGCGCCGGGGCGGGAGCGACGGCAGCCGCCCCTTGTTGCTGAGCGGACCTCACGGGAGCCGCGAACAAAATCAAGGTGGCGGTTCCCGCCAGATAGAGCCAGCGATTTCGCAACGGCAATCTCTTTTCGCAGCGCCTCATTTTTCGCCGATCCTATCGTTCGTCCATCATAAGTTCACGGCCGTCGGAAAATACGACCTTGCCGGTTTTCTTTCCGGAAAATCCAACCGGCGCGCCATTTTTGGCGGGGTTCAGGGAGATCGTGATCTGATCGCCGGGCTTCAGAGATGTGCGGCTCCACCCATTGCGCTTCATGATGCCGGGACTTTGGCTTTCCACGGCCCAATGCACAACGTTGCCTTTGGCATCTTTTACATCGAGATAAATCTGGGTGTGAGGATTCACAAAATCAAATTCGGTGACGGTTCCAGTGATGGTCACGATGCGTGCTTCATCGTACGCGGAATTTCCGTGATGCGCGTAAACTGCGCCGCAAGCACAAATATATGCGGCAAAAACCAGAATGAGTATTGCCGGCTTATTTCGCATGGAGCCTCTTCTGTTGGGGGATTATATTGTTTTGGGGATAGGCGCGGCACTCTTTTTTCCGCTGGATCGCGCGCTATGTGTCGCATTACATCATTTCTTCGGTTGGGCGACGGCAGGGATGCGGATTTTTTTGGCGAAAGCTTCCTCCTCCGATGCCACGCAAACTAATTCTTCAATCTCATCGGTCTTTGCCAGAAGTTTCATCGTTTTTTGCGGAGCTACAATAGGCTTGGTGTAAGCGGTGGGATCGTACACGGTGATGTCATAGGCGATGGTGTCATGATCCATGCGGCGATACCGTTCCACCGTGCGCATATCCTCGCTATGGGGGTAACCCGTTGCGCCGAGCCATGACTTATCATTGAACCCGGACGACTCCACGACGAAGGTATCGTCGCCCTCCCAATGTCCGATAGCATAGCCATACCACGTAGGATCGGGATCCTTCGGCAGAGATCGCCCATCGGTCCAGATCGGGCGCCATTCGTGCTCGCGCTCAAAAAACTGCAGCATCCGCCCTGGCGCCGCAACAAACTCGAATGGAGTGGGCAGGAAGATGACACGCGGAAATCCCATGGGATCGCAATGCAAAATCGGGTCATTGCCTTCGGTGGTAGCCCGGGAACCGTACCCGGGCTTTTCGGTGGCAAATCTCGCCTGAGCCCACGGCGTCATGGGAGGCATATCTTTTTCCGGCGCAAGCCCCTGCGCACCGCCGCCACTCTGAAATTGCCACACACCGGATAGATCGCGTTTGGGCGCAGGGGATGCGGCTGACTTTGCTGCGGGGCGTTCCTGCCCCGCCAATGGAAACGTAAGCAAAAATAGAGCGGCGCTTGCGGTAAGTGCCGCAATCGATTTCAATGCACGACGTTGCATGATTCGCTCCCTTCCGCCAAGTGCCGCTCGGGACGGCCCAATCTACTTGGGACTCATTTCCAGCGTCTGGCCCCCGCTGAGTACCACCCTGCCGGTCTTGCCGCCAGAGAAACCTACGGGCACTCCCGTCTTTGCAGGATTGAGCGTGACGGAAATTTGATCTCCGGGTTTAATGGAATTTCTGCTCCAGCCGCTGCGGCGCATGATTCCGGGACTGTTGCATTCGACCGACCAATGAGCAACTTGTCCTTTGTCATCTTTTACGTCCATATAAATTTGCGTATGGGGATTCACAAAATCGAATTCGGTTGCCGTCCCGGTAATCGTGATGGTCCGGGTTTCATCGTAGGCGGAATTGCCGTGATGCGCGTGCGCCGTGCCGACCACCGCCAGCGACACCATTGCCAGGCAAACGCTTGCGGCAAACATCGATTTCATAGGATACCTTTCATCATCCGGCGGCCTCGGAACAACTTGGGGAGATCATATACCTCAAATTTCGAAGGAGCGGAAGCAATATCGAAGGAATCACTATTTGCCAAAGAAAGGGCTTGCTTCGACTTGCCGAGCGCAATGGGCAAACTTTCCGCGGCTCATGACTCTTGAGAAAACAGCTCCATCGGCGCGTGGCCGGCTTGCAATGAAAGTCTCCTGCTTTTGAGGGCCGGTTGGGATGATGGTTGGCCGGACCGGTTATGCAGTGGGTAGGGCGCCCACCTTTGCGGCGGCCACTCCGTTGCGAGTGGTGTTCTTCACTAAATACATGGCTTCATCGGCCAGATGGATCAGCTCAACCTTGCTCTTGGCGTCGCTGGGATAAGACGCCACGCCGATGCTGGCAGTGAAACGAATATTCAGCCCTTCGGCGGAAAGCCACGTGGTGTCTCGGATCAGCTTATGCAAACGGTTCGCAACCACAAATGCGTTTTCCTTGGAGGACTGGGGCAGCACCAGCACAAATTCATCGCCGCCGTAGCGGAAGGCGAAATCAATCCGACGGCACGCGGATTTCACCATCAAACCAACCTCCGCCAGCAACCGGGAACCGACCAGATGCCCATGCGTATCGTTGACATTCTTGAAATGATCGAGATCGATGAATACCAGTGAAAATTCGTAGCCGTAACGCTGCGAGCGGTAAATTTCCGTCTCCAGAATAAAATCCATGTGGCGCGCATTAAACAGGCTGGTGCAGTCGTCGGTGATGGTCAGTTCGTGAATACGCTTTACGTGGCGCGCATTTTCCAGTGCGATGGCGGCGAAGTCCGCCAGGGCCTCCAGCAGCGCCAGATCGCGCTGTTGAAACCCTTCCTGGCCAATGCAGTTGATCAACTCAATTACTCCCAGGCAATGATCGCGATAACGCACAGGGACAGCCACGATAGAGTGCGTCTCCATCTTGGTCTTCTCATCGACCTTCGCAAAAAAACGCGTATCCCGGCTGACATCGGGAACGATGACCGCTTCATCGTTCTCCGCCACCCAGCCGGCGATTCCCTGCCCCATCTTAATGCGCACATCTTTCAGCGCCTGGGCGCCCTTGCCGACCGCCAATTCAAAGTAAAGTTCCTGCTTGGCTTCATCTACCAGCAACAGCGACCAGGTGTCGGGACGCAAAAACTCGTCAATCTTTTCCATGATGGTTCGCAAAACCTGGTCGAGTTGCAGGGACGACGTAAGAGCTTTGCCAAGTTCGTGGAAAACGGCTACCTCCCCCGCTTCGCGTTGATCAGGCCGGGGGGAATTATTTTGACGGCGTTCGATGCCGCTGAATTTTTCCGTATTGGTCACTTTAAACCTAAGTTCCTGGTTCGCCGCGGGCTGCGTGCCGCCATCTCAGGGAGGGTGTCTGAGACGTTAAATTATAATCAACTCTACTTGCAGCGCGCAACTTTTCAGTTGATTGGTGTTCCAAAAAATTAAATTTGCAGCCGCCCGCATTTACCGGCGTCCTGTGGGGCGGCGATTGACACCCCTGCAACGCCCGCCTATATTCGCTTGGACGCAGGGCTCGACGAGAACTGATTAAATGACTAAAGGAACCTTTGGCGAACATTTGAAGCGCGAACGGGAGATGCGCGGGGTGTCTCTGGATGAAATTGCGGCAGCCACGCGAATTGCCCCGCGTTTCCTGCGTGCCATTGAGAACGAGCAATGGGACGAATTGCCGGGCGGCGTATTCAATCGCGGTTTTGTGCGTGCTGTCGCCCACTACCTGGGCCTGGATGAAGAAAGCATAGTCGCTGAGTACGGGATGGTGGTGGGAGTTCGCCCCAGTGTTCCGGTTTGGACCGGGAGTCCCCCGGCAGTCGCGCCCAGCCAGCCATGGCTGGCGTGGATTTTGGCAGCCGTGATCGCCATTGCTCTTATTGCGGGAGGCATCGTCGGGATACGGCGGATTTCAGCGTGGCGCGCGGCGCATCGTGCTGGTCAAATGGAAATTCCCAGTGAGTCAGATGGACCTGAAACACTGCCGCCGGTAGTTCCCGTTGCCGCCAGTTCGGCGCCACCGGCCGATTCTTCCGATCCATCCAACAGCTCTTCGGCTTCTGCAGCTCGCCCGTCCCCGGCTCCCCCGGGAATAGCGGGAACTGCTGCTACAGCTGCGGCCGATCCCTCCACAGCGACGGCGCCGCTTCAATTAAAGATCGAAACGGAAAAGAAGACCCGGCTGACCGTTGCGACGGATACGCAAAGGGTATTTGAGGGAAATATCCGGCCCGGAGAATCCCGCAACTTCTCAGCCCAGGATCAGTTTCAGATATCCACTAAAAATGCGGGCGCTCTTCAACTCGAATTGAATGGCAAGATGCTGGGACCCATGGGTCCTCCAGGGCGCCCTGGAAAAATTACTTTGACGCGAGAAACCTTGAAGGAAGCCTCAGGTGGCGGGAATTAGCGCAGGGCTTTCCGCGGAAGTCCGTTCCGGACACGCGACACAAGATCGCAAAATCGCCATCTGCAATGAAACCGCATCATTTGTCCCCAGCGAACGCATCGAATTGCTTGCCATTCTTGCCGCCGACACCGATGCAATCGTTCGCCAGAAAGCCGCAGACATATTGCTCACGCAACCCCTGCACAATGTCCTGGAAGCGCTGGTACGAACGGACGCCGCTCCGGAGATGTTTGCGTATTGCGCGGCGGAGTTCCCGCGCAGGCCGGGCGTCGCCGATGCTTTGGCCAGGAATTTGTCGTGCCCGATTGAAGTCCTGCGTCCGGTGGTTCGCTATTTGTCGGTTTCCGCCGTGCAGGACCTGTTTGAAGATCTGAACCGGCTCAGCACCTCGCCCGCGCTGGTCGCTGCTCTGGTGACGTCCACGGTCATCAATGCCGAGCAGCGGAATCAACTTTTGGAACTGGAGTTGGGGGGCGCAATTTCCGCGGAGGACTTGGCGGAAGGCGCCGAAGCGATCGAACCCGACGGCGAGAAGCGCATCACCCTGCTTCAGAAACTTTCGCGATTGCGCGTCAACGAACGAGTGCAATTGGCAATCAAGGGAACCGGGGCCGAGCGCATGCTGCTGATCCGCGACCCGTGCAAAGTGGTGCAGCGCGCCGTGTTGCAGTCGCCGCAGTTAACGGACCGGGATGTCGAAGGCTTTGCCGGGATGGCCAGCCTCAGCGAAGACACCTTGCGCATCATTGCGCGTAACCGCAAGTTCCGAAAAAACTACAGCATCGTCAGAAAGCTGATGAACAATCCCAAGACACCGGTTGAGATCAGCTTGAACTTGCTTCCCAACATTACCGGGCAGGACCTGAAACTTTTGACCACCAACAAAAACATCCCAGAAACCCTGCGTACGTCCGCGATGCGCTTGCAACGCCAACGAAGCGCGACCAAAGGCGAATAATTTTTTATCGCGGGTGAAGCGTGCTCCTGAAGGCAGGATATAGTTCAGTCTGTGCGCGGTTTAATGCGTTTGCAAAAATTAAACCTCCACGGACCGAGGTCGATACTACAGAAGTTTCCTTCCCGATTCCTCCCACATTTCTTCTAAAGGAAGGACGTGTCGAACGGCTTGGGAAACAGCGCCGCCATTTTGTAGAGTTCCACCTTCCCTTTCAGGTTCGCGAGCACCACGTCCGCATCGCCACAAAATTCCCAAAGGATCTGCCGGCACGCGCCGCACGGCGGCGTAAGTATATCGGTGTCCGCGACCACTGCCACGGCGTCAAAACCGCGCTCTCCTTCCGAGACGGCTTTGAATACGGCCACGCGCTCGGCGCATAGCGTTAATCCATACGTGGAATTCTCCACGTTACACCCTGTAAAAATGCGGCCCGATTTGGCGCGCAGCGCGGCGCCCACGCGGAAATTGGAGTAAGGCGCGTGAGCATTTTCCCTGGCCGCCATGGCTGCGGCAATCAGTGCGGAATGATCGGTCATCGCAGGTCCTCGTTTATTCGCGGTATTACTGCGCGCAGCAACGCCACAAAATCCGCTTTCACCCGTTCGCCGGTTTCCAGCACTTCTTCGGTGGTGATGGGCTGGTCCAGGATTCCCGCCGCCATATTGGTGACGCACGAGATTCCGAGCACGCGTATTCCCATGTGCGCTGCGGCAATGACCTCAGGCACGGTGGACATTCCAACCAGGTCCGCCCCGATGGAGCGCAGGTAGTGAATTTCCGCGGGAGTTTCAAAGCTGGGTCCGGTGACCGCGGCATACACCCCCTGGGACATTTCGACGGCGAGGCGCCTGCCTTCCTCGCGCGCCGCCGCCTGATACGGCTTCCAGTACACTTGCGTCATATCGGGAAAACGCAGTCCGAAACGTTCGTCGTTTTGCCCGATCAGCGGATTCGTTCCCTGCAGATTGATATGGTCGGTCAACACCACCAGGCAACCTTGTTTAAATTCGCGGTTGATTCCGCCGGCTGCATTGGTGAGGACCACTGCGCGAATCCCCATGCGGGCCATCACGCGCATAGGAAAAATAACGTCCTGCGCGGCATATCCTTCGTAGAAATGAACGCGGCCCTGCATCGTTGCTACAGGCACGTTTGCGATTTGGCCGATGACCAGGCGCCCCGCGTGCCCGATGGCTGTGGACCTGGGGAAATGGGGGATTTTCGTGTAGTCGATGCGCGTAGCATCGGCCATTTCATTCGCGAAAGCGCCCAGTCCGCTGCCCAACACCAGGCCGATGCGCGGGCGCAATCTTGTCTTTGCGAGAATGAACTTCGCGGCGCGCTCGGCTCGTACGAATGCATGGCTTGCTTGCGCCGGGATAGGTTGCGATTTTTTTCCGCGGGAAGCGCTCATTTCAGGAATATTCCCACGATGGATGCGGACATCAGGTTGGCCATGGTTCCCGCGAGCATGGCGCGAATCCCGAGCTTCGCCAGCTGCGATTTCTGATTCGGAGCCAACGCGCCGATGCCGCCAATCTGCATGCCGATCGAGGCGAAATTCGCGAACCCGCACAGCGCAAAGGTCGCAATGGTAAAAGAGCGCGGATCGAGCGTGCCTTTCATCGGCCCCAGAAAGGAGAAGGCGACCAGTTCGTTCAGCACCATGCGCGTCCCCAGCAGATTCCCAATTTGCACGCAATCACGCCAGGGAATCCCGATCATCCACGCCACGGGAGCAAAAGCCCAACCGAATACCTGTTGCAAACTCGTAGGAAACCAGTGCAGGCCCAGGGTGTTATGAATACCTCCCATGATGCCGTTGGTGAGCGCGATCAACGCCAAAAACGCGATGAGCATGGCTCCTACATTAACCGCCATGGCCAGTCCTTCGCCGGTGCCCCGGGCGATGGCGGCCAGAAAATTGGAATCTTGTTCCAGATCCTCCTGGTGCACTACTCCCATGGTCTTGGGCTTCCCGGTTTCCGGCACCAGCATCTTGGCCATGAGTAAGGTGCCAGGCGCCGTCATGATCACCGCCGTCAGCAAGTGCCTAGTCTCCACGCCGAACGCAATGTAGGCGGCCATCATTCCGCCCGATACGTGCGCCATACCGCTGGTCATGATGGTCATCAACTCCGACTGCGTCAAGTCCGGCAAAAATGGCCGAATGGTCAGCGGAGCCTCGGTCTGCCCCATGAAAATACTGGCGGCAACATTCAGCGATTCCGCTCCGCTGGCACCCATAAACCGCTGCATCGCCCAGGCCATGCCGCGAATCACCACCTGCATAACGCCCAGGTAGTACAGCAGGGCAAATAAGGACGCGATAAAAATAATCGCGGGCAGCACCTGAAAAGCAAAAATGAATCCCATCGAAGATTTCTGTTTGCCAAACTCCCCAAATACAAATTCAGAACCAACGAAGGCATAGGACAGAACCCTGTTCACGACGTTGCCGGCGCGCAAGAAAAGCTGCTGTCCGCCGGTCCAGCGAATCACCAGGAAGGCCAGCACGATTTGCAGGCCCAAACCCCACGCTACCGTTTTGAGTTTGATGGCGCGGCGGTTCGTGGAAAACAGAAACGCCAAGCCCATCAAAACCAACAACCCCAGCACGCCCGTGAATCGCCCCAACTTGTCCTCTTTCCCCCTGAGCCGCCAGGGAAATGACCGTCACATTAGCATGGCCGCAACCCAGGTGGGTCGTGGAAATTATGATGGCCAGAATTTCTATCGCGGAAACACAGAATCGAAAGGGTATTCAAGCAACGCAGGTTTCAGCGTGTGCGGGTTCGTTGGCTGTTTCTGTTCCTGCGGGGAAGCTGGCGCGGCCGCCTAAAGCCACTCGGGCCGAAGCGTCTGCTCAGCAAACTCGCCTTATGGCTTATCGTCTTGATGCGCCGATTACGCGATGGATGAGCGGAGAAGAATTTTTCGGCTTTTCCGGCTCGATCCTGTAGGCGGTTTCCGCCAGATGGCGTGCATCTTCCAGCCTGGCACTCGCGTTGTAATGCAAGGTGCACAGCGGCTCGCCGCGCTGCACGGCATCGCCGATTCGTTTGTGAAATTCCAGGCCAACGGCAGGATCGATCTTGTCTTCTTTTTTTTCCCGCCCGCCGCCGAGCGCCACGCTGGCCATTCCCAATTGCTCGCATTGCGTTTCGGCGACAAAACCGCTGCTCGGTGAAATTACATCGAGTTTCTGCCGCGCCCGCACCAGCCGCGAGGGATCGTCAATGACGCTGGCGTCGCCTCCCTGCTGTATGACGATTTCACGAAATTTCTCTTTGGCTTTTCCCGACGTAATCAGTTCAACGGATAGCTGTTTGCCTGCTTCGACCGTTTTAACGCGCTCGCCTAAATAAAACATCCACGCCGCCAGGTCCAGGCACAGTTCCAGCAGATCCTCGGGACCACGGCCATTCAGCAGGTCGATGCACTCGGTAACCTCCATGGCATTTCCGGCCGTGCGTCCCACAGGCTGATTCATATCCGTAATCAGCGCAACTACATTTTTCCCCATGCTCTTTCCGGTCTCAACCAGCAAGCCGGCCAGATTGGCGGCGTCCTCTATATTTTTCATAAACGCGCC
>Ga0105240_10013648_pt1 | contig 11142 bp, 8 predicted proteins | sample KBSC54metaG_FD_80426 | JGI IMG/M metagenome (GOLD analysis project Ga0105240, IMG submission 80426) | Corn rhizosphere microbial communities from Kellogg Biological Station, Michigan, USA - KBS C5-4 metaG | ecosystem: Host-associated > Plants > Roots > Rhizosphere > Soil | place: Michigan, USA...
TCCGGAATCTCTTTCTCCAGACGCTCGGCAGCGTCGTTGATGGTCTTGCCAACGCGTGCTGAAGCGCCTTCCACCTTGCGGTTGAAGTCGTTCATGGTACTCCTCGCGATAATGCGGCGTGAAAGGGTTCACGCGATGTTGCGGATGGCCAGGCCCGCTTATTATTTCCTGCCTGAAGCATGAGGTCAATGGCGGAACTCGAATCGATAGGTCCGCTAGCTGCGGGAATCGGTACACCCGCAAGGACATCCTCGCATGGACAGCCTGCGTCGCTGCCGCGAAATGCCTCGCAGATCGCTGTTAAAATTCCGCGTCAATGAAATCCTCCACCCACTCGCGCGCCAACTCGCAAGCGCCGCAATTTCGCCGCCTGCTCTTGGCCTGGTACGACGTCCATGCCCGCGATCTGCCCTGGCGCAAGGATCGCGATCCCTACCGCGTGTGGCTATCCGAGATCATGCTGCAGCAGACTCGCGTGGCCGCCGTCATCGCGCACTACCTTGAATTCCTGCGGCGTTTTCCGACGGTGCAGAAGCTGGCGGCGGCGCGCACCAGTTCAGTTCTGGCGGCCTGGAGCGGATTGGGTTACTACCGCCGCGCCCGCATGATGCATGCGGCTGCAAAATTAATCGTTCGGGAACTCGGAGGGCACTTTCCAAATACCGCCAACGCCCTCCGCGCATTGCCCGGGGTTGGACGCTATACGTCAGCGGCCATCGCGAGTATCGCTTTCGAAGAGCCCGTGGCCGTCGTGGACGGGAACGTCGAACGCGTTGTGCAGCGATTCTCGGGCACCCGGCTCGAGCCCGAGAAGATTTGGAAAGCCGCTGAGGATTTGCTCGATCGCCAGCGCCCGGGAGACTTCAACCAGGCCATGATGGAACTGGGCGCGACCCTGTGCACTCCGCGAGCGCCATCGTGCTTGACTTGTCCCGTAGTCAACTCATGCGCCACACGCGGAGAGTTGCCCAGCCTGGGCAACACCTCGAAGCAGAAAAAGCGCGAGATTCATTACGCTCTCGATTATCTCGACGGTGCAGTCTACCTGGTGCAGCGTCCCCCGGATGCGCCGTTGATGGCTGGAATGTGGGAGCTTCCCCAGTTCGAAGCTACTGAAAAAAATAAGCCAGCTGCAGATTTCACCCTGCGACATTCCATCACCGTAACCGACTACACCGTGCGAGTCAGGCGTTCACCAGCCCCTGCCAATATTCCGGGCCAGCGCATTCCGCTGCAAAAGTTGCCAAGCTATCCCCTGACCGGGCTGGCTCGAAAGATTTTACGAAAAGCTGACCTGATCTCCGGCGCATCTATTTCAATCCCTCGGCTGCCATGAGTCATCTAATTCAACGAGTAAAAGCCCTGTTCGGAGGACGATCCATGACGGCGCTAGCTGCCGGTACCAAAGCACCGGAGGTTGAACTGAAGACGATGGATGGAGAGAAATTTTCCCTCCAGGCCGAGCTTGCCCACCGCCCTGTGGTGCTGATTTTTTTTAAAACTTCATGTCCTACATGCCAGTATGCCCTTCCCATGTTCGAGCGGCTGCACAAGGCCTACGGCCAAAAGAACGTGAGACTTCTCGGGGTATCGCAAAACGACTCCAAGGAGACCGCAGCATTTATCAAACACTTCGGGATCACTTTCCCGGTGCTGCTCGACGACACGCATTCATATCCCGCTTCAAACGCCTACGGCCTGACCAACGTCCCCAGCATCTTCTGGGTGGCTCAAGATGGGGAGATCGAACTCACCAGTGTGGGCTGGGTCAAGGCAGACTTCGAATCGATCAATCGCAAGATCGCGGAAACCGGCAAGGTCTCGCCTCCGATGATCTACACTCCTGGCGAAGAGGTCAGGGATTTCCGCGCCGGTTGAGGCTCCAAGAATTAGGCGCCGGTCGGCGTCTGAAACTTCGAAATCCTGGCTCCACTCAGCGACAGTCTGCTTTCCCAGCCAGATGTTCTACTAAAGTTTCAAGTTTCCAGGTTTCAAAGAAGAGCCCGCATAGGCCGCGGGCTGTTTACTTGAAACCCGAAACCTGAAACTTGAAACTGCGCACTGCCCACCGGACACGCCCTCCTCCCGCCTCATCCCAACAGTGGATGGACTCTCGTGCGCTATTAGTGCCTACTTCCCATGCATCCCGCCGACAACCTTCCTTTACAATCTTTGTAGATCGTCATAAAAAGCATTTTCTAGTACCAACGCCGCTTGGTCGGGGGAGAAACCTAAATGCAGGGAATGGCGAGGATTATCTCGGCGTTTCTGGTTGTGTGTTTGAGCCTGCCCTCGTGGGCAGAGGGAGCCGCCGGAGGAGCGCCCAAGACTCCGTCGGTGAAGCTGCCGGGGCCTGCGTACTCTGCTCTCGAGACCATCAATCCCGAACACATTCGTTGGCATGTCCGCTTCCTGGCCCACGATCTTCTGGAAGGCCGCGGTACTGGCCAGCGCGGCGGTGATCTGGCTGCGGAATACATTGCTGCGCAATTCGCCGAGTATGGCTTGAAACCCGCGGGCGATCACGGCACCTACATGCAAAAGGTTCCCCTGGTAGGAATCACGACTCTCCCCGAAACCCGCTTCGCGCTTGTTCCTAAGCGGGGCGAGGCCATGGCTCTCAAACCGCTGGATGAATACGTCGCCTACGATCAGACGCAGCAGCCAGAATCCAATGTGGACGCCGAGATCGTCTTCGTGGGATACGGCATCGAGGCTCCCGAGTACAACTGGGACGATTACAAGGGTGTCGACGTTCGTGGCAAGGTTCTGCTCATGCTGGTCAACGAACCTCCCTCCGACGATCCAAAATTCTTCAAAGGCAAAGCTCTTACCTACTACGGGCGCTGGACGTACAAATACGAAGAGGCAGCGCGCAAGGGCGCTGTCGGAGTGCTGCTGGTCCACCAGACCCAGATGGCGAGCTATCCCTGGGAAGTCGTACGAAATTCGAATTCCGGCGAGAAGTCTGCATTAAAAGTCGAAGGGCCGGCTCTGAAAGTGGCGTCATGGATCCACCTGGACGTGGCTTCGCGGCTGGCTTCCGCTTCCGGCCCCAGCATTGACAAGCTCATGACTTCGGCCAATTCCCGCGACTTCCACCCCCTGAACCTGGGGGCGCGGCTGGACGCGCACATGGTGAGCCGAATCCGGAATTTCGAAGCGAATAACGTAGTCGCCATCCTGAACGGTTCCGATCGCAAACTGGCGGACGAAGCGGTACTGTACACCGCGCACTACGATCATTTCGGAGTTCGTCCGGATATGCCGGGGGACAACATCTTCAACGGCGCCGAGGATAACGCTACTGGATGCGGCATTCTGCTCGAACTGGCACGAGCCTTCGGCGGCGCCCCCATCAGACCGCGGCGTTCCATTCTCTTTGCCGCAGTTACGGGTGAAGAGCAGGGACTACTGGGCTCGGAATATCTTGGAAAACATCCCCCGATTCCTGCCGGCAAAATCTCCCTCGATCTGAACTACGACGATGTGAAGCCTCTCGGAGCGCCCGAGGAAGTGCAGGTGGCCGGGGCCGAGCGCACCAGCTTTTACCCCAACGTCGAAGCGACCTCGAAAGAATTCAGGCTCAACATTCGTCCCGATGCGCGCCCCGAAGCCGGGCACTACTATCGCTCCGATCATTTCAGCCTCGCGCGCGTAGGCATCCCATCGTTTTCCATCAACGAAGGCATGAAGTTCAAAGGCCATCCCGAATCCTGGGGCCTTGATAAAGAGCGCGAGTACGTCGAAAAGCATTATCACCAGCCCAGTGATGAATACCGTCCCGACATGGATTTCGTCGGCGACTCCGCCATGGCCCGATTCGGATTTGCCCTAGGCTGGGAAGCCGCAAGCCTGCCAAAGTTGATCGGCTGGCAAAAAGGCGATGAGTTCGAATCCGCGAGACTGAAAACAGAAAAGTAGCTCGACGCACACAGAGGCAGCCCTTGGCTGTGCAGCGAAGCGACCACAGCCGCTCCCGATTCAACGTGGTCTCCCCATCCTGCATCCCTACTCCCTAACCCCTGGTCCCTAACCCCTGCCCTATTCCAATCCCCTGATTCACCACCCTTAGCCCTCATAACCGAGGTAACTTTAGGCGAGCCTCTGCCCATGCTAGCCTCGCTAGTAGTCTTTAAATCAGCAACTTCCGAACGAGATCCTGCCGGAGATGCCGAAAATCCCCATCTTTCGCCTGGGCGGAAGGCCTGACAAGCCGGCACTGCCGAAGCTCGCGGCGTCAACTCCGCTGGTTGCGCTCGAAGGCATCTCCGTCGGCGTCGATAACCTCCGTCACGACGTTGTGCTCAGTCCCAAATTCGCGGAACTGGCGCGCGCTCAAATTACTCGCCAGCTCACTCGCCACGGAGAACTGGATGGAGTGCTGAAATCGGACTCCATCCAGGGTCCCGCCTGGATGCGGACTCAGGCGCAGGCCGCGCGTCCGAAACAGGATCGCGGCGAATGGAAAATTGCGCTGGGCGAGTTGCTGCTTGCCTCTCTGAACCGCGCCAAGAAGGAATCCAACCTGTCCATCGATCTGCTGGCGCGCCTCGCGGCCACCAAGTTTCTGCGGGCGGAGATGAATCTGCAGTTCGCCCAAGTCGTGGAACGCTGCCGCGTGCAATTGAAAGGCTATGACAATGCGCGCCAGCAGAGCGCGGTGGAGTACCGCGAGCGCATCGCCGGTTTCCAGGTGCGGAAGAAAATCATTCTGCGCAAAACCGGGCAGGAGATTTTTGAAACCCTCCGCGAGGTGGAAAAAAGTACCCTCGCCCGCACCCGGCGCTCTTTTTTCGGTGAGGAAACCAGCACAGGAACCTGGTTCAGCTATCCGCTCTTCATGAACCGGCTTCTCTTTTCCGAGGACGGCCGCGATGACTACCTCTGCGCCGAACACTACGTCATGCTGGGCAATTGGGATCGCGATCCGGATCGCTATGGCCGTATGCGGGAGATTGCTTCCGGTTTTCTTCGTTCCCTTTATGGCGACGAACTCAGTGCCGACACCCTCGATTCCTGGATGAACGTGCCCGATAACGCCCGGGAACTCGTGGGCACCGGAACCCCGGAAGACTCCTCCGCAGGTGAAGTTCAGCAGGATCGGTTGGCCGCCTGGGTTCGCCTGCTCGAAGACGAGCGGGTGATGGAAAACGTGATCGCGTCCTATTACGTCGTGCCGCTGCTCACCGAATACGCGCCCCTGATCAATCCGCAACAGCTGAAGAACGCCCTGGTGGACCGCACCGAATGTGACCGCGTGGAGCGGCTCATTCAGGAACACGGGAAGCTGTCTTTGAATAACCTGTACGCCGGCGTCGCCAAAGTCGCGAGCTGCCGTGGGGCGGAGCGGGCCAAGGTGGCGGCGCGCTTCCTGGCGGATTTCTTTCACTACCATCGCGACCTCCGCCGTTTGGAAGTCATCAATGCGGCGTTGGACTCAGTGAACTTGGTCGGCAACGAGCGCCTCCAGGAACTCTCGCGCGTGAATGGCACACTTTACGAATTCCTGCTTCCGGAAGAAAAGGGGCAGGCAGAATCAGGCCGCGTGCTGCGGCACGCGGTCATGAAGGCAGACGTGCGGGACTCCACGCGGCTTACCCGCACCATGATGGAAAAAGGGCTGAATCCGGCTTCCTACTTCAGCCTGAATTTCTACGATCCGGTCAACAAGTTGCTGCAGAAGTATGGCGCCCAGAAAGTTTTCCTCGAAGGCGATGCCATCATTGTCGCCATCCTGGAGCGCGAAGGAGAGCCCAGCCTTTCCGTGAGCCGCATGGCGGTGCTGGCACGCGAAATTATCGAAATCGTGCGCGGCTACAACGAAATGATGCAGCGCTCGGGCATGCCCCAACTCGAACTGGGCATCGGCATCACCTTGCAGAATTCCGCCCCTCTTTACCTGATGGATGGCGAGCGCCAGATCATGATCTCCGAAGCCCTGAACGAGAGCGACCGTCTCTCCGCCTGCAATAAGCGCGCCCGCAAGGTCATGGAACCCCAGGCCGGCCCCTTCCATGTTTACGCCTTTCAGGCGGCGGACATCGATGAGAACGGCAATCCCGAGGACGTTACTCTCAGTTTCAATCTGAGCGGCATTCGCATGAATGAAGATGCCTTCAAGAAATTGCAGCAGGAAATCAGCCTGGAGCCATTGAAGGTGAAATTACCTGCTTCCTTTGCCTCGTCGGATAAAGGCGAATACCGCCTGTACAGCGCGACCGTCCCCGTGGACCGCGACATCTTCCGGAAAATCGTGGTGCGCGAAAGCCGCATCCCGCGAATTGATTCCGCAGCTTTCTCCATCAAAGGCTGGACCGAGCGCCGCTATTACGAGATCTGCACCGACGCCGCCATCTATGCCGCCCTCGAAAAGCGAAAAGCGATAGGACGATAAGTCGCTTGCTCCTCCTCACAGGGAATTTGCTTTTCGGATACAGGGGACTTACTTCCGAGGCGTCCCCGCAGGCGCAGCATCCTGCGGAAAACTTTTCAAGACCACCTCTCTCGACCGCGCGCTGACTTTGTTATTCACGTCATTAGTATTCTGGGTAAGTGTGCCCTTGAGCACGTAGTACCCCTCGTCCTGCGTAGTCTTGCCCTCGCCGCGTTGCACCGATCCTTTGAACTCGAACGCCACTCCATGAACAATATCGGTAGTGAAACTCAAGTTGTTGCCTTCCAGTTTCCCGGTCTTGAAGAACTGATCCAGAAACGCCCCTTTATCGCTCTCTCCCTCGCCATATCGTGAAATGAACCCCGTGACGCGCCCTCCGTCCTCCACCGTGATCTGAACGAACTCCCCATCTTTGAGGAATGAATACATCCCGGAATAGGCATGGCCCTCCGGTCTGGCGGCGCCCGCAGGCGGAGGAGTCTGATCCTGGGAAGGCGCGGATTGAGCGCTGCAGATGTTCACCGCAAACAGCAGGCACAAGAATCCGAGCATGCCGAGAGCCGTTTTCATGATTTCACCGTGTGCTGATTCTATTATGCGAAAAACAAAAAAGCTTCAGCCTTTGTGGGCTGAAGCCTGCGCAACCAGGCAATTGGTCGACCCGCGAGCCTGACAAGGGTCGGGCTACCAGTCGCCCCAGTGCGAGGCGGTCATCTGAAAAAACTTCATCTTCCACGTGTTGCCCTGCTTCACCCACACCGTGCTGAAATGCTGGTAGCGCGGCGGGGGCCCCTGATCCTGGGCGACCGGAACCCGCAGCACCACGTTGTAAGTCACAATCGCGCTCTCCGGCCCGGCGGGAACAACCTGCATCTCGTAGGGCATGATGTCGGACCCGCCTTCGCTGTACTGATCGATCATTTCCTGCCGCGAGTAGAGTTGGCCGTCGAAGCCGACAAAGGAAAAATCGTCCGTGAGAGTGCGCTTGAAGAACGCGGCATCGCCCTTCTTCGCCGCCGCCAGGAAACTCTTCTCGGCGTCCATCAAGGTTTGCTCGAAGGCGCTGGGAGCCTTTGCGGGCGCGTTGGATTGTCCACTCCGCCCCAGAGCAACAGTGCAACAGAGCAGTAGGGACAGAGTCATAAAGCCGTATCTCATTCCCCCTCCATTCAGTGCGCAAGACTCCGAAAAAAAGACGCGTTCGAAATTCAGCGTCAGCCCCTAGTCTTTAGCTAGAAGCTAGAAGCTAGAAGCTAGAAGCTAGAAGCTAGAAGCTCATAACTCACAGCTTACCCTCCACGAATTCGTTGCGCCAGTTGCGCGCGCGGTACCGAGACCTGCTCGCCGGTCGCGAGGTCCTTAAGCGCGAAGGCGTCGGCCTGGATTTCATTCTCGCCGACAATCAGGATGTATTTCGCTCCCGCCTTACTGGCAGCTTCGAAAGATTTCTTCAGCCGGAAGCTATCGTCTCCCAGTTCGATGATGAGATCTTGGCGCCGCAGTTCCCGGGCCAGGCGCGCGGCATCGGCATTCATCCCGGCCATGGGAGCGATGTAGGCATCGGGCTTGCGCACGACGCTCTCATCCGACGCTTTTTCCTGCAGCGACATCACCAGCCGGTCTTCCCCAATAGCGAACCCGATTCCTGGCGCGGGTGGACCTCCCAGAGCCTCGGAAAGTCCGTCGTAGCGTCCGCCCCCCAGAATTGCATTCTGCGCTCCCAACGCCCCGTGCGTGAATTCAAATGCCGTGCGCGTGTAGTAATCCAGCCCCCGCACCAGGCGTTCGTTCAAAGTGAATGGGACGCCCACCTTCGTCAGAATGGCTTGCACCGCCGCAAAATGCTGCCGGCATCCCTCATCGAGAAATTGGCTGATGCGAGGAAGCTTCTCGATAATCGGCTGATCCTCGGGAACTTTGCAGTCGAACACGCGCAGTGGGTTGGTGACCGCTCGGCGCTGGCAGTCGGCACACATCTTCTCCTTCACCGGTTCCAGCGCCTTGCGCAGAGCCTCGTTAAACGCGACACGGTCATTGGGACATCCCACGGAATTCAACTGAAGATTCCATTCCCTGATTCCCAGACGGTCGAGCAACGTGGCAAGCATCTCCAGCACTTCGGCGTCACGTGCTGGGGAATCGCTCCCTGCCGAAGCGGGGCCGATTACCTCTGCATCAATCTGATAAAACTGCCGGTATCGGCCTTTCTGCGGACGCTCCCTCCGAAACATCGGCCCGATGCAATAAAGCTTGTTCAGGCCGCGATCTCCAAGCTTGTGCTCGATGTATGCGCGGACGATCCCGGCAGTAGCCTCAGGCCGCAGGGTCAGCGATTGACCCTTCTCACTCGCGGCCCTCGAGCGATCCTCCCAGGTGTACATTTCCTTCGCGACGATATCCGTCTCTTCGCCTACGCCGCGAGCAAACAACTCCGTATTTTCAAAAACCGGCGTACGAATCTCCTGGAAGTTGTAAGCGCGAAACACCTCGCGCGCGACGGATTCAACGAAGTTCCACACCGCCGTCTCCGGCGGCAACAAATCCCGAGTTCCTCGAACCGCTTTGATCACCACATTCCTTTCATAAATCGCCGAGACAGGTGGGGACGACCGACAACGGACAACTGACTACTGCTCTTTCAGATACTCATCCTTGTACCCCAAATAGTTCCTCGCGTACCGCATGATCATTTCGTCTTCTTCCGGCCCCAGCTTGCGCCGGAACTTTCCCGGAGAACCCATCCACAGCGAGCCCGGCTCGACCACCGTCTTCTCAGGGATTAGAGTCCCGGCGGCGATAATCGATCCCGCCCCGATGCGGGCCCCGTTCAGGATGATGGATCCCATCCCGATGAGGCAGCGGTCTTCGATCACGCACCCATGCAGCGTCACCGAATGTCCCACGGTGACGTACTCCCCGAGATACACGCCCCACTGCTGCTTCATCCCGTGCAGCACGCTATTGTCCTGAACATTGGAGAAGGCTCCCACGCGGATCTCGTGCACGTCGCCCCGCAATACGGCATTCATCCACACGGAAGCGTGCTCGCCGAGTACCACGTCCCCAATGATCTGCGCCGACTGATCGACAAAACAGCTCGAAGGAATCGTCGGCCGAATGCCCTTATACGATCGAATCATGCTATTTCCGGAAAACATTGAACATAGCACGAGCTGCGAGCTAAGAGCTAAGAGCAATGAGCTATGAGCAAAGCCGATCAGTTCCGCTCCAGGCCTTTTGCTCATCGCTCATCGCTTGCTATTCCCACTCCGGGAAAATCGATAAAAATCTGCTGCCAATCACAGACGGCCGCACTTTGGAATGCTATACAAGCGATGGGTTTCTCCTCCCACGGCGAAGTCTCCCGGCCGCGCTGGCTCTTTACACGCCCTCCGGCACTTCTCCGTGGAGTTATTCGCCGCGTCCGGTAACGCGGGCCCATGCTCCCCTCCGAGATTCAGCCGTCAGGGGTGGACCTATGTTCACGACACGAGCGGTCATCTTCCTTTCTCTACTGTCGTTATTTCGCATGTCTGTGCCAGTCTCAGCACAGGATTCTGCCACTGGATCCTTAAGTGGCACGGTCTTCGATCCTGCTGGAGGACGCGTCGCACAGGCTGTTGTCGTCATCGTGAACACCGGGACTGCCTCCCGCTACACCGCGATCACCAACGCCGAAGGCCGCTTCGCCCTCGCCTTGCTCCCGCCCGGGGACTACTCCGCACGCGTGGAAGCTCCAGCGATGTCTCCCGAAATAACCCCGCAGTTGCACATTGATGTAGGAGGCGCAGCCGAAATCGAATTTCATCTGAAGCTCGCCGGGGCGCAAGAGACTCTCACCGTATCTGCCGCGCCCATGCTCGTCGAGACCAAGCCCAGCGCCGTTTCCACCCTGCTCGATGAACGCGCCATGAACGATCTGCCGCTCAATGGACGCCGCTTCTCCGATCTGGCGCTGTTCTCCCCCGGCGTCACCCAGGACCCTCGCAGTCTGACCTCGGCAACCAATGGCGACCTTTCCTTCGGAGGCATTCGCGGATTTCAGAACACCTTCCTCGTCGATGGCGGCGACTACAACAATGCATTCTTCGCCCAGGCCCGCGGGCGTTATCGCACGCCTTACAATTTCTCCACCGAAATGGTGCAGGAATTCCGCGTCTCCTCGAATGCCTATGGCGCGGAGCAGGGTCGATCCGGAGGTGCGGTGGTAAACGTCGTCACGAAATCCGGCTCCAATCACCTGCATGGCACCGCGTTTTACTACTTGCGCGATAGCTCGTTCGGCGCCAGCAATCCTTTTCTCTCCTTCAAGCCCCATAACCGGCAACAGCAGGTGGGAGGCACCATCGGTGGCCCTATCAAGCGCAACAAGGTTTTCTTTTTCACCGGATTTGACCAGCATGTGTTCCGCGTTCCCAACGTGGTGCAGTTCCTGAACGGCAGTTCTCAACTGCGCCCGCAGTCCGGCACTGACGCTGTTCCCGGCGACTATGAGGCCACGGACTCCGCCCTGGTGTTTGCCGCTGCGGCCCAGCTCTCTTCTTTGACCGGGGAATATCCCGCCGCGCAGATCGGCAATTCCGCCTACGCCAAGCTCGACATCAACATCTCCCCTCGTAATCAGATGGGGTTGCGGGTGAACACTACCCGCTACTGGGGATCGAACAATGTGTTTCTGGATCCGGCGAGCCCTGTGACCTATGACTCAATCAGCAACAACGGTCAGGAACTGGTTGCAACAGAGA
>Ga0105240_10013650_pt1 | contig 11141 bp, 9 predicted proteins | sample KBSC54metaG_FD_80426 | JGI IMG/M metagenome (GOLD analysis project Ga0105240, IMG submission 80426) | Corn rhizosphere microbial communities from Kellogg Biological Station, Michigan, USA - KBS C5-4 metaG | ecosystem: Host-associated > Plants > Roots > Rhizosphere > Soil | place: Michigan, USA...
ACAAAGGTAAAGAAGAGAAGCACGGCAGCAAAGCAGGATGGACGCGCAACGGGGTTGCGCCGCCCATCAGCGTTGGCGGGCGGCGCGGTCGAAAGTTTTCCTGCGTCTACGCGGCTTTCTTTTTAGGAACCTTCGCGCCCTTCTTGCGGGCCTCGGAAAGTCCAATGGCGATCGCCTGCTTGCGACTCTTCACCTTGCCACCTTTTCCGCCGGGACCCGATTTCAGCGTGCCGCGCTTCTTTCGCCGCATTGCGCTTTCAACGGTTTTGCCCGCTGCCTTGCTGTAACGGCGCCCCGATTTCTTCCCCGATGATTTTTTAGTTCTCGGCATGTGATCCCTCCTGAAACTTAGAGGAAAATCTTTTGCACGAGGTTGTGAGTTTTCGATGCCAGGAAGTGGTCGCCTGAGTGGCTATGCCGCACGCGAAACATTCTTCTTGCTCAGCAGATCGGCGACTTTCTTCAGATCGCGAACGAACTCGGCACGTTGTTGTTCGCGTTGCTGAGCATCCGGTGCACGCAGGATGGAAGAGGGATGCGCAGTGGCCATTACTTGGGGCGCAAGGTCGGAGGGAATCAGTTTCCCGCGATCGCGGGTTACCCGGAAATCCTTGCCAAGCAATCCCTGGGCCGCACTGGCACCAAGGCAGACAAGAACTTGCGGCTGCACAACTGTCAACTCCGCATCCAGCCAGGGGCGGCAAGCTTCAATTTCCGAATGACGAGGCTTCTTGTGAATGCGCCGCTTGCCGCGTTGCGCAGCTTCCCACTTGAAGTGCTTCACAACATTCGTGACGTATACTTCGGAGCGGTCGATGCCAACCTCGACAAGGACTTCATCGAGAAGCTGCCCCGCGGGTCCGACAAACGGATGCCCCTGCCGGTCTTCGTAATCGCCAGGCTGCTCCCCGACAAACATGACCAGAGCCTTGGAAGGCCCCTCTCCAAAGACCGTTTGAGTTGCGTTCTTCCACAAGTCGCAGCCTCGACACCCGGCAGCCGCCCGTTGCAGGCTCGGAAGGGTAAGGCGTTCGGGCAGAAACGGCGCGGCGGTAGGGAATCCGTCTTGCGACTTTTTCCGCGCCATCGAGTGCTCTCCGCAAACTCAGTGAGGTGCCGAGCCTTAAAAACGGGAACCTGATCGATCCTCGGTTCCGAATGCAATCCAGTGTTTGGTTGCGGAGAACGATATTCGAGTTGCGTTGGTCTGGTGGCGGTCGCGAGTTTTTTGCAGGGCTGAAAAATCAGAATTCTGCCGTGCTGCCTATTGCCGCGCCAGTTCGACGCGGCGATTGCGAGCGCGACCTTCGAGGGTGTCATTGGTGTCCACTGGCCGCGACGCGCCGAATCCGGTAGCAGCGGTAAAGCGGTTCTCCGAGATGTAGTAACCGTGCACCAACTCGTGAACGACCGCCTCGGAACGCCGCTTCGACAAATCGAGATTGGACTTATTCCCCCCGATGTTGTCGGTGTGGCCTTCGACGGTGAGTTTCCAGTCGGGATGGGCGCGCATGACTTGCGCGATTTCTTTCAGAACCTTGTCCGATTCCGGTCGCAGGTTGGCGCTGGCGAAATCGAAGTAAAGGTCGTAAACCTTCGCCCGGCCATTCTTCTCGAGGTCCTGCTCGAGTTGATTCGTTGGCCGCTCGGCATCCCAGTAAATTTTTATGATCTGCTGGTGGCCCCCCTCGGTCGACCCTGCTGCGAGCACCAATGGATTATCAGGATCGTCCAAGACGTAAAGATGCCCCTCTTTATCGGGAAGCTTCACGACCACATCCATGACTGGCAACTCCGTTTTTTGATCATTGACGAGCACGGGGAAAGCGACGTCACCAGTACCATTTCTGCGGAGAGTGCATTTCAGTGCAGGTGTGTCCATGGCAACGTCGCTGGTCATCACTCCGCCAGGCGCAAAATTCATCATCTTCTTCATTAGATCCTGGCTGGCTGCGTCCGCACTCTTCGGGTCGGACGCCATGGCGGTCTTGAATGATTTCAGGACAGCTTTGAGCGGATCTTCATGGTAGGTGAACTCCGATTCGCCCCTTGTTCTCAGCTCGTTCAGAGTTTTTTTTGAGAGACCCATGGCCATTGTTCCCGGTCGCTTCTCATCTCGACCGTCACGGCACAAGTATCCATCTGCTTCAGCCGCATTCTCCATGTCAGTCCGGAAGACCGTTCGTCCACAGTCAATCTTTAAGGGTTTGTCGGAGTGTTTTGTGCCGCTGCTAAGAAGGCGCTCAATGCCCTGACCGGGAGGGTATTGCTGTGAAGCACGGATGTGGATGAACTCGTCGGTGGCTTTGTCAACCATGTAGATCGACTCGAAGTCTCCCCGCAGAACGTCGTTGCCGGCGTCAATCAGTCTCAAAGACTTCCGCAAAGGTATCTTGCTGCTTGGCGAAGACACGAGTTCGGGCGGAGCTGGCTTCCAGTCCGGAAGCGGCTGGGGCTTGCTGGTTTGCCCTGTAGCCGCAGCCACCATTCCAGCCAAATCGTCTTTCTTGTATGCCTGCTGAACCTTGTCGATGCGCTGCTTCGCGCGGTATGCGACGTAGGCGCAGCTGCCCATGCCAGCGATTACGAAGAGGACCAGGAATGCCGCCGCGATCATGATAACTTTGAAAAGTTTGCCGCCAGATTGCCTCGGTGCGGGAACGGGCGGAGCCGCTACACTACGCACCGTTTCCATGGTTGGGAGTGCGTTGGCGCTGCTGCCGGGCTGCTGTGATGAAACTGCAGTGCCACATTTTTCACAGAACCTGGCCGCGGCAGCCAGTGGAGCACCGCACCCGGTACAGGCCGACTCTGCATCGATTCGGGATGACTCCGGCCTGCGCGCGCCGCACTTGGTACAGAAAGCTTGCCCTTCGGCCAGCGGTGATCCACAGTTCACACAGGCGATGCTCATTTCCAACTCCTTATCCGAACTTTCCCTGGAAAATAGTGCTGCACTTTGCTGCGGCAACTATTTCTTCGTCACCGTGCCCTCGTAGTGGGTCTTGCTGGCCTTGCCGTCTTTGGATTCTTGTGCGTAATCCAGGCTGTATTGCAAGACACAGTTGGCATCTTTGAGGACCCACGCGGTTCCCGTGATGTCATAGCCCTTTAGCCTGGAAAACATCATGAGGGCGGCTTTGTCAGACTGGCTGTCGTGGGTTGTGTCGACTGAGTATCTAATGGTGTCATAGCCATTCAGGTTCTCGTTCCCAGCGCGATTCACGGTGGGTCTGCTTACGAAAAGATTCCATGGCGTCCCCCCTTGCGCCAGGCTGGTCCCGGCCATTCTCCATTGCGAAGCGTCCGAACGCGTGTAGTGATTAATGAAAGTCCCCTCCGCGTATCCGTCCTTAATGTCGCGAGTCACGCTCTTCGGATCATTGAATTTGCGCATGTCGCTGATCATTGCGCGGTCCTCGTCCGAGGCCAGCCAGCGTTCGTGGTAGATAACATCGAGGGTGTCGGAAGAGAGATCTGCCTCGTAGTCTTTGGTTTTTAATGAGGGATCACTCTCAACGACCTTGTACGAGAAGTGCAGCGGTTGCGCAGGTGGAGGCCCCTGCAAGAAGGTCTGCACGCAGTAAGTGCCCCCATCGAAATGATTTTGCGAGGCAGTTTCTTTCAGCTGCGCTTGTCTTCCCTCCCTGGCTTTCGACTTTGGCTTGGAAGAGCATGCAACCAACGCCAACAGAATAGTTCCCGCGACAACGGCAATGGTGTAGACCTTGCGAACGTTTTGTTTGTCAGTATTCCGCATCAGCCCCGCGCTCCTTTGGAAGGTTATTTCCTGGTTACAGCGCCCTCGAAGTGTGTGCCGTCCAGCTTCCCATCGGCAAAGGTGTAAATGTTGTCGAAGCGGAATCGGACCATGCGACCATCCTCTTTGGCGATCCAGGCCGATCCCTTCACGTTGTAGTCCTTGGTCTGCCGCAGGCCCGCCGCATTGCCCAGGCTCATTGCCTTCTTGATGTCTGCATCCACGCCCGTCAAATCGAAATCGTAGCGACGCGCGTCATAGCCGCCAATCTGCTCGTCGCCGGCGTACTTGACTCCAGGCTGTGCATCGCGAATGTGGCCGTTCAAAAAAGTCATGCTGATGCCGCCGTAAACCGTGTACCAGTTCTGACTGTGGTAGGGAGTGCCGTTCAGTTCGCGGCTTCGCGTGGCAGCCGGGAACACAGCACTTCCCACTTCGGTGGCGGGACTGAAGTCAGTCTGTTGCCCCGAGATGCCATCCGCAGACACGTCCGCTTCGCACTGGGCTGAAAACCCATTCACCCCCGACTTTTTAAACGAAGCGTGAAATGGAGCTGCAGGCTTTTCGAGGGAGGCCTGCAGCTTGTCCATAGCCGCCTGCAGATCGTCGGCATCCCCGGGTTTGGCTAGCGATGACTTCGGTTTTCCTGAGTCAATGAGGCGCTTTGCCGAACTCGAACTGCACGAGAGCGACAGCACCAGGCCGCAGCAGACGCCAATGCTCAGCAACACTCTTCCTTGTCTTCTCATGATTCTTCGCTCCGCAGCTACCGATCCGAAACCCACTACTTCATGACGCCAAGGCGGCGGCTTTGCCAACCTGCTTAGCCGCAAGCGCTCCTATAAATGGAATGCGATACTCGCGGCCGCTATGTGCCTGGTACATCACAAATAGCCACAGCGAAAAGAAAGCCAGAGAAAACAGCAGCCGGATGGGAAATGTCGCCAGCGCCAGCCAGGGATTAATGTCACTCAAGATGCTGACCAGGATCCGCCATGCGATGCTGAACACGATCACTGCCGCGCTGTACAGGACCGACTGCATGGCGTGAAAGCGTACGAATGGATCTCTCTTGTACGGTTCCAGAACGAGAAAGAGAACGCCGGTAATCAGGCCGAGAATGTACGCCAGAGCGCCGGCGAGATTCGGTGTCAACCCCGAAGCGCCCGAGCTGGAAATTACAGACGGCGCCGCTGCCACCGAGCCCTGGGATACAGTTGCAACAGGTTTTCCGCAGCCTGCGCAGAACCCTGAACCTTGAGTAATTGTCAAACCACACCCTGCACAGAACGTCATGAGAGTCTCTCCTTTTTTGGACTTAGCTTTTTCCGATGTCTTCGCAGAGCCTCATGCCCGGCGGATCCACCCTGGTCATGGATTTCTTGAATATCTCTTTGCTGACCGTGCCTACCGACGAACCCCAAGCCTCTGCCGAAGCCCCGACGGTCCCCACCAGGCTGAGGTCATAACGCGCGCAGGGCGAGATCGCCGAAAATCCGGTGAAGCTCGAAGCCGAAGTGCCAATCATCTCGAAATAGGCGGCACCATCAGTTGCGAGCGCGTTCTTGAATATCTTTCCCAGGTGTATTCCGTTCTTCTGGTAATCCTGGTATTTGTCCGGGCTGAGCAGATGCTTCGCTACCTGGTCTGCGAGTTGGTCGACGTACTCGGCGGCTTTCTTGATGTCACTCTTTTCATAGATCTTGTTCAGTCCCATGGTGAGTTCAATGCGCGGAGCGGCAAACGCCACCAGCATCCCGAGTGGAGCGGTGGGCGAGATATCCTGGTGATCGCCGAGTTGAATCTCTCCTGTTACGTTTCCATTCGCGTCAAGGTTGCCGGGCTTGACTTTGAAATGCTGTGAGCCGTCGTAGGAGATTCGGAACTGCCCTTTCGTGATTTCCTTCCCGCCGGTAATAGCAGGATGAATCATGAGCGCGGCGCTGACTTCAAGGTAAAGAGGCAGGCCCTCGAGAAATTCCGCCAGCGGTATCTCGATCGCGCCCGGTAACTTGATCCGGCTTTCTTCCGCCATGACTCCGCCGGTATCTTTCGCCACCTGCCACTGAAAATTCATTTGCCCGTTCAGGTTGTTGAAGGACGTCTCCATGTTCTGCAACGAGCTTTGGCTCATGGAGATGGTGGAATCGAAATCGAAATCCGACAGATAACCCTGGCCGGCGATCAGGGCCTCGAAGCCGCCGACACTCTTCTTCACCGTGATATTCAGATCGGTCTTGCCTGCGCCGGGAGTGGCCTCAAACGTCGTGTCCCAGCCTTCGACGACTGATTTGAAAGCGCCCTTGGCCATGCTCTTGTAAGCGTCCGCAGTGCCCTTGGCTTCAGACTTGCTCATGGCAGTGGACTCCGGGCTCTGGGCGTATGCGGGTTCTACGAATAACGAACTCCAACCCGCGGAGAAGCTTTGCGGGGAATTGTGAGCCGCCGACGCAGCTGCGCCGAATCGAACCGGAGCCTGAATTCGGATTTCGCCGTCCTGGATCACGTCGCCGAGGCGCGGACGCTGCGTCAGGACAACGACGCCGTCCGGCGTCAACTCTGTGCCGAGAACGCTTCGCGCAACCAGTCCCTTGATGAGCAGAACGTCTCCTGCGCGCAGCGAGCGAGCGGTGGCGTTCGAGCTGTCCAGCAGCAGCGTCGCCTCGTTCGAACTCAGGCCGATCAAGGCCTTTCTCCCTTCTTCCGCCTCCATGACGCGAACGTTTGGACGAAACGTGACGTGCGCGTACCCGGAGCCATGAGTCAGTACCGCAGCTCGAGGAGTTCCCGCGGCTGCCGAATGTTCGGTGGAAGCTGCAGTTGGGGAGGATTTTTTGCCGCATCCTCCGAGCCCCAGCGCTGCCAGCACCGCCAGGCAGAGCGCATATCCACGAAAGCTATTTCTCATCAGATACACAGGGTCTCCTCGCCACAACGCTATTGCGCTTCCTCAGAAATCTGGAAGGTCCAGATCGCGTCGAACATCAAGCCGTCTCCCTGAGCGCGGGCTACGTCTCCGCCAGAAAACTTTTTGCCTTTGGACACCGGGCGAAGGACCAGCCCGTATTCGCCGGGCATGAGCTCGGCAATGGCGGCAATCTTGAATTTCCCGGGGCCAAGCTTTTGTGGAGTCGCCGCCACTCGCTCTTCCAGGAAGTGCGAATAGATTTGCCAGTCGGCCGCTGGGCTGGAGCGAACGTCCGCCTTACCCTGGGTAGCACCGATAATGCGGCAGGTGTTCTGGGCAGGGGTGAGCTTTACGATAGCGGGCTCGTAGTCATCCGTGTTCACGCCCGGCGTTCGGGAGAAATCGACGCTAAAGACTGGCTTGCTGCTCTGAAGCACGTTGCTGGATGCAGGCGTCGGAACTCCCCACACGTACGTCACCGTGGGTGTGCGGTGCGACATCATGCTGGTGAAAATGCTCCCCGCTTCCTGCACTGTCGAACTGCCAACACCCGAATTCATGTGACTGGCCATGCCGTACGTGGCCGTATTCAGGCCGGAATTCATGGCTTGAGTGACTACGGAATCTCCGGCCAGGCTTTTCATCGAAGATGGTTTGGTTTTCGTTTCCGCGAGCTGCGTCTTCTCGAGTTTCAGGTCTTGCGAAGAATTCCCTTGAGCGACGGTCGCATGCGGCATGCGCGATTTGGGCACAGGAGCCTCACCCGCTTCCGCATTGCCTCGCGAATCCGGAGCAGACGCCTTCGCGGCTCCATTGCCTGAAGCTGCCATGATGGCGTGCAACTCCTTCTCGGTGACCCCGGCCGCATTGAGCCGGATCAGCTCATTCGTAGAGGTATTGAAGTTCGCGGGCCCAGTCTGAATCGCCGAAACGATCACCGACTCCGGCAGCTTTTTCTTGACCATCGCGATCACGTCGTCATTGGTGAGCGGCTTTCCTGTTTTTTGCGCCACGGCCGCCGTAAACCCCAGTGCGATCGCCAGAACTGTCGTGAAACACCGTTTCGTTTTCGTCATTGCAGAGTCCTCAATTTTCTTCCCTTCGCTATTGCAGGTTGCCGGGCCAGGGATCGAGAAGATCCCCTTTGGGTCCGGTGACGGAAAGCTGCAGGCCGTAGTACGCGTAGATGAACTTGCCGTAGTTGTCACACTCCGCTGGCTGCACCCCGACAAGCAGGCTGCTGCCCTGCATGTTGGCGCTGACGAGTACGTCCATGTACTTGCAGCTGCCAGTATCGAGGCCATTGCCGGACAGGTCGGGGTAATATTTCCCAACGATCGCTTGCAGGTTCGGATCCAGCGTGTATCCAGGCCGAAGCTGGCTGAAGTCGATCGAATCGCTATAAGACAACCGGTTCGGCGGGTAGCCGTCGCCCACATTGCTGGACCAGATCGGATCGTAGAGCCAGAAAACCGCGCTGGTCGGCTGACTCGGAGGAGTGAGCGAGAACGCCTTCAAAGCCGGACCTGTCACTGGGCTCACGTAAGCATTAACGTCGAAGTGCGTACTCGGGACCTTCACTAGCGATTGCGGTATCCGTTCCAGGGAACGCGAGACGCGAGTCGCATAGAACGACACCCCAGCCATCTTCGCGTCATGCCCGTCAGTCCTGACTACGGCCAGAGTGAGCTTGCTGTTCAGGTCATATTCGTTCTGGAACTTCGGATTGAAGGTCACCAGAATCTGGTTGTCGTCCCACGAGTCAATGCCGAGTTGCACCGGAGTGGCGTTGTTGATGAACGGTCCGTAGATCTGCACCTTGCCCTGAACCGATCCGAAGTTGCATCCGCGAATGGTGTACTGATTCGCTGGATATTGTCCGCTCCCGGGATCGGGAGTAAGAACAATCGCGTGCTGACGCCCGCTGACGGCCTCGACCACGGGATCCGTCGTAAAGCGGCACATGCTGATAGGCTGGGGCGCGTACTTGGCTCGCTCCATGATCGACAACGAATTCTGCCCCGATGAACCCGGCTGGGACGGAGGATTCCCGGTTTGCTGTAACGGCGTTCCCCCATCTGGCGTGCTGCCAGGCAGCGATCCTCCCGGAGGCGTGCCGGCAGGATCCGATGCGGGATCCGTTCCCGAGCCGCCAGTAGCGGGGTCCGTACCAGCTCCCATCGTGTGCGTCGGACCGATCTGAGTCGCACTTGACGGGCTGATGAGCTGGCTTGTCCTCGTGTTCGTGGCCACAGCGCGCTGGGCGGGAGTTCCCCCATTGCTCGCCTGGATCTTTGCGGGAAGAGCTAGCTTTTCTTTGTGTGCCGCTGCGCTCTGAGCCTTCAGCGTCTCCAACACTGCGGGATCGATTGCGGGCCCTACACCAGCGATTTTGAGGTTGCTTCCCGACTTCAGCTGAAGTGACTTCGCCAACTTCTTGGCACGGTCGCCGGAAGCAGCAGCGTCGCCGGCACACGGCCGAACACTTTCGTCGCCCATCGCCTTCAGGACTTGTTCGCTGACGTGCGCCTGCCGCAGCGCGTTGCAACCAGAAGGGGACAGATCAAAGTTTCCCCGAGAAGACTGAACCGACGAGAGAATCACTGACTCCGGCACGTGGCCATTCGCCATTTTGATTACGTCCGCATTGCTGAGCCTTGGACCTGGAGGAAACGGCTGCGGATTCAACGCCGCCTTGCTTCCCGGATTCTGCATTCCTCCACCTTGCGATGGGGTGGCTGCCATGCCGCCAGCCCCTGACGGTGCCGTGCCGCCATTCAGCATTCCTCGTGGGGCGGAATTCGATAACAGGGCCTGCCGCGCATTGGGCGAGCCTGAGCTATTGCCCGTGCCGCCGCCGCTGCTCATCATGTGCGCGGAAGGACGCAGGGCGAAATTCACGTTGTAGGCAGAGTTTCCGCACGTCCACCAATTCGAAGTAAGCACCGAAGGCGAGGGAACAGCCGGCGGCAGATTGTTGCACTTCCCATTGATGATCTTGATGGGCGTAATCGCGATGGTCGGCGCGGACACGGGAGAGAATGCTGTCGCTGTGCTCACATCGAGCTTGACCTGTAGGTCCTGCCCGACAGGCATTTGGTGCACGGCAAAGGCGCACACACCGTCTGTCCCAACGTTCGGGATGTAGCTGAAGTTGTTGGTGTAGGTGCCGATCGGGGTGAATTGTTCGAGGGTCGGAGAGGATTGGCTTGGGCTTCCGGAACTGACGGTAATCGACAGCCCGCTGCAATTGTTGGCAGGAATGTGGCTGGTCGTATTGCCGTCCCACCAGACGTAGCCCGCGATCACTCCGTCGCCCACGCGTTTCACCATCGGCTGCGGAGCTTTCTCTCCGGGAAGCCGATTCACGCGCGGCGACGGCGCTGTCTGACGCTGTGGTGCCGGAGCCGTTATGTTCCGGTTCGGCGGAGGCATGGTCGGCGAGACCGACTGTGCCGCAATATCTCCGCAATAAAGAGCAGCCGCTCCACTAAGTCCGGCTGCGGCTAAAATCCTCAGGCATTTGCTAGTGCGCCGCATGTTTGTCCTCGCTTGTCTACAGAAATGCTGCCGCACCCCGTGCGGCGCATCGGACGGTTCACATTGTTTGCAACGGCGAGCAGTTTTAGGTTTGCCGCCACCCGTCGCTCCTCAGCTGATGTGGAAATACACTGCGGCCCTGGAAGGGTCAAAGGAAGCGGGGCTGAAACGCAGATGACTTGCTATCTGTAAGAAGCTGAATAGTTTCTGCGCACACATGACCAGCCAGAATTCGCCGGAAACATGGCAAAAACCTGCGATCGAGTGCGGAAACGCGATCTATCTGGAAGGTTTTTGCAAGCCGGCGAGGGTACCTGAGGGTGGCTGAATGGCTTCGGCGCGACGGGCAAGGAGTCCGAATCCGTGAGCTCGAGCATCGGACGCAAGCCCGGCCAGCAGGGCTCGACCGGCGGAAGCATTACTTCGCAGGAGCAGGTGCCCGAGCTCCAGTCGAGCTTCCGTCTCGAGGTTGTAATAGCCGAGCTTCTTGGCTTCTGTTGCGAGCGAGCGCAGCTCATTAATCGCGGGGTTAATTTCGCCACTGCTAACAACATCTACTCGTACTTTCTGAATGGATGCCGGTATGGCCACTGCCGGGCCGGAAAGGGCCGGGGTCAGCTGAATGGCTCGCGTCACGGCGTTACGAGCTTCGTCGCTTTTGCCCTGCAACAGCAACGCGTGGCTCAGATGTGTGTATGCAGCGGCGGCATCGGGATCACTCTTCTCTTTCTCGAATTCCGGAATCGCGCCTTTAAGGAGAGTTTCAGCCTGCTCCGGATGGCCTTCCTCGATGGAGAGAACCGCGAGTTCGACCTGGCTCTCCGCGACCAGATCGGCCGCCCCGACCTGCTGCCTCAAAGCCAGCCCTTGCTGAAATTGCGCCCTCGCGGCAGGCAGATCGCCCTCCTGCTCCAGAACCTCTCCCAGTTCGCT
>Ga0105240_10013656_pt1 | contig 11138 bp, 10 predicted proteins | sample KBSC54metaG_FD_80426 | JGI IMG/M metagenome (GOLD analysis project Ga0105240, IMG submission 80426) | Corn rhizosphere microbial communities from Kellogg Biological Station, Michigan, USA - KBS C5-4 metaG | ecosystem: Host-associated > Plants > Roots > Rhizosphere > Soil | place: Michigan, USA...
GTCCTCTCCGGCAGTGACGTGTGGGAGAAGTGAATCCAAGACGCGTGCCGTGTCCCGTGGTCGGGGGGACCCCGCGACAAACGGTCGAAACCTGGACAGAAATGCGGCTGGAAGGACAGGCGCCGGCGGCGGGGCGGACCTGGGGATTGAACGAATCGTTTAAACGTCCTGGAATGGACCGAACGAAACGTTCAATCAGGCGTGCAAGCGTGTGTCAGGCGACATTTTCGCTCAACTGACACTCTTGAGCGGGGGTTTGACGGAACGTGCAGCCCCGTATTTCGTGAGCTTTCGCTCCAGGGTGGGCCGGCTGATTCCTAGCATCTGACAGGCCCGCCCCTTGTGGCCCCGGGTGAGGACCAGAGCCCGCTCGATGAGCTGGCGCTCGGCTTCCTCCAGGGTGGGCAGGGGAGCGTCGGGGGGGAACCAGCTGGAGACCTCCTGCTCGGCCGCCGGCTCGTCTCGTGGGAGGCTCTCGGAGAGGAGGACCTCCCCGGGGGAGAGAACCACCGCCCGGGTAAGGACGTTCTCCAGCTCGCGCACGTTCCCTCGCCAGGGCAGCCGGGTCAGGGCCTCGATCACCTCGGTGGGCACGCGGGTCACCCGCTTGTGGACCCGGCTGTTGATGCGCTCGAGCAGGCCCTTCACGAGGAGCGGGATGTCCTCGCGGCGCTCGCGCAGCGGCGGCACCACCAGGTTGATGACCCGGAGGCGCTGGTGGAGGTCCTCGCGGAAGCGGCCGGCCTTCGCCTCCTCGCCGAGGTCGCGGTGGGTCGCGGCGATGACCCGGGCCTGGAGCGTGATGCGCTTGGTCCCGCCCACCCGCTCGAACTCCCGTTCCTGGAGGACCCGGAGGAGCTTCGCCTGCAGCGTGAACGAAAGGTCGCCGATCTCGTCGAGGAAGACCGTCCCGTCCTCGGCGACCTCGAACTTGCCGGGCTTGCTCGCCGTCGCGCCGGTGAAGGCGCCGCGCTCGTGCCCGAAGAGCTCCGACTCGAGCAGCGTCTCCACGATGGCCGAGCAGTTGATGCCCACGAACGGCCGGGGCTCGTCGAAGGCGTAGTTGTGGATGACCCGTGCCACCAGCTCCTTGCCGGTGCCGGACTCGCCGGTGATCAGCACCGTGGCCCGGGGCGCGGCGGCCACCTTGCCGATCTCCTTCACCAGCTGCTGCATCACCGCGGTCTGGCCGAGGAGATCCCCCAGGCGGGCAGGGGTGACGTCGAGCTCGGCGCTCGCAGCGCGGCGGCTGAGCTGGCGCACGCTGAGTGCCCGGTTGACGACGAGGTCCAGCGCCGCGGGGTCGGAGAACGGCTTGTGGATGTAGTCGAAGGCGCCGAGCTTCATCGCCCGGATGGTGCTCTCCATGTCGTGGAACGCGGTGACCAGGACGATCGGCGCGTCGCCGCACACCGCCTTCATGTCCTCGATGAGGTCCAGACCGCTCCGGTCGGGGAGCATCATGTCCAGCACCACCAGCGCGGGCGCGTGGTCGCGGGCCTTCTCCAGCCCGGCCGCGGCGGTGGTCGCCGTGACGACGTGGAAGCGGGGATGACCGTCCTTCTCCGCGTCCTCGAAGTGGAGGGTGAGCGACTCGAGCAGGGAGACGTCGTCGTCGACGAGGAGGAGCGTCTCCATGGTCAGGCGGACCTCGCGAAGTCGAGACGGAACATCACCCCGCGGGCCGGCGGCGTGGCGGCGGTGGCGGTGACCTCTCCCCCCTGCTGCTGGAGGACCCGGCGGAGCGCGGCCAGCGAGAGCCCTGCTCCGCGGGCGAGGCGGGATCCGAACGGCTCGAAGACGCGTGACTGGTCGCCACCTTCGAGCGCGGCGTGCTCGTCCAGAACCTCCATCTCGACGCCCCGGTCCGAGCGGCGCAGGGTCAGCAGGAGGGGCTCTCCCTCCGCGAGGCTCGCGGCGACGTTCAGCAGCAGCTGGGCCAGCACCGGCCGCAGGCGGACCCCGTCGGAGCGGACCTTCGGCAGCCCTTCGACCCCGAGGAGCTCGAGCCGGATGCTGCGCTCGGCGAGGTCCTGCTCGATGAGCCCGCTGGACTCCTGGATGAGCTCCGGCAGCGACCAGCTGTCCACCGCGAGCGGCGCCTCGCGGCCGTACTCGCTCAGCATCCAGAGCATCCGCTCCAGGGTCCGGATCTCCCGGAGGGCGATGGTGAGCCTCCGCTGGTCCCGGGGGGAGAGGTCCTCGTTCCGGGCGAGCGTCTGCACCGCCATCTTCACGCTGGAGAGCGGGTTCCGGAGCTCGTGGCTGAGGGAGCTGGAGAGGCGGGAGATCTGGAGCGGCGGAGCTCCGTCGAGCAGCGGTCCCAGGTCGTGAACCCGCGCCTCCACTCCCCGTCCGGTGGGCTCCATTCCCACCCGGAGCCAGCGCGGCGCACCGCCCGACGGCGGAACGGTGCGGACGTACTCGACCGCTGCTCCGGTGCGGGCGCGAGTGTCGAGCGCCCGGGCCGTCGCGGGGTCGACGCCCAGCGCCTCGGTCAGCGGCATCCCCGGCGCAGGCACCGGACAGCCGGGAAGCGCGCCGTCGCCGCTCACCAGCGACAGCTCCTCGTCCCAGCGAATGCGGAGCGGCAGGCTCCACGCCGGATCGGCCATGGTCGGGCGAAAGCTTAGTCCCCCCCGCGCGCACATGCTCGCCCCGGGGAGTCACCGGTTACAGTGGTGCTCGGATGGAAGGTCGCCTGCTCGTCAAGGACTGCACCCTGCTCGACCGCGGGGCACTGCACCCGCATCGCGCGGTGGTGGTGGAGGCCGGGATGGTTGCGCGCATCTCGCCCGACGCCGACGAGCCGGTGCGCCCGGGTGACTGGGCCATCGAGGCCGGAGGGCGGCTGCTCGTGCCTGGACGGGTCGACGGTCACGCTCGCCTCGGCCACGTCTCCGGGGCGCGGCGCGCGCTCACCCCGGCCGAGTCGTCCGCGGTGGCCGCCGCCGCCATCGCGCTGGCGCTGCGCGGTGGCGTGACCACGGTGCTCGAGCAGGTGGAGAACGTGGACGACGGAGAGGCGGCCCTCGAGGGCCGATTCCGCGTGGCGCGGGCGCTCGGGATGCGTCTGGTCGCGTCGCTCGCCGCCGAGGGGCGCCACGGCATCGCCACCCACGAGCTGAACGCCGATGCGGCGCGCACCACCGCCGACGATCCGCTGGTGCGCGCCGGGCTCGGATTTGCGAACTGCCTCACCGCCTCCGACGAGCTCCTCCGCGCGGTGGGCCGTGACGCCGAGGCGCTCCGTGCCGCGGTTCACTGCCGTCTCGCGGAGACCGACGCCGAGCTCGCCGAGCACTTCGAGCAGCACCGGGTCCGCATGGTCGAGCGGCTGGACCGGCACGCGCTGCTCGGCCCCACCACCGTCGCCGCTCACGCGCGCGCCGTGGACGGCGCCGAGGCCGAGCGGCTGGCAGAGACCTCGGTACTGGTGGCGTGGAGCCCCCTGGCGGACCTCCTCGGCGAGCAGCACGGCTTCGAGTCGGTCTGGCAGCAGGCCCATCGGGTGGTCCTGGCCAGCGCAGGGGTGGGAGACCTCCGGGAGCAGTGGACCGCCGGACGCATCCTCGCGCACCGCGCGGCGCGGATCGGGCGCCTCTGGGCCAGGGAGCGCGTGCCGGAGGTGCTGGGAGACGGACCGGCCGGATTCCTGGACCGCATCTTCCGCCGCACCGCGGGCCGCATCGCGCCCGGAGCGATGGCGGACCTCGTCCTGGTCGATCTCTTCCCGGACCGCGAGGACGCCGTCGAGATTCTCGCCGCGTCGATGCGCGCGTCAGTTGCCTGGACCGTCGTGAACGGGCGGGTGGTGGTCCGCGAGGGTCAGCTGCTCGGCACGGAGCTGCTCCCGCTGCTGGCCGAGGCCGCCGCGGTCCGTCGCGCGGTCACATGAGCCGGGACACCGGGGCGCTCCTCGCCCGGGCGCTCGAGCGCCGCGCGCCGCTCCGGCAGGACGGTCGGACCACCGCGTTCCGATGGGTGAACGGCGCTGGTGACGGCGTCCCGGGAGTGACCCTCGACGTGTTCGGCGAGGTGGGCGTGCTCAGCACCTACGACGAACGCGATCCGGCCCCGGTGGCGGACGCTGCCATGGAGCTGCTCCCGCTCCGGGCGGTCTACGGCAAGGCGCGGCCGCGCGAGGCCGGGACGCTGAGGGGCGAGGAGCGGGCGGCACGTGCGCCGGCCCTCCCGCTCCGGGGCCAGCCAGTGGAGGCGGTGGAGGTTCTCGAGCAGGGGCTCCGGTTTCGCATCCGCCCGGGCGAGGGCCTCGCGGTGGGGCTCTACCTCGACATGCGCGAGGCGCGCGGGTGGGTGCGCGCCCACGCCCGCGGTCGCACGCTCCTCAACTGCTTCGCCTACACCGGCGCGTTCTCCGTCGCGGCGCGGGCGGGCGGGGCGGTCCGGGCGGTGGACGCCGAGCTGAGCCGGCGCTCGCTGACCTGGGCCGAGGAGAACGCGGCGCTGAACGACCAGTCGCCGCCGGCGGCCGACCGGCTGGCAGGGGACGTGTTCGACTGGCTACGCCGCCTGGCACGGAAGGGTGTGCGGTTCGACGCGGTGGTGCTCGACCCGCCCGGCTTCTCGCGGGGGAAGGCCCGGACCTTCTCCGCCTCGCGGGACTGGCCGGCGCTGGTCGCGGAGGCGGCTCCCCTGGTGGCCCCCGGAGGCTGGCTGCTCGCTGCTTGCAACGTGGCGGCGCTTCCTGCCCGGCGGTTCGAGGCGGCGCTGGCGGACGGTGTGCGACGGGCGGGGCAGACGGCGGAGGAGGTGGCCCGGCCGGATGCCTCCCCGGTGGACTTCCCTGCGCCCCCCGGCGAGGAGCCGCCCCTCAAGGTCCGGGTCCTGCAGCTCGGGGTGCTAACCTCAGGGCGTTGACCCGAGAGCTTGCTGCACAGCGCACCGGCGGACTCCGTTTCGGGAAGTACGTCCTGCTCGACCGGCTGGCGGTGGGCGGGATGGCGGAGATCTTCCTCGCCCGGCAAGAGGGGATGGAGGGCTTCGAGAAGACGGTGGTCATCAAGCGGATCCGCCCGCACCTCTCGAAGAAGAAGAGCTTCGTTCAGATGTTCCTCGACGAGGCCCGGCTCGCGGCGCAGCTGAACCACCCCAACATCGTGCAGATCCACGAGCTGGGGCAGGTCGACGACAGCTACTTCATCGCCATGGAGTACGTGTTCGGCCGGGACATGGGCCGCATCATCCCCAAGGCGGAGAAGATGGGGATCGCCTTCCCGGCGGTGTACGCGCTGAAGATCGCCTCCAGCGTCTGCGAGGGGCTGCACTACGCGCACGAGCGGACCGACGCCTGGGGCAACCCGCTGCACATCGTCCACCGCGACGTCACGCCGGAGAACGTCTTCGTCTCCTTCGACGGCACGGTGAAGATCCTCGACTTCGGCATCGCCAAGGCGCGCGGGCAGACCGGCGAGACCTCGGTCGGGGAGATCAAGGGCAAGCCGAGCTACATGAGCCCCGAGCAGGCGCTGGGAAAGCCGCTGGACTGCCGGAGCGACATCTTCTCGCTGGGGGTGGCGCTCTACGAGTGGCTCACCGGCTTCCGCCTCTTCGCCGGAGACTCCGAGGTCGCGGTGCTCCGGAGCATCAGCGAGGGGAAGATCTACGGGCCGAGCTACTTCAAGCCTGACATCCCGCCCGAGGTGGAGGCGGTGGTCATGCGGGCGCTGGAGAAGGACCGTGACCGCCGGTACCCCAGCGCGTGGGAGATGCAGCGGGACCTGGACCATCTGCTCGCCGAGAGCGACTTCCGCCCCTCGAGCATGCACCTGGCCAACTTCCTCAAGCAGCTCTTCTCCGACGAGCTGGAAGCGGAGCGGGCTCGGCTGACGCGAGCGTCCGAGACCCTGGCCACCGACGGCGATCCGCGGAGGGGTGGACGGGCGCTCCGCCTCCACCTGGACGACTCGGACCGCCAGGCCCTGCAGACCGTCGCCGAGCGCAACGGGGTCACGCTCGAGGAACTGGCGCGCAACGTCCTCCGCGACTGGCTGAAGTACCGCTGATGCCGCGGATCCGGCTCACCCTCGAGTACGACGGCACGGAGTTCGTCGGCTGGCAGCGACAGCCGAACGGCCGGAGCGTGCAGGAGGTGCTGGAGACCGCGCTCGCCGAGTTCCTCGGAGGTCGGGTGGCGACCGCCGCCGCCGGGCGGACCGACGCGGGGGTGCACGCCCTCGGGCAGGTGGTCGCCTTCGATGCGCCGCGGGCGCTGCCCTCGAAGGCCTACATCCGGGGCCTCTCCTCGCTCCTCCCCGGAGATCTGGCAGTGGTGGCCGCCGACGAGGTACCGGACGACTTCGATCCTCGCCGCTGGGCGACGGGGAAGCGGTACCGCTACCTCATCTCGCGACGTCCGTTTCGGGCTCCTCTGCTGCGGCGGACCCACTGGGAGGTCTTCGGCGCGCTGGACATCGAGTCGATGCAGATGGCCTCGACCGCGCTGCTCGGGACCCACGACTTCTCGAGCTTCCGGGCCGCCGACTGCGAGGCCCCCCACCCGCGCCGGACCCTCCGCGAGCTGGAGGTACAGACGGTGGGCGCCATCCTCCGCATCGAGGTGGAAGGAACGGCGTTCCTCAAGCACATGGTGCGCAACATCGTGGGCTCGCTGGTCGAGGTGGGCCGCGGCAGGCGCGTGCCGGGCTGGATCGGCGAGGTGCTGGCGGCGAGGGACCGGACGCTGGCCGGACCGACCGCGCCGGCGCACGGGCTCACGCTGGTCGACGTCACCTACGGCACGGGACCGCGCGGGTCGCCCGCCGCCGGCTGAAGCTCAGCGACCGACGAGTGCGACCACGTCCGCGGCCGAGCCTCGGGCGAGGGTGTAGCCCGCGCCGCCGTGCCCATAGTGGTGAATGATCCGGCCCACGCGTTCGACCCGCACCTCGGGACGGACCGGCCGGAGCCCCACCGCTTCCCGGAGCACCGGGCCGTGCCCGAAGCCCGCGGCCCTCGCACGCTCGAGGAACGCCGCCCGGAGCGCCGGATCGGGCGGCGGCAGGACGTCGGCGTCGAAGGGAAGGGCGCATCCGCCGATGACCACCTCGGCCCTCCGCGGGATGACGTAGAACATCCTCGAGAGGTCACGCTCGTCGCCGTACATCCGCCGCAGGTCGACGTCGCCCGGCTCGACGAGGACCGTCTGCCCCAGCAGCGCCCGCAGTGTGGTGTCGCCGGTCAGCCGCCGCGCGCCGATGCCGGTGCAGTTCACCACCGCGTCGCCGGGGACGTCGTCCAGGCGATCGACCCGGCCCATCTCGATCGGCCGGTCGAGCCGCGACTCCAGCCAGCGAAGGTGCAGCGCGGGCTCCACCCGGGGCGCCTCGAACTCCCAGGCGAGGCTCGCGCCGCTCGGCTGCGGCCCCTCGACGAGCCTGATCCCGTCGATCGCCTCCGCCCACCACGGAGGCCGCGCGTCGGCGGCGCACTCGCGCACGGTCAGCACGTCCACGCCCGCCTCGGGCACCGTGCGGCAGAGCTCGAGGAGCCACGCGCGCGTCGCCCGCGCCCAGCGGTTCACCGCCTCCGGAGGACCGACCGCGAACGGGTACCAGACCGCGCCGGCCGCGGCCGAGGTGGTCCGCTCGGGCCGCTCGGCGGACACGACGTGCACCCGGTGTCCCGCCTCCTCGAGCAGGACCGCGGTGGTGAGGCCCACCACGCCCGCCCCGACCACCGTCACCTCGTGCATGCGCGGGGGGACTCCAGCTCAGCGGATCCGGGTGAAGCGGAGCGGCTGCTCGAGGCTCTCGGTGTGGACCACGAGCTGACCCCCCGCGAGCTCCAGCCGGGTCGCGTTCTGGAGCGCCGCGAGGTAGGCGCGCTCCTGGGAGTCGATCTCCGGCGTGCAGGCCATCTTGGTGGTCGCGACCGGCGACACCTTGATCGTCCCCTCGCCCAGCTCGGCCGCGCCGGAGTAGCGATTGCACGAGCCCTTTCCGGAGATGCGACCCGGCTCGGCGAAGCTCAGAGTGGGGCGGTGGTCCTCGATCACCGGCGCGCCCCCCAGATCGCGGAGCTCCCACTCCGATCCGGCGAGGAACTGGGGGCCGGGAACGGTCTTGTCGGGCGGAGCGGGCGGCGGACCCGACGCACATCCGATCGCGAGCGCCACGACGCCGAGCCAGCAGAGCTGTTTCACGGGAGTTCCTCCCTCGCCGGAGCACCCTAGACCGGCCGAGCCTGGATTGCGTGGGCTCCCCATCATCGGGCGCTAGTGCAGCGAATTTGCATGTATTTCTAGAAGACGATCTTCAGGAGGCGCATGACCAGCTCCTCGAGCGAGAACACCGTGAGGCCGAGCGGGAGGAGCGGCACGGCGGTGGCCGCCGCCAGCCGGATGATGTCCTGGAGCCCGAAGGGGACGATGTTCATCTCCCGGATGACCGAGTAGCTCTGCCCCAGGTCGGAGAGGGACTGGATGTCGCCGGTGCCGAGGAGCTCGGAGTCGTTCGCCTGGCCGCGGATCCACTTCTTCTCGAAGGCAGCGACGTAGACGCTGGCAAGCTTCCCGTATTCGGCGAGGGCAGTCCGCTTCGCGCTCGCGAGCCCCGGGGTGAAGACGAGCAGAGGGCCGAGGAGGAAAAGCACGAAGAACCCGATCAGACCGATGGCGTCCATCTTGAAGTCCATCAGCGACTTGCCGCCGTAGAGCACCCGGGTGGCAATGACTCCCGCCAGCAGCGCTCCCTGCGCGAACAGCAGGGGTCCGAAGGCATACGTTCCGCGGCCGACGAAGGAGAGCCCTGCGGCCCGGTCGGGGTGGGTCGCAACCAGGTGGAGGTCCAGCCGCGAGACCTGGAAGAGGAACCGGAACCAGACGAGGAGGCGGAAGTACCAGCGAAGGAGGAGGAACTGCGTCACCGGGAGGCTCACCGAGGCGAACCACATGCCCGGGAGCGTGAGGTGCATCCGCCCCTCCTCCTGAACCGCGTACCAGCTGGCCGACCCGAAGGCGATGGTGCTGCGCCAGAGCCACTGCCCGACGGTGGCCACGAGGACGAGCAGCCCGAGCTCGATCACAACGGAGTTCCGCAGCCGCATCGCCGAGGCGATGAGCGCCTCGAACCTTGGTACGTCATTGGACCGGACCAGGCGCCGGTCGAGGAAACCGGCCACCACGCTGCGCGTTCTGAGGTGCACCACCAGCTCGGCGGCGATCATCAGCGGCAGCGCCACCAGCAACCGCACCTGCGCCTCGATGTCGCGGAGGAAGGGCAGGGGACTCGGAGGACCCACCGCGCGGCCGTCGATCGCCGACAGCAGCAGGAGCGGGAGCCAGGCCACGAGCGTGATGACCCAGATCCGCCTCCAGAGCTGCTCCAGGGCAGGCCCGCTGAGGTGGGCGCGCCGGAAGAGCTGGTAGATGGGTCCGCCCAGGACCAGCGAGAAGTCCGGCTTCGCGAGTGGCAGCGTTGCGTCCATGGCGCGCCTCCCCTCGGCGGCCACCGTACCCCGCCCGGCGCCCCGGGGTGCGTAGGTCTTCGGTCCAACGCTTCTACACCCGGGCGCATGGGTTCCGGCTAGCCTCCGTGCCTGGCCGGTCCCCGGGGCCCATGCGTGCGCTGACCCTCCTCCTCCTTCTCGTCTCCGCGACGTTCTCGGAGGCCCGGGCCCAGACGGCGCCGGCGGTCGAGCTGGACGCCGGCGTTCCCGGTCCCGAGGCCTGCACCGGCTCGGAGGCCTGCGCGCGGCGCCACGGCAACGGCTCGGTCTGCGAGGACGCCCTCTGTCAGCCGTACCAGGACGCCACCGACCTCCTCGTCGCGGTGGGGCTCAGCGAGCCGAGCGAGGCGCAGCCGGAGGCGTTCAAGCCATTCCTCACCATCCTCCCGGTCGTCGGCTCCAACCCCACCCAGGGCGTGCTCGCCGGCGTGGCGGTCATCCTCGGCATCTACCTGGGCGACCCGAAGACCACGACCATCTCCAACGTCTCGGCGAACGTCCTCTACACCACCAAGAACCAGTTCCTCTCCGGCATCAACAGCGTGCTGATGCTCGAGAACAACGAGTGGCAGCTCCAGGGCGACTGGCGCTTCCTGATCTTCAACCAGGACACCTTCGGCCTCGGGACGGGCGAGCCGCCGATCAGCACCGGCTTCACGCCGGTCAGTACCGGGTTCACCCTGAACGGGTACGGGACCACGGCCGCCGTCCAGGGAGCGCAGCCGATGGACCTGAACCTGCTGCGGATCCGGGAGAACTTCCTCAAGAAGGCGTGGCTCGACGCGTTCTACATCGGCCCCGGCTTCTCCTTCGACCGCTACTACGCCATCCACGACAAGCTGCTCGACACCGGCGCGAGCCCGCCGGTGATCACCAGCCACTACGCCTACAGCAAGGCGCTGGGCTTCAATCCCGCGCAGTACAACATCTCCGGCCTGAGCTTGAATCTGCTCTGGGACAGCCGCGACTCCACCATCAACCCCTACCGCGGTCACTACGGCTCGATCTCCTACCAGTGGAACCCCACCTGGCTGGGCAGCGCCAAGGACAGCTCGGTGCTCACGCTCGAGTACCGGGGGTACTTCGGGCTGGACCCGGCCATCCCCCGGAACCTCATCGCGGTGTGGTTCCTCGCGCAGACGACGGTGACCGGGCAGCTGCCGTACCTCGGGCTGCCGGCCATCGGATGGGACTCGAAGAACCGGACCGGGCGCGGCTACGTGCAGGGCCGCTTCCGCGGAACGGCGGAGCTCTACGGCGAGGTCGAGTACCGCTTCCGGCTCACCAACAACGGGCTCGTCGGAGGCGCGGTCTTCTTCAACGTCGAGACGTTCTCCAGCGCGCCGGTGAGCTACCTCGGCTTCTTCAACCAGGGCGAGAATCTCTTCGAGCACCTGCGGCCGGCGGGGGGCGTGGGGTTGAGGTTCATGATGAGCCGCCAGTCCCGGACTAACATCACCGTGGACTTCACCGTGGCCGAGAAGACGTTTGGCCTCTACATCGGCGCCGGAGAAGCGTTCTGATGGGGCCTGGCCCCGGGGGACCGGCCTCCGGGGTCGCGAGGGAGGGGACACGCATGCGCCGTCCGCAGCGGTGGGCCGTGGTCGTCGGGCTGTGCCTTCTGGGCCCGGCCGTGGCGGCCGCTCACCCGGTGGAAGGCCAGGATGAAC
>Ga0105240_10013657_pt1 | contig 11138 bp, 10 predicted proteins | sample KBSC54metaG_FD_80426 | JGI IMG/M metagenome (GOLD analysis project Ga0105240, IMG submission 80426) | Corn rhizosphere microbial communities from Kellogg Biological Station, Michigan, USA - KBS C5-4 metaG | ecosystem: Host-associated > Plants > Roots > Rhizosphere > Soil | place: Michigan, USA...
AGCGCCTCGTCGGTGCGGCCCGCGACAGGGCTGCCCAGTGGGATGTCGCTGCCCGCTCCCAACCGGCATAGCAGCGCGGCGAACCCCGCCTGCAGTACCATGAAGAGCGTCACCTGGTTGTCTCGAGCGAGGTTCAGCAACTGCGCATGCAATGCGCAGTCCAGGCGGAATCTGTAAACCTCACCGCGGTAACTGGCCTGTGCTGGGCGCGCCCGGTCGGTTGGCAGCGCGAGTTGGTCCGGTAAGTCTGCCAGTTGCCCGCGCCAGTACGCGGACTGCCTCGAGATCAGGCTTTGCGGATCCGTGTCGGCACCCAATAGTTGCCGCTGCCACAGCGTGTAATCCGCATATTGGACCTCGAGAAGTGGCCAGTCCGGAGCATGTCTGTGACAGCGGGCCTCGTAGGCAACCTGCAGATCCCGCAGCAGCGGTCCCATCGACCAGGCGTCGCCGGCGATGTGATGCATCAGCAACAGCAGGACATGCCGGGCTTCATCCAGCCGGAAAAGCCAGGCTCGCAGCGGGATTTCGGCCGACAGATCAAAACAACGACCGGCAGCACGGCGCAAGGCCTCGGGCAGGTCTGCCTCAGTGACCTCGCAAAGCTCGAGAACCGGCGTGGCCGCTTGCGGGGCGAGGATTTGCTGATACGGTGTATCTGTCGTGTGTGGAAAGCGGGTACGCAGACTCTCGTGACGTCCGACGACATCCGCCAGGGCTTCCTGCAATATCTCGGGGCTGACTCCACCCTGCACTCGTACGGCGACCGGGACGTTGTAGGTGGCAGTAACCCCTTCGAGTCGATTCAGAAACCACAGCCGCTCCTGGGCGAACGACAAGGGTACCCGTGCGGGCCGTACCTGAGGCTCCAGGCGGGCGCGCGCCGGCTTGGCTTGCGAGAGCTGTTGCGCGAGGGCACGGATTGTCGGCGACTCAAACAAAGTACGCACTGACAGCTCGACCGCCAGTGCAGAGCGGATCCGACTCACGAGTTGGATGACCAGCAACGAGTGCCCGCCGAGAGCGAAGAAATCGTCATCCACACCGACCCGCTCGACACACAACACTGCGCAGAACAGTTGCGCCAGGGTCAGCTCATCCGCCGTGCGCGGGGCCACATACGGCGCCGTGGCCAGATCGCTGACTTCCGGAACCGGCAAGGCCTTGCGATCGAGCTTGCCGTGCACAGTCAACGGCAGCTCCGGCAGCCGCACGATGGCTGCCGGCAGCATGTACTCCGGCAAACGCTCGCTCAAATACCGACGCAACTGCGCGCGTTCCACGCGCTGACCCGCCGCGGCCACCACATAAGCAACCAACTGCTTGTTTTCCGAGCGCTCCTCCCGGACAACCACCACGGCATGCGCCACAGTCGCATGCTTACTCAACACGGCCGCGATCTCCCCCGGCTCGATCCGATATCCGCGGATCTTGACCTGCTCGTCAGCACGCCCCACATACTCCAGCGTGCCGTCCTGGCCCTGCCGCACCAGATCCCCCGTTCGATACAGGCGCGCCCCCGCAATCCCGCTGCACGGATCTTCCACAAATCGATCCGCGCTGAGCTGCGGCCGGTTCAAATAACCGCGCGCTACACCCGCCCCTCCTACGTACAACTCGCCGGTGACTCCCACAGGTACGGGTTGCCGCCGCTCGTCGAGCACGTACACTTGCAGGTCCGCCAGAGGTACGCCGATCGGACTGACTCCGGGCCGTTGCAAGTCCTCCGCTCCCAGCTCCCGGTATGTGACATGCACCGTCGTCTCGGTGATCCCGTACATGTTGACCAGCCGCGTGGATCGGTTGGCTGCGCGCTCACTCCACGCCCGTAGCATCACCGGCTGCAGCGATTCGCCGCCGAAGACCACCACCCGCAGCGCGTGGCGTTGCGCGCTCTGGCCTTGCGCAGCCATCAATTGCCGAAACGCACTCGGGGTCTGATTCAGTACCGTCACGCCCTGCCGGCACAACAAATCATACAGATCGGGTCCCGATCGCACCGCCCATGCCGGTACCACCACCAACCGGCCGCCATGCAACAGTGCTCCCCAGATTTCCCACACCGAAAAATCAAACGCATAGGAGTGACACAGCGCCCACACATCCCGCTCGTCAAACTCATACCACCGCTGCGTCACGGCGAATAACCGCGTTACGTTGCGATGCTCCACCACCACCCCTTTCGGTTGACCGGTGGAACCCGAGGTATAGATCACATAGGCCGCGTGGTGAGCCCGCAGTCCCGAGCCCCGCGGCCCTTCGCTGGGATTTCCGCTCGATGCCTCTGCCAGCTCCGCCTGCACTCCAGGATCATCGAGGCACACCCGCGGGAGGCTTCCGGCCAGCCGCCCACTCAACTGCCGAGTGGTGATCAAACACTGTGGCTGCGCGTCGCCCAGCATGAAGGCCATGCGCTCCGGCGGATACTCTGGATCCAGTGGCAGATACGCTGCTCCGGCTTTCAGAACTCCTACGAGCGCCACCACCATTTCCAGCGAGCGCGGCAGTGCCAGCGCCACCAGGCTCTCCGTCCCGATACCCCGCCCGATCAGGTAATCCGCCAGCCTGTTCGCCCGCTCGTTCAGATGCGTATAGCTCAGGCTGCTGTCTTCAAACACCAGCGCGAGCGCCTGCGGACTGCGCCTGACCTGCGCCTCGAACAGCCCCGGCAAGCTCGCATCCCCGGCCTCCGCGGCGCCGGCTGCCGACGATGCCGACACTTGTTTTGCAGCAGAATCGTTCATCTGGTCAATCCTCAACCCAACAGCGGTGCAGCCGCCCCGGCCGCGAAGTGCAGCTCACGGCTGCAACTCAGACGCTGCGCCTGCCTGCCCGCCTGCCGGCACAGATCGACCAACTTGTCAGACTCAGTCACCTGGATGCTGTCCGCGCTGTATTCGAGACCGAGCAGGTAGCGGTTCCAGTTCTCATTGCCCATCGCATAGACGTACACATCAGCACACTGGATATGGCCAATTGCCTGCAGCGCCCGCGCGCAGTTCGAGGCGTTACCACGCCGCGACTCGTCGTCCCTTCTGCTCGTTGCCTTGCCCAGCAGGGGGCCGTAAAACCAGCTCAACGGTGCGCCGTGGCACTCCATCCCGATGAACAGCGCATCGGCCTGCGGCACGATCCGCGCGAGCCTGCTGTAGAGCGCCGCGTCCACCGCGTCGGAATCCACCAGAAACAAAAATCGGCGGCCGCGCATGCTCACAGCCATTGAGTGCTTGCTGGCGATATCCAGACCGCAGTGCTCGCCAGGGAAGGGAAGACTGACGAGCTCGCCGTCCACCAAGGGCAGACGATCCAGTGGGTCGCAGACGGTGACGTTTGCGCACCCAAGTCGCCTCAGCAGCAGCTTCATCGAAGGGTCGGCCAACTCGCCGCAGACATTGCGAGGCACCACCCATTCGCGCACCCTCTGGCGCAGCTGGACGATCATCTCGGGACAGCAGTGATCCATGTGGCAGTGGCTGAGAACGGCATAATCGATCCGATCGGGCAGATCATTGAAGGTCAGATTCCGGCCGGACGCGTCCCTCTCCCAAGCGGTCAAAGGATCCAACAGCACTGCGGACACCGCGCTTTGCACCAGCACGCACGCATGGCCGAAATACCGCACCCGTACTCCAGGGCTGGTGTATTCGGGCTGCAATCGCACTGGAGCCTCTTCAGTGAGGAAGTTGTCGAGCAGCGCGGCCTGCTGCGGATCGAGCTGCAGCTGCGCTACGATCTGCGACCGCGGCAACCCGCGCGTTCGCAAGCTCGCGAGCACATCGATCCGGGGATCATCGAATCGCATGGGTAGATCCAGGGCGTCCGCCCGCTTCAACCGCGGCGTCGTCAGGAAGAATTTCCGGTCCAAATCGCGCACATTCGACAGGCACACCTCCTGGCCCTCCCTGTCGTCCAGCTCCTCCTGTAGATAGGCAAGCTCCTCCAGGAGGCGAATCCGCGGATGCGAGTTGGTGTCGTACACGAGCTCAACTAGACCGCGCAGGGCTGCCGGCAACCGTTCGTACTCGCCATCGAGACTGAATCCGGTCGCGACCGCCTGGGTGCGCCGATTGAGCTCCTTGAATGCTTGCGCCAACTCGATGAGCCTGGCGCCGCGGCGGCCCGTGTCCTGCAGCAGCTCGCGCGCCTGCGAGGACTGCTGCGGCGGGATGTCGACGAACGGCGCTCCCAGCATGCTCGGGTCTTGCACTGTGGCGGCGTGGACCTGGGGATTCGCGAGATAGGACTCGAGCAGCGGCACGTGCCGAAATGCCATGTTCATCGCGTGTTGCAGCGGAGATATCAGATGCGGCCACGCGTACCAGCGGAATGCCAGCAGCTCGAGTTTCGTGTCACTGCGCAGGTACCAGAGTCCTTTTGGTACGGCTTCACTCATGGATGCGTATATACCTCGTTCCATCTGGCTGCTGTGCAGCCTAACGTCCTACCCGCACTCGGCGGCCGGCCCTCCCACATAGGCTTCGGCGAAACACATTGCCGCTGAGGCGGAACCAAACACACGGTCGAGCTCGGCGAGCTGTATCTGCCGCTCAAACGGCCCGCCATTCCCGAGGTGATGCAGCAACCGGGTCATCCATTGCGAGAAACGCTGGCCTTCCCAGACTCGAGGTAATGCGGCCTTCGAGTAATCTCGTAGGAGCCGCTCATCGCCTGCGGCATAAAATCGCTCGAGCGCTCGCGCCAGCAGGCAGACATCTCCCACCGCGAGATTCAGACCCTTGGCTGCTGACGGCGGCACGATATGCGCAGCGTCGCCCACCAGAAACAGACGCCCGTGATGCATCGGCTCGGCGACGAAGCTCCGCATGCGCACGACGCTTCTCTCCATGATGGGGCCCGGCGTGAGGTCGGCAGCGCGCACATCGAGCCGCAAACGCAACTCATTCCAGATGCGCTCGTCAGACCATCGATCCAGGTCTTCATCGGGCAAACATTGCAAGTAAAGCCGCGAGACTTGCGCCGAGCGCATGCTGAACAACGCCAAGCCTCGCTCATGGCAGGAATACAACACTTCTGGCGAGATGGGAGGGGCCTCGGCCAAAATTCCGAGCCAGCCAAACGGATGGCGGCATTCAAAGATTCTCAGAGCGTGCGCGATCGCCGGGCGGCACACGCCGTGGTATCCATCGCACCCTGCGATAAAGTCGCAACTCAGGAGGTGGTTCTGGTCATTGTGCTGGAAGCTGAGCGATGGCTCAGCGGTGTCGAGCCCATGAAAGGCCACCTGCGAAGCCTCGAAGAGGATAGTTCCTCCTGCCGAGAGCCTTGCCTGCACGAGATCCCTGACCACCTCGCGCTGGCCATAGATCGTCACACTACGCCCGCACACTTTCTCCAGATCGAGGCGGCGGGTCTGGCCTTCGTAGTGGAATACGACGCCGGGCTGCGGCATGCCCTGCGCCTTCAGGCGCGCACCAACTCCGGCTTGCGATAGAACCTCGACCGTCGCGGGCTCAAGCTGGCCCGCGCGAATACGGCCTTCGATTCTAGTGCGCGATCGCATCTCGAGCACCACGCTCGAAATGCCTGCCAGGTGCAGCAGCTGCGATAACAGCAGACCGGAGGGGCCGGCCCCAACGATCCCAACTTGGGTGCGCGTACTGTGTTGTATCAGTGAACGGGTCGCCACGACGCCAACTTCCTGCCGGCTTGACAGATCCCGCATGCGCCCCGGTCCACGACGTCCTCCTTGAGGTCTCGACCCAGTAATGGAAATAATAGAACGTTATAAGCTACAGTCAAAGCGTTATGAAGGGTGGATCGGGGCCTCGCCTCGAAAATGACAACATCGAAGGGCTCAATGGAAATGATCCGCGTAGAGCACTTGACAAAGCGGTTCGGTGGGCTGACGGCTGTCGATGACATCTCGTTCGAGATCACGGCGGGGGAGATTTTTGCCTTCCTCGGACCGAATGGCGCCGGCAAGACGACCACCATCAGGATGCTCACGACCATCCTCGCGCCGACCAGCGGCACCCTGGAGCTGGATGGATTGAATCTGGTCGAGAGACCGGGCGAGGCGCGCCGGCGCTTCGGAGTTGTGTTTCAAGACCCGAGTCTCGATCAGGATCTGTCAGCCTGGGAGAACATGGATCTGCACGGTGTACTGTATGGTATGCCCCGCAAACTGCGCCATGAACGTACCGAAACGCTACTGAAGACGTTCGACCTGTGGGAGCGCAAAGATGGGCCGGCACGCCAGTTTTCCGGGGGAATGAAGCGACGGTTGGAGGTTGCACGGGGCCTGATGCATGCGCCCAGGATCCTGTTTCTCGATGAGCCGACGTTGGGACTGGACCCGCAGAGCCGTAAGCAGATGTGGGCGCAAGTGAGCCACCTCAACCGAACGGAAGGCGTAACGATCTTCCTGACGACACACTATATGGACGAAGCCGACAGAGTCGCATCGCGGGTGGCCGTGATCGACCGCGGCAAGATCGTAGCCATGGGCTCCCCTCGGGAGATCAAGATGCAAACAAACACAGAATCTCTGGAGGAGGCATTTCTTTCTCTGACCGGATCGGCCATTCGCGACGAAGGTCCCGGGCCTTGGTCGGGTTTGAGTGGAGCTGGCCGCAGGAGGGGTCCTTGAATGGCCGTCATGTTTGCCCTGTGGCTACGCGAGCTCAAACGCTACTGGCGCTCCAAACAGCGTACCGCCCTGTCGCTCGTTCAGCCGGTGCTGTACTTGCTGGTCTTCGGTTTCGGCCTGGCACCCATCTACCGAAAAGCCGGCAGTGGCAATTTCATCCAGTTCCTTGCGCCGGGCGTCATCGCCATGACGGTGTTGTTCTCGTCCGTCGGCTCGGGAGTCGGACTGCTGTTTGACCGGCAATTCGGGTTCCTCAAGGAGACCTTGGTAGCTCCGGTACCGCGAATCCAGATCATGCTCGGACGCACATGCGGAGCCGCCACCGTCGCAGTGCTGCAAGGGCTACTGGTCACGGCCGTATGCCTGGTCGCCGGGTTCAGACCGGTGAGCCTCGCAATGTCGGCCGCTGGACTTGCCTTCCTGATCCTGATGGCGATCGCCTTCGCAGGCCTCGGCGCGACTCTGGGAGCCAGCATGAAGGACATGCCGAGTTATCAGGGGATCATGAATCTGCTGGTGCTGCCCATGACGCTGCTGTCGGGCATGTTCTTTCCGCTCGATGGCCTCCCGGCCCTCCTTACGACATTCACTGCCCTGGATCCGCTGTCTTACGGCGTGGACGGACTGCGGGCGACGCTCACAGGACAGACTCACTTTGGCGTGCTGTTGGATGCCACGGTACTGATCTGCACCGCCGCGATACTCACAGGCCTCGGCGCGTGGCGGTTCGCCAAAATCGAGCCTTGAGGTCTGCCGTGCAGCCGGCGCCAGGATCGTGCCGAAGATTTCGAAGTGAGCCAGCGCCATGAAGTCGTACATGCCAACTTGCCAGGCCGTCAGGGACAACAGCCGGCAGGCTTGGCTAGAGGACGATGAGATTCTCGGGCTTTGCCTTCCTCACCGCCGCCAAGGGAATTTTTCCATCAAACGTGACAAATCCCGCCTGGTGCTCCACAGCCAAGGCCAGCAAGTAAATGTCGGTAAGCTGCCGCGGTCCGTGGATTCGGCTTGCATCAATCCGCTGCGCATCCAAAAGACTGATCTCGTCGGCCCAAAACTCATGGACGTGCTCCGCACAGGCCTCCGCGAGATGGGTCATCACTGCCTGCAGCGGCAAAGGATTGGGATAACCCGCGTTGGACATGATGCGGATACATCCGTTTTGGGTGATGGGGCAGGAAGCCCACCCTTCGTGGGCATGCTCGGCGAACCAACCCATGGCCACTGCGTGCGAGGTGTGATCGGAGTCAAGTAATGCTATCAGGACGTTTACGTCCAACAGCGCCCGCACTCAAGACGTCCCGCGTGTTTGGTTAATAAGCGTCGTCCTCGCGAAGCCGGTCGATCAGCTCGTTGGTCACGATTCCACCCCGTGGGGCAAAGGGGCGAATGCCGTACACCGTCTTGGTCTCCTTCCCGGAAGGGGACACCGGCGGAGTCGTCAAAGCACGGCGAGCGAGCTCAGAAATCATCTCGCCGATAGTCCTCTTCTCGCGCTGTGCCCGCTCTTTGACGGCCTGCAAGACATCATCAGCTATGTCGAGAGTGGTTCTCATGCATCAGATGCTAAAGCATCACGCATCAGATGTCTAGAGAGTGACAGCTACGCCCTGTGGCTCAGGGAATTGCCTCGTTCGCGGCACGATCGATCAAGCTGACAACCTCGTCTGGGTGCGAAAAGAGCGACATGTGGCTCGATTTGAGAAAGGTCTTGCGAGCACCGATGTTGTCAGCGATCCAGGACTGAACGACCGGTGAGAGCGCATTATCGTTTTCAGTGATCAGGTACCAGGTAGGTTTTTCATGCCAGGCTGCTTGGGATAGTTTGTCTGCAAAGGCGCTGGTACTCATTGGTTGCTGAGTTGCAGCTAACAAATGAACGCGTTCCATTGGCACATCCGCGGCCATCACAGTCCGGTACGCGTCTGGATCGTCCAGCCAGACGAGCCCGTCAGCATCGGGCTTCATTCCTTCCATGGGCGCGTGACGCTTTGCCAACAGCTCGACGACGGATTCGTGGCTGTCCGGCACCAGGGCGGAAAGAAAGACCAGTCCTTTGACGCGCGGTGAGTTCCCCGCTTCGGCAACGACCGCTCCGGCCCACGAATGACCAACGAGAAGCACGTCTCCCAGTTGCCGCGAGATTACGCGCTGCACGGCCGTTACATCAGCGGCCAGCGAGGTCAATGGGTTCTGCACGGCTGTGACGTGATAACCCTGGCGTTGCAGTCGCGTGATCACATCGGTCCAACTGGAGCCGTCCGCGAACGCACCGTGGACGAGAACGATATTGTTTATTCGCGTCGCCGCGATATGCCGGGTGGGATAGCCGGTTCGATTCATGTACCAGGCAGCCGTATCAACTCATGGCTCTCGCAACGAGCAGAGTATCTGTGAATTGCTCGAAGCTGATGACTTTGCCCTGTTCGAGCCGCCAGACGTGCGTAACTCGCGCTCGCATCGATTTCCCGGTCTGCTTGTAGGTGCCGGAATAAGTGCCGATGGCCACGACGCTGTGCCCGTTCTCCAGCAGGCGTTCAAGCGTAAAACGATAGTCGATCCATTCCGTCGCCAATCGAGTGAAGACTCGCTCGACGACTTGCTCTGGCCCGATCCAGGTACCTGCGTAAGGAAAGCCGGCCATTTCGGTCCAGCGGACCCCGCGATCGACATCCACCATCATGCCTGGGATGTCGCCACGCGCCGATGCCGCGTAGTGGTCGTTGATGATGTCCGCATTCGTTCTCACATCAGCCCCACTTCATTTCGCCGGTCGCAACCTTCGCGCCGATGTCGAGGGCAACGGTCATACCCAGTCCCGGGAAACGAGCCTTCATGGCTGCGTTGAGTGACGCAGAGTCTTTAGCCTTCGCGAGTTCCTCTTCGAAGGCAGTGAGATAGCGCTTGGTATGCACAACGCCAGAGACATCGGTGGCGGCATCTGCAACCATGTGACCGGGTACGACGATCGCAGGCTGAAGCTTCTGAATCCGCTCGAGATTGACGAGCCATGCGGCCCGCTGTTCAACCCCGTTGGTATCGGCGGTCCAAACGTGCACGCCCGAAAAGACCAGCACTCCGCCGAATACGGCAGCAAGCGACGGCGACCAGAGATAGCGGCGATTGGCGAGGCCCTGGGCATCGATGATTTCGATGACATCATTGTCCACGGTCAGCGTCTTTTCATCGAAGACCGTGGGAACAACAACGTCGGCGAGCGCCTGCGGACCGTTGTCCTTGAGCTGCGGCCCCCACACGGCGAGCTTTTTACTCACCGTTGCTCTGATGGCCTCGGCCGTGGCGGCGGCCGCAATCACGCGCGCCTGCGGGAATGCCGCCTTGATTGGCCCGAGCGAGAAGTAATAGTCAGGATCGCTCTGACTGATATAGATGGTGGTCAAGCGTTTGCCGGTCGCCCGGATGGCCTCTGCCACCGCCCGGCCGTCCGAGAGCGTAAAGCCGCCATCGATCAGCAATGCCTCCGTGGGTCCGCTAACGAGAACCGGAGCGCGGTAGAACCCGTGTTCGCCCGCCGGGAAATGTTTCCAGGCCAGCGTTTTGGATGATTCATTAATCATATTGAGCCTCGTAACATGAGATGTTGTCTGACCCTCAGGTCGCAACAGCCGATGATTCGTCCACCGTGGTTTGCAGCCGAGCCATGAGATCTTCCACGCGTACGAACAGCGCAGATGAATCGAGCAGGCGGCGGGCTTCACCGTCACCGACAATGAGCGCCGGAACTCCATTGACACCAAACCGCTGCATCAGGGCGCGTGACGATTCAACGCGAGCGCGATTGGCGCTCAGCAAATCTTCGTTGGGCGCACGAATGAGTTCCGCGGCGTGTAGCAAATCCAAACCGGTTAGGAGCTCTCCCAGAACTGCGGAATCAGTCACATCGCGACCAGCGACATAACGCGCCTCTTGAATCGCTGCCAACGCATCGAACTCGCGATAGGACGCCGTGAGCGCGACGGCCGTGAGTGCCAACGTGGCAGGCCCGGAATCGAGTGAGCCAGCTCGATCGCCGAGCACGTCGCGACGATACCGCTCGGTGAATCGTTGCCTCGTGAGCCGCGCGATGCGCTGATCGTTGGTCCACGCGTAACTCGCAAACTCCGGGTTCATGGGAACTGCGCCCTCTCCGCAGAAGAGGCCGGACGGCGCAAGCACCACCGAGTAGCCCATGCGCGAGGCCAAAGCACGTAGCACGGGTGACGCGCCATAGCACCAGCCACACAGCGGGTCGAAGAGGTAGGTCACTTGAATCGCATGGGCCATGATGTTCGTCCTCATCGCAGGACAATGGCACACGCCGGATACGTGCAGAAGACCACCCGCCCAAACACAATGTATGCTGCTGGCAAACGATCAAGCTCAGCGACGACTTAAGCGCGCTGACGGCTATCGCCTGGTGTAAGTCGTACCGAGATCTTCATAGCCGCCAGCTCGAGGCGTGGATCGACCGGGTGGTACAGCCCGGGACAGCCACCGCGGCAGGCTGGTCGAGCACGGCCGGGCGGGG
>Ga0105240_10013659_pt1 | contig 11137 bp, 10 predicted proteins | sample KBSC54metaG_FD_80426 | JGI IMG/M metagenome (GOLD analysis project Ga0105240, IMG submission 80426) | Corn rhizosphere microbial communities from Kellogg Biological Station, Michigan, USA - KBS C5-4 metaG | ecosystem: Host-associated > Plants > Roots > Rhizosphere > Soil | place: Michigan, USA...
GCCGAGCCGCTCGAGCACCGCCCGGCGGGTCGGGTCGGCAAGCGCCGTGAAGGCACGGTCGACGGTCGTAGGATACTGAACCATTGAGTTCATTATTGCAGATGCGTCCGAAACGGGGCAGGCTGCGTTGTCCTACCACCGAGGCGTGCGCCGAGCGGCACAGCCATAAGAGAGCGATCATCGCCGCTGGCTCGGCGGTTGCTAGCCTGCGCCCGCGTGAGCGTTGCTACCCCCCTCGTCGCTGAAGCCCGGTCGTGGCCTCGCCGGCACCGGCGGGGTTTGCTGGTGGTGGTCCTGTCGGTAGTGCTTCTGCTTGCCGTGGCTGCAGCCCTGAGCTGGCATTTCTCCTCGGCTGTCGTGGTCCCCGACCGCTCCTCGCAGGCTCCGGACGCCACCGTGCAAGCGGTCTCCGCAGGCCAGATCGTTCTCTCTCGCTCCGATGACACATTGCGCCCGGGCGTGTATGGCCTGGAATGGCCTGGCGGGCACGCGATCGTCGAAGGCGTGATCGCCAGCACCCGCGACTCGGTAACGCGCCGAATGCGCGCCGCGAGCGCTCGGCCGCCCGTGGGGGCAAGGGTCGCTGTGAATAACGGCGTGTATGTCGGCAACCCGCGCCAAGCGCTGGGACTGCCGTTCACAGAAGTGCGCATCCCCGACGAACTAGGACCGATGCCGGCCTGGCTGATCTCCGGGCGCACGCACACCTGGACGATCGTCGTTCATGGCATCAACAGCGACCGCGACGACGTCATGAGAATCGCGCCGGCGCTGCACGCCGCGGGGTCTTCCACGCTGCTGATCTCCTACCGCGAGGACGTCGGCGCTCCGCCCAGCCCGGACGGCCTGCACCACATGGGTCTGACCGAGTGGCGCGACCTGCAGGCCGCCGTCAGCTACGCGCTCGCCCACGGCGCCCGGCGACTCGTGCTCGCCGGCTACTCGATGGGCGGCGCGATCGTCTCCCAGTTCATGGAGCGATCGCCGCTTGCACACGGCGTCGCCGGGCTCATCCTCGACGCCCCGGCGCTTGACTGGAAGTCGGTCCTTGCCTTCAACGCCAAAGAGATGGGCCTGCCCTCGATCGCGGTGCTCCCAGTCGAGTGGACGATCGGCGCGCGCATCGACGCTGACTGGAACAGCCTCGACGCGCTGCGCCACACAGCCGACTTCCACTTGCCGATCCTGCTCTTCCACGGCACAGAAGACAAACTCGTGCCGATTTCGATCAGCAACGCCTTCGCAAGCGCGCTACCGCGTTGGGTTACCTATTACCGTGTCCCCAGAGCCGCGCACGTCGAGTCATGGAACGTCGATCCGAGTTCCTACGACCAGCGCCTGACGGCGTTCCTTGCCCGGGTTGATGGCTGAGATGCGAAGGGAGGCCTGATCGAGCATGGCCGGTACACGCCAGTTGCCCTGCGTAGACCCTTACAAGCCGAGAGGTCGCTTTTATTTCACGGTTGCCCGTCTATCGGCCACCAAGTTCGGCGCCTGGTTCTCGATCAACGTCGCCTGGAAGCTCGACCCATTCCTGATGGGACTGACAAAAGGCCGGCTCAGTACCACGGGCCCGCTCGCCGCGGCCTTGTTGGAGTCCCAAGGCGCGCGGACAGGCCAGCCTCGGCGCAACGCCACGCTCTACTTCCACGACGGCGACCGGGTGACGATCATCGCTTCAAAGCGGGGCTGGCCGAAGCACCCGTCTTGGTACTACAACCTGTGCAAGTACCCCGACGTCCTCTACGGCGGCCTGCCGTTCCGCGCCGAGCTGGTGCAAGACGAGGCCGAGCGTCAGCGCCTGTGGGCTCTCGCCGATCGCGTCTTCCCCGAGTACGCCGACTACCGCGAGCGGGCAGCGCAGGCGGGTCGGGAGATCCCGATCTTCCAGCTGTCGCCGCGCTAGCTGAGCCCGGGCGCAGGCGGGTCGGTCGGCAATCCGCTTTCAGGCGGGCGCGGCCCCTGCGTTGCCCTCGCTTCGCCGTGCAGAGAACGCAGCGAGAAGTACAGGACGGCGCTCACCAGCGCCGTGAATGGCGAAATGATCACGTTGGCAGCCCACTGAACGACGGCGACGCCTCCGTTACCGAGTCCCGAGGCCAGCACTCCGACCAAGATGCCCGCGAGCAGGGCCAGCACCAGGACGACCAGGATCACGCCGAGCACCTGCCAGCCGTGCCCTCTCACCAGCTCGCGGCTGCGGCCAATCGCAGCAAAGACGCCCTGGCGCTCGATCACGAGCGATGGCGCCGCGACGGCCCAGATCGTCATCAGGTAGACGCCGGGAACGATCAGGAGGACGAAACCGATCGCGACGCCCAGCCCGACCAGCAGCGATAGGCCGATCAGCGACAACACGATTGGCGCGATGCTGCCGAACAACTGCCCGACAGAACTGTCGCGACGCCCGTCCTGAACGTCCGCCACCAACTCGACCACCATCCCCTGGTAGAAGGTCGTAAGGACGATGGAGAGGATCGACACGATGACCACCGCGCCCCCTGTGAAGAGGATGCGCGCCACCGCCAAGATCGCAAACACGGCGACCGCGGCCGGGATCAATACCCACACCTGCGCGCCGTAGATCTCAAGCGCTGAGCCGATCACGGCGCCTGGCTTGATCTTCTCCGTCTCCATCGAGTCCTCCTCTTGGCATGGGATCGAGCTGCGGTGCTGGCTCGGAGTTCGCGCTGGCGCACCGCGATCCTGCGCGGCGACTCACGCCTGCTCGGCGATGGCCAGCGCGCGGTGATTCAACAGCGCCCGCCCACGCGCGGCACGCACCGCCGCCGCCAGGTTCTCCTGGTCATAGGCGCCATGATGGCGCCGCCCGTTGATGAAGAACGTCGGTGTCCCCGCCACGCCGCTGGAGTCGGCGCTGGCGACATCCTCGTCGACACGGTCGGCGTGCTTGCGCCGGCGCACCCCTTCCCAGAAGCGCTCGACATCGAGACCGAGTTGCCGCGCGTCTTCGTGCAGGTCGCCGGCGCTCAGCTCGTCCTGATGGCTCAACAGCGTGTCGTGCATCCGCCAGAACCCCCCTTGCTCGGCGGCCTCCTCCGCCGCCTCCGCGGCCATCTGCGCGTTGGGGTGCACGTCGCCGAGCGGCAGGTGGCGCCATACATACCGAAGCTCCTCGCCGAAGGAGTCCAACAACTCGCGGATGACAACCTCGGCCTGGCCGCAGTACGGGCATTCGTAGTCGCCGTACTCCAATAGCGTCACCAGCGCCTGATCGCTGCCGCGGATGTGGTCGCGCTCGGGATCGACATCGGTAGCGAGGTCGAGGATCTCCTGCTCGGTCTGCAACAACTGCCGTGCTCGCACCGAATTCGGTAGTCGCGCGATCGCTCGAAACGTCAGCCACCCGGTCAGGCAGGCGAGCACTCCGGCGGCCAGCACTCCGAGCGTGGCCTGCTCGAGCTCGCGTCCGTGGAAGGCGAGGCTCGAGATCAGCAGCGCGACCGTGAACCCCACGCCGGCGACCGCTCCGTCGCCGGCGATCCCGGGCCAACTGAGCGCGCGTGGCAGCCCCCCGAATCGCGGCCGGGAGGCAAGCCAGGAAGCTCCGAGCACGCCCAACGGCTTGCCGAGCACATAGCCGAGCACGATCCCGAGCGTGATCGGCGAGGTAACGGCTTCTTCTACGAGCGCGCCGCTGACGTGGACACCGGCGTTGGCCAGCGCGAAGATCGGCACGATCAAATAGCTGGCCCACGGATGGAAGCGGTGCTGCAGCCGCTCGTTGGGGGAGATCGCGGCCAGCAGCCCCATCTGCGCCGAGCGAGCAAGCGCGGGCGTGGGCTGCTCGCGAAAGGAGCGCGTCAGTTCGCTGACCTGCTCGAGCTCGGCGCGCACCGGCGGGTAGGCGGTCGTCGTCAGACCGATCGCGAGCCCCGTGATGACGGGATCGACTCCCGACTCGAACAGCGCCACCCACACGGCCGTACCCAGCAACGGTCGCAGCCGCCGGCGCCAGGCGCGGGGAGCGCGGCGCGAGACGAGCAGCAGCCCGAACAGGAGGATGGCGATCGTCAATGCAAGCAGCGACAGTTCGCTCGTGTAAACGGTGGCGATCACGATCAGCGCCAGCAGGTCATCGACGATCGTCAGCGTCAGCAGGTAGACGCGCAGCCGCGTCCCACCGGGCGCCACCAGCGCCAGCACGCCCAGTGCGAAGGCGGTGTCGGTGGACATTGCCACGCCCCAGCCGTGCCCGCCGCTGCCGCCCGCGTTGAGCACGAGGTAGAGCGCGATTGCCGCCGTGGCCCCACCCAGCGCCGCCAGCGCCGGTAGCGCGATGCGGCGGCGCTCGCGCAACTGCCCCATGTCGATCTCGCGCCTGGCCTCGAGCCCCGCCACGAGAAAGAAGAACGTCATCAGCCCGTCGTTGACCCAGTGGCGAAGGTCCTGGGAGATCGAGGCGCCGCCAAGCTGGATCGAGAGCTTCGTGCTCCAAAATGAGTCGTACGAGCTCGACCACGGTGAGTTGGCCCACAGCCAGGCAAGCACGATCGTCGCGAGCAGGACGACCGCGCCGCCGGTCTCGGTGCCGAGGTAGTCGCGCACGGGCGCCGCCAGGTTGCGCGCCCAAGCGGTGCGTTCGCCGAGCGCCAAGGAGCGGGTCGGCGCGCCGGTGGCTTGCATGGCCCGAGCCTAGCGAGGCGCCGCTCGACCGCTGCGACACCGTTTGTCCGCCCGCTGCTAGGTTTGGCGCAGATGGCAACGCAACCGACGCCGCCGAGCGCACCTCAGCCGCCCTCGAGCAAAGGTCCGAGCGGGGTGGTGGTGATGCTCGCCCTTGTGGTTGCGGTCGTCATCGTCGGCGGCATCGCCCTGATCGCGATCGGCGGCAAAGACTCCACCAGCACCCGGGCCGCGGTCCAGGGTCCGGCGCCGTCGAAGTACAGCGGCTCGCTCGCTTCGCCCGCCGCCAATGAGCCGCCGCTGCGGCTGCGCAACTACAAGGGCGAGGAGGTCAACATCGCCAAATATCGCGGCAAGGCGGTGTTCATGACCTTTATCTACACCCATTGCCCGGATGTCTGCCCGATCATCGCCTCGAACCTTGGCGTCTCGCTGAATTTGATGGGCGCCAAGGCATCCAAGGTGCAGGTGATCGCCGTGTCCGTCGATCCGCGCGGCGATACCCCGGCGGCGGTCGCGAGCTTCCTGCATCGCCGTGGCGTCTTCGGTCGCATGCAGTACCTGGTCGGCAACCAGCACGAACTCGCCCGCGTCTGGAAAGCCTGGGGTGTGGGCTCCGAACGCGACGCCGGCGACCCGGAGCTGGTCAACCACAGTGGCCTGGTCTACGGGATCAGCGCGACCGGCAAGGTCACGACCCTGTACGCCGCCAACTTCAGGCCGCAGGAAGTGGTGCACGACGCGCCACTGCTGGCCTCCAGCTGAGCACACTGCGCTGAAGGCCAGCGGGCGGGTCTCCCAGGCGTCCCCTCTCCGGACGCCGGCCCGTTTTACCTAACTGGTTCGCCTATTTCTTCGGGCAGGGCACCTTGACCGTGCGAGTCACCGAGTCGCCGCTGAGGAATTTCATTTCGACCTTGCCCGGGAAGCCGCCTTTCGGACAGGTCTTCGGGACGGTTCCGTAGGAGATCAGTTTTTTGCCCTTCTTGTAGGCGGCGCCGATCTTGATCTTGATCGCCGTCTCAGTCGCGTATGGCGCTTCCGGCACGGTCAGCACCAGCGGCACCGCTACCGACAGCTTGGGGCCGAACGGCTTGGGCGCGGTCGAGAAGCCGCCGCTGGTGAGAACTTCGATCAGCGCCGGTTCGCGGCCTTCGGCGAAGAAGCTGAGCTTGCCGCCCGCGCTGAAGAACGCCTGCACGGTCGCCTTCTCGAACACGCGCGAGGAGCCGAAGCTGACCATCCCCCGCACTTCGCCGAGTGGGCTGGCGATCGACTTCTTCGGGCAGTTCTGCACTTCATGGCTGTTCAGGATCGAGCTCGGGCAGATCGAGAACGCTTTCGGGTTCAGCTTGGTGCCGTGAGGCAGATACGCGACGACGCTGGTGATCGGCGAGGGTCCGCCGAAGTATTCGTTGCCTTTGATCGTCATCTGCGTTTCCAGCGCGGCCGGCGCCCCCAGGAGGTTGCCCGTTTTCGGGTAGGTCTTTTTCGGTGCGTTCGGGTTAACCGGGATCGGGACGATCTTCGCCTTGACCGTTACTTCGGGAGCTGCCTGAGCCGCGCTCGTGAACGCGAAGACGGCTATGGCGGCTGCTGTCAGCGCGAACGGTGCGCGTCTAAGTCTGTGTGCTCTGTGCATCCGATCTCACCTCTCCTTGCTCGTTACTAATGAAACAAGCGCTGGGCGCCGAAGTAGCGGTACGCCGCCACCGCACAAGCCGCGGCGGCGGGTGTCGCTTCGGCTACCCGACCAGAGTCGCGAGAAACGCGTCGTCGAGCATGCTCGCCTGCACTTCGTTGGCGGTGGAGCTGCCCGGAGCGCACTCGACGCGGTTGCGCCCGCCGCGCTTGGCTTCGTAAAGGGCCTCGTCCGCCGCCTTGAACAGCGACTCGTACTCGACCTCCTCCCCGCAGCCCGCGCTCAGCCCCAGCGACACGGTGGTGCGTATGCCCATCGGTTGGGCCTGCTCGATGCCGGCCCGCAGGCGTTCGGCGATCTGCAGGCCGCCAATAGCGCCGATGCCGGGAAGGATGATCAAGAACTCCTCCCCGCCGAGACGGTAGATGAGCTCGAACGAGCGCAGTCGCTTGCGCAGCTCATAGGCGATGTCGCGCAGCACCGCGTCGCCGCGGTCGTGCCCGTGCTCGTCGTTGATCGCCTTGAACCCGTCGACGTCGCAGAGCAGCATGCAGACGGGATGGTCGGCGACGCGTGCCTGGTGGGAGAGCTCGATGAAGCGTGGCACGAGGGCGTTGCGGTTGAGCAGTCCCGTCAGCGGGTCGAGGATCGCCTCGTCGCGGTGGTGAAGCTCGGCTGCCTGCAGCGCCCACACGATCGACACCACGCCCACCAGCAGCGCCAGCGTAGCGATCACGTCGACCGGATCGTCGACGCTCGCCGTCGGATGGGCGGCGAGCGTCGCAAGCAGAATCACGAGGACGGTCGTCGTCAGCGCGGCGATCACAACCTGTGGGCGAAAGCGCGCAGCCGCGATGCCGGCGGGCAGCACCATCCACGGCAGCGCCGGGCTGTCGGGTCCGCCGCTGAGCGCCACGCCGACGCCCAGCGCCATCAGCGTCGTCACGATCGCCCATGCGCTCACCCGCTCGGGGTGAGCGCTCGTGGTCAGGCGCCGCTCGACGGTGATCAGATTGACGGCAACCAGTCCGAACGGGATCAGCACCCACCAGCCCACCCAGGGGCCGGTGGCCAGCAGTGCCACACCGACCGTCGCGATCCCCACCAGGCGGATCGTGCGTACGCGCTGGCTGGCGTCGACCACGCGACTGCGGTCGAGCTCGGTCGGGCACAGCCAGGACCCGGATTCCCTTTGGGACATGCTGTTCCCTTCGACCACGCTTGCCGCCCGCTTGAGCGCTGGACCGGCCGGGTCAACGCACAGACAATAGTATTCAATTCGCACGGATGGGATGGTGTGGTTGGTGCCACGACCCGCGTTCCGGCGGCGGGCGTCGGCGCTGGCCGAGCGCGCTCGGCTAACGTCCGCTCATGGACGAGCAGAGCCCTGCCGGGTCAGAGGCCGAACGGCTGGACCGGCTTGGGGTGCTGCGCCTGCGCGCTCCCAACCCTGGCCCGCTGACGCTCTCGGGCACGAACAGCTGGCTGGTGGGACGCGATCCGACATGGGTGATCGACCCAGGTCCGGCGATAGCCGAGCACATCGAGGCGCTGCTGGCGGCGATCGCGCGGCGTGGCGGCCTCGGCGGGATCGCCATCACCCACGAGCACTCCGACCACGTTGGCGCGCTCGAAGCCCTGCGCGTCAACTGCCCGGCGCCGCTTGCGGCCGCTCGACCGACCGCGGATGTGCAGTTGCGCGACGGCGCGCGCCTGGGTCCGCTGGAGGCGGTTTACACTCCCGGGCACAGCGGCGATCACTACGCATTCGTCGTGGAGGGCGTCTGTTTCACAGGCGATGCCGTGCTCGGCGAGGGAAGCGTCTTCATCGCGCCCGACCCGGGAGCGCTCGCCGGCTATCTGAGCGCGCTGGAGCGCCTGCGCACGCGCGAGCTTGACGTGTTGTGCCCAGGCCATGGGTCGGCGATCTGGGACGCCCGCGAGCGGCTCTCCCATTACATAGAGCATCGCCGCGATCGCGAGCGACGCCTGCTGGCAGCGCTGAATGACGGCGGCCGAACGACCACGGATCTGCTCGACGCGGCCTGGTCGGAGGTGCCCGAGCAGCTGCGATCTGCCGCGGCGATCACCCTGCAAGCGCATCTGGACAAGCTCTCAGAAGAAGGGCTGCTTCCCTCCGACGTCGAACGCAGCGACGGCTGATGTCTGTGACTCCCGCACCCCCGCCGGACTCGCCGTTCCCGCCGATCGCCGACTACGGCTTCCTGACCGACTGCCACACCGGCGCGCTGGTCGCATCGGACGGCTCGGTCGAGTGGATGTGTCTGCCGCACTTCGACTCCTCATCGGTGTTCGCGGCGATGCTCGACCGCGGCGCCGGCTCCTTCCGGGTCGGGCCGTACGGCGTCTACGTCCCCGTCGGCCGCCGCTACCTGCCGGGCACGAACGTGATCGAGACGACCTGGATGACCCCGCAGGGCTGGCTGCGTGTGGTCGACGCATTGACGATCTCCGACTGGCACGACGAGGACCGCAACACCAGCCACACGCGCCCGCCGACCGACTACGACGCCGACCACCTGCTCGTGCGGCTGGTCGAGTGCATCCAGGGGCAGGTGCAGGTGGAGATGGTGTGCGAGCCGATGCTCGACTTCGGCGCCACCGTTGTCGAGTGGGGTCACTCAGAAGACGAGCACGGGCACGCGCTGGACGCCACCGACGGCAGGACCGCGTTCAGGCTGTTCAGCGACACGCGTATGGGCATCGAGGGCAACCGCGCCCACTCCCGCCACACCATGAGCGAGGGCGAGAAGCGCTTCTGCGCGATCTCCTGGACCGAAGAGTTGCGCGGCCCGCGGACGGTCGAACAGGCCGAGGCGCGGATCGACCGCACCAACCACTTTTGGCGGACGTGGCTTGCGGAAGGAAACTACCCCGATCATCCGTGGCGGGCGCACCTGCAGCGCGCCGCGTTGACGCTCAAGGGCCTCACGTTCATGCCCACCGGCGCACTGGTGGCCGCTCCGACCACCTCGCTGCCGGAGACGCCGCGAGGCTCGCGCAACTGGGACTACCGCTACTGCTGGATGCGCGACGCCGCCTTCACGCTGTGGGCCCTGCACGCGCTCGGCCTGGACTGGGAGGCCGACGACTTCGTCCAGTACGTCGCGGATATGGAGCGAAACGAGGACGGCTCGCTGCAGATCATGTATGGGATCAAAGGTCAGAAGGACCTGCGCGAGTCCACGCTCGACCACCTCAAGGGCTATGAGGGCGCGCGCCCGGTGCGGATCGGCAACGGCGCCTACAACCAGCGTCAGAACGATGTCTACGGCGCTGTGCTCGACTCGGTCTACCTGCACTCCAAGCAGCGCGACCACATCCCCGAGCGTCTGTGGCCGGTGCTCTCCGACCAGGTCGAGTGCGCCGGCCGTGTCTGGCGCGAACCCGATCAGGGGATCTGGGAGGCGCGCGGGCAGCCGCGTCACTACGTCTCCTCCAAGCTGATGTGCTGGGTGGCGGCGGATCGCGGAGCGCGCCTTGCCGAACGGCGTGGCCATGAGGAGCTGACGGAACGCTGGCAAAGTCTGGCGGACGAGATCAAGGCCGACATCCTGGAGCGTGGCGTGGACGAGCGGGGCGTCTTTCGCCAGCATTACGACACCGACGCGCTGGACGCCTCCAACCTGCTGGTCGTGCTGATGCGCTTCCTGCCGCCCGAGGATGAGCGCGTACGCGCGACCGTGATGGCGATCCGCGACGAGCTCAGCGAGAACGGCCTCATACTGCGCTACCGCACCGACGAGACCGACGACGGTCAGAGTGGGGAGGAGGGAACCTTCCTGATCTGCTCGTTCTGGCTGGTCTCAGCGTTGTGCGAGATCGGCGAGCACGTCGCGGCCAAGCGCCTGTGCGAGCGCCTGCTCGGCTATTCCTCAGAGCTGGGTCTGTACGCAGAGGAGCTCGAGGCCGCCAGCGGCCGCCATCTTGGCAACTATCCGCAGGCGTTCACGCATCTGGCGCTGATCAACGCGGTGACGCATGTGATCGGCCGAAAGAGCCTCTAGGAAGGACGAGCCAGATGTCCTCCCAGGGTCGCCTTCAGTCGTCGTACCCTGGCTCGCCGGGCAACAGCACGCGCGCCACCTCGCCGTCGAACCAAACCTTTGGCTGCACCGGCAGCACCTTGCGCCCGCTTGCGTACTCCAACAGCTCGTCGACGGTCGCGAACGCGCCAAGCTGCTCCAGATGCTTGATCGTCGGGAATACCAGCGCGATCTCCTCGCGGGTGTGGGCGTCGAGCGCGCCCTGGGGCGTGAACCAGCCCTGATCGACGCACTCCTCGCCGTCCACCCGTGGCTCCTGTCCCTCGGGTAGCTGCGCCAGGAAGAAGCGCGTGTCAAAGCGCACGCTCACCTGCGCCGGGGTGATCCAGCGCGAGAACTCGACCAGCTCGTTTGGCCTTGCGATCGTGATCGAGGCCTCCTCCAACAGCTCTCGCGCCGCCGCCGTCCGGTGGGGATCGTCGCCGTCCTGATCGTCCACCGCGCCGCCCGGGAACACCCAAGCGCCGCCCATGAAGCGAGCCTTCTCGGTGCGCTTGACCAGCAGCACTTCCAGCGTGCTCGAGCCTCCGCGCAGCAGGATCACGGTGGCCGCCTGGCGGGCCGGCGTCTCCTCGCCGAAATTCAGTCCCTGGCCCGGCTCGGAGAGCGCAGGCTCCTCCCGGCCGCTTGGCGGCAAGTTCCCCATCCCTTGACCTTACCGGCCGGTAATCTTTGCCGCATGAGCACCACCCAGACACTGCAACGCTGGATCTGCGAGTCCTGCGGCTACATCTACGATCCCGATGAGGGCGATCCGGACGGCGGCATCCCCGCCGGGACC
>Ga0105240_10013660_pt1 | contig 11137 bp, 8 predicted proteins | sample KBSC54metaG_FD_80426 | JGI IMG/M metagenome (GOLD analysis project Ga0105240, IMG submission 80426) | Corn rhizosphere microbial communities from Kellogg Biological Station, Michigan, USA - KBS C5-4 metaG | ecosystem: Host-associated > Plants > Roots > Rhizosphere > Soil | place: Michigan, USA...
GCCGCGGTGCTCGAGCAGCTTGGCCGGCAGCGGATAGTCGGCAGCCAGCTCGTCGAGCACTTCTTCGTCGGTGCTCGGGGCGCCGCTCGCCGTCTTCTTCTTGACGGGCAGGCCGAGCTTCGTGAACAGGATCTCGCCGATCTGCTTCGGGCTGCCGAGGTTGAAGGGCTGACCCGCGAGCTCATAGGCCTCGCGCTCGAGAGCCACCATGCGTTCCGCAAGCTGCTGGCTCTGCGCGGCAAGGCGGGCGCTGTCGATCAGCACGCCGTTGCGTTCGATCCGACCCAGCACCTGCGAGGCCGGCATCTCGATATCGCGGTAGACATGCAGCAAGCCGGCCTCGGCCTCGATGCGCGGCCACAGGGTCTGGTGCACGTGCAGGGTCAGGTCGCTGTCCTCGCACGAATACTCCGCGGCGCGCTCGATGTCGACTTGCGAAAACGCGATCTGGTGTGCGCCCTTGCCGCACACGTCCTCGTAGCTCAGGCCCTTGCGGTTCAGGTGGCGGTCGGCGAGGCTTTCAAGGCTGTGCAGCTTGTGGGCTTCGTAGACGTAGCTTTGCAGCAGCGTGTCGTGCTGGTAGCCGCGCACCACGATGCCGGCGCTCTCGAACACATGCGCGTCGTATTTGACGTTCTGGCCGAGCTTGGCGGCCTCCGGGTCCTCGAGCCATGGCTTCAATCGCTCGAGCACGATCTCGATCGCGAGCTGGTCGGGCGCGCCCGGGTAGTTGTGGCGCAGCGGGATGTAGGCCGCCTCGCCGACCGCGGTCGACAGCGAGATGCCGACGATCTGCGCGCGCATCGGGTCGAGAGAATCGGTTTCGGTGTCGATCGCGGTCAGTTCCGCCGCCTCGACTTTCTGCGCCCAGGCTTCGAGTGCCTCGAGGGTGAGGACGGTGTCGTACTTCTTCTCGATCGGCGCCCCGCTGCGTTCGGGCTGAGCTTGTCGAAGCCCTTCGACAAGTTCAGGGTGACCGGGTGCTGGCGATGCAGCGGCTGAAGACCCCTCCAGCTCGCGCTTGAGCGTCTTGAAGTTGTAGCGCTCATACAGTGCCAGCAGCGCCGGCGCGTTGACCGGGGCCAGCGCCAGCGACTGGAACGCCGGCCAGTCCGCCACGTGCCCGCTCAAGTCGCTGTCGGTGACGACGGTGACCAGACGCCGCCCCTGCGGCAGCCACTCGAGTGCCTTGCGCAGGTTCTCGCCCGCGACGCCCTTCATGCCGGCCGCCGCCGTCATCACGCCTTCGAGCGAACCGTGCTCGGCGATCCATTTCGCCGCCGTCTTCGGGCCCACCTTGTCGACCCCGGGCACGTTGTCGACCGCATCGCCGATCAGCGCGAGATAGTCGACGATGCGCTCGGGCGCCACGCCGAACTTCGCGAGCACGCCGGCGGCATCGAGCCGCTCGTTGCTCATCGTGTTGATCAGCACGACGCGCTCGTTGACGAGCTGCGCCATGTCCTTGTCGCCGGTCGAGACGATCACATCGAAGCCGAGCGCGCCGGCAGAGCGGGCGAGCGTGCCGATCACGTCGTCGGCCTCGATGCCGGGCACCATCAGCACCGGCCAGCCGAGCAGCTTGACGGCCTCGTGGATCGGCTCGATCTGCAGCACCAGGTCGGGCGGCATCGGCGCGCGGTGCGCCTTGTAGTCGGCGTACCAGTCGTCACGAAAGGTTTTTCCGGGCGCGTCGAACACGCAGGCGCCCAGCGCGGCAGGGTATTGCTCGCGCAGCTTCTTCATCATCGCGACGACGCCGTGGATCGCACCGGTTGGGAAACCGTCGGGGCTGCGCAGGTCGGGGAGCGCGTGATACGCGCGGTACAGATAGCTGGAACCGTCCACCAGCAACAGGGTCTTCTCACTCATCCCTCGCATTGTGTATGAGACCCTAGAATCGCAAACCATGAACTCGAACCGTGCGTTGGCTGTGCTGGGCGTCTGTGCCGCCCTGTTCGCCTGTCCCGTGGCGTGGGCGCAGCAACAGCCTGCCGTGCAACCAGCAGCGAAGCCCGAGCTGAAGCCGGTCGCGCTGCCAGCCACCCAAACGCGCGACCCGGCCGAGCCGAACGTCAAGCACACGGTGATCGAGGACGAAGGCTCGAAGATCGACGAACTGCGCGTGCGCGGCCAGGCCCAGCGCATCGTCGTGACCCCGAAGGTCGGCATCAAGAAGAGCTACGAAATCATCACCGACAGCAGCGGCCGCGAGATGGCAGACGGCTCCGGCGCTTCGCGCGGCGCGGTCGGCAAGCGCGTCTGGAACGTGCTCAACTTCTGACGCGCCGATGGCCGTCTACACCGATGTCTCGTTCGACGAGGCCGCGGCCCTCGTGGCGCGGCTCGGCATCGGCGAGCTCACGTCGCTGAAGCCGATCGCCAGCGGCATCGAGAACACCAACTACTTCGCCGACACCACGCTCGGCCGCTATGTGCTGACGCTGTTCGAGCGGCTGACCTTCGAGCAGCTGCCGTTCTATCTCGAGCTGATGCGGCACCTGGCCACGCACGGCATTCCGGTGCCCGGGCCGAAGGCCGATGCCTCGGGCGCGATCCTGCACAGCCTGCAAGGCAAGCCAGCGGCGGTCGTCGACCGGCTGCGCGGCGGGCACCGGCTCGCACCGGACGCCGAGCACTGCGGCGCGGTCGGCGCGATGCTTGCCCGCATGCACCTGGCCGGTGCCGACTTCGCGCTGCACCAGCCCAACCTGCGTGGCTTGTCGTGGTGGAACGAAACCGTGCCGGTCGTGCTGCCGTTCCTCGACGAGAGCCAGCGCACGCTGATCGAGAGCGAGCTCGCATTCCAGCAGCAGCTCGCCGCGTCGGCTGCGTTCGCGACGCTGCCGCACGGGCCCATCCACGCCGACCTGTTCCGCGACAACGCGATGTTCGATGCCGAGGGCGACGCCGACGTGCTGACCGGCATGTTCGACTTCTATTTCGCCGGCGTCGACAGCTTCGGCTTCGACATCGCGGTGTGCCTGAACGACTGGTGCATCGACCTCGAATCGGGCCTGCTTGCCGAAGACCGCGCGAGCGCGTTCGTCGCCGCCTACGACGCGGTGCGCGCACTGACCAGCAATGAACGCCGGCTCCTGCCCGCGCTGATGCGCGGCGCCGCGCTGCGGTTCTGGATCTCGCGCCTGTGGGACCTGTACCTGCCGCGCGACGCCAGCCTGCTGAAGCCGCACGACCCGACCCATTTCGAGCGCGTGCTGCGCCAACGCGTCGCGGCTCCGTGGCACCCGACACCCGCGTGACTCCATGAGACTGCAGACCGTTCCCGCCCGCCAGGGCATCGTGTGGGTGCGCCAGGGCTTTCGCGCCTTCTTCCGCCAGCCGCTCGCGTTCGCCGGGCTGTTCGCGACTTTCCTGTTCGCCGCCTTTGCGTGCGCCCTGGTGCCGGAGGTCGGCACCTTCATCGCGGTCGGGCTGTTGCCGCTCGTCTCGGTCGGGTTCATGCTCGCGACCCGCATCGCGCTGGCCGGCGCCTACCCGACCCCGCGGGTGTTCGTCGACCCGCTGCGCGGTCCGCGCAGCCAGGCGATCGCGCTGATCCAGCTCGGCGTGGGCTACGCGCTCGCGACGCTTGCCATCATGTGGCTCAGCGACGTGCTCGACGGCGGCGCCTTCGAAGACCTGATGGACGCGTTGCCGGCCGGCCAGACCACGCCCGAAGCGGCGGCCGCGAAGATGGCCGCCGACCCGCGCATCGAGCTCGGCTTGCTGCTGCGCTTTGCGCTGGCCGGGCTGCTGTCCGTGCCGTTCTGGCATGCGCCGGCGCTGGTGCACTGGGATGGGCACGGCTGGGCCAAGGCGCTCTTCTCGAGCACGATCGCCTGCTGGCGCAACAAGGGCGCGTTCGCGATGTACAGCCTCACCTGGTTCGGCGTGATCATGCTGATCGGCATCGTCTCGAACCTCGCGTTTGCGCTGCTCGGCCTGATGCAGGTGATGGCGGTTGCACTGGTGCCGATCTCGCTGATGCTCTCGACGATCTTCTACGTCTCGCTCTACTTCACGTTCGCCGATTGTTTCGTCGGCGACGCGGATGTCGAGCCTTCCACCCCCGACCTGAAAGGAACACCGAGATGAAAGTTGCGATGGTCACCGGCGCGGGCAGCGGCATCGGCCGCGCCAGTGCGCTCGCCCTGCTGCAAGCGGGCTATCAGGTCGTGCTGGCCGGACGCCGGGCCGACGCGCTGGCCGAGACCGCCACGCTGGCCGGCGCACTCGGCGCCAACGCGCTGCCGGTGCCGACCGACGCCACCGACCCGGCCCAGGTGAGAGCGCTGTTCGAGACGACGCGCGAGAAGTTCGGCCGCCTCGACGTGCTCTTCAACAACGCCGGCACCAGCGCGCCCGCGATCCCGATGGACGAGCTGACGTTCGAGCAGTGGAAGGCGGTCGTCGACATCAACCTGACCGCCGTGTTCCTGTGCACGCAGCAGGCCTTCAGGCTGATGAAGAGCCAGAGCCCGCGCGGCGGCCGCATCATCAACAACGGTTCGATCTCGGCCTACGCGCCGCGCCCGTTCAGCGCGCCATACACCGCGACGAAACACGCGATCACCGGGCTGACGAAGAGCACCTCGCTCGACGGCCGCGCCCACGACATCGCCTGCGGCCAGATCGACATCGGCAACGCCGCGAGCGACATGACCCAGCGCATGTCCACGGGTGTCCCGCAGGCCAACGGCACGCTGATGGTCGAACCGCGCATGGACTTGAAGCACGTCGCCGACGCGGTCGTGCACATGGCCAGCCTGCCGCTCGAAGCGAACGTGCAGTTCATGACGGTGATGGCCACCAAGATGCCGTTCGTCGGGCGCGGCTGAGGCTCGGCTGCTCCACCCCCGAGTCCGGGGGGCCGGGCACCGGGCGGCTTCACGGGCTGCCAACTAAGCCTCACATCGTTGTGGCACGCCCCCGCAACCGCGGGGCGACGTGTGGTTGTTGGCGTCTCGACCGGCAGCCCAGAATGCCGGCGTGACTCGTCCCCATCCCGCCGCCGTACCGACGTTGCAGGACTTCGAGCCGCTGCTGCTGGCCGAAGCGATCCTCCTGCGCGCCGTTGCGCGCGGCGACATCGCCAAGGTCGGCTATCAGCGGCCGCGCACTCCTGCACCCGACGTTCGCTTGCGCGCCGAGTTCCTCGCCTTCCTGGCACGTGGCGGCGGCGCGGGCGCGCCGGTGGCCGGGCGCCGGGTGCAAGTGCTCGGCGCCTGCATCGTCGGCGAGCTCGACCTGTGCGACAGCACGCTGCACAACAGCCTGTGGTTCTTCCGCTGCGTGTTCGGCGCGCCGCTGGTATTCGACGGCGCCCATCTGCACGGCAGCCTCACCTTCCGCGATTGCGCCCTGCCCGGCTTCAGCGCCGAAGGGTCGCGCATCACCGGCGAGCTCGAATTCGACGCCGGCTGCAACATGTACGGCGAGCTGATGCTGGCGCGCGCCACGATCGGGCGCCACCTGAGCGCCGAGCGGCTGCGCCTGCGCTCGAGCACCAAGTTCCCGCACACCCGCCCGTGCCGCGTGATCGCCGACAACCTGCGGGTCGGCCACGACGTGCTGCTGGTCGGCGGAGTCGAAACCGTCGGCGAGCTGCGCTTCAAGGGCGCGCGGATCCGCGGCGATCTGCATGCGAGCGGCCTGCACGCGCGCACCGAGCTCGACGAGTCGGGCGCACGCGGCGTGGCACTGAACCTGGACGGCGCCGACGTGCGCGGCAGCGTCTTCCTCGACGCCGGCTTCTCGGCAACCGGGCAGGTCCGGATGCAGCGCGTGCGGATCGGCGGCGACCTGGACTGCCGCGGCGCCGAGTTCGATGCGCTGGGCGATGCGGGCTGGGGCGACACCGGCGCCGTGCTGCTCGACCGCGCGCGCATCGGCGGCGCCCTCGTGCTGCGCGAGCTGCAGAGCCCGCTGAACGGCGCGTCGCTGGTCGACGCGCGCGCAAGCAGCCTGCTCGACGACGCCGCGACCTGGGGCGAGCGCTACGCGCTCGATGGCTTCGCCTACAAGCGCCTTGCCGCGGGCGCGCCGACCGATCCGGCGATGCGCGTCGACTGGCTGGGCCGCCAGTTCGGCGGCACGCTCGACAACGACCCCTTGCCCGACCCGTGGCGCCGCCTGATCAAGGTCCTGCGCCGCATGGGGCGCGACGGCAGCGCCGGCGAGGTGGCGATCGGGCGCGAACGCCACCTGCGCCGCGCCGGCCTGATCGGCCGCGATACGCCGCAACCGCTGCGCTGGCTGGCCGGCCTCGGCCACGACCTGTTCGGCGTGCTCGCCGGCTACGGCCACCGCCCCCTGCGCCTGCTTGCGATCACGCTCGCCCTGTGGCTGGCCTGGTTCTGGAGTGCGCACGGGATACCCGCGCTGGACACGTCCGCGCCCGCCCTGTGGCGCGCGCTGACCTGGATCGAGGGGCTGTGCGGCGTCGCCGCGACCTTGACCCTGGCCGCCTGCGTGACCGGGCTGACCGACCGCGACCGGCGCCGCTGATCGCGGTCGGCGGGCACGCGGAGTCGCCGAGCCGTTACCGATCTGTCAGCGAGGGAACAATTTGTCGCCTTCGCGCGTCGCAGCTGTGCGCGTGCACAATCCAACGCGCCTGACCACTTACGCGCGGAGCACGACGCATGGCACGGATCGGATTCATCGGCGCATCGGGATTGATGGGCCACGGCATCGCGAAGAACCTGCAGTTGAAGGGGCACGAACTCGCGTTCACCGTGCACCGCAATCGCGAGGCGGTGGCCGACCTGCTGGCCGCCGGCGCGCTCGAGGCGAAGAACGCCGCCGATCTCGCGGCGGGCAGCGAGATCGTCTTCATCTGCGTGACCGGCTCGCCGCAGGTCGAGGCCGTGGTGGGCGGCCCGGGCGGCCTGCTCGCCGGCGCCAAGCCGGGCCTGATCGTCGTCGACTGCTCGACGAGCGAGCCCGATTCGACGAAGAGCCTGCGCGAGCGCTGCACCGCGGCCGGCGTCACGCTCGTCGACGCGCCGCTCGCACGCACGCCGGTCGAAGCCGAACAGGGCCGCCTCAACGTGATGGTGGGCGCCGACGACGCGGTGTTCGCCAGGCTCGAGCCGGTGCTGCGCTGCTTTGCCGAGAACGTGTTTCACGTCGGCGGCCCCGGCGCCGGCCACATCATCAAGCTGCTCAACAACTTCATCGCGCAGGCCATCTGCACGGCAACGGCCGAGGCGTTCGCGGTGGGCCAGCGCGCCGGCGTGGACCTGAACAAGCTCGTCGAGCTGATCTCGGCCGGCGCCGTCAACTCGGGCTTGTTCCAGGCGATGGCGAAGACCTTGTCGGGTGACATGGCGGGGCTCAAGTTCGAGCTCGACAACGCGCGCAAGGACGTCCGCTACTACACGCACCTCGCCGAAGGGCTCGCGATCCCGACGGTCGTCGGCGAGGCCGTGCACCAGTCGCTCGCGCTGGCCAGCGCGCTCGGCCACGGGCGCAAGTTCGTGCCCTCGCTGGTCGAAGCGCAGGAGCAGCTGACCGGCGCGAAGATCGTGCCGCGCTGATCCGCTGTGTCGAACGCCTTGAATCACGTACCGACGATGAAAACCAACCGCAACGCCGCCAAGGGACGGGCCGCCGCCGCGCCGGTGGCGTCGCACGTGCCAGCGGCGCCTCCGGTGGCTCCCCCTGCGCCACCGCACCCCGCACCACCGCCGACGATCGGTCCGGCCCCCGGGGTTGCGGTGCCTCGGCTCGAGCCGACCCTGCCCGAAGGGCTTCGTCTCGGCGCATTCGAGATCAAGGGCGTGATCGCGCTCAGCCGCTCGGCGGTGATCTACCGCGTCAGCGACCATTCGCTCGGCATCCCGGCCGCGATCAAGGAGTACATGCCGGTCGGCGTGGCACGCCGCGGCAGCGCGCATCAGGTGGTGCCGCTCGAAACCTGGCACGAGGACACGATCGACCTCGGGCGGCGCGCCTTCTTTGCCGAGTCGCGCGCGCTGGCCCGCTGCGACGACCCGGCTCTGCTGCGCGTGACGCAGCTCTGGGAGATCAACGGCACCGCCTACCGCGTGATGCCGCTGTACAGCGGCAAGCGCCTGGTCGACCTGCGGCGCGACATGAAGGCGCCGCTCGACGAAGCCGCGCTGCGCGCGATGCTCGAGCGGCTTCTCGATGCGCTCGGGGCCTACCACGCGAGCGCCGGCGTGCACGGCAACGTGACGCCGATGAACATCCTGATGCCGGCGCTCGATCGTCCGCTGTTGCTCGGCCCGGGCAAGGCGAGCGTCCTGCTGGCAACGGAGCTCGGCGAACCGGTCCGCAGCGACTTCGAGGCAGCGTTCGCAGCACCCGAACAGCACGAAGGGGCCGACGCGGCGGTGATCGGCCCGTCGGCCGATCTGTTCGGGCTCGCGCAGACGCTGCGCTACGCGATCACCGGTGCGGCACCGATCGGCCACGAGTCGCTGCGCGCGGCGATCCACCGGCTGCTCGGCGCGGGCGTGGTGCCGAACTACAGCGACGCGCTGCTGGACGCGTTGTCGAGCGCGACCGCGCCGGCTCCGGCCGAGCGTCCCCAGAGCCTGGACGAGTTCCGGCAGCGCTTGCGGCGGCTCGAGGCGCACAGTGCCGCGCTGTCGGCGCCGGCGCAGGGACCGGTCGCGGCGGCACCGGTCCCGGTGACGGCTCGTGCGGAGCCTGCGCCCGCAACCGCAACCGCAACCGCAACCGCACCCACGCCCACCGAGCAACCAGCGACCTCCGGGGAAACGACGGAGCAGCCCATCGTCAGTCGAACGACCGACATCTCGTCGATGTTCTCGTCGATGTTCGGCGACTTGCCGCAGGAGCCGCCCGCTGCACCACCGCTGGGCGGCGACGGACCGGAGTCGGACCGCACCCAGCCCGCCATCGATCTGCGCGCCGAGCCGTCGCTGAACTTCTCGTTCGACGCGCCGGTGCCGCCGGCGCACGAACCGCCCGGCCCTGGGCAGCAGGCCGCGCCCGCGTCGCACGAGCACGTCGAACATCGTCACGAAGCCCTTGACGAAGACCGGATCGATCACCCGAACGACCTGCCGCGGCAGCCCCCTCCACAGCGCGCGCTCGCGCCGGATCCGATGCGCGATGCGACTGCCGGTCGCGCACCGGGCCAGCGCGCCTCGATGCATGACGACGCCGGCGCGGCGCAGGTTGCCGCATCGATGCGTCCGAAGCGCTCGCTGCTGACGTCTCCGGTGCTGCGCATGTCCGCTTTCGTCATGGCGATCGGCGCCCTCGCGATCGTTGTGATCCTCGCTGTCAGCGGCTTGTGGGATCCGCGCGGACCGGCGCTGGATCTGCGGCCGACCGCAAGGCCGGGCGGCGCGACACTGCCGTCCGAGTCGCCGCCCGCCCGGATCGGCGACGTGCCCGCTTCGATCGACACCGCCCCGCCCACGATGAGGGCCGAAGCGCCGGCGCCGGCGCAGGTTCTGACGCCTGCTCCTGCCCCCGCTCCCGCCCCGGCGCAGACTCCGGCGCCGAGCCCGGTGCCGGAACCGGCAGCCACGACGCCTGCACCGAGCATCGAGCCGGCGCCCGCGCCAAAGGCCGCCCCGAGGACGAGTGGCGCCACGGCGGCGACCCCGCCCGCGCGCGAGCAGAGCACGTCGAAGCGCCGCGGTTCGACCACCGCCGAAGCGGTGTCCGATCCCCGCGAAGCCTGCGGGGCGCGCACCGAGTTTGCGCTGTACCGCTGCATGCAGGCCCAATGCGCCCAGGCGCGCTGGTCCGCGCATCCCGAATGCGTGCGCTTGCGCAAGAGCGATCGGGTCGATCCGCCCTGAGCCGGCGCAGTCGTGGAGAATGCGCGGGGTCCGTCCACCCCGAGGCGGCCCCAAGGACTGAACAGATGGCCCACATCCACTTCATCGGCGGCGAAAAAGGCGGCGTCGGCAAATCGCTGACGGCTCGTGTGCTCGCGCAATACATGATCGACCGCGAAATCCCGTTCGTCGGGTTCGACACCGATCGTTCGCACGGCGCGCTGATGCGTTTCTACGACGGCTATGCATCGCCGGTGGTGATGGACCACTACGCCGCACTCGACGTGATCGTCGAAGCGGCCGCCGAGCAGCCCGAACGCCGTGTCCTGGTCGACCTCGCCGCGCAGACCCACGACCCGCTGGTGCGCTGGATCGACGATGGCGGTGTGCTGAACATGGCCGACGAGATGGGCATGGCCGTTCACTACTGGCACGTCATGGACAGCGGCAAGGACTCGGTCGACCTGCTCAAGAAGCTGCTCGACCGCTTCGGCACCGGCATCAAGTACGTGCTGGTGCGCAACCATATCCGCGGCAACGACTTCTCGGTTCTCGAACAGTCCGGCGAGCAGGCCCGAGCGCTCCAGCTCGGCGCGCGCATCGTCTCGATCAAGCGGCTTCATGACGGCGTGATGCAGAAGATCGACGCCGGCAGCAGCAGTTTCTGGAAGGCCAAGACCGCCAACGACCCGAGCGGCACGGGCCTCGGCCTGATGGACCGCCAGCGCGTGAAGATGTGGCTGCGCGACGTGTACCGCGAAGTCGACGACGTGGGAATCTAGGGTCGTGGGCGCATTGCAGTTTGCAGCGCGCCGCACGCTGCTGCGAGGCAGCGCCGCGCTGATCGCCGCGCCGTGGCTGCTGACATCGGGCCGCGCCGCCGATCTGCCTCGCTTCGGGCTCGGCATCGCCTCGGGCCAGCCGCGCGCCGATACGGTCGTGCTGTGGACCCGCGTCACCGGCCCGGCGCTGCCGGACAGCGTCCCGGTGCAATGGGAGATCGCGCGCGACCAGGGGTTTCGCGAGATCGTCGCCCGCGGCGAGGAGATCGCCGAGGCCGCGTGGGCGCACAGCGTGCACGCCGAGCCCGCAGGGCTCGCACCGAATCGCTGGTACTGGTATCGCTTTCGCGCGCTCGGCCAGCAGAGCCCGGTCGGCCGCACGCGCACCGCGCCGCCCGCCGACAGTGCCGGCACGCTGAACTTCGCGATCGCGAGTTGCCAGCGTTTCGACACGGGGTACTACGCAGCGTGGCGTCACATGGCGGCCGAGGAACTCGACCTCGTGATGTTCCTCGGCGACTACATCTACGAGTACCCGTCCGGCAAGAACTCGCTGCGCCCGAC
>Ga0105240_10013664_pt1 | contig 11135 bp, 16 predicted proteins | sample KBSC54metaG_FD_80426 | JGI IMG/M metagenome (GOLD analysis project Ga0105240, IMG submission 80426) | Corn rhizosphere microbial communities from Kellogg Biological Station, Michigan, USA - KBS C5-4 metaG | ecosystem: Host-associated > Plants > Roots > Rhizosphere > Soil | place: Michigan, USA...
CCTCCGCGGTCATTTCCCGCTCGTTCGCACGTCGTCGACATGCACCTCGACCGCGCGCACCGGCAACCCGGTGAGACGCTCGACCTCGTACGCGACGCGGTTGCTGACGCTCGAGGCGACCTCGGCGAGGTTGAGGCCGTACTCGACTACGACGTGCAGGTCGACCGTCACCCCGCCGCCCGACTGGCGGATCTCGATGCCGCGGGGACGGCCGCGGGCGCGCGCGAGCTGCCCGCGCAGGGAACCCTTCATCCCGACAACGCCGTAGCACTCGAACGCCGTCTCCGCGACGATCTGCGCAATCGCATCACTCGAGATCGTGATCCGCCCCAGCCGTGTGGAAAGGGCGTGCCCCGCTTCCATGGTGCTGTTGGACCGACAACCGTCCCGTGCGGTTGCGAAGCGGCCAGAATCCCGGGCATGAGCGACGACAACATCTGGACGGACGACTGGGACGAAGGTGAGGACTGGTCGGGCGGTGGCGGGAACGCGAAGCAACTTCCACGCGCCGAGCGACTTGGCGCAACGGTGTACGAGCTCGGAGCGGGGAACTTCGTTCCCTACCACTTCCACCATGGCTCGGAGGAAATGCTCGTCGTGCTCGACGGCGAGATGACCATGAAGACCGAGGAGGGAGAGCGGCTAGTCGAGCGCGGCGAGGTCATGATCTTCCCCGTCGGACCGGCGGGCGCGCACGGCTTTCGCAAGGACGGCGACGGAACGTGCCGCTATCTCGTCGCATCCTCGCGGCAGCTGCCCGAAGTGGGCGAATATCCCGAGCTTGGCCAGATCACGGTTCAAGGCCCGTCCGCTTCGCAGACCGGCGAGCAGCTTTGGTTCATCCACGACGTTGGCAAGCGCGGTGACTGACTGCGTCTTCTGCGACCGCGAGTTCCTGCGCAGCGCGGCAGAGGTCTACTTCGAGAACGAGCACTGCGTCTACGCCTCGACGCGCGACCCCCGCGACGCGCCGGGCGTCCTCCCCGGCTGCGGCGTGATCGTTCCGATCGAGCACGTCACCTCGCCGTTCGGATTCACCTCGGAGCAGTGGGCGGCGACGCACACGTTGCTGCTCGCGGCGAAGGAAGCCTGGGACGAGCGGCTGGCGCCGGACGGCTACACGCTGATCTGGAACTGCGGCGCTCCCGGAGGCCAGGAGGTGCCCCATGCGCACTTCCACGTGATCCCCCGCTTCGAGGACGAGCCGCTCGCGCGCGCCGGCGGCCGCTCCGCGATCAAGGTTCCGGAGAACCGCCGCCCCGATCCGTTCGCTCCCGGCAACGGGCGCGCGCGATCGCTCGGGCGCAGCTAGCTAGAGCGCCTTCTGGACCTTGCCGGCCTTGAGGCAGCGCGTACAGACGTACGCCCGCGTCGCCTTCCCGGCGATGAGCACGCGGACGCGCTGGAGGTTCGGCTCGAAGCGCCGCTTGGTCGCCACCATCGAGTGGCTCCGGTGGTGGCCGAAGCCGGGCTTCTTACCGCAGATTGCGCACACCTTGGACATCCGGCGGCGGAGTGTAGCGCTACCCAGACTTGGCTTGTTCCCGAACCTGGGCAAAGAGGTCGGCCATCTCGAGCGCCGCCCGCGCGGCGTCAGCGCCCTTCTCGAGCCGCGCTTCGGCCTGCTCGGCCGTGTCCACCGTGAGGACGCCGAATGCGACCGGCACGCCCGTTTCCAGCCCTGCGAGCTGCAAGCCCGACGCCGCCTCACCGGCGACGTACTCGAAGTGGGGCGTTTCCCCACGCACCACACAGCCGAGCGCGACGATGCAGGAGTAGCGGCGCGTCTTCGCAAGCGCCATCGCGCCGAAGGGAAGCTCGAACGCGCCGGGCACCGGCATCACGGTGATCCGCTCCTCGGAGACGCCGGCCGCCGCAAGGGCGTCGAGCGCCGACTCGAGAAGCTTGTTCGAGACCTCGCCGTTGAACCGCGATACGACCACGCCGACCGTGCGGTCCGCCCCGGACGGGGAACCCTCGAGCACCGCGACGTCGTCGGGGATGTCGAGCTCGCCAGGAGCGTGCTGCGCGGAGGCGACGTCCGGTTCCTCGACCTCCTCGTCGACGGTCTTCGGCTCGGCCTGCGCAGCCTCCGCGACCGCGGTCTCTCCCAGCACGGGCGCGGCCTCGCTCTCCGCCGCTTCCTCCTCGCGCGGCTGCGGCCAGCCCTCGCCGTTCTGCGCTTCCGCCTCCTCGGCGGCCGGTGCCTCGCCCGGCCAGAAACCCCCAGTCGCGCTCATTCGCCCTCCGTCTCGAACTTCAGATCCTGGTGATGCAGCTTGTGTCCGAGCTTATCCCGCTTTGCGGCCAGATAGCGAACGTTCTCGGGATGGGGCGGCATCTCGATCGGCACCTGCTCGGTCACCTTCAGCCCGTACGCCTCGACGCCCGAGACCTTCTTCGGGTTGTTCGTGAGGAGCCGCATCGTCGTGATCCCCAGCTCGGCGAGGATCTGGTTGCCGATCCCCCATTCGCGTTCGTCGGCGGCGAAGCCGAGGGCAAGGTTCGCGTCGACCGTGTCGAGCCCCTGCTCCTGCAGCTCGTACGCCTTGAGCTTGTTGAGGAGACCGATGCCGCGCCCCTCCTGCGCCATGTAGAGGAGGACGCCGCGACCCTCGGCGGCGATCGCGGCGAGAGCGGCTTCGAGCTGCTCGCCGCAGTCGCAGCGGAGCGAATGGAAGACGTCGCCGGTGAGGCATTCGGAGTGGACGCGCACGAGCACGTCCTCGCCGAGCTCCCCCATGACGAGCGCGAGGTGGTCGCGGCCGGTGAGCGTTTCGCGAAAGGCGATCGCCGTGAAGGCGCCGTATTCCGTGGGCAGCTGCACCGTGACGACGCGCTCGACGAGCTTCTCCGTCCGGCGCCGGTACTCGATCAGGTCGGCGACGGTGATCATCCGCAGTCCGTGCCGCTCGCAATAGGGAACGAGGTCGGGCACGCGGGCCATCGTCCCGTCCTCGTTCATGATCTCGCACACCACGCCTGCCGGAGCCAGCCCGGCGAGCCGGGCGAGGTCGACGGACGCTTCCGTCTGGCCGGCGCGGACGAGAACGCCGCCGTCGCGGGCGCGCAGCGGAAAGATGTGGCCGGGTTGGACGAGGTCGCGCGGCGTCGACTCTGGGTCGATCGCGACATGGATGGTGTGCGCCCTGTCGGCCGCCGAGATCCCGGTCGTTACGCCCTCGCGCGCTTCCACCGAGACCGTGAACGCCGTGCCGAGACGCGCCTCGTTGCGCTGCGTCATCGGCGGCAGCCCGAGCTCCTCGCACCGGTCGCCGGTGAGGCAGAGGCAGATCAGCCCGCGGGCGTGCGTGGCCATGAAGTTGACGGCGTCCGGCGTCGCGAATTGGGCGGCGACGACGACGTCGCCCTCGTTCTCGCGCTCGGGATCGTCGACGACAACCACCATCTTCCCGTTCCGGATGTCCTCGACGGCCTCCTCGATGGAGGCGAACGGCGTGACGGCGGAGCTCACGGCAGCCTCGCCGCCAGGAGCCGCTCGACGACCTTCGCGAGGACGTCGACCTCGAGGTTGACCTCGTCACCCGGCTCGAGGGAGCCCAGCGTGGTCACCGCGAGCGTGTGCGGGATCAGCGCCACTTCGAAGCCGTCGTCGTCGAGTGCCGCGACCGTGAGGGAGACGCCGTCGACCGCGATCGACCCCTTCTCGAGGCAGTAGCGCACGATCGACTCGGGCGCGTCGACCCGCACGCGGAGGCTGTCTCCTTCCGGCGCCACTGACCGAACGCGGCCCACGGCGTCGACATGGCCCTGCACGACGTGGCCGCCGAGCGGATCGCCGACGCACAGCGCCGACTCGAGGTTCACGCGGTCATCCGCCGCGAGCCCCCCCAGAGCGGTTCGGGACAGCGTCTCCGCTACGACGTCGAACGCGAGGCGGCCCTCCCCCGCCTCCACGACGGTGAGGCACACGCCGGCAACGGAGACGGAGTCACCCACTGCCACACCCGCAGCCGTCTCGGGCGCGCCGACGACGAGCCGCGAGCCGTCGAAGGCGGCGACCGTTCCGACCTCGCGCACGATGCCCGTGAACACGCCACCAAGGTTACGGCTCGTGCAGGTATGCCTCCAACAACACGTCCTCGCCGGACGGCTCGAGGTGGAGGTGGAGGAGGTCGAGCGACGCTGGGAGGTCGCCGAGGAAAGGCGGGCCGTCCCCGCTCAGTACGGGCGCGACGAAAAGGAGCAGCTTGTCGGCCAGGCCTGCGGAGAGGAACGCCGTCGCGAGCGTCGGGCCTCCCTCGAGCAGTAACGACTGGACGCCCTCGGCGGCGAGCGCGCGCAGCTCCTCTTCGAGCGGGCCGCTGCGCAACTCGAGCTCTGACCCCTCCGGTAGCGGCCCGCGCCCGAACGCGAGCCGGCGGGGTTGGCGAACCGCCTCGACGTCACGCGCGTCGAGCCGCGGCGCGTCCGCCCGCACCGTCCCCATTCCTACGGCGACCGCGTCCGACGCGGCGCGCAGCTCGTGCACCCGGCGCCTCGACTCCTCGCCCGACACCCAACGGCGGCCGGGAAGGGTGACGCGGCCGTCCAGCGTCAGCGCCGCCTTGTAGGTGACGAAGGGCCGGCCGAGGCTCTTCCACACTCGCCAGGCCTCGTTCTGGCGGCGCGCGGCGAAGTCGTCGAGAAGCTCGACCTCGATGCCGGCCGCCGCGAGGCGCCGGAGCCCGCGACCGTCGACGAGCGGGTTGGGGTCGCGGGCGCCGACGACGACCCGCGCGACTCCGGCGGCCACGACCGCATCGGCGCAGGGAGGCGTTCGACCATCGTGGGAGCACGGCTCGAGCGTCACGTAGAGCGTCGCGCCACGCGCGGCGTCGCCCGCCTGCTCGAGCGCGATCGCCTCCGCATGGCGGACTCCCTCGTACTCGTACCAGCCCTCCCCCACGACCTGGCCGTCGCAGACGACGACGGCGCCGACGAGCGGGTGGTCGCCGGTCTTGCCGTGGCCACGCTCGGCGAGCTCGAGCGCCCGCTCGTAGTGACTCACTCGCTGTCCTGCCGCAGCGCGCGATACGCACGCGCGGGATCTTCCTGCCCGAAGACCGCCGACCCCGCAACGAGGAGCGTCGCACCCGCGGCGTGCGCGGCGCCGATCGTGTCGGAATCGATCCCGCCGTCAACCTGGATGGGGATGCGCTCCGGCAGGGCGACGCGCAGTCGCCTGATCCGGTCGACCGCCTCCGGCATGAACTTCTGGCCGCTGTACCCGGGGTGGATGCTCATGCAGAGGACGAGGTCGGCGTCGCCCGCGACCGCGGCGACGTCTTCCGGCTCGCTCTCGGGGTTGAAGGCGACGCCGACCTGGAGGCCGTGCTCGCGGGCGGCGGCGATCGTGCCTGGCACATCGTCGACGACCTCGTAATGAAAGGTCGCGCTGTCACCGCCGGCGCGGGCGATCTGCGGGAAGTGGCGCAGCGGGTTGTCGACCATCAGGTGGCAGTCGAGGACACCGCCTGCCTTGTGCACAAACGGAGCGATCGACTCGAGCACGACGGGGCCGATCGTGATCGGCTCGACGAAGTGCCCGTCACCGACGTCGAAGTGGAAGATCCGGCACCCCGCGCGGAGGAGGACGTCGATCTGCTCGCCGAGGCGCGCAAAGTCGGCCGCGTAGAGCGACGGCTCGACCTCGATCGTGCGGATCCACGTGCGCCAGCTCATCCCGGCGATCGTAGGCGGGCGACGAAGAACCCGCTCGTGCCATGGACGTGCGGCAGCGTGAGGAGGAACTCCGGCCGGGACGGGTGCACGAACGCTGGCCACTCATCGCCGAGCGGCTCGACGCGGAGCCCGCTCGCGTCGACGACGGCCTCGCACTCGTCGGGGTCGAGCGTGCAGACGGAGTAGACGATCGTGCCGCCGGGCCGCACTCGTGCGGCGGCGGAGCGGAGGAGCGCGAGCTGGAGCTCGGGAAGAGGCGTCGCGCGCCAGCGGAGGTCGGGCCGCTGGGCGAGGACGCCGAGCCCCGAGCACGGGGCGTCGACGAGAGCGCGGTCGAAGCCGACGAGCTGCGGCGGAAGGGCAGTTCCGTCCGCCTCTACGACCGTGACGTCGGAGCGGCCCATCGCCGCGAGGTTCTCGCGCAGCTCGCGGGCGCGAGCCGGGTCGATCTCGACCGCGGTCACCTCGCCGCGCAGCTGCCCCGTCTTCCCGCCCGGCGCGGCGCAGAGGTCCAGGACGCGCTCGCCGCCCTGCGAGTCGACACAGAGCCCGACGAGCTGGGAGCCGCGGCTCTGCGGCCAGATCCTTCCGGCTGTGACGAGCGTCTCGTCCACGCGATCGACGCGAAAGGCGCCCGGCACATCGGTGGCCTCGGCGCCCGCTGGAAGTTCGCCGCTCACGAGTCGCACGACGGTCTCGAGCGGCTCGTTCATAGCGCGCATCAGAGCGAGCGCACCGTCCTCCTCGAGTACGCGCACGAAGACGTCGTGGATCCAGTCTGGATAGGACTCCTTCAGGGCACCCTCGGGCAGCGCGTCGAGGAGGGGTCGGATCCCCGCGTCGAGTCGCCGCATGACGGCGTTCGTGAACGGGACGGCCCGCTCGAGCCGGGCGCGGCGCACGAGCTCGACCGACTCGTTGACGGCGGCGTGCGGGGCGGTGTCGGTGTAGCCGAGCTGGTAGGCGCCGAGCCTGAGAGCTGCCCGCACCGGTGGGTCGAGCTTCCGGACGGGTCGCCGGCCGAGCGTCTCGACGGCGTGGTCGAGCGTGCGAACGCGCTGCACGGAGCCAAACGCCAGTCGCTGCGCGAACGCGCGCTCCCGCTCGTCGAGCCCCTCGGCCGCGCTGCGGAAGGCACGGTCGGCGTAGGCGTCCTGCTCGAACACGCGGAGCAACACCTCGTACGCCGCGCGTCGAGCGGGCGTGATCATGTTCGGCAGACGAAGATCGCCCAGCCCATCACAGCCCGTTCCCAGCGCAGGTAGCGGTCGCGGTCGGCGGCGCCGCGCGCCCGAAACTCCTCCGCCTGCGGATCGTGCGGATTCGCCGCGAGCCAGCGGTCGAGCGTCTGCCAGTGGAGCGACTCGTAGCGATCCCAGTCGTCCTCGGAGGAGGCGATGAGCGAGATGACGCGCACGCCAGCCGACTCCGCACGTTCGATGGTCTCCGGCAACGGCAGCCACTCCGCTTCGTCCGTGCGAGGCGACGAACCGTCCAGCTCGGGCTCGGGAGGCAGCGGCCAACTGCGCCAGTACGGCTCGCCGACCGCGACGAGCGGCGCCGCCGCGCGGAGGCGCTCGAGCGTCGGGACCAGGCCGCCGTACACGAACGTCGCCCCGATGCAAAGCGCGGCGTCGTAGCGGCCGAGCTCGAACGTCGCAGCGTCGGCCTCGACGAGCTCGATCCGATCTTCGAGCTCCGCCTCCTTGACGCGCTCCCGCGCGTCGGCGAGGAACTCCGGCGCGCGCTCGACGCAAATGAGCCGGCATCCGAACTCGCGCGCGAGCACGAGCGCCGGCCCGCCGCGACCCGAGGCGACGTCGAGCACACGCGAGTCCGGTCCCAGGGCGAGCCGGTCGCCGAGCAGGCGGATCTTCTCCTCGCTCGTCGGGTTCTGGATCTCGTGCTCGGCCTCGACGACCGCGTGCCACCAGGTCATCGGCGTCCCCGCAGGTACGCGTCGTACGCCATTCGGCGGCCGCCCGAGGGCTGCACCTCGACCGGCTCGAACGAGCCGTCCTCTCCCACGCGTGCGCACCACACGATCAGGTCGCCGAGCCGTGCGCCGATGTGCGGCGAGAGCGCCCGGACACGATTCACGAGTTGCGCCGGAGGAGCCGCGGGATCGAGTTCTCGATCTTCGGGGCGGATCTTCTCCGCGTACGTCACCCCTTCCTCGGACTGTGGTTCGAAGCGCGGCTCGGCCTCGGCGAGCACGTCGCGCAGGAGCTCGGCGGCGACCTCGGCGGCCCGCGCGTAGACGGCGCCGGCGTCGTCCCCGGGCGCCACGGGAAACGCGCGCCGCGCCGCGATCGGCCCCGCGTCGAGCGCCTCGACCGTCCGGTGGATCGTGACGCCTGTTTCCTCGTCACCGGCCATGAGCGCCCGCTCGACCGGAGCGGCGCCGCGCCAGCGCGGCAGCAGCGACGGATGGACGTTGAGCCACAACGCTCGCTCGAGCAGCTCGTTCGGGATCAGGAGCCCGTACGCGCAGACGACGACGGTGTCGGTGCCGAGCTCCACCGACTCGTCGAGCCGCTCCGGTTGCAGGGCCGGGATCCCGAGCCGCTCCGCGGCGTCCCTGGCCGGCGGCGACGCGACCCGGCGCCCCCGCCCGCGCGGCTTGTCCGGTCGCGTCAGCAGCTGAACGACGTCGTGCTGAGGCGCGAGCCGCTCCAGCACATCGGCCCCGAAAGGGCCCGTCGCGGCGACGACGATCTGCCGCGGAGCCATGCGGTGCTACCCGATGACGATGCGGGGGCGCAGGCTCGCGAGCGCCTCGCGCCGCGCCTCGGGCGTCGTGCGGTCGAGGATCAGGACGCCGTCGAGGTGGTCGGCCTCGTGCTGGGCGACGCGCGAGTACGGCTCCTCGAGCTCGTACCGCACGTCGGCGCCGTGCTCGTCCTGCCCGGCGATCGTGACCATCGTCGATCGCTCGACCGGCAGATGCACGCCCTGGATGGAGAGGCAGCCCTCGTCGTCGACGGTCGTCACCTCGCTCCGCTCCACGATCTCCGGGTTCGCGAGGGCGACGGTCTCGTCCTCGGCGACCTGGAAGACGAACAGGCGCTGCAGGACGCCGACCTGCGTCGCGGCAAGCCCGATTCCGTTCGCGTCGACCATGAGCTGCTTCATCCGGTCGACGAGCCGCCGAAGGTCGTCGTCGAACTCCTCGACCGGGCGGGCGGCCATCTTCAGCGCCGCGTCCGGGTACTGGCGGATCTGCGCGAGCGCGAGCCGTCGCCGCGCTTGCTGCTCGGCGTCGAGCTGCTCCTCCTTGACCTGTCCCTCGATCTCCGCCATGCGGCGTGACTGTACCCTCGCCGGCGTGGATCCCCGGACGTTGAAGGAGATCATGAGCCAGGGCGCGACGCAGCCGGAAACGCCGCGTGAGCGGCACGAGCGGGAGACGCTCGAGGCGGATCTCGAGTCGAGCCCGGTACGTGGCAGGCCGCTCCGGCAGCGGCCGCGCAACTTCCGTCCCGACGCCGAGTCGGGCGTGCGGGCGCTCGGCGGGCCGACTGCCTGGATGCGCCGGCTGCGCGCGATCGAGGATGCCGTCGACCAGCACGAGCGTCAGCTCGCGGAGGCGTGGCGGACGCTGGCCAAAGATCGTGAGGACCCGGTGGAGTTCGCAGCCGCCTGGCGGGAGCTCGCGGAAGGCTGGAGCTTCGCCAAGGTGAACGAGCTGATCGAGCGCCACAACCGCAACTTCCCGGCCGAGGCACGGCTGCCGATGGACCCGCGCACGCGCGACTTCGTCCGCGTGAACGGACGCTCGTACGTGCGCGAGCCGTTCGACGCGCGATGGATCCTCTACCGTTTCCCGGCCGTCCGCGAGGCGGCCCTGCGGTGATCCGGCCCGTGCGGCCGGAGGATTGCGACGAGCTCGCCGCGCTGTACGCCGCCAACCGCGACTTCCTCGCGCCGTTCGAGCCCGTCCGGCCGCCGGAGTTCTTCACCGGCGACGGCCAGCGCGACCGGCTCGCCCGGCAGCTCGCAGACGAAACGCACCCGTTCGCGATCCTCGACGGCGAGGCGATCGCCGGGACGATCAACGTCTTCCACATCGTCCGCGAATCGCTCCAGGGCTGCACGATCGGCTACTGGGTCGACGGGAGCCGAAACGGCCGCGGTCTCGCGACCGAAGCGGTCGGCGAGGTCGTGAACTACGCGTTCGGCGAGCTCGACCTGCACCGCGTGGAGGCCGCGACGCTCGTGGAGAACATCGCGTCGCAACGCGTGCTCGAGAAGAACGATTTCGACCGGATCGGGCTCGCGCGCGGGTTCCTCCGGATCGCCGGAGACTGGCGCGACTTCGTCCTCTTTCAGCGAATCGCCGACGGCCGCGGTTAGTGCGGCCGGTTCTCCTGGTGCTGCGAGGCGCCCTCAAGCTCGTGCATCCACGGCTCGCGGCGCTTGATCCAGATCTCCGCTTCCGGCCGCAGCTCGAACGGCGCGTCGTCGAGCGAGCCGAGCTGGATCTCCACGCCTTCAGGGTCGAGAAGGAATAGGCGCGAGCCGCAGCGCGGGCAGAAGCTGTCGTTGTCGTAGGTCGCGTATTGACCGGACGATTCGAACGCGTCCAGCGGCCACTGCCCGTAGATCGTGTAGGCACTGCCCGACCTCTTCCGGCAGTCGCCGCAGTGGCAGCGGCCGACGTGGAACGGCTCGCCGCGAACGGTGTAGCGAACCGAGCCGCACAGGCAGCCTCCGCTGCGGACAGCCTCGTCCATGCCCGGAACCCTAGAGGCTCTGCGGATCGACGTCGACGACGGCCGCCAACCCGGCGCGGCGCATCGCCGGCGCGGCTGCCGAGAGCAGGGAGGCCGCGCGTGAGGCGAGCGCGCGCGGTCGGTCGGTCTTGCCGACGAGCTGAGCGCGGTGCCGGCCGCGCAGCCGCAGCAGCGGCGCCGGCCCGAGGAGCTCGAACTCCGACAGCCCCGCCTTCAGCTCCTCGAGCGCGCGGGTTGCGTCGGCGAGCTCCGGCCCCGAGACGAGAACCCGAACGAGGTGCCGGAACGGCGGGTAGCCGAGGGCGCGCCGCCGCTCGAGCTCGCCGGAGAGGAACCCGGCAACGTCGTGGCGTGCGGCGTGCTCGACGGCGCGCGATTCCGGCTGGAAGGTCTGGAGGAGGACACGGCCGGGTGCGTCGCGGCCGCTGCGCCCGGCGAGCTGGGTGAGGAGCTGGAACGTCCGCTCCTCGGCGCGGAAGTCGGGCAAGCCGAGCCCGGTGTCGGCGTCGACGACCGCCGCGAGCTCGACGCCGGCGAAGTGGTGGCCCTTCGCGACCATCTGCGTCCCGACGAGGACCGCGCGGTCGGCGCGTGCGAAGCGCTCGAGCGCAGCGCGCAGATCCTCGGGCTTCGCGACCGCGTCGGCGTCGAGCCGGATCCGCTCGAGCTCTGGCACGTGCCGTTCGAGCTCGCGCTCGAGCCGCTGCGTGCCCG
>Ga0105240_10013665_pt1 | contig 11135 bp, 9 predicted proteins | sample KBSC54metaG_FD_80426 | JGI IMG/M metagenome (GOLD analysis project Ga0105240, IMG submission 80426) | Corn rhizosphere microbial communities from Kellogg Biological Station, Michigan, USA - KBS C5-4 metaG | ecosystem: Host-associated > Plants > Roots > Rhizosphere > Soil | place: Michigan, USA...
CTCCTTGCACTCCTCGATGGAGTACTTGGGCTCTTCGAGCTCGGGAGCCGTGAACGAGAGCTGCATGGTCTCGCCGAGGTCTTCGATGGGCGAGATCTCTTCGAAGATCTCATCGAGGCCCGTGGTCTGAGGCACCGCGTCGTTCCCGGTGGCCTTGGCCTCCTCGACCCGCGCCTTCCACGCGTCGTTGCCGACCAGCCAGTCGAAGCTCTCGGTCTGCAGAGCCAGCAGATCGGGAACGGTCAGGGTGTCGGTGATCTTCGCGAACGACAACCGCGATGCGGTACGACCGTTCTTGGTGGACTTCTTGCTAGAGCTGGATGCAGAGCGCGCAGCGGCCAAGGTAGGTAACAACCTCCGTGAGACCCGTCGGTCTCGTTGTGTTGGTAGTGGAGAAGGCGACTCCCACAGCCTCAGAAAAGCCCCGCCGCGATATTCGGGATTCGGTCTGAGCACTGCCTCACATGGGCACAGCGCCGTCCGCAATATGACGACGAGGTGGGTGGGAGCGCAAGGATCAACTGTATGTCATAACTCGGTGACATGTCCAGGTATTCCTTGACTTGATTTCCCAATAGGGCTATAAGCCCGAGTCCGGGTCGATCAATGGCCGCCCAGCCGGCCCGTGAGCGTCGTCGCTGCACGGTGAACGGCGGGGCCGAGCTCGGCCCGCGCGGCGTCGTCCAGGCCGGTGCGGAAGGTCACGCCGACGGCCGCGATCGGGTACCCATTGCGATCGAGCACGGCGGACGCGACGGACGAGTAGCCCGCGGTGATGTCCCCGTCCTCCTCGGCCCAACCCCGCTCGCGCGCGGTGCGCAGCAGTTCGTCGAGCTCGGCGAGCGTCGACGGCCCGGGGCCGGTGCGACGGTAGAGGGCATCCCGATGCGGGTACAGCGCACGCACCTGCTCGCGCGGCATCGCGGCGAGCGCCGATCGGCCGGTCGCGGTGAGGTGAGCGGGCAAGCGCACGCCGATGTTGGACACCGTGGTCGGGGCGCGCGGGGCGGAGACGCGATCGACGTAGGTCACCTCGGCTCCGGTCATGACGACGAGGTGCGCCACCAACGGGATGCGGGAGTCCGCGACCACGCGCTCGAGCAGCGGATGCGCAAGCCGCCGCACCCGATCGGTCTGCAGCATCCCGGCGCCGATCTCGGTGACGAGCGCCGAGAGCCCGTACGCCCGCTCCTCGGGATAGTGGACGAGGAACCCCTCATCCATCATCGTGCGCGCCAATTGGTAGAGCGAGGAGCGCGGCATCCCGAGCTGACGCGCCAGCGTCGAGGCCGGAACCGGCGCGGTCCGCTCGGCCAGCGCGCGGAGCATGCGGAGCGCGTTGCGCGCGGCGGGGACGTCAGACGGCATCGCATCCGCTCCTTCCGGCTCGCTGATTGTCTGAGATTTCAGACTGTACTGCGTCCGCCGGGGTGCCGCCCCGCGAGCCTCGGCGGTTCACTGAGGCATGCAGCAGATCACGATCGGCGGGCATCCGCTGACTCCCGACGAGGTGGTGGCGGTCGCGCGCCACGACGCGCACGTCGAACTCGCCCCCGAGGCGCTGGCGCGCATGGCCGAGACCCGCGCGGTGATCGAGGCACTCGCCGACGACCCCGAGCCGCACTACGGCGTCTCGACCGGATTCGGCGCGCTCGCCACCACGCACATCCCCGTCGAGCAGCGCCAGCAGTTGCAGCGCTCCCTGATCCGCAGCCACGCCGCGAGCTCGGGCCGAGAGGTCGAGCGCGAGGTGGTGCGCGCCACCATGCTGCTGCGCCTGCAGACGCTGGCCACGGGCCGCACCGGCGTGCGCACCGCGGTCGCCCAGAGCTACGCCGCCCTGCTCAATGCGGGCATCACCCCGGTCGTCGGCGAGTACGGCTCGCTGGGCTGCTCGGGCGACTTAGCCCCGCTCGCCCACTGCGCGCTGGCCGTGATGGGCGAAGGCGAGGTACGCACCGCCGACGGAACACTGACCGATGCCGCCGCCGCCCTCGCCGCGCACGGAATCGAGCCGATGGTGCTGCGCGAGAAGGAGGGCCTGGCTCTCATCAACGGCACCGACGGGATGCTCGGCATGCTCTCCCTCGCGCTCATCGACCTGGACGCGCTGCTGACCACCGCCGACCTCGCCGCCGCGATGAGCGTCGAGGGGCTGGCCGGCACCGATGCGGTGTTCGCGGCGGACCTGCAGGCGCTGCGGCCGCATCCGGGGCAGGCGGTCTCTGCCGGGGTGATGCGGCAGGTGCTGGCCGACTCCCCCGTGATCGCCGCCCACGCCACCCGCGGGTTCACCCGGGTGCAGGATGCCTACTCGCTGCGCTGCGCGCCGCAGGTGCACGGCGCCGCCCGCGACACCGTCGACCACGCGAGCACGGTCGCCTCGCGCGAACTCGCCAGCGCGATCGACAACCCCGTCGTCACGCTCGACGGTCGGCTGCAGTCGAACGGCAACTTCCACGGCGCGCCGATCGGCTACGTGCTCGACTTCCTGGCGATCGCGGTGGCGGATGTCGCGAGCATGAGCGAGCGGCGCACCGACCGCTTCCTCGACAAGAACCGCAACGGAGGGCTGAACCCGTTCCTGGCGGACGACCCGGGCGTCGACTCCGGGCACATGATCGCGCAGTACACGCAGGCCGGGATCGTCAGCGAGCTGAAGCGCCTCGCCGCGCCGGCCTCCGTCGACTCGATCCCGACCAGCGCCATGCAGGAGGATCACGTGTCGATGGGCTGGAGCGCGGGCCTCAAGTTGCGGCGCTGCATCGACGGCCTGACGCGCGTGCTCGCCATCGAGATCCTCACCAGCACCCGCGGTCTCGAGATGCGCGGCGACGGATCGTCGCCGATCTCGCAGCGGGTCATCGACGCGCTGCGCACCCGTGTTCCGGGAGCGGGACCCGACCGGTACCTCGCGCCCGAGATCGCGGCGGCCGTCGAGCTGGTGCGCTCGGGCGAGCTGCTGGAGGCGGCAGCGCTGCACCCCATCCCATCGGCCCGGAAGGAGATCGCATGACCGGCGCATATCGAGGTACCCAGCTGCACACCCTCGGCTGGCCGCAGGAGGCGGCGCTGCGGATGCTGCAGAACAACCTCGACCCCGAGGTGGCCGAGCATCCAGAGCAGCTGATCGTGTACGGCGGAACCGGCAAGGCCGCCCGCGACCACGCCAGCCTGGCCGCCATCTACCGCAGCCTCGAGACCTTACGCGGCGACGAGACCCTGCTCGTGCAGTCGGGCAAGCCGGTCGGCGTCATGCAGACACACGAGTGGGCGCCGCGCGTGCTCATCGCCAACTCGAACCTGGTGGGCGACTGGGCCAACTGGGACGAGTTCCGCCGCCTCGAGGCGCTCGGCCTGACGATGTACGGGCAGATGACCGCGGGGTCGTGGATCTACATCGGCACCCAGGGCATCCTGCAGGGCACCTACGAGACCTTCGCCGCGGTCGCGGCGAAGAAGTTCGGCGGGTCGCTCGCCGGCACGATCACGCTGACCGCCGGTCTCGGCGGGATGGGCGGCGCCCAGCCGCTTGCCGTGACCATGAACGGCGGCGTGGCCATCGTGATCGACGTCGACCCCTCGCGGATCGCCCGCCGCATCGAGCAGCACTACCTCGACGTGCAGGCGGACTCGCTCGACCAGGCGCTCACTCTGGCCTACGACGCCCGCGACCTGCGCCGGCCGCTGTCGATCGGGCTGCTCGGCAACGCCGCGTCACTCGTTCCGGACTTGCTCGCGATGGGCGCCGAGATCGACATCGTGACCGACCAGACCAGTGCGCACGACCCGCTGGCCTACCTTCCGGTGGGGGTCGCCTTCGACGACTGGGCGGATGCCCGGCGCGATCCCGGATTCGCCCAGCGCGCCCGCGAATCGATGGCCCTGCACGTCGAGGGGATGGTCGGCTTCCAGAAGCGCGGAGCCGAGGTGTTCGACTACGGCAACAACATCAGGACCGAGGCGTTGACGGCCGGGTTCGCGGAGGCGTTCGCGTTCCCCGGATTCGTGCCCGCCTACATCCGCCCGCTGTTCGCCGAGGGCAAGGGGCCGTTCCGCTGGGCGGCGCTGTCGGGAGAGGCATCGGATATCGCGAAGACCGACCGGGCCGTGCTCGAGCTCTTCCCCGAGAACGAGTCGCTGGTGCGCTGGATCAAGCTCGCGCAGGAGCGCGTGAAGTTCCAGGGTCTGCCCGCGCGCATCTGCTGGTTGGGCTACGGCGAGCGCGATGTCGCGGGGCTGCGGTTCAACGACATGGTCGCCTCGGGCGAGCTGGCGGCGCCGATCGTGATCGGGCGCGACCACCTGGACTCCGGCTCGGTGGCCAGCCCGTACCGCGAGACCGAGGCGATGCTCGACGGCTCCGACGCGATCGCCGACTGGCCGCTGCTGAACGCGCTGGTCAACACCGCGTCGGGCGCGACCTGGGTGTCGATCCACCACGGCGGCGGCGTCGGGATCGGGCGCAGCATCCATGCCGGACAGGTCACGGTGGCCGACGGCTCGGCGCTGGCGGGCGAGAAGATCGCGCGGGTGCTGCGCAACGATCCCGGGATGGGCGTGATCCGGCACGTGGACGCGGGCTACGACGACGCGATCCGCACGGCGGATGAGCGCGGCGTGCGCATCCCGATGCGGGAGTATGACTGACGTGCTGCTGAGCGAGCTGTCGCGCGTCGGCCGCGACCCCGCGGGCGGCGTGACCCGGTTCGCCTGGGCGGCGGCCGAGCTCGAGTTGCGCGAGTGGTTCGCGGCGCGGGCCGCGGCACTTGGGCTCGACGTCGAGACCGACGGCAACGGCAACCTGTGGGCGTGGTGGGGCGCCTCGCTGCCGGGCACGGCGTTCGTCGTCGGGTCGCACCTCGACAGCGTGCGCAGCGGCGGCGAGTGGGATGGGCCGCTGGGCGTGGTGTCGGCATTCGCGGCGCTCGCCGCGTTGCGAGATGCCGGGTGGACGCCGACCCGACCCATCGCGGTCGTCGCCTTCGCCGATGAGGAGGGCGGTCGGTTCGGCCTGGCCTGCCTGGGATCGCGGCTGCTGACGGGCGCGGTCGACCCCGAGCGGGCGCTGGCCCTGGTCGACGATGACGGAGTCACCCTGGCCGAGGCGATGACGGCGGCAGGACACGACCCGCGACTCGTCGGTGCCGATCCGGATCGCCTGGCCAAGATCGGCGCCTTCGTCGAGCTGCACATCGAGCAGGGCAGGATGCCGATCACCGGCGGAGCCCGCGGCCTCGCCGGCGCCGGCCGCCCGGTCGGGGTCGCGCGCGCGATCTGGCCCCACGGCCGCTGGCGGATCGACCTGGCCGGAGTGCCCGATCACGCCGGAACGACCGCGCTCGCCGACCGGGTCGACCCGGTGCTGGCGATGGCCGAGGGGATCGTCGAGGTGCGGCGGGCGGCGGCCGAGCTGGACGTACTCGGCACGGTCGGGCGGGTGCGCGTGCTGCCGGGCGCCGTGAACGCGATCGCGTCGTCGGCATCCCTCTGGGTGGATGCGCGCGGCGAGCAGCCGGAGCGCGTGCGCGAGCTCGTTGCGGCCCTGGAAAGCCGGCTCGGCGTCGCGGCGGCGCTCGAGAGCTGGACAGACGTCACGCCCTTCGACGCGGCCCTCACAGCCGACGTCGCCGCGGCGATCGGCGGCGAGGTGCCCGAACTCCCCTCGGGTGCCGGGCACGATGCCGGAGTGCTGTCGCTGGCCGGCATCCCGACCGCCATGCTGTTCGTGCGCAACCCCACGGGCGTCTCGCACTCGCCGGAGGAGCAGGCCGAGGAGCCGGACGCGCTCGCCGGGGTTACGGCACTCACCGCAGTGGTGCGGAGGATGGCCGGGTGACCGTCTTCTGGTTGGAGCACGCCTGGATCGACGGCACGATCCGAGCGGGCGTGCGCGTGCAGGAGAGCGACGGCGTGATCACCGCGGCGGCCGAGGGCGCCGCGCAACCCGCCGACGTCACGCTGAGCGGCCTCACCCTGCCCGGCATCGCCAACGGCCACTCGCACGCCTTCCACCGCGCACTGCGCGGACGCACCCACGGCGGTGGCGGCGACTTCTGGGCCTGGCGCGAGCAGATGTACGCGGCGGCGGCCGTGCTCGATCCCGACCGCTATTACGCGCTGGCCACCTCCTTCTACGCCGAGCTGCTGCTGGCCGGCTACACGGCGGTCGGCGAGTTCCACTATCTGCACCGCGACCCGACCACCGCGATGGCGGATGCCGTGGTCGCGGCGGCGCGCGAGGCCGGCATCCGGCTGACCCTGCTCGACACGCTCTACCGGCACGGCGGCCGCGACGAGAACGGCGCCGCGCTGCCGCCGAGCGAGGCGCAGCGACCGTTCATCAGCAGTATCCCGGTGTGGTTGGCGCGCCATGAGTCGCTCGTGGTGGGCGGCAACGCGCGGCGCGGTGCCGCTGTGCACTCGCTGCGGGCCGTGGACCCCTCCGACGTCGAGCGCATCGTCGCGGCGACCGGCGACGAACCCCTGCACGCCCACGTGTCGGAGCAGCCCGCCGAGAACGCGCAGGTCGAGACCGCGTTCGCCCGCTCGCCGGTCGCCGTGCTGCGCGATGCCGGCGCCCTCGGCCCGCGATTCACCGCCGTGCACGCCACCCACCTGACCGACGCCGACATCGCCGATCTCTCCGAATCGTTCGTCTGCATCTGCTCGACCACCGAGCGCGACCTCGGCGACGGGATCGGCCCGGCCCGCGCCCTTCGCGATGCGGGGGCAACCCTGACGATCGGCAGCGACCAGCACGCCGTCGTCGACCCCTTCGACGAGCTGCGCGCGCTCGAGGGGCACGAACGGCTCGCGTCGGGCCGCCGCGGGATCTTCTCGCCCGCCGCGCTGCTGACCGCCGCCACGTCCGACGGCTATCGCTCGCTGGGCTGGACCGGCGGGCTGGCGGTCGGCTCAGCCTGCGACCTGGTGACGCTGCGAACGGACTCGCCGCGCACAGCGGGGGCCGACCTCGACCAGCTCTGGCTCGCGGCATCCGCCGCCGATGTCACGGATGTCGTGGTCGGTGGTCGGCAGGTCGTGACGGCGGGTGCGCACCGGCTCGGCGATGTCGGTGCCGCGCTGGCCGACGCGATGGAACGACTCGCGATCGGAAGGCGGAAGCCATGACCTCCACCCTCGTCACCTCGGTCGGCGAGCTGACCACCTGGGAGCCCGACCGGCCGGTGCGCCACGACGCCGCCATCGTGTTCGACGGGGGCGCGGTGGCGTGGGTCGGCGATGCCGCCGACGCCCCCGCAGCCGACGAGCGGATCGACGCCGAGAGCCGCGCGGCCGTGCCCGGTTTCGTCGACAGCCACAGCCACCTGATGTTCGCCGGCGACCGCGCCGACGAGTTCGAGGCGCGGATGGCGGGGCAGCGGTACGAGGCGGGCGGCATCCGCCGAACGGTGCGCCTCACGCGAGAAGCCGACGACGCGACCCTCCTGGCGAACGCCCGACACCTCGTCGACGAGATGCGCCGGCAGGGCACGACCACGGTCGAGATCAAGGGCGGCTACGGCCTGACCGTGCACGACGAGGAGCGCGCCCTGCGGCTCGCCCGCGAGCTGACGCCCGAGACGACGTTCCTGGGCGCGCACGTCGTTCCTGCCGAATTCGCGGACGATCCGGACGGCTACGTCGACCTGGTCACCGGCCCGATGCTGGATGCCTGCGCGCCCTTCGCGCGCTGGATCGACGTGTTCTGCGAGACCGGCGCATTCACGGTGGAGCAGAGCCGCCGCATCCTCGAGGCCGGAGCAGCCCGCGGCCTCGGCCTGCGCGTGCACGCCGGGCAGCTCGGTGAGTCGGACGGGGTGCGCCTCGCCGTCGACCTCGGCGCGGCGAGCGTCGACCACGGCACCTATCTTTCGGATCAGGATGTCGAGGCGCTCGCCGGATCGCAGACCGTCGCGACCCTGCTTCCCGGCGTCGAGTTCTCGACCCGCCAGCCCTACCCCTCCGCGCGTCGCCTGCTCGACGCAGGTGTCGCGGTCGCCATCGCCACCGACTGCAACCCGGGCTCGTCGTTCACCTCGTCGATGCCGTTCTGCATCGCCCTCGCCGTGCGCGACATGGGGATGACGCCGCGCGAGGCCCTGCACGCCGCGACGGTCGGCGGGGCTCGGGCGCTGCGGCGCGACGACGTCGGCCACCTGCGCGTCGGCGCGACCGGTGGGCTCGCGCTACTCGACGCGCCGAGCGCATCGCATCTGGCCTACCGGCCGGGCGTTCCGTTGGTGCAGCGGGTGGTCGGCTAGAACTCCCGCTCCGACGGGGCCGAACCGACCGCCACCGCGATCGCCTGCGCCCGGTCACGCGCCCCGAGCTTCGCGAACAGCGCGTTGATGTGGCTCTTCACGGTCGAGACGCCGAGATAGAGGGATGCGGCGATCTCGGCGTTGCTGCGGCCCTCCGCGATGAGCGCCAGCACCTCGGCCTCGCGCGCGGTCAAGGTCGGGAAGCGCTCGCGCAGCACGTCCGCCGAGGGGGCGCCCCCGGCATCCGGAGCCGGCGCCGGAGCGGCCGCCGCCGCCCCCGCGAACCCCGCCGCCAGCCGCTCGCCCACCTCGCGGGCGAACGTCGCCTGCCCGCTCGCCGCAGCGCGCACGGCGGCGGCCAGCTCGGCCCGGCCGGCGTCTTTGGTGAGGTAGCCGCGGGCTCCGGCGCGCAGGGCTCCCGCGATCGAGGCGTCGTCGGCGAAGGTCGTCAGCACGACCACGGCCGTGTCGGGCAGCTGCTCCAGGATGCGCGCGGTCGCCGCTGCGCCGTCGAACACCGGCATGCGCAGGTCCATGAGCACGACGTCGGGCCGGGTCTCGAGCGCGAGCCGGACCGCCTGCTCGCCGTCCGCCGCCTCCCCCACGATCTCGAGGTCGTCGAGCAGCCCGAGCAGGGTCACCAGTCCGTCGCGCACGATCGCCTGGTCGTCGGCGACCAGCACGCGGATCACGGGAGCACCTTCTTAAGAGGACTCTGCTCGCTAAGGGGAATCTGCGCCGTCACCACGAACGCTCCCGCGCGGACCTCCCACTGCGCGGTGCCGCCGAGCGCCTCCATCCGCTCGCGGAGTCCCGCCAGCCCCCGACCCCCGCCGGCGCTCGACGGGCCGTCGAGGTCATCCGCGAGGGGCGTGGTCGCGGTCAGGGCGACCTCCTCCGGCCGCCAGTCCAGCTCGAGTGCGGTCGGCTGCCCCGGCGCGTGACGGCGCGCGTTGCTCAACACCTCCTGCGCGGCGCGGCGCAGAGCCCCGGCCTCCTCGTCCGAGAGCGGGCTCGGCTCGCCGGTCGTCGCCAACGACGCGGTCGCCCCGATCGACCGATGCGTGATCACCAACTGCTCGATAGCGCCGGCGAGGTCGGCTGCGGCATCCGGATCGCGCAGGGCGTCGACCGCCCGGCGCGCCTCGTCCAGCCCCTCGGCCGCGAGCGCGCGCGCCGCCGTCACCCGGCTCGCCGCCTCGGCGGTTTTGCCCGACTCGAGCAGCGCCTCGACGGCATCCAGCTGCAGCACCAGCCCGCCGAGGCTGTGGGCGAGCACGTCGTGCATGTCGCGCGCGATCCGCGAGCGCTCGGCCAGCGCCGCGGTGCGGGCGCGCTCCTCGAGCAGGGCGCGCTCACGTGCGACGCCCGTGCGCGCCTGCCGCCGGCTGATGCCGACCAGGATCGCCACGATCAGCCCGACGAACGCGCCGAGCGTCGTGGGGACGTCGGCGTTCAGCACCAGCGTTCCCACCCCGACGATGACGGCCGACGCTCCGGCCGCAACCAGCCCGAGCGCGAGCGGCCACGGCGGCGCCGCGATCAGGGCGGCCAGGCAGACGATGCCCGCGATGTAGCCGAGCACGCTGGTCGAGGTCGTGACCACCGAGGCGGCGGCGAGGGCGGCAAGGCAGGCGACGACGAACCAGCGGGATGTCATCGGCACCAGTTCGCGCACCAGCCAGCCCAGCAGCGCCACACCCGCCAGCACGGCGACCCACGCCGGTCGGTACGCCCACGGCACCTGCAGGATCAGCAGGATCGACACGGCGACGACTCCCGCGATGTTCAGCAGTCTGCCGAACAGGCGGGAGTCGGACGCGTTCACCGCTCCATCATGCTGCGACGCTGGTGGTCGCAGCCACCGGCACGAACCGAGTCGCACGCTGCGTGATCACCAGGATCCGGCATGCGCGGTTCAGCGCGACGGTCAGCAGGATGACGCCGGTCGACATCAGGAACGTCGAGTGCGTCGCGTGGGCGTAGACCTCGCCGCCGATCCGGACGCCGATCAGCACCAGCCAGAGCGCCATCCCCCACCAGCCCGTACGGGTTTCGAGGGTCGGCAGCGTCAGGCTGCGGCCGCGGTCCTTGGCGTGGAAGGCCGCGAGGGTGCGCTCGCTGATGGGGCGGAAGTGCGCCATCAGCCCCATCACGGCACCCAGCCCGATCGAGATCACGGTCTCGATGGCGAGCACGCCGAGGTCGCCGGCGCTGATCCTGTCGCCCGCGCCGCTCTGGAACAGGGTGACGACGCCGATGATCGCGAGGATGGCGGGCATGCGCCACATGCGCTCGGGGGCGACGGCGGTCCAGGTGAGCTGGCGGTAGCCGATCCAGCAGAGCAGGGCGACGCCAAGGACGAGATCGAGGAGGGTCTGAGTGGTCATGAGTCGAGCATCCCGGGTGGCTCGGCGCTGCGGCACCACCGTGGGGTGGAGACGCGGGTGGAAACAGCGGTGGAGAGAACGGGTGGAAAGATCGTGAGCATGGATGCCGCTGCCTCGATCACCTTGGCGAGCGGCATGCACGCCGAGATCCGCCCCGATCGCTGGGTGCCCGGCGCCTTCGAACTCGTGGTGGACGGCACGCCCCAGTCGCACGTCAACCTCGAGCGTCCGACCGAGCTGTTCTTCGAGTACGTGAGCCGCATGGGCCACGTGATCGACCAGCTGAAGCTGCCGGGCGAACCGCTGACCGCGCTGCACCTGGGCGCCGGGGCGCTCACCATCCCACGCTACATCGAGGCCACGCGGCCCGGATCGCGGCAGCAGGTGCTCGAGCTCGAGCCCGAGCTGGTCGAGCTGGTCCGGCGGGAGCTGCCGCTTCCCCGGGGCGCGTCGATCCGGGTGCGGTACGGGGATGCCC